>JACCDX011340991.1_pt1 | contig 41151 bp, 27 predicted proteins | sample 7449681 | NCBI WGS metagenome assembly JACCDX01 (sample SAMN15323450, study PRJNA562643) | freshwater metagenome | isolation source: river surface water | place: USA:Blue River Watershed | collected 2017-08-18
AAATATTACAAATAATAATTTCATATATTGAAACTAATAATTTATATTGTATAAATGATAATATCATAAATACATGTTGTTTTTATAGTGATGAAAACTTATCTATAGTTTTTAATATGAATTCATCTACAATAATATATAAATACGAATTACCACGAATAATTGCATTAAATTTATTTAAATAAAATTAATAATTATTTTTATTAAAATAAATTTATTATTTAGTAATATTATATATATGTCTGAGTTAAAAACACATTTTGAAAATTATATCAATTTAAAGGACAAATTTTTTACTACTAAAGAATTCAATCCATTATATAAAGAATTAACTAAATATTATAATGATAATAATAATGATAATGATAAGTTAAATAAATTTATCAATGATATTAACACAAATAAAATAGAAATTGATAATTTATTATTACATATATATACAATAATAAGTAGAGACTATAATGATATTATTAATAAATATAATGGTAATAGTAATAAAATTAAATTCATGATAACACATGATAAATTATTAATACCATATTGTATTAACTTATTGTATAATATTTTATATTCAATAAAACCAGACCTTATTAAAAACAAGATTAAAGAATTAAATATAAATAATGTTCCAATTTTGCATTTTTTAGTAATAAGTTATCCAAATTTATTTACATTAATAGATAATGATATTTCTTATTTTAAAGACCCAAATTTTATTAAATTTATATCCAATATTAAGGCAGAAAATACTATAAAATTCTTAAAAGAATCAATTAATAAAATTAATAGTATTTTTGATTATCATTATAATAATATTAAAGAAATAATATTACTATTATTATGTAATTTTACTAAAGATGAACTTAATTTAGATGTAAAAACTGATAATAAAGAAATTTTAAATTTAATAATTACAAACATATATAGTGAGTTTTTAGGAAATGAATCGATTGAAGCTGATATTATGCGAAATATAGCATTAAAACTTAAATCAATAACAGAAATTCAACAAAATTTTCATAAAATATCATTTTTAATAAATGAAGAGTATAAAATTTTAATAAATGATAAAGGTATTTTTTATAATGAATTAACCGATTTTTTAGATACTAATGTAAGATTTAAAAACTTTATTAATAAAATTAATATTGATAAAAAATTAGATATTCAAATTTATAATAAAACAAAATTATTTGAAAAATATCCATATATTAATAAATCATTTTATTATTTAGATAAATTAAAAAAAAATATATTAAACAGTATTAAATGTAAAGGAATTAATAATAGCTATTATGAAGATTTAATTAATAATTGTTTTGACAAACCAGATGAATATGATTTATTAGTTATATATAATAAAGATATTCCAATTGCATTTACAAGTATTCATAAAGGTGATTGTCCAGAATTACCTGATTTATATGTTAAATATTTAACATGTGCAAATACAATATCTGGTGTTCCTCTTGGTTCTTTATTACAGGCATTATATTTAATTACATCTAAACTAAAAAATTTAGATACAGGTGTATTACAATTAGCTAATGGTTTTAAAAATGTAGATGCATTCTGTTTAAATGACAGATATGGCTTTAGACCTAATTATTTATATGATAATCCAGGATGTTTTAATAATCAAAATTATTTTACTGAATCAATTAAACATAAAGAAAAATTTACAACTAGTTTATTATCAATGGAAGTTAAATTAAATGATATTACAATTGATAATATTCTCGATGTATTATTTGATGTTAATTTATATTTAGAATCTCCAAGTATTAAAAAAAATAAAGCTAAATTTATTTGTAAAAATTATTATAAATCTAAAAAAAATATTTTAAATAATAAAGATTATAAATTAGATCCTAATCTTTTTGAATATTCGATTAAAAACTTAGTTGAAAATATTAACGCTTATTTAACTTTAGAACATGATGATAATGAAATTCATAAATACTATAATAAAAAAAAAGAAGACGAAATATTTAAAATTTTAATCAATTATATTACTAAACCATTTATTACTTCACATGATATAAATGAGGTCTATAATTTTACTGATAATTTATCTTCAAAAATTAAGGAACATTTAGAAGATTCTAATTTAGAAAATATTTTAAATAATAAAGTAAATTATGATGAAGATTAAGATAATCAATAAATTTTATAAAAATATATAAATAATTCTATTAATAATTATAAAAATGATTAATAAAATTAATGAACTAATTGATTTTTATAAACTACAATATAATGACATTATTATTCAAGAACACGAATTACATACAATTATTAAAAATATAAATACTGATAAAGCATTATCATGTGATAAAGAATATCATAAATTATTATTAAAATCATATGATTTAATTATCGAAAACAAATATATTTGTTCTAAAAATATTTATAATTTAATTAAAGATTTAGATTATCTAATTCGATTAATAGATGAAAATACTTATTTAGAAAATAAAATTAAAAATTTATAATTATATCTTTTTATAATAAATGTCTAATTTAGATTCAATGATGTTTAAAATATCTAATTTATTTAATTTAATTGATACAAATATTGTATTAAGTTTTCTTTTTATTGTTGGAACTCTTGCATTAATATTTGGCGGTATCAAGGAAGGTAATATGGACCCTACAACTGTTATTATGTGTATTTTAATTGCATTAGTCGTTTATTTTTATGTTAAAAAACAATATTCAAAAGAATTAAAAACATGTAGATTAAAGAATAAAGTAAATACAGGTATTAATTTATTAGAAGATTTATGTGAAACACCTGAAACTAAAAATAAAGAATTATGTAATAAATTTAATGAAGCTAAATCAAACTATGCAACTATTACTAATGTCCTCCTTCAACAATATAAAACTACTATGAAATATTGATACATTTATTATATAATATTTTTAATATATATATTATATAATGAATGATTATTTAAATTTAGATATTACTAAGGATGATATTAAATTATATAATAATTCAGATAACGATGACTTATTTGATGTAAATAATATAAATATTAATAAATTATTAATTAGTTTAAAAAAATACTTATATGAAGTAGAACATATTGATTTATTAAAAAGTTTATATAATAATTATGATGATTCTGCATATATAGAACCTACCGAAGGTTTTAATGAAATTCTAAACAATATATTAAATCATATAAATAATTGTATTAAAGAATATAATTCAAAGTATGATATATTATATACAGATATTATTAATAATCGTATTAATATATCAGATTTTATATTTAGAAGTATTCAATTTTTACTTATTATCATTTCAAACGATGATATAATAATAAATATTAATAAAACAAAATCAGCATTATTAGATTTTTTAATTAATATATTTAGAAATTTAAAAGATTTTAATATAAATGATAGATATATAGAAGAAAGAGAAGGTCGTAATGCATTTAATAAACCATTAACAAATTATAAAAAAATTATAGAAAATATAAATTTTAAATTATTCAAAATAAAAAATACTGAAAAAGATATTATAATACCTGTTATTTACTTATTAATAGCAAATATTGACCCAAATAACAATGATAATTTATTAGATAAAAAACTAACATTTATATTAGTTTTATTAGAAAACTTTAATGCGGATAGTTTAAATATAAATGAAAATATTCCAAATTTTGGTAATAACTTATTAAATTATTTTTGTAATATTATTGTTAATAATAATTTAATAAGTAATAATGAAGAATTATTTAATAAAATTATTAAATATATAATTGCACATCTAATAATACTAATAAACTCTAATATAAATATTATTAATGAAAAATATATAAGTAATATAAACTTAGTAAAAAATTTAAATGAATATTTAGAATTAATAAACCTTAACTTAAATGATAAAGATTATAATTTAGAAATAAAATTAACAAAATCTGTATATTATAATATAGTAAATTTAGAAAAATTATACAAAGAAGAAAAATTTAAAAATTTATTAAGAAATATTAATAAAAATAGCAATCTTAATTTAAGAATTATTATTAAAAAAAATATTTTTGATGATAATCCAATATTATTACGTTCATTACAACAATTAGATGAACATATACAAACAATATTTAATACAGTGCCATGTATGCGTGAAATAAATAATGAAACAAAAACATCAATTAATCCAGATTATTATAAGAATAGTCTATATCAATCATTTTTTAATTCTGAAAATTATGATTCTATTTTTATAATAAATAATAATATATATATTGGTCTAAGTATAGTAAAAAAAATTAATAATGATATTGATGAATTAAATGGTATATTTGAAAAAAATTTAGTTTGTTCTAAATCAATTAATAATATTCCAATAGGCTCAATATTACAATCATTATATTTAATATTTGCTAAATATCAAAATATGAATATAGGATTTTTAGAATTAGCAAGTAGTTATGAAAATGTAGATGCTTATTGTATGTATAATAAATTTGGATTTAAATCAAGAGTAGATTTATTAGAAAAAGGTTTTTTAAAACAAACACATTTTGATAAAAAAGAAATAAATAAAAATGGTATTAAAAAAGAATATGCAGTTCCTGGTATATTACCAATGGTTATAGACCTTAAAAATATATCAATTGAAAACATATTAAATATTTTATTAGATATAAATTATTATTTTAATAGTAATCAAGATATATATGATATGAAAAATAAAGATGAATGTAAATATTATTATAATAATAAAAAAGATTTAAAAAATAAATTAAAAAATAATCAAATTAATCCATTACAATTTAAAGATGCAATATTAAATTTATATAACAAAGTTCAATATAATTTAGTTGATAATGGAGACCAAAAAATTAAAGAAACATATAATAAAGTTATTTATAATAAAATACATGATTTAGAACAAACATTAATTAGTTATTTATCTAAACCAATTATTACATCAGCTGGACTATTAGATTTATATAATTTTATAGATAATATTGAAGAAGATATTGAATCTAATGATAAATTACAAAAATTTAAATCTAATACTAATACTAATACTAAAATTATTAAAAAATATATGTCTAAATAAAATTGTATGTTAAAATTATGATATAATTATATGTTAAAATATTATAATTATATTATAAAAGATGACTTTAGGAAATATTATACAAATTGAAGCTAAGGGTCCTGAAGATTCTATGTTATATGGTAATCCACAAGTATCCTATTTTCGCCAAGTTTATAAACGTTCTACTAATTTTGCTATGGATTATTTTAAAATTGCAGAGAATTATTTTATTCATGCTGATTTTGGAACAACTGTTAAAGTTAAATTGCCAATGAGAGCTGATTTATTAGGCGGTCTTTACTTAAAAGTTAAATTTACTGATTTAAAAAGAGTTAATAATTTTTATAATCCAGATGGTTCGACTACTAAAGACCCACAATTCACTTCATATGTTAATGGTATTGGTTTTCAATTTATAGATGAAATTAAACTTATTTTTAATGGTTCTGTTGTTGAAAGATTAAATGGTGAATGTATATTTTTATATAATGAACTTCATAATTCTCAAAATCGTAAAAAATCATTTTATAGAATGACTCGTTTTTATGAGGATAGTTTTCGTATTGGTTATACTAATACAACTGATGTTATGACCTATTTACATATTCCTTTCTTTTTTACTAGAGATCCTTCCGTATATTTACCAATTGCAGCTATGTCTAATACAGAAATTAATTTAGAAATTAAATTTAAACCATTAAATAAATGTTTAGTTCGTCAATATAATTATACTGGCGACCCATTACCGGGTGTAAATGGTTATGTTGATGATTCAACACCTAGAGGTTCCGTTCCAGAACAATATGGTATGTATGAAGAACAAGTTATTGGAAAAATTGACCAAGTAGAATTATACGTTAAAAATATATTTTTGGATAAAGAAGAACAATCCTTTTTTAAAACAAGTCAATTTAAATTACTTATTGAATTATTAAATGTCGGTATTTCGGAAACATTAAATGAACCTAATGAACGTAATACATTCTTTTATCCACTCGATTTTTGTCATCCTACTAAATATATTTTCTGGATTTTACAACGTGAAGATGTATATAATGCTAATTTCTTAGATAATTATACTTCATCTTTTAACATTAAATATGGTGATGGTATTTATACTTTTGATTATGATGACCATCTTTTATCTGATGCAGTTATTTTAGCTAATAATCAAGAAATTAGTCCTGTTACTGATGAAATATTCTTAAGTTCTGTCCAATTATATGATAATTTTAGAACCGGAACTGATTATAACATTTATAATTATAATTTTGCATTAAATCCATGCTCTCATAATCCACAAGGTTCATTGAATTTTTCTAAAGTATTACGTAAAGACTTAAGTATTAGCTTAGTTAGTCCTACTAAATTTACTGATAATAATTATAAACCTAATATTTTATTAAGAACTTATTCACATAGTTTTAACTTTCTTATTGTTAAAGATGGTTTAGCTGGACTTGTTTATAAACAATAAATTTTATCCAAAAACACTTAAATATAACCTTAAAATCATTTAATTTTTACGGTTTTATTTGTTAAATTCTATATGTATATTATATAACTAATATGAGTAGGAAGGATAACTTTCAGTATATTCCAAAACTACAAGTTAAAGAATTAGAAACAAACCTCATTGTTGCCGGAAATATACCAGGAAAAGATAAAGTTACTATTAATGGATGGCTTAATGTTGAAAAAACTGCTATTATAGTGAATGATTTATCTGTTGGAGGTCGTATTTATGGAACAGGTTTTGATAGTAGTGGTGGTTCTAATTTAAATTTCTCTGATTTTTTTATGATTGGAGATACACTTAGTGTCAATGGTATTACATTTTTAAATAAACTATCTGTTGCGGGTATTACTACCATGGAATATTTAAGTGTCGGAGATTTTAACACAGATTTATTACATGTTGATAATTTAGAAGTTGAAAATACCGCAGAATTTGAAGAAGATGTTTTAATACATGGAGACTTAAGTGTTAATGGTAATATTTATGCTTCTAATATTTCTATTTATGGTCTTAGCTATCTTAGTGATTTAGAAGTTGACGACCAAGCATATTTTCATAAAACTGTTATTATGGAAGATGGATTAAGTATAGCTGGTAATATTTATGGTAATATTAACGGATTCATTACAATTGAAGAATTAAGTGTTGGTGGTAGTATATTAATTGGCACTAATTTATCTGTCAATGGTAATCAATATTTTAATGGAACATTAAGTCTTTATAATAACCTTATTTTAAATTCAGATTTATCTATTAACGGTAATCAATATATTGATGGTATATTGAGTATTAATGATAATTTATTATTAAATTCTGATATTTCAATTAATGGTTCACAATACCTAAATGGTGTTTTAAGTATTTATAACAATCTTATTTTAAATTCTGATTTATCTATTAATGGTAATCAATATTTAAATGGTATTCTTAGTGTCCATGATACCGCTATATTTGAAGGTGATATTAGTATTAATGGTAAAATCTTTGCTAATAATGATTTAATTATTGATTCAGATATTAGTATTACCGGTTCAACTTATATCGGAACTTATTTATCTGTTGCAAACGAAGTTTTTTTTGAGAATAACCTAACTGTTAAAGGTGATTTAACTGTTTTAGGAACTCAAACTATTTTAGATACACAAACCGTTTCTACTAAAGACGGTGTTATATTATTAGCTTTAGGTAATCCGGATGACATTTTACCTATTGGTTTTTTAGGTGAAACTACTGTTGATGGCTCTAATATTTATACAGGTTTAGTTCGTGATATTGATGATAAAAAATATTGGTTGATTCAAAATTATATGGATGCAAGTGCCCAAAACTTTACTGGTGTTTCTAATAATTCTCAAAAAGCTGATTTAGTAATCGGTAATTTAGATGCACTTAACCTTAAAGTTAATGGTTCTTTAAGTATTTCAGGTCCTGTTTTTACTGATACATCCGTTAGTATAAATGGCTCTATGACTATTAATGATTTATTATCTGTCTATGGACCATCAACTCTTTCATCTACTTTATCTATATTAGGCAATGCAACATTACAAAATAATATAAGTATTGGTGGCAATGAAACTCTCGCCGGTTTATTATCTGTTTTTGGTTCTACTTATTTAAATAATACTTTATCAGTATCAAATGCAACCTATTTATCTAATATATTATCTATTTATGGTCCAATTACTGCAAATTCTAATTTATCTATTTCAGGACCAATTACCGCAAACTCATCATTATCTATTAGTTCTAATATTATTACAAATTCTAATATTTCAATCGGTAATACTATTTATGGTGAAAATGGATTATCTATTAATGGAACCGAAACTTTACAAGGTTCTATTAGTATTTCTGATAATATTATTGTATCTGGTTTAATAAGTATTAATGGACCTATTATCTTAAATGATGATATATCTGTTAGTGGTAAAGTTTATTCTAATCAATTAGAAATATCTGGTTCTACTACATTAAACAATTCTGTTTCTATTGGTGGCAATACCACATTATCTTCTACTTTATCCATCGCTAGTTTCACCACATTATCTTCTACATTATCTGTCGCAAATAATACAACATTATCCTCTACATTATCGGTTGCAAATAACACTACTTTATCTTCCACATTATCTGTTGCAAATAATACAACATTATCTTCGACCTTATCTGTTGCAAATAATACAACTTTATCATCTTCATTATCAGTTGGAGGTAATCAAACATTAACAGGAACATTAAGTATTAATAATACTATATTTGGTTCTAGTCTATCTTTATCAAATATGATTACTGTTAATAATATATCTATTGCTAATAATGCAACTATTTCAAACCTATCTGTATCTAATACAATTACTGCTAATAATATTAGTATAAATGGTAATACAACATTAAATAGTTTATCTGTTAATAATCAAACTATTCAAAATAATTTATCTATTGGCGGTAATCAAACTATTTATGGTAATTTATCTACATCAACATTAAATGTTTCAGGCACAACAATTTTAAATTCATTATCATTATCATCTCTTATTATTCAAAATAATATAAGTATAGGTGGTAATATTAATATTAATGGTAATTTAAGTATAAATGGTCCAATAACAACAAATTCAACTATTAGTATAAATGGTCCTGCAATATTAAATAATTTATCAGTTGCAAATACTTCTACATTAAATACTGTTAATATATCTGGTGCTACTACTATAAATAATATATTAAGTGTTTCCAGTAATACTACTTTAAATGGATTATCTGTAGGTGGAACAGTTTTTATTTCTAATTTATCTGTCTCTGGTCCAGCAAGATTCGAAACTTTATCTGTTGCAAATAATGCAACATTTGCCGGTGGTATAAGTGTTAATTCAACTGCTAAATTTAATAATGTCGATATTTCTGGTAATACTATTTTAAGAAATGGATTAAGTGTTAGTGGAGTCGCAAATCTTGATAATATTATGAGTATCCATGGTAATTTATTCCTTCAAAAAAGTTTAAGTGTAGGTGATAACGTAACTATGCAATCTGGACTTAGTGTTAATGGTCCTATTTATTTAACTGGTGATATTTCTATTAATGGAACCACATATGCAAATAAATTATCAGTAAGTAACGAATATATTTCAAATATTTTATCTGTATTTGGAACATCATATTTTAATAGTTCTGTTAGTATTGCTCAAAACTTAACTGTTGCTGGTAATTTATTAGTGCAAGGAACTCAAACTATCATTAATACTCAAACATTAGATATCTCCGATAATGTTATTTTAATCTCATCTAATAATTCAAGTGATAATTTAGCTATTGGTATTTTAGGTAAATATGTTGATATGTCTTCTAATTTATATAGCGGTTTATTAAGAGATACAACTGATGATAATACCTGGTGGTTAGTTCAAGATTTATCCAGTAATGTATCATTCGGATTTACTGGTGTAAGTGATTCACAAAAAGCAGATTTAACTCTCGGCACATTAGATGCATTAAATCTTATTTTAAGAAATAATGCTACTATTACCGGTGATTTAAGTGTTAATGGTGTTGCGACAATTGATAATCAATTATCTGTTTCTGGACAAGCGACTATTGCATCTACATTATCTATTAGTGGTCCTACATTTACAGAGGTATTATCAGTATCATCTATTAATATTTCTTCAACTATATATTCGTCTAGCTTATCTATTTCCGGTATATCTTACTTATCTACCATTTCAACATCTGGCTTAACAGTTATTAATAATGATTTATCTATTTATGGGACTATTTATGGTTCTAATATTTCAATTGCTGGTAATCAAACAATGTCTGGAAACTTGTCTGTTTTAGGCCAAACTAAATTAAACCAAGTTGATATTTCTGACTCAGCTATTTTTAGAAATACAGTATCTATTAATAGTAATGTTACTATGTCTTCTATTTTATCTGTCGCTGGTGATATGACTTTACAAAATAATATTAGTATTGGAGGCAATCAAACATTATCTGGTTATTTGTCTGTATTCGGTAATACCAAATTAAATAAAGTCGATATTTTTGACTCTACTATTTTAAGAAGCACTTTATCTATTAATGGAAACACTATCTTATCATCTGACTTATCTATTAATGGTAATACTACTTTACAAAATAATATTAGTATTGGTGGTAATGAAACTATTTCGGGTTCTTTATCTGTTTTTGGTATTTCTAGGTTAAATGATGTTGATATTATTGGTTCAACTATTTTAAGAAGCACTATATCTATTTCTGATATTATTACAGCTTCTTCTTCATTAAGTATTAATGGTCCTATATTTGGTTCTTCTATTTCTTTATCTGGTAATGAAACATTAACCGGTTATTTATCAATTAATGGACCTATATATGGTTCTTCTATATCATTATCTGGAAACGAAACTATTTCAGGCTCTTTATCTGTATCTGGATTAACAAAAATTAATGAATTAGATGTATCTGGAACTGCGGTATTTAGAGGTAATTTATCTATTCATGGTTCTGTTTTTAGTGATAATATCACTACAAATACAATTGATATTAGTGGTTTAGCTGTATTAAGAAGTAGTTTATCTATTCAAGACACTGTTTTTACTTCATCTATTAGTATTAATAATGCTACTATTTCAGGTAATTTATCTATTTCATCTATTAATGTTTCCGGTAATCTTAATCTTAATTCATTATCCGTTGCATCTACCGCATATTTCTCAAATCAAATATCTGTAAATGGTCTTGGAACTTTTAACGGTAATTTATCTGTTTCTGGAAACATATTTGGTAATGCTCTTTCTATCCATGGAAACACATTTTTAAATAATCTCGATGTTTCTAATAATATTATTGCTAAAAGTGATTTATCTGTTGCTGGTAATATAACCGGTTCTTCTGTATCTGTTTCCGGTCCAATTATTTCAAATAGCTTATCTGTCGCGAATACTTCCACTTTAAATAACGTAAATATTACCGGCTTAACACAAATTAACAATAGTCTAAGTGTTTCTGGTTCTACAACATTAAATAATACATTATCTGTTTCTGGTAATTCAACAATTCAAGGTTCTACATCTATTGGTGGATTAACTACTATTGATAATAGTTTATCTGTTTCAGCTACTACATATACAAATGTTTTATCAGTTAATAATGCTACTATTGATGGAACTACTATATTTAATGGTCAAGTTATCATGAATACTGGTTTATCTATTAATTCATTAATATTACCGGACTATTTAAGTGTTGGTGGAAATGTAACCCTTGGTAATGTTGTATCTATTCATGGTCCTGTTTTTGTTGAGCATGGATTAGATGTATCAGGTGATTTACATGTTAGAGGTAATTTTCTTTTAGATGGTAGTTCTGTTGTTATTAATTCTACCAGTCTTCAAATTCAAGATGGTGTTATTGGGGTTGCTAATGAAAATCCAGCTGATTATATTGCTATTGGTATTTTAGGTGAATATAAAGATTTTGATGGTTCTAGAAATATGACTGGTTTAATTAGAGATACTACTCTTGACCATAAATGGTGGTTAATTAAAGATTATCTACATTTAGATACTTCTGGTTCTATTTCATTTACGGGTGTTAGTGATTATTTACGTGATACTTTAGTTGTTGGTGATTTAGAAGTTTTAAATGTTGATATTTCAGGTTCTGCATCAATTCGAAATAACTTGTCAATTGGCGGAACTACTACTCTCTTTGATTTATTATCTGTAAATGGTAAATCCTTCTTTACTGATTCTGTTTCAATTGGTGGTCAAGTTACTTTATTTGATGCTCTTTCTGTTGGAAACAATACTACATTAGCGCAAAGTTTATCTATTCAAGGTCCTGTTACTTTATATGATTCTATTTCGATCAATGGTCAAGTTATTATGAATAGTGGTTTATCTGTAAATGGTGTTGCTACATTATTTGATGCTATATCTATTAATGGTGTATTCACATTGAGTAATCAAATGTCAGTCAGTGGGTCAGTTATTTTATACGATACATTATCTGTAAATGGTGCTGTTAATATTCAAGATACAATTTCAGTCAATGGATACGCTTATCTTAATGGATTATCTGTTAATGGATACACTTATTTATCAAACACTGATATATCTGGTAGTTTATTAATTAGTGATGTTCTCTCAATTTCTAATTCAGTAAATATTGGTAATAATTTACAAGTGAATGGTTCCGCATCAATCGGTGGTAGTTTATCTATTGCGGATTCATTAATAGTTCAAAATAATATTTCATTAGGTGGTTCTTTAACAGTTCCAACTATTAATGTTGTAAATAACTTATCTATCGGAGATTCATTAACTCTTAAACAAACATTGTCTGTTGGAGGAACTACAACTTTAGAAAATACACTTAGTGTTTATGGTGCTACTACTATACAAGATACATTATCTGTAAATGGTTCAACTACTATTTCAGATACATTATCTGTTGGTGGTTCTACTACATTAGCTGATACAACTGTCAATGGTGCTATGAATGTATTAGGCACAATGATGGTTAAATATTCTAACTTAAATGATAATACACCTTCATTAGTCGATAATCAAGCGGCATTCTGTATTAATACTGATGCAAGTGGTAATACTTACTTATCAATTATATATGTTAAAGATGGTGTTACTAATAAGAATAACTTGGCATTCTTATATTAAATAACTCAATACCATATTCAAAACAAATCATAACATAACATATTCTAATGATTAATAACATTTTTTGAATAAAAAAATAATTTAATTATTTAATTTTATAATTAAATTAGTTTAGTAAATAGTAAATAAAAAGAGGAAAAGGGGGAGGGATAGGTTGTATTTTTTATTGGTAGCAAAACAACAAAACGAAATTTCCTTTTTTATAAAAGAGATTTGATTATTTAAAAAATATTTATAATAAAAATACAACTCTTCCCATTCCCTCATCCTTTTAATTTTCATTTATTAAACACGGATTTATATTATTAATCCATATAGTATATTGAGCAAAATCAATATAATATGAGCTAATATGATGAGATGGTGATTTAATTAAAAACTTACAATCTTCTTTAATCATTCTAGATAATTTTTGACCGAATCCATTTGTAGTTATATCGACTTTAAAATTATTTTTATCACACCATGTTTTATACATTTGTAATAATTGGACAGTTGTATAATTATCTGAATTTTTTTTATTTTATTTAGGAATCATTTTTTTCGTCATACTATGATAAATTTATATATATAATATATAATAAGTATATTAAGATGGTAAATAACATATATGGATGGACTAATAATAATTTAATCAAATTTCCAGACTTACTTGTAGATAATAGTTTCATTAATGATAATTTAAGTGTATCAAATACAGCATATTTTAATAATGTTGATATTGTAGGAAATTTTAATATTTCAGGAAATGCAGCATATAATAGTTTAAGTGTATCTAATAAAATTATCAACTCAGGATTAATTAGTGTAAATGGTCTAGCTACTTTTTCAAATATTATGAGCGTTGCTGGACCTTTATATTCTACATATTTATCTGTTCAATCTATAAAAACTGGTTTTGTATCCGCTTCTTCTGTTTATTCTGATACAATCGGTATATTTAATAATATTGTAAATACAGGAACAGTTATGTCTTCTATTATTAATTCTAATATTTTATCCACCGGCGATATTATAGGACATAATATAGATATATCTAATAATCTAAATATTGGTAATACTTTAAGTGTTTCAGGTATATCAACACTAACTTCACTTTCCGTAAATAGTTTTTCTAAATTTAATCAAATTGATGCTAGTGGAACTGTTTCTCTACGTAATACTTTAAGTGTCGCCAATACTTCTTTTTTTAATAATTCAATTAGTATATCAAATAGTGGATATATTAATGGTAATTTATCTATTAGTGGCAATTTATATACTAATTATTCTTATATTGGTGGTTATTCAACTTATATTGCTATGACTGACCCATCTTATACAGATGTAAGTGGTATTTTACAGATGGGTGTTGGTGCTGATATTACTACATATGGAAATATTTTGCAAACTATAATTAATAGAGGTGCTTATTTATCTAGCACCGGTTTATATAGCTGTTCTCTTATTGATACTAGTTTAAATCGATTTAATATTTTATCAAATGGTATATATAAATTTAGTATGTCTCTCTCTTTATCCGCTAAGAGTAATAATGTAAATGTCGATGGTAATGCTCTATTTGATGTTTTTATTAATGGTTCCCAATATTGTAATTCGCCTACTAATACAGTCTTTTGGTGCAGACAATCATTACCTTATGTTTATGAGGAACATTTTAATAATATACATTTTGAATATTTATGTCGATTATCTAATGGGGATTTTATAGATGTTCGCGCTAGACAAGAAATTGCTTCAAATGTAGATTTTTATACAATTTATAATGGTGCTACTTTAGAATTAACTAAAATTGCATAAAAAATTATCTATTATTATTTTATAATAATAAATAATGTCTGATATTCAAAGAATGGTTATGGATTTAATTGTTAAAATCGAAGGCACTTTAAATTCAACATTAGATAATGTTTATATTTCTACTACTATTAAAGTTCTTATTTGTTTATATGCCGCATTTGCTGCTCCTAAAATCCCACACTCTTTAGTATGGTTATTCGATAATATCCTTTTCCGTATTGGTATGGCTTTTGTTATCGTATTTATGGCTGTCCGAGACCCTGCAATTGCTCTTTTATTAGCAGTCGCTTTTATGATTACTTTACAAGTCGCTAATAAACATCGTTTATATAATACTGATTTATCTGTCGCTGCACCAGGTGAATTATCTTGGTTACCTTCTGTGTCTAAACAAACCGGTCAAAAATCAATTTCTACAAACGAATCAGTATCTCAACCATCAACCGTTAAAAAAGATATTCAAGAAGTTGCATATACTAATTTAGATAAAATTGAAAAATCATGTAATTCATGTTCTTCTGTTCCATTAGATTCTATTGAAGCAATTAAAGCTATGCAAAGTTCGATGCCTTCTGATAATTTAAAACAAACAGTTTTAGAACCAATGGCTGCTTCCTTAGTTGAATCAGCTTTTACATCTCAATCCCAATTATTAGATGCTGAATCTAATTTAGTACCATCTGCTGACCAAAAATCTTGTCCTGCTACATTTGCTAATCAACATTGTGTTCAAGGCTTAGATGAAATTGGTGGTTTTGAAAACTCTGCTTCTTATTCTGATTTTTAATTATTCAATAAAAAACATTTTATTTTTATTCAATTATTATTCAATAATTATTTTAATTTATTTATTAAATATTCTATTATTTTTTCTGTATCATTAAATTTTTTGACTATATTTAATATATCTTTTATTGGTAATAAATATTTCGCATTTTCTAATTTATCATCATTTAATAACTTTCTGTAAATATTTGGATATAATAAATATACTAACCACTCATTTAGTTCTATATTATTTTTTGTTAGTGTTTTTAGATTTATATATTGTTTTTCCTCTCTTAATTTTGAATAAAATTCTTTTTTTTCTATGTTATTTAATGAATCATATATATAATTATTTATATAATTATTATTTTCTATCATTAAAAATATTATATTATTCTTATCTCTTATTCTTTTTGTATTATATTTTATATATTTAGTTTTTTCTTTACTCAACAACATATCATAATCTATTAATTGTATATATATACCATATGTTGGTATTTCATTATTATGGATTTTTATATACTCATCTGTCGTATATTTTATTCCAATATTCTTATCTAATAAATCACCATGAACATAATTATTTTTTTCTAAAATAGAATAAATATTAAATAATTGTAAAAACATCGAATATTTTCTATTTAAATTATATTTATTTATTAACGGTTCTATATTTTGCCAAGTATCATTTACTATACTATAAAGACGAAATAAACATTTTTTATAAATTGAGAATATTCGCATATTTGTATCTCCACTTTTTTCATTACAATCTTCTAAAATTGAATATTTTATTAATTTGGTAAATTGATTTGGATATTTTTTTATTATTCTCTTGTTTAAATTTTGTTCATTATCTAAATTTACATTATAATTATTCAAGTCTTCTGGATTTATATATGATACTTTTAATGCATATTCTTTTTTTCTATACTTTACTAAATATACATAACCATGAAAACCATTTCCTAAAAATTTTATTTTTTCTAATTTTGATAAATCCATTATTTTAAATAATACAAATATAAAATAATTGATAGAGAGTTTATTATTTGATTTAAATAACTTTTGGGGACCAGTCTGGTTGTTTTCCACTAAAATCACGTTGCATCATATCACCAGTATAAACAGATTGTTCTCCTTCAACGCCACCTTGTTGTTTAAAAACACGAACTTGAACATTTTTATTGTTCATATTCATTTGCATTTGTTTTGGAGATTTACGAACTTTCATTGGTTGTCCTGTTCTTTTATTAGTGACAAACATATATTCTTTTTTTGCACCAGCAGTTTGACCAGTTGTAGGTGCATTTGCAACATTAACACTATTTGCCATACCATTGACAGTTGTTGGATTACTTAAATCTTTTAAATATAATGGTTCTGGATATTTATTAAAAGTAGATGCTTCAGGTGCTAATGGTTGGTCAACACGGGTAACTTCAGTTAAACCACCAATTTTTTGAGCATCGACATTTAAATAGTAATTTCCACCTCTCATATTATTACCTCTTTGTTGTTTTTTAGGGGATTTAGTGTTTTTTTTTTGTGATTGTTTTTTAGGTGATTTACCGCTTCTTTTTGGTGATTGTTTAGATTGAGATTTTCTTTTACCACCGGTAGTAACGACACCAGTTGCGGTAGTATAGATGGTATTTAATGCATTTAACGCAGGTGCATTTGCATTATTTATTAAATTAGTAATCTTTGTTGCTGCGTCATTTCCAGAATCAGTAATTAATATTGGAGTCGCATTCATACTTTGAATATTATTAATACCGTCTATAATTTGACGTCTTGCGTCTGATTTATCACCTACTAATGATAACTTAGCTCTTATATATGCAGCTTTAAAAAAAGGTCTATTTACAATAATATCATATTTAGCAGTACCGTCGGCATTTTGAGCATTTCTAATAAAATCTAAACTATCTAATTTATCTTGTATATTATCTGCATCTCCTAATATATTAGTATTAGTAAATGGTTCGTTTAATAAATTATCAGCATCTTGACCATTATTAAGTAATCCTCTATTTATATTATTCTCAATAAAAAGAGTTAAGACATTTCTATCATCTATAACTACACCACCTCTTTGGCGATTTTTATAATCTTTTCTAGAACCACCTGTTAATGCTAATTTACCAACATCATATCTAGAACCGAATGCATTTTCGGATTGAGATGGTTGAGGAACAGCTAATTTATATTCACCTAAAATTTCTTTCATGTGATTATCGATACCAGTTGCGGAGCTTCCACCTTTCATATTACCACGTTGTTGTTGGCGTTTTTTAGAATCTCTTCTTTCTTTAGAATTTCTTCTATTATTACGTTTTGGAGAATTAGGCATAATATATATTATATTTAAATATTATTTTCAATTATAAAATAAAAAATAAAATTTATAAATTATTCTAAACCATTTCATTAATATAATTAGGTTTTTCAATATTTTCACCTATCTTTAATAAATTATTTACAATTTCAAAATCAGTAGTAATATTATTATCAGCTAATTCAATTACTTCAAATTTATTAAATATAGAATTATAAATACATTTAACATATAATGTTTTATTTGAATTATTTTTTAAAGCATTATGTAAAATATTAGATATCTCCATAGTCTTAATTCTAGCTATACCAACTTCATTTAATTCATAATTAGAACCAGTAGCATATAATTTATATATACCATATGTATTTGTTAATTTAATTGCCAATATGTATTCAGTATTAGTATCTATATTGAATATAGAATCAGAATTTGAATTAATTTTTATAGATGATGATATTTTACTTAATAAATCATTCTTATCTTTTTCTAATAAAGTATAATCGATATCTTCTAATAATTGGGTAGCATTTTTATAATCCTCATAATTTATTGTATTATAATAGAATATAATCGGATTTTTCAATACATAAAAACGTATTCCTTTAATTGGATAATCCACATTTTTAAGTTCATTTTCTAAATTTTTAAGATTAACAAAATGTTTAGGTTTGATATAAAATGGGTCTAAATAAGATGGTAAAAATCCATCATAAATTTTATATAAAAGACGAATATTACCTATATTATTATTAGAAGTTTGAAATTTAGAATTATAAACTAATACTCTTTCAAGTAAAAATACCCATTTATCTTCTCGTTTATTAAATAACAATTCACCCATTATAATAGTATCATTATATACACTTGAATCAAATCCTAATGTAATTGTTTGCATTTTAGGTAATAATTCCGAATCGGTAATTGATGTAGAAATAAGAATGTTAGTATCTTCGTTATAAATACGTGTTAAATATAACAAATATTTAGTTCCAACTGAAATAGGGCAAACAAATGTATCATTTGATACGAGTGTATTTAATAGTTTATCACTATAACTTTTTTCAATTAATAATAATGGGTCAATATCGAATTTAGCCTTAATATTTTTAAGAATATCTGACTTAGAACGATTATTACGAATTAAATATGAATTTGAATGTCCTAATTGTTGTTTAATAATATCCATTTATTATATTATTGTAGTAATTAAGTTTTTATAATGTTTTAAATAAAAAATATTATTTATCAAATTTTGATATAAAAATAATTTATTAATTAATATTTAGATATCATAATTCAATATGTTAGTAAATAATATTACTCAAGATTTAAATTCTTTTACTTTACACTCACGTATTTTTAATGGACCATTTAAAATTAATGATTATTTTAATGAAAAACCCGATGAATTTTATATTGAAAAATTAGAAAAAATACAAAATTTATATCCCAATGCAACTGAATTAGAAGAAGTAATTGAATCTTATATAAATAAGAATAATGTTGTTATAAAAAAAACAGAATTACGTATTATAACATATATTCCTAAACCAAAAACAATTGAAATACCAACATATACAACTAATGATTCAGTATCTGATAAAGTATATAAACCTTCTTATTCATATTCTAAATCATCCACATATAAATCTCAATCCCAACCTGATTTAGAATTAGATACAAAACCGAGATTTATTAAAACAGGATATAGACCACCTGTTCAAAAACCAGTTAAATAATAAAATTAAACAAAATAATTTATAATTTTATTATTTATAAAGAAGCAAATTGAGAGCTAAAACTAGAATTACCAAATTCATCAAATGCACTAATACCATCATTGTCATTTTCTCTATTTAATGGGGTTTCATTACCATATAATAATTCATTAGTAGATTGTTCTTCTTTATTGTGTGTCGCGGATTGATTCATACTCATATCATTTGTTGGAACAGGGTCAAATGAATAACGAATATCAGCATTATTTTCAAAATATTTATCTAATTCAGCACCAATTTGTTGTTCTTTAAATAAATCAGCGGAATATTTATTATATAAATTGTCGTCAAAAGCAGCATCTACTTTTTGTGTTTCAATAGCTTTTTTAACAGATTCATTTTTATTTCTATCTTCTATATTTAAATATTTCATAAAATCATCATCTTCTGAAATAACATCATTATTTCTTGTATATGAAGAATCAGATGATTCGGATGAGGATGACGATGAGGATGTATTATCATCAGAATGAAATGAAGATACTTTTTTAAGAATACGTTTAGTAGGTGGATGAGTTTCGGATTTATCATTTGTCATTTTAATAGTATAATGTAAAAATAAAACAATTGCTAAATACCCAACAACAATTAATATAAAATCTAAATTCATTTATAATATAAATTCATAAAATTATTTATAAATTAATTTCATTATATATAATAAAAATGGATTCTTCAAATAATCAAATTAATGAAAAAAATGATTCTCCATCCGCATTAGAACAATTAAAAGAATTAACTAAATCTACTCCTACTCTTACCGAAGAACAACAAAAGGTATTTGATTTAGTATTTAATTCCACAGTTGAAATAATTAAAAATGCAATGAATGCACAATCAACCTCTGATTATTTTATTGTATCTTTAACAGTAGCCGAAGTCATAAAAGCAATTGAAAAGAGTGGTTTAATGGGTGCTGATAAAAAAGCTCTTGCTATCTATATGGGTCGTAAAATTTTAGAACACGAAGCTTCTGATAAAAAAGAATTATTGATATTATATGACTTATCTGCAGAATCAATACTCGAAAAAATGATTGATGTTTCTAAAAATGTTAATTCTACAGTAGTTTCGGCAATTGAAAAAACAAAAGAAGAGATACAAACAATGGCAAAACCTAAAGGTTGTTGTTCAATTATGTAAATTCATTCATTTAGTGTAAATTCAAAAATCATAAAACTAATTTTTCTAAATAATCTATTAAAATATTTTTAAAAATAGGTTTTTTAAGTATTAATTTTACAGAAAAATATTCATCTTGTTTATCATAATGATTAATTTCAATATCAAATTGATTATTAATTGCTATTATCATTTGTGAAAATATTTCCATACTATCATATTTATTAATACTAATAGGTGTTATATTATCAATATTAACGATAAGTTTTTGTATATAATATTTATCGTTCATATAAGAATCTTCTATATTATAAGAATAAGTAGTTAAAACTCCATTCGATTTATAATAAATTTCATTTTTAATTTTATATTGTATAATTTCGGTATAACTAGATTCGACATCGAATTTTGAAATCTCTTTAATTTTATGTAATAATTGTTTAATATTTAATTCCGTGAGACGTGTATCAAACATTAAATCATTGATTTTTTTACCTAAACATACATGAATAGGTGAGTTTTTATTACATAATGCTAAATGTTCATTACAGAATTTATCCATTCTATTTTAAAAAGTAATATTAATTTTATTTTTAATATCAAATTTTATATTTTTTTTATTATAAAAATTTGATTGATATAAAACTTTTTGATTTATTTATAAATATAATATAATATTATGTCTAAAATCGCTGCAATATGTATTAAAACAGATGGTTCTATATGTTCTTTTAAATTAGATGTAAATGTATCACCTGATACATTCGATGTTGAGAATATTCCAACAAATCTTTTAAATTCTAAAGGAACTAACGAACTCACTCGTGAATGTGATTTTGATTATGCAAATACGACCATTTCACTATATGCTTGGACAGAAGGACGTGCTGGTAAAGAAAATAAATATGAATTACCACCCCCAGTCGATAATGAATTATATTTTGGTAATATGTTTGCAATTTGTCATGATGGAAATAATGAATTAATATCATTATCTGTAAATGAATGGGAAGATTTCTATGAAATGGCATTCGGTGGTTTTGAAGATTTGGGTTCAGAAGATTCATATTCGGAAGATGATGATGAGGAAGATGAAGAAATTCGTGAAGAAATGAAGGACTTTATTGTTGATGATTTAGCTGAATTAGAAGAAATTGAAGACGAAAGCTATCATCCATCCGAAGAATCGGAAACAGAGTCTGAACCAGATACAGATGATGATTACGACAAGTCCGAATTAGAATCAGATTATGATGAAGACGAATCAGAATATGATGAAGACGAATCAGATAATGATGAGAATGATGAATTAGGCAATGATGAATCAGAAGAAAATGAAAATGAAAATGTGAATGATGATGATGAATCTTTATCATTATCGGTAGAAGAGTTGTCTGTATCCGAAAATGGTATTGCTGATACTAGTTCTGAAAATGATATTGACGAGAAAACAAATATAAGTAAATATTAAACATTATTTTTTTATAATAAATTTGATTAATATTTACTTAAATTTAAAATGTAATAAATAATAAAAAGATGGAACCACGTGAAAAAATAGTATCAATATTTGTTGATTTATTAACAAAACAAAATGAAGACAAAAATTTAATAAACTCTGAACAAATTGAAGCTATATCTAATGATATTGAAAAAGGCATTTATAATAAAACTATTAAATTTGCCGATGAAAAAAATATTATTAAAAAATGGGAAAATACAATTTTTACTCAAATGTATAAACAATTTGCAATTCAGGTATTTACAAATTTATCCAAGGAAGCATATGTTAAGAATATCCGTTTATTTGATAGATTAATATCTGGGGAATTTCACCCATATGAATTAGCGACAATGGATGCGCAATATTTATTTCCAGAACATTGGAAACCTTTTATCGATGAAAAGAGTAAAAGAGACCGTGTTTTATTTGAAATTAACAAGGAAATGGCTACAGATGAATATAAATGTAGTAGATGTCAAAAACGTGAATGTTCATTTTATCAATTACAAACTCGTTCTGCGGATGAACCTATGACTACATTTGTCACCTGTTTAAATTGTGGTAAAAGATGGAAAATGTAAATTCAAATTCTATCTTTCTTTTTTTTTTGATTTATTACTTATTGAACATCATCTATAATCATAATTGATTAATAAAATAAATTATCTTATTAATTAATTTGCGAGTTCTTCGATTATAATTATATGTAAAAGACGGTCTTTATAAATTTTTATATAGTCTTACCGATATATTTTCGCATGTTTAATATGATAAATTGGCGGCAGAATAATATTTAATAAATGTTACACTAGTCTTCGACACTATTTACATAGGAATATATTTTGATTACCGCTTATTTTAAAATGTTATAATAATTAAATTAATTTATAAAAAAATAAAACAATTTTATAAATCAATTAATAAATTTTTTAAACTATTTAAAATAATCCTTGATTATTTTCTGTTTCTTCAACCTTTCTACGACGAATTAATTTTTCTTTTTTAGAATTAGTATCTGATAATAAATTTATGACAGGATTAATATCTATATTTCGACCACCATTCATATTCATAACTTCTTTTACAGGTGGTGCATTTTCGTTTTTAGAATTATCATTCGCAATTGTATTTACAGGTTCTGGAGTTGTATTTGATTGTGCTGGTAATGATTTTAATACACATGTTCTATCAGTTGGATTTTTACTTTGTAAAGGTGCTAATAATTGTTCAGCATAACCAATAGTATCATTAAAAAATTTAATATGATTTGTATTATCAAAATTAGAATTATTAATAATATTCATCATTATAAATTTACTCTTTTTAGACGATAATTTTTCAATTTTATCTAAAATATTTATTATTAAAATTTTTGATGTATTTAAATAATTAGCTCCTTTACTTACAAATAAATTTAAATCTCTTAATTTATTGTAATAACTTTCTGGATTAAACAACAATAATTTATTATTATATTTTGATAACTCAACCATTGTTAAATCATTTGATGAATCATTATTATCTATTGTTTGTATTTGTTTATTTGTAATTTTATAATTATTATCCATATGCATATTTAAATAATATTTTAAATGTAAAATACTTTCATTAATAAAAAAACTTTCGCTTATTATTTCTGCAAATGTAGAAAAGTATCTTTGGCTCATATTATTTAATTTAACTTTATCAACTAAATTATTCACATCATTATATTTAGAATTTTTAATATCATTTAAATTAAAATAAAACTCAGTTTGACCGACTAAATAATTACTTCCTTCGGCATATTTTGCACCTCTATCTAATAATATTTGATTAGGACTTTCTATACCAGCCATATCAACTACTGTTAAATATCCTTCAGTTTTTGTACTTATATTTGTAATTTTAAAAATAATAAATAAATGAGACCTTGAACTTTCCGGATTATTTGTAGTTTTTTTTATTGTTTTAAATTTATCTGCACCTATTCCTTCTTTTCTTTTGTTATTTAATTCGAATAATAAATCATCTAATTTAATTTTACCATCTGATATTATCTCTGTATTCGATAATTGGCTTATTATATTCTTATTATTTTCTATACTACCAATTATATTTGAATTATTTTTATCATAATGAGTTATTAACTTGCTATCTACATATGGTCCTGTTTTTGCTGAATTACCTTTTGGATATATATATCCATATATTTCAAATATATTTGATAATTCTATTTTTGCACCTTTATCTAATAATTTTTGTAATCCAATCTGAATAATACCAATATTATATACACTTAATTTGTCTTTTTCTATGTTTTGATTATTATCTTTTATTTGTTTTAATTCATATTTTTTATTATCAGTTTCATCAATATAATAATATGGATAACTATTATTCGTTGATATTCCATTTTGTTTAATTAAATTTATTATATTGTTATTAATTTCAATAGGAACATATCCTCCAAATAATGTATAAGTTTTACCACTTCCTGAAAAACCATATCCAAATAATACATTACTATAACCTTGTAATGTTAATTCAAATAATGAATCTAAATATACTGCATTTGAATTATTATATTTTTCTAAATCTGAAAGTTGGACTTGATTATAACCTTCAAACATTTTATTATTATCTGGACCAATTGTATGGAATGTTGAATAAACATTAGTTAATTTATGTATAGTTTCTGATTTTGTTGTATCATTATATTTTTTATAACAAATTGATTTAGGGTCTGAAATATTATCTATATTTACAAAATTATCTAATCTATTACTACCGGTTTGTACATTTCGTTCATTAAAACGTAAATATACTCTTACCGCACCCATTATATCTTCATAGTTAGCTATTGCTGGATTAATTGTATTTAAAATTTGTTCTAATTTTGTAAGTGTCTTCCCTGCTTCATTACATTCAATTTCAATATTATTTAATAATACATATTTTTTATTATTCCATTCATCTTTAATTGTTTGAAAATCAGTATATATGTTTGTAAAATTATTATACCATTCAAAACCATTTATTTTATTTTGTAATTCTTTTTCTTCAGTTATTAATACACCAGCTTTTTGTTGTTTGCTTTTAATTTCGTTTATTTTACTTAAAATTGTTTGTTTATTAGAAGGGTTTATATCTTTTTCATTGATTTTTTCAACTAATAATAAATATTTATTTAAATTTTTATCTAATTCATTTAATAAAATTTGTATTTGATTTATTGTTTTTTCACAATTTGCTTTTTTCAATTCATCGCTTTTATCAACTAATGCTTTTAATCTATTTATTTCTTCATCTTTTTGATTTATTTTGTCTTGTAAATTTTTCAATTCGTTAGAATTTAATAATTGAGTTGATGATACACTTGGTACAGCTGATTCAGGTTCAAATTCATTAGTTTTATTATTTAAATTAGTAATGAAATTTTGTAATTCTGTTTTAAAACCTTCATATGTTTGTATTTCATCATTATTTTGTTTTATCTTATTATTTATTTCATTTACTAAATTTGTTTGATTATCATGTTGTTCCTTTAAATTTTTGATATTTGTTATCATATTTGTAATTTGGTTATTTAAAACATTTATTTGGTCAGTATAATCATTTATTGTCTTATCTATATTTTCTTTACCTTGAATTAATGTTTGTTTCTCTGCATCATTATCTGTATCGATTCTATATTGAGTTTTTAGATTATTAAGTTCTTTTATTTTTGCTTCTAATTCTGCTTTAATATTTAAATTTTCTTCTAAACTTGTTCTATTTTTGTCTGAATTATCGGATATATATTGATTTAATGATTCTAATTTTTTAGATTCTATATTAATCATTTCCTTCAATATTCCTTCCTCTTGTCTTTTTAATGAAATATAATATTTAATAACATCTACTTTATTTTTAATTTCATCTGCACCACCTAATAATTCTATTACAGACTTATCTTCCGAATTAATCCCTGAAATACCATTTGAATCAAATACTCCAACTCTTCTACCACCTGTTTTAATTGAAATTGCACTTGAATATAAATCATCTATTAATTTAGTAATTTCAGATGGTTCTAAATTTATTTTTTTATATTCTTCTAATTGCTTTTCAAGTTCATTATATTGCTTTTCAAAATCTTTTTGTAGATTTTCAAGTTCTTCAAAATGTTCCTTCGATTGTTCTTTATATTGTTGTTCAAGTTCATTATATTGCTTTTCAAAATCTTCTAGTTTTTTTATTTCACCAGATTTATCATTAATAATTATTTCTTGATTTTTAATGGTATCATGAAGATTTTGTATAGTATTATATATGTTATCCTCAATATTATAATTATTATTATTTAAAAAAATATTTGTAGAATTAATATCATTTGCTAATTTATTATATTTAGATACTAACTCATTATGCTCTGTTTTTAAATTATTATATAAGTCTTCATTTGAACTATTATTATTACTAGCATCATTTTGTAATGTTTGATAATTAGATTTTAATTGACTAATAGTTTCTTTCATTTTTGCAATATCTATTTTAGTTAAATTATCAATATATTGAATAACTTGATCAAATTGATTTTGATTATTAAAATCATAATTTTCCTCTGATTCTTGTTGTGATTCATTTTCATCTTCTAAACCACCGGTTTGTTTTTTATTTTTTGTTAAAAAATCAACTAACAATTTACGCATAGTAGCATATTCTTTTTTATAATTAATCATCCAATTTATATACTTACGTTTATCATCATCTGTTTTTATTTTAGAATATTTAATTGATGAAATTTTTATTTTATTATCTAAATATTCCAAATCAGCATCTGCTTGAAATAATCCAGTTCTCAAATCTATTTTTTTTAAATAATCTTCTGGTTTCTTCTTATTATCTTGTCTAAATTCCTTTACATAATTCGCAATTGCTAATTCATTATAACGTAATTTATCATTTAAATCATTCATTACATCTAATTTAACCTTTTTAGACTTATTTTTTAAAGATTTATTTATTATTTCTCTTAATTCACGTATTTCTAATAACATCTTTTCTTTTTCAATTTTTTCATTATTTTTATTTACAATATTATTAGATTTATACTCTAAAATTTCTTCAATTTTTTTAGCTACATCTTCACCTAATATATCAGCAATATCACGTATTCTATCTTTAATAATTATTTTATTTTCAGGTGTTAATTTACTTTTACCATCAACTATAAATATTTCTTTTAATGGATTAAATTTTAAATCTTCTTTTTTCGGCCCTTCTTCTACAATATCTTTTAATTCATTAATTATTTCTACTGACTTTGGTTCTGCCATTTTTTCAGAAATTTGTAATTCTGGAACTGCTTTTGATGGTTCTGATTCAGCTACAGTTGTAGAAGATTCTGTAATTGGTTTTGATGACTCTGATTCAGATATAGTTGTTAATGGTTCAGAAATTGGTTTTGATGGCTCTGAAATTGGCATTGATGATTCAGATATAGTTGTTAATGGTTCAGAAATTGGTTTTGATGGCTCTGAAATTGGCATTGATGATTCAGATACAGTTGTAGAAGATTCTGAAATAGATTTTATTGGTTCTGAAATTGGCATTGATGATTCTGAAATCGACATTGATGATTCTGAAGTTATTTTTTCATTTGGTAAAGGTTGCTCAGTCTTAGACAATGCTAATGTATCTTTATCATTATCATTATAAGACGATAATTGTTGAACAATTTCGCTAGATGATGTATCAACTGTCGGTAAAGGTTGTCCTGTCTGAGTATCTGTCTCTGACACTGCCTTTGGAGATGGTAATGGTTTATTTACTTCAGATGGTAATGATTTACCATTTGCACTTGATGGAACATCAGATACTATTACAGGCTCACTAATCTCTTTTTCAGTAGAACTTTCATCTATTTTAATTAATGGTTCAGTTAAAGATTCAAATGGTAATTCTACTTTTTCATCTTTATTAGTTTGAGATTGTATATATTCCTCTATATTTTTAATTGATTTTTCAGTTATTTTAATACTGGATTCAATTGGTTTAAATTTATCATTAATATAATCTTCAATTTCTAATACAGATTTAGATAATTCATCTATTCTTTTTTCTTCAGGTTTTATTGGTTCATTAACTACAGTTTCTATATCAGATTCTGGTTTAACAATAGATTTATCAACTTCTGTTTCTTTTTCAGATTTAGGTTCTACAGTAGTATCATCTACAATTTTTTCAGTTTCATTTTCTAATACAGATTCAGGTTCAACAATTGTTTCATTAACTACAGTTTCTATATCAAATTCTGGTTTAACAATAGATTCATCTATTATAGTATTATCACCTACAATTTTTTCAGATTCCGGTTTAACAATTGTTTCATCAACTACATTTTCTATATCAGATTCTGGTTTAACAATAGATTCATTAACAACAGTATTATCACCTACATCAGTTTCTGACTTAACCTTAGTTTCATCAACAACAGTTTCTATATCAGATTCAGATTTAACAATCGCTTCTTCATTATTTTGAATAATCTCTTGTTCATTAGTGTCTATTTCTTTTATAGTGTTCGGTTGTTCTAGTTTTTTCGTTTCTGCGACATCTTCCAAATTTTTTGAAGATGTTAAATTAGTTGTTTCAGGAACAGATATTGGTATTTCTGTAAGTGGTTTTGTATCTTGTAATGGTGATAGAGCTTGTGGCAATAACAGTTCTTGTGTTTTTTCGGTAGAGGTGTTTGTATTTGATAAAGCTGTCAATGCAGTATCTAAAGATGCCGGTATTGGTATAGAAGATTGATTCGGGGTTTTAATTGTTGATTTACGAGGAGAACGAGTTTTAGATAATTTTGAGGATGGTATTGATAAAGTTTGTTTGATTTCATCAGTTTCTTTTTCTAAGTTTTGTAATAATAAATCTAATTCATTTTTAATTAAAATTGATTTATCAGCTACTAATGGAGAGGTATCATTATCTGATTTAGAAATATCTGATAATAAATTTTGATACTGATATTTTTTAAAATTTGGATTATCAGTTTCTAAATTGATTTCCGGTCTTTTATATGTTTTTTTAGGTATATATTCATCATAGTCCTCTTCTTCAATTTGCTTTTTAAGAGGTTCAATCATATCTCTAGTATTTTTATTTATTGTTGCAGCAAAATTATCTAATACTTCTTTAGTAATATATTTACCAGAATCAATCATTTGCGGTTGAATTTGATTTGGGTTTGGATTTTGTAATGTCTTAAGGAGTGCAGCTTGTAAAGTTGTATCTAATTGTCCTTGAGAAGGTTGATTCGCATTTGGAACATTAATTATTATAGGTTGTCCCTGAGTTGATTGACTAGTAGGTGATACAATTTGTTTTTCATCCTTTTCTTTTAATATTTTTTTCTTTTGTTCTTCTATATAATTTTGTTCTAAATTCATACCAGGTTGATAATAATTAGTTGGTTGAACATAACTACTTATTGTTGGATATGGTTGTTGATATTGCATAGGATATTGTTGTTGATATTGTTGCGGATATTGCATAGGATATTGTTGTTGATATTGTTGCGGATATTGCATTGGATAATGATATTGCGGTTGTTGTAATTGTGTTGGTTGATATTGTTGTAATTGCGGTTGTTGTTGTAATTGTTGTAATTGTTGTTGTTGTAATTGTTGTTGTTGTAATTGTTGTAATTGTTGTTGTTGTAATTGTTGTAATTGTTGTTGTTGTTGTAATTGCGGTTGTTGTTGTAATTGTTGTAATTGTTGTTGTTGTAATTGTGTTGGTTGCAATGAATGATTAGATTGCTGTTGTTGTTGTTGTAATTGATAATCAGAAGGTAATTGATATTGATTTGATTTAGACTTTTCAATCATGTCTGATAATAAGTTATTTGAATTTGAATCTGAACTCTTATAATTTAAATCTTGAGAAGTAGAAATTGGTTCAGGTTTTTTTTTAATATTATCTAGAAGACCACGTAATTCTTTTAGATTATTTTGGATAATATTAACCTTTTGTTTTGTATTAGTATCCATATCTAAAAATATTATTATATATTATATAGATATTTATTATGAATAATAAAAACTCACGAAAAAAACAAAAAGGGGGTAATGAATATGATTTATATCGTTCTGGTGATTATCTTTCTAATCAACGTTCATGGGCATATACAGATGAAGAAAGATTATCTAAATCTAAAGATTTAGTTTCTAAATTAGTATATTTTTGGGCAGATGAAGTTAGACGTTTTCAAAAGGAAAACAAACCAAATGAAGTTCGAATTGCAGATAGTAATTGGAATCATTGGAGAAGATATGAAGAGGTATTAAATAGTAATGATATTAAATTGAATCCTTCAATTATTCAAAAATTTCTACCTTTTATCCAAATAGAATATATACGTCTTAGTGTTGCTAATTTTAAAGGTAAATATGAATTTCTTAAACAAAATTTAGATGATATTGATTCACAAGTTAATGAGATTAAAAATAGTATTCAATTAAATACACAAATGGGTGGTTTAAAGAAAAATAAAAAACAATCTGGTGGTAATAGCGATTGTGGTTGTTCTAATTCAAAACAACGTTTAGAAAAAAGAAAATAGATTATTATTATATAATAATGTCTAAATATAAAAAAAATATGTCGGGTGGTGAAAATGAAAAAGTAGCTATTCAATTTAAAGATGCTGGTATTGTATGTGAAGCTTTACGTGTTCATTTAGGAAAAGCGAATACTTATATTCGTAAGTTAAAGGATGAAATTAATTTATATAAAAATGATAATAACGCTATTAAAAATGAAAAAAAAAATATTACAAATAATATAATTACTTTAGAAGATAATATCAAAAAAAAGGAAATTGAAATTAATGACCTTAAACTCCAAATTAAAAAGTTTCAAGATGATGTTAAGACTTTTGAAAACTTTGATGATAAATCAAAATCAACTATTGAAGAATTTAATAATTTAATTAACGAACAATCTACATCCACATCTACATTAACATCTACACCTAGTCCAACTCAAGACTCTGAAGAACAAATTTTTAATGAAGAGGATGAATTTTTAGAAAATGACCAATCCGGTGGTAAAAGAAATAAAAAAAGAAAATCACCAAAAAAAATATTACGTAATACACGCAGAACCTCTAAAAAACGTAATTCTCCTAAAAAATAATAGTTTTCTTGCTTTATTTAATCGTAATAAACTATAAAATATTTTCAGTAAATATATTATAATTTATAAATGAATAATGAAATTAATAATGAAGAATTTATAAAATATTATTCTTGGTTAAAAAATTTTAATAAAAATAATAATCATAACCATTGTCAATATGGTGGTACAAAACCTAAACTAGATTTTAGTTCATTAAAAAAAAAAGATTTTATAGATAGCAATTCGTTAATTAATGCTATCAACAAACTAAGTTTTAATAATACTACAGTAGAAAAAGTGTTAAAAAAGATAGTTTTGGATAATTTTGTTAATAAAATTAAAGGTTTAATATATTTTGTTTATAAAATTAATCAAATTAAAAATAATGACACTGCTGAAAATAAAATACAATTATTTGATAAAACAGATGTAATAAATAAATTATATGTAAATTTGTTAAATAATATATTTATGTATTTAATACCTAAATTTGATAAATTATCAGATTCAGATTTAAATAATATATTTAACAAATTACAAAATATACAGCCTAATTTTAATATTAAACATTTATCCAATGAAGATAAAAATAGTATTATAAATGAAAAATTTATATCAAATTCGTCATATGATTTATTAATAAAATTATATAACACCACATCTAAACCTATAATTGCCACTTCTACAATCACTAAATTCCCTGTAGTTTCTTTTGATGAATTCATTGAAGTTTTTAAAAATGAAACTACTTATTCATCAGATACAGTGTATATAGAATTTATTAATAAAGCAGATACCAATGATAAAGAATTATACTATAATCCTGCTTTATATTTTCCTTTTTTTACTGAATTAAAAGATCTTAAAGATAATTCTGCAATTACAACTGCTTTATTTACAATAGATTTTTTCAAAAAATTATTAACTCAAATTTTAAATGTTGATTTTAATATTATAAATACTAAAAATATAGTTAATAATATTAAAAATAATATATCAAAAATCGTATCTAACGATTTAGATACAGCTGCTATGGATTTTTTAAATACTCAATTACAAAGTATTGTTCCGAAATCATTACCACCTCCACCACTTCCTATATCTACAATAACATCTACATCTGCATCTGTTCCTGTTCCTGTTCCACCTAAACCAATAATAGAACTAGAAAAACCAAATAAAATATATAAAGATATAATTGATAAAATAACAGATTTAAATACAAACACTATTATAAAAAGATTTACAGATAAAGATACAAATATTATTGATAATAAATATTTAAGTTTATTGGTTAATAACGAAATAAAATTTACGAATACAGATATAAATACAATAATACCAGATGACTTAAAATCAACTACTACTACTAGTACTACTAATTTTATATCTCAACGTGGTGGTTTATCCGGAGGAAGTGGAAGTGTCACATATGATTTTGATTATATTTTAAATGATACAACCGAATATATTTTAACAATTACAGATATTTTTATTATTGATAAATACTGGGATTTTTATAAAAGTATAGTTCTAGACCGTGGTACATACGTAGTTTCAAATTTAGATAATTTTCAAGATTTTAAAAATAATTGGATTAATAATATTCGAGAATATCATAATTATATATCTATAGATAATATTATACATTTTGATGAACTAGTATTAAATAAATTAAAAAATATAAAAAAAAATACTACAGGTGAGTTGATTGGGTATAATAAATTAAAAGAAGTATTAAAAAATATATACGAGGAATTAAATAAGCTAAATGATGAAAATGTTATTAAAGATAAAATTTTTTCAAATATAGAAGGATATAATAAAGATGGTGATGCTAATCCTGGTACATTTGGTGAATTAGAAAATGAATATAATTTTTATATATTAAATGATATAGGTTATAAAAAAAATATATTTAATGATACCAATACTATATTTCTAGAAAATAGATTAGTTATTAGTGATAATTTTGAAACATTATTATTTTTAAAAAATGATAGTGATGATAATTTATATGGAACAATTTTATTAAAAAAGTCTCATATACAGTTTTCTTATGATTTTACAAAAGTATATTTATTTTACAATAATGATAATGACGATAGTACGGTAGATGATTATGATGTATCTATAACAAATATTTGTTTAGAAATCGTATTTGATGAAAAATCAAGTAAATTTAAGAATGCATATGTATTTGGATTAAACAGAAATAATTTAAATGAATATATAAGAGATGAAGATAATACAAAAGTTCCTCGATATGGATATAAAATTGATTTAATTAATGAGGATGACCTACAATTAAAAAAATATGAAAATTATGAAAACACTAGATTTTTATTATTAAATAATGAAATTTATGAATTAGATAAATATTTATATGAAACATATAAATCAATGCTTTTAATTGATACTTTTATATTTAATAATGAATATAAATATGATAATGGTTCTAGAACAATTAATACATCAACAATCCCTACTTTAAAATCCAGTTATATTGATACAGTTCATATAATTAAACAAGATGCAGGTGTAAATTTTGCATCAATTGCTGCTCATTATAATGAAATACCAATAAAATCATATTTTGGTTATTTTTGGAATTTTAAAGATATTTTTAATTATAAAAAAAGAGATATAGATTTATCACAATTATATTATATTAATAATGATGATGATAATACATATATAAAAACAAATAACGACAAGATATATATAAATAAATCAAAAGAAAAAATTATTTGTTTATTTACAAATGCAGAAGATGAATTTATTTATAAAAATAAATATGAAGATGAATTATTTGACATAAATCGTCGAATTTATAATAATAAATTTGCAATAAATAAATTTCAAATTGAATTTAATAAAGACTCTGATAAATTTATATATGAATTTCCAAAGGTTTCGAATTATCAAATATTAAATAAATTAGAATGTTTTGAAACTTTAACACGTTCAAATCGATATGATATTCGTATTTATAGTGGTATTTTGGATGTAGAACCGGATGATTTTAAAGAAGATTCAGATTTTAAAGATAAAATTCAAAAGACATATGTGGATAATTCACTAGGTGGTTCCAATAAAAATTTACGATATTTTCAACCTGAATCTGTAATAGTTAAAGTAGAGAGTGTCGATGATATTTTTATAAATGGAGATTTATGTATTAAAATTAAAATTTACGATAATGAAACAACCACCGAATTAGGAACTATATATTTTAATAATAATGATAAAAGTTATGATGATACAAATCCATTATACTTTTTTACGGAATCAAATATTATATTGTTTAAATCTGAGGAACCTAGTGATGAAAATTATTATATTTGTCAGAAGAGTGAATTTATAAATGAAAATAAGAGTTCTACAAAAAGAAAATTTTATATTAATGAAGATATGAAAGATGGATTTGGTATAATGGAAGAAATAAATCATTTAAATAAAAAAGAATATAAATTAGAAACAAAAGATACTACAAATAATATTAATATTATACCTATAAACAATTATAAAAAAATAGATTATTATCAATATTCTTTAGATAATAGAATTATTGTAAGAGCTATAAATAATGCAGATGAATTAACATCACCTAAGTGTTCTCAAATATTTTATATAAATGATAATATTATTAATAATTATTATTCATTTTATTTTGAATCTATTAATAATTATGATAATATAAATGATAATCAAGATAAAATTATTATAATATTTGATTTTGAACAAAATCAATTTAAAAAAACTCAAATTAAAAGTATTACTGAAAAAGAGACAAATTTAAGCGAAATAATAATATATATTAATGATAATGAAAAAGAAAAAGATTATGCAAAATTAACCGTTAAATTAAATGATAAGAACGAAATTTTATATATTACAGAATATAATAATGTTTTAGAAACAACTGATGAGATAAATAAAGATTCTCCAAAATCATTTGAAGTATCAAAACCAACCTCAACCCCAAAACCTAAACCGTTCTTTAGACCATCTGAAAAAGATGCGTTTGATAAAATAGAAACAGAAGATAAAAAATTTAAGGAATATAAAAAGTTAGATGTAAATACTATTGACCCAACGGTAGATATAGATGATAATATAGAAATAGATGGATATTCTCAGAATATGAGTAAATTAAAGAATTTTTTATATAATACACGAAGTAAATTTAAAGAAATGGAAGAAAATATAATAAAAAAGGATGAGGAAAGAGAATTATTAGAAAGAAGAACAAAAGAGGAATTAGAGAATATGGAAGCTCAATATATGCAAAAGAAGGCCGAATTAGTTGAAGGTTTTGAGAAAGATCTAGAAAATGAAAATGTAGATTATGAAGAATTAAGTAAAAGAGTAGAAGCATTATTAGTATGGTTAGATGAAAATAAAATAAATAAATTATCTGAAAATCAATTAGGTGGCCAATTAAAAAAAGATTCAATAGAATTATTAACAAAATTTATAAATAATAATAAAGTAAAAGTATCAAAAAAGAATTTAAATAAATTGTTAGGAATAATTTATAAAAAACGTTAAAATAAATAATAAAATAAAAATATTTATTATATTTTATTATTTTTAGATAACAAGGTCTTCTAAACGCCAGTCTTCAATAGACCCATTAGGAAGATGTCTTCTAATTAAAAGTGGAATTTTCTTAGCTTTATATTCTAATAAAGCAATATCATATGCAATAGTAATACCAGTAGGAACATTAATAGTTGGAGTTGCACCAGACGCAATCATTTCAGCACGAACGCCTAAAATTTTAGCACGTTCATATTTAGTAATGAAAGGTTTAGTAATTTTTTTTTGAGAATAATAATTTTCATAAGTTTTTGTAAAAGGAACAATTTCTTGTTTATTTTCACGTATATTATTTAAAATACTATTATCATTTTCTTCATCTTCTTCAATATCCGCATCATCATCTAAATCATTTTCTTCATTATTATCTTCTTCAGGATTTAATTCATCATTTTCAGGTATATCTTCTTCATAATTTTCATCATCTAAGACATCATCATCTATATTAGAATAATATTCGTCATCCATTTTTTATTATATTATAAATATAAAATAAAATAATTTTAAATCAATTTTTTTTAATTATTTTTCCAAGAGGTTCCGCAATTAGAGCAAATATATAAATATTTCATATTAATAGAGTCATATTTAATATAAATAACCTCCGATTTAGGTGTATTAAATTCTGAAATATCTAATTTATTTGTATCTAAAAATGGCGATTGCATATTTTTATATTTATTCATTAATTTTTCTTTTTGATTAACTTCTTTAACTTCTATAACGACTGTAGTTAATTTAATACGAATTATTCTTAAAATAGAATCTTTATCATCATCAAAAATTTGTTTAACTTGTTCATCAGATAAATCAGCTGGTATATTATGAATCATAAATATAAATTCTTTATCGAGATTTTTTAAATTAGTAATACATTCATTATTAACACATGTATAAGAAACACGTGGTAAAGTTGCATCAAAAATAGTATATTTATTAGATATAACTTTATCAGCAATATAATCTTCTTGATAATTACGTTGATAAATGAGATTATTTTTATTTTCCAATTCACCAGACCAATTACAATTTTTACAATAATTTAAAAGACTTTTATTATCATCTTTTAATTTTGTATAAACCATAAATTTACAATTAGGACAGAAGTGCATTATGATAATATATATTTATATAAATTATTTAAATGAATATTACTTATCAAATTTTATATAATCTGTTTGGACTGCAAAATATTCAGATTGTGTAGTATGAGATTTATTATTTTTTTCAATTAATATATATTCTTTTTGATTAATATCTTGATATATTTGTCTTGTAGTAATAATATATTCATCATTAAATTCAGTATCAATTTTTATATAATCTTTAAATGATTCTAAATCATTGCGATTAATATTGTATTTTTTACTAATATTATCAAAAAACAAATTAATATTATAATCTAGGATAGAAGATTTCATTATTTATATTTATGTAATAATCTATTTCTTTTTAGACCATTTTTTATAAGATATTCCGTTTTTCATTTTAACTTCAATAACTTTATAAATTTGGCCATCATTTTCGGATTTATATTCAAAATCTATTGGTAAGTCTTTTGCTACTGCATTAGGTGTTTTCTTTTTTATACTGAATGTATTCACCAATGAATCTGAACTATTATCATATTCTTGTTCCGAATTTTCATTATTAGTATTATCTAATAAAGTATCAGTTATTTTAACCGATTCTTTAGTAGGTAATTTTTCATTTTTATCATTTACGATAGGACTATCAGTTGTTTTAATCGGTATTTCTGTAGGTTTTTGTTCATATTTAGTTTTATCAATAGAATCATATATTTTTTTAAGTTCTTTCTTAAGAAAATCATAATCAATTTTAATACTAAATCCATATACAGGACTTGCAATAGTTTGATTATTAGGTAATTTTTGACTTAATTTTTCTATAATATCTAAATATTTATTATAATGATTAAGAAATTGTCTTTCAACAATAGGTTTAAATACATTAAATCCATCAGGTGGTTTATTAAACATATCAATTACAGCATGTCTAATATTAAAATAAGTGATTAATTGAGCATATTTATTTGTTCTTTCATCTTTTTTATTTTCCCAACCAGGTTCATTTTCAATAGGATTTTCAGTTAATACGGACCTAATCGAAAATGCTACTGTTTTACAATTTTGAACTGCTGTCCATGGAGGACCTTGCCAAGTCCCTAAGAATGAAAAACAACATTTACCACATACATAAAGATTAGGATGCTTACGCACGTTTCCTCCTTGTGTCATTGTTTTCATAGTCATAGGATAAAATGGGTATTGGTCTGGATATTGACCTTTAAAGAAATAGAATCCGCCTTCATATGGTGTATCGCCGGTGCCAATTATAAGTTTTTTATAATGGGAATCAACATTATTTTTATCATAATGAAAATAGATACCTTCAATATCAAGTTCTTTTAAAGAATTTTCAATAGTTTTTCTATCAAATAATATTCTATTAACAGCAATGTTAGTAGGATTATTTGTATATGTAGCTCCTTGATTACTCATTTTATAATTTTTAATAACATTTATAAAATTAGTATTATTATCAAATTTAATTTAAAAAATAATATTAAATGGAATATACTAAGAAAATTTATTATTATTCACGTATGTTATTAAATAAGATTACGACTGATTCATATAATTATATATATAATCCTCTTGCAATTTCAAAAAAAACTATTCGAATGGATAATAAAATAAATTCAAGTATTATGAAACATTTATATAATTTATCATTACCATCTACAAAAATTATAAACAATATATATTTAGGAAATGCATATAATGCGATTGATTATATCGATTTAAGTAATAAACAGACCAAATTAATCGTTAATTGCACCGAAGAAATCCCTGATTATCATCCAAATGAATTTAAATACGTGCATTTACGTATTCGTGATTATAATGATGAAAATTTATTAGATAAATTGGATGAATTAGTAGATGAGATAAATAGATATTCTGTATTATATCCAGATTCATCTATTTTGATTCATTGTTATATGGGTAGTAGTAGAAGTGCATCTGTATTGATAGCCTATTTAATGAAATATCATAATATGGACCTTGATTCGGCAATAAACTATGTAAAAAATCTCCGTCAAATTGTAAATTTGAATATTTCATTTTATGAACAATTAAAAGAATATAAAAAAAGTTGTAAAAAAAGCAAAACTGGTATATTTTTAGAATTACCATAAAATTTATAACGATAATTAGGAAATAATTATAATAATAAATTATTTATAAATATTAAAATTTGATAATATAATAAAAAATAAATTTGATTTATAAAAATTTAAAATATATTTGTTTATAAATATCAAATATGCCAGTTGCAAAAATAGATTCTTTGGTAAGTAATAATGAACTGCATACATTTTTGAAAAATCATCGTGCAGGTGATGTATTTACACATACATCTATTGGAAATCCGAAAGGAAGTTATAATATTCCAAATGCACATGTCGGTGAGTTCATGGATTTATATACTAAGATTGTATTTGAAGATAAAGCACCAACCCATTTAACAGAGGGAATACGCGACTGTGAATATACACCTTTAAAAATAGATATAGATTTTAGATATTTCCATACGGAATTAAAAAGAATCTATGAAATGGATGATATAATTAAAATTTGTCAAATCTATATGGAGTATTTAGAAATGTTTCTAGAATCTCCGGAAGAAGTTGAACGTGAATTCTTTATATTAGAGAAACCTGCACCAACTTATGATAAAGACAAAAATGGTAATTTTAAAGAAAAAGATAATATGAAACGTTTAAAAGACGGTGTTCATATTATGGCACCTCGTATTATTACAAATACTAATTTACAATTAAAAACACGTGAATATGTCTCTAAAAAATGCGGTGAAATCCTCGATAAATACGGATTTGATAGCAGTTATGCTGATATATTCGACCGTGCAGTTATTGATCGTAATAATTGGCAAATGTATGGTTCTGGTAAGCCAGGACAACCAGCATACACTGTTACTAAAATAGTGCGTGTATGGAAAGATAGAAGTGAGATAATTCCGAATAGTTATACTAATGGGGAATTAGTAAGACTTTTATCAGTAAGAAATAAATTTGAATATTCATTAATTAAACCTGAAAAAGAAGGAGAAGTATTTAATGAAAGTGTAGAAGGAATTAAAAAGAAAATGAGAACTGATACTAAAAAGGGTAAAAAAGCAGCACAAATAGAATCGAAAGATTGTGCATTAATTACTCAATATGTTGATTGTTTAAATCCAACTCGTGCAAATTCATATAAAACATGGATTGAATTAGGTTGGTGTTTGCATAATATTCATAATAAAGATGATACATTATTAACAAAATGGATTGAATTCAGTAAAAAATCTGACCAATATAGTCATACTGCTGAAGAAGAATGTAAAGAATTATGGGCAGCAATGTCAGATGATGGTGGTTTAGGTATTGGAAGTTTAAAATTATGGGCTAAAAAAGATAATTATGATTTATATTGTAAAATTGTCCAAAATGATATAGCTGACCATATTCTTAAAACATGTAGCACTGACAGAGGAACTCCTTATGATACTGCTCGTGTTTTACACTCTATGTATAAAGACCATTTTATGTGTGTTAGTATTAAAGATAATATTTGGTATTGGTATTCAGAAGAAGATAATCGTTGGATGCGTGATGATAAAGGTATTACTTTACGTCGTAAAATTTCAACAGATGTTTATCAAGAATTCAATAAATTACAAAGATATAAATCTGAACAATCATTAGAAGCTGGTG
>JACCDX011420006.1_pt1 | contig 41146 bp, 34 predicted proteins | sample 7449681 | NCBI WGS metagenome assembly JACCDX01 (sample SAMN15323450, study PRJNA562643) | freshwater metagenome | isolation source: river surface water | place: USA:Blue River Watershed | collected 2017-08-18
AAGCAAATCCTGGATGGATAAGGTAAAGGATTTTTTTGAGTAACCGGTGACCGACTGATTTTCTAAAGGATCAATCACTCGCAGATTTAAGACGTAGGAGGCCGCTGACGGAAGTCAGCGGCTTTTTTTATGCCAATCTTGCGCGTATTTCATAACGCATTGTGAATTTTCGTTAAAGGAATCCATCCGCAAACTGAAGCAGTAGAATTTTCGGGTTTGCAGTGCTCCAACAAGCGCATAGCACAACCCGATGACCGAGATTGACATCTTTCGGTTGCCTTCAATTGCATCGACAAATATATGCTCCTGCCTTTGTATCGGTACGCAGAAGGTCGTCGCGACAGCGAACTGGAGCAATCGATTGTCCGAATCATTGTTGGCGTTGTTTTGCTATCCTACTTTGCCTATATTGGCGAATCGCGTCTGCACTCGGACATCGAATTTCACCTCGATGCACTGATTGTCATTGCAGCTTTTCTTGCCGCAGCACTCAGCATCAGTCTTTGCATTGTTTTCTGGCGTGGCGACGTACCGATCAGACGTGTCACTGCCATTGTGCTGGATGTTGGCACCCTATCTTATCTTTTCCTGATTGGCGGAAGTCATGCAGCGCCACTGTATTTTCTGTATCAGTGGATCATCATCGGCAACGGATTTCGGTTCGGGAAAAATTATCTGTTCATTTCTCTGGCCTTGTCGCTGATTGGATTTGGATGGGTCATATTGACTGTGCCTTACTGGATTAGTGAGCCCGGTCTATCGGTTGGACTGTGGATAGGCACGCTGATGATCTCGATCTATTTCAGTACGCTGGTCGGGCGGCTCTATAAAGTCCTCGACCATGCGGAAGTCGCCAACAATGCAAAGCGTCAGTTTATTTGCGCAGTCAGCCATGAATTGCGTACACCGCTCAATGCCATTATTGGCATGGTCGACCTGATGAAAAGTACCAAAGTCGATCGTGAGCAAAAAGAAATGCTCGACTGCATGACAACAACTTCGCAGGTCATGCTGTCGCAAATCGAAGATGTCCTCGATTTCTCGAAAATAGAAGCCGGGAAAATGTCGGTCGAAAATACCCGCTTTGATTTGTATCGGCTGGTACAAAGTATTCTCGGGATATTTCATTACCGCATCGATCCGCTAGCGATCGAGCTGCTCAACAGTACTGCCTGTGATGTGCCCTGTTTTATCAGCGGTGACCCGCACCATCTTCGCCAGATTTTGGTGAATTTACTGGGTAATTCAGTCAAGTTCACCGAGCAGGGCAGAATTACGCTGTGCGTCCGGAGAAAGTATCAGACCTCAACAACAGTGCGTCTGAAATTCTCAGTCAAAGACACCGGTATTGGAATTCCACAGGAGGCACAAAGCCGGATATTCGACAGCTTTACGCAAGCTGAAGAAACTATTGCAAGGCGCTATGGTGGCACCGGTCTTGGCACAACGATCAGCAAGCAATTGGTTGAACTGATGGGTGGAGAGATTGGTTTCCAGAGCGTGCAAGGACAGGGCAGTGAATTCTGGTTCGAACTGGATTTCGGCATCGCCCCTATCGACAGCCTCGAGAAGAAAGCGATGGGTGCCGCACCGATCAGAAGCATGATTATCAGCGGGGACCCGAAAACCGGGATTCTTCTAACTGATCTGACCAATAACAGCAGTATTCCGCCTGTACTCGCCTGCGACTTTGATGAGGCTCTGGCTGCCATTGAGCAATCCATTTTGCTGGGTAAGCCGATTCGCTTAATTTTCATTCATGAAAAATTTTCTTCAAATTTTTCAGATTCAGATTATCAACAGTGTTTGCAATCGCGAGTCCTTGCCATTCGTGACATTACCAATGATCTGCCGGTAACACTAATTCTGATATCTGAAAACGACAGTCAGCAAACGTTCATTGAGGAGGCAGCTGAAGCGATAGGATTTTCTGCGGTCTTGTACTTGCCTTATGAATCGGAATGGCTGACAAATTTATTACATGCTCACGCCATCATCCTATCAAGCGATTTTCCCAAGAAAAATATGGTGATTGCAGCGGATACCGATTTGGCTCTGCCGGTAGCAAATCTGGCGCCAAAATTTGATGATAGCGCTTACAAAGTACTGGTCGCTGAGGATAATCCGACCAACCGGAAAGTGATTCAGAAAATACTCGAGCGTGCCGGTCATCACTGTACGTTAGCAAAAGATGGCGAAGACGCACTGGACAAAATAGAAAAAAAAGAATTTGACGCAATCATTCTTGATATGAACATGCCAGGCATGACAGGTATGGATGTCGCTCGAATGTACAGGCTCATGCGAGGCAACATGACGCGTGCGCCTATCATTATGTTCTCGGCCAATGTTACACCCGAAGCTCGGGAGGAAAGTATTGAAGCGGGGGCTGATGAATTTTTGCCGAAGCCCATTCAGGTCAATTTATTCCTTCAGACGCTGCAGGATCTGGTGGTGGATTTCAAGTTATCCGGCCCGCCGGAAATTGAGTCAGCGCCGGTGACGCCTAAAAGCCGTCTCAAGCTTTGGCACCCCTCGGAAACAGTGCTCGAATTACAGAACTTAAGTGATCTCGAAAAAGTCAGTAAGGATCCCAAATTTTTGGATGATCTTATTCTTGAATTCATCGCAGAAAACAAAAGGCTCCTGCAATCACTAGAAATTGCTTTATGTGAGCTGAAGATCGATGAAGTCAAAGAAATACTTCACGCAATCAAAGGATCTGCGCTCAGTATTGGTGCAATCTCTCTGAAGCTGATGTGCAAGAGGATAGAGAAACTGAATCCTTTAGAGATGGAAGCATGTTCAGCTGAAATATTGCAAGAATTGAGAGTGGTATTTAGCAAATTATGCGAAGAGCTTGAGAAGTACAGAAAAATACGTCGACACGATTCGGTCGAGCGTGGTTGATTAGTCATTCAATTATTCAGGGGGAATTTGATGTCCTTTGCAAATCAGCTAATTGATCTGACCGATGTAAATTGTCGGGAAATAGAAAAAATACCTCGCATGCGCGCAATGCTTTCGGGCGATTTTTCCGAAGGGCTGTACGTTAATTTTTTGAAGGACTTATATCCAATTGTTCTGCACTTTTGTCCGACGATGGCAACTGCAGCCGGTCGTTGTGCGGAGCAATATGATTTAGTCAGGCTTTATCTTTATGATCATATTCATGAAGAACAAGGTCATGAAAAAATTGTTATTCAGGATCTTGCCAGTTTTAATATTGAGCCAGAAACAGTCATCACGGGTTCAGTGAGGGAGCCAGTTCAGGCGATGGTGGCTTTTAATTATTATTCATCTCAGGTTGGAAATCCGTGCAGTGTACTAGGGATGATTTATGTATTAGAAATTATTTCATCTGTCTATGCAGGCAAGGTTGCCAGTGCCTTGTCAAAATCAATGGGAAGAAATATATCTGAAGGTTTTATTTTTTTGCATTCACATTCATCGGTTGATATGGAGCACATGGCTAAGCTTCGACAGCTTTTTCAAACGATAAAGTCGCCGGATATTTTTTCTGATCTGATGAAAAGTATAAAGATGAATTTTTATTTATTTTGTGAAATTTTAAAAAATGAAAAATAATTTTTTTAGTAAGAATTTTATAAATAAAACCTCACAATTTTTGACGAAAAAATTACGCTAAGCCCTTAATTTTTCAGTTCTCCGCGCCACACGGCTGCGCAAGCCCGTCATAAAATGTCGATTTATTTAGCGTTTCCTTGAAAAAATTTTGACTATTGTTTTTAAATAAAGTGCGGCTGACTGATAAAAAATCAGCCGCTTGGCGATTTTTTCTTATGCTGCTGCCAGATAAAAGTTTCTATCGACCGCCTGTGTTCGCTGCTGTTGTTGCCGGCGCTGAGAGTGAACCAGCCGGTTCATCATATGTAGATCTTTTTCCGTCAGCCGCAAGGCAGCATCAACCCATATTGATGTAATATCCAAAAGCTCTCGGTAAGATACCGGTGCAGCATGTCGGCGGCATTCGTAAATCGCCCTTAAGCCATTCAGACGTTTGTTTTGTTTTTGAATCATTTCAAAGACGGCTTTTGTTCCCTCGCCAGGGGGTACCACCAGGTCGACCACCCCCATTTTTTCGAGATCTTCCGCAATATAGGTATTCCCGCTGATCATCATCTTTTCAGCAGTCCGCATGCCAACACGGCGACTAAGCAGGCTGTACGCGCCCATACCAGGAAACAGGTTAAAAATAATTTCTGGAAATCCCATGCGAACACCCTGCTCGGCGACAATAATGTTGCTTGATAACGCAAATTCAAATCCCCCGCCAAGCGCATCCCCCTGTACCAGAGATATCGTCATTGCCGAAGCGTTGTAATTAATAAGGCGGGTGTAAATAGCATCGACACAAAGTTTGGCGTAATTCATCAAGGCATCTCTGTCTTTGGATTTGATTAGTGTGATGAATAATGCAAGATCACCCCCTAGATTGAAGGTATAGGGATGGCGTGAAGCGATGACGAAATAGTCAACCAGCCCCCAGGTGTCTTCATGAAAAAATTTTCCGCCGTGCTGCTGTACTTCGCCAAAGGTGTGATGCAATTCTTCAACCATGCCAATGTTAAAGCAGGGCACACCCATCGGCTTCATGTAGGTCCACAGGGCATTGCTCGCGCTGTGATATTCAAGATCAATCTGATGATATTGCCGCTTCGGATTGGATGGATTGACACCACCCTGAGAAATAGGAGAGATTTCGCGCTCTAAAGTCATCATGCTGGTACTCCTTTGAGGGGATCAATGAACAGATGATGTGTATGAATGCCAATCTTATTTTGGCAATCGTGCCGCATCACGTTTTCCGGGTGAGCTGATGCTATGGGTAGAAATTTAATTCATTGTTGCAATTTATTTATAAAAAATAAAAATCTGTATTTCCTGGTTCATCTCTTCCGCTGAGTGCCAGATGCATTTATCTGAAAAAAAATTTCATGCATTGATCTGGCGCGTATTTTCTTGTGCCGAAACTTGTTTTGTCTCAGTTGTCGCGGTGTGATTCAGTGTAAAAAAAATACTTCAAATGAAAAAATCAATTAGCAACTGATTCATCTCTGCTAATAATAGTTGTCCAGTCTTATGGAATGGAACGCATTTTTTAGGGGGTTCGGCGTCTCGAGAAAAATATGTTCTGATTTTTAATTGCTTCTATTTTAGTTATGATTTTTCGCAACGCATCGTCTGTTGTAAAATTGAACTTGTTAAATTTTCGGGGTTGCCCAATGAGTACATACGAGTCGAATCCGGTTCTACGGCAGCTCTTTGAAAATAACCGGCAGTGGGCGGATTCCATGCTTGCCCGAGATCCTGAATATTTCCGCAAGCTCTTGTCGCAGCAATCGCCGGAGTTTTTATGGATTGGTTGTTCGGATAGTCGGGTGCCCGCTAATACCATTGTTGGACTGGAGCCGGGTGAGTTATTTGTGCACCGAAATGTGGCCAATGTGGTGGTGCACTCTGATCTCAACAGCTTGTCTGTTTTGCAGTTCGCTATCGATGTACTTCGCGTCAAGCACATCATTGTCTGTGGACATTATGGTTGTTCAGGCGTGAATACAGCGCTGGAGCGGCGCAGGGTCGGACTGGCAGATAACTGGCTGCGGCACGTGCAGGACGTGCACAACAAACATACGGACTATCTGCCGGCCGCCATGCCGGAGCGTGAACGTACCAACCGTCTTTGCGAGTTAAATGTCATCGAACAAGTGATCAATGTCTGCCAGACGACTATCGTTCAGGACGCATGGGATCGAGGGCAGCAAGTGACGGTGCACAGCTGGGTTTACAGCCTTGAAGACGGCCTGGTGCGTGACTTGGGTCTGGCGGTCAGCAATCTGGAGTCACTGGCACCGCAACTCGAGGCGAGTTTGTCACGGTATCAGGTCGAGCAGTAGATTTTCAAACAGACACTGGGCTCCGGGCAATCAGAAGCAGTGTTCTTGTGCCGGAAAACTTCCGTCTTTGACGGCACGCACATAGGCGCTGATGGCGGCGCTAATGTCGGTCTGATTTTCCATAAAATTTTTGACGAATTTTGGTCGGTGTCCGGGAAATACACCGAGCATGTCGTGCATTACCAGGACTTGACCTGAGCATCCCGGACCAGCACCAATACCGATCGTCGGTATCAGCAGCGCCCTGGTGACCCGATCAGCCAGTCGCGCTGGTATCGCTTCGAGCACCAGCAACGAAGCGCCCGCCTCCTGCAGCGCGATGGCATCGGCGAGTAATTGGTCGGCTGCCACCTCGGTTTTTGCCTGCACCTTGAAGCCGCCCAGTTGATGGACTGACTGTGGCGTCAGCCCCAGATGGGCACAGACCGGTATCCCGCGTTCGACCAGCATGCGTACGGTTGGAACGAGCCAGGCACCTCCTTCGAGCTTGATCATTTCGGCACCCGCGCGCATCAGTAGTGCGGCATTTTCCAGCGTACGCTCGGGAGTGGCATAGAAGCCGAACGGCATGTCGGCCACCAGCAGAGCGGCGTGATTGCCCCGTGCGACGCAGGCCGTGTGGTAGCAGATGTCGGTTAATGTGACCGGTAAGGTGGTGCCATGCCCCTGCACCACCATGCCCAGCGAATCCCCGACCAGCAGCGTATCAATCCCGGATCGGTCCATAATCGCCGCAAAACTGGCGTCGTAGCAGGTCAGCATGGCAATTTTTTCATCGCGCGAGCGCATCTCGGCCAGCGTGGAGAGCGTGACTTTTTTGCGGCTGCTATTAGCTGGGGTATGCATATAACCCGTCATCGTCATTCTCCGCGATTGAAAAATTCACGTTTGCCTCGCATGCCTGCAATACGTTCCAGCAGTAGCTCGAAATCATCACTGCTCTCAACGGGGTTCAGGTGCTCTGCATTGACCATCAGCAGGGGTGAAATTTCATAATTGTAAAAAAATCGACTATAGCTTTCGCAGAGACGCTGCAGATAGTTTTCCGAAATCGCCGACTCTCCGGGAACGCCACGCCGGCGAATGCGTTCGATGAGCGTAGCAGGGGCGGCTTGCAGGTAGATCACCAGGTCGGGTTTCGGGGCTGACTGGCTGAAATGGTCGAACAGTTGCCGGTACAGATGGAGTTCATCATCAGCGAGTGTCAGCGACGCAAAAATAGGATCTTTATCAATCAGGAAATCTGACACTACGGGTGCAGAGAACAGATCCGTTTGCGTCAGATCGCGCAACTGATTCATGCGTTGGAACAAGAAGAACATCTGTGTGGGTAACGCGTACCGCGCGGCATCCCGATAAAAACGCTCAAGAAAAGGGTTTTCCTGTGGTTGCTCCAGAACGGGCTGGGCATTCGTTTCAGCCGCGATTTTGCGCGCAAGGCTGGTCTTGCCGACGCCAATCGGGCCTTCCACGACGATGTAGCGATATTTTTCCAGTTTCATGCCGGAGATGATACGCGATTGCGTTGCCGGAACGTCCATAACTGTCCCCGGGCTTGCCGCTTGCGCTGATCAGTGTGCAGGGTCCCGACAATGGCTCAGATTGGCGACTGAGCAGGCACAGCAGCATGATGAATAGAACGTATCCGCTGAGTCTGTACACCGGCGAGAAAATCCCGGGCTTGGCCTTTGCCGGGAATATGGATGTCAGCATCGAGTTCCAGCAGAGGCATCAGAACAAAGGCGCGGTCGGTCATTCTGGGGTGCGGGACTTCGAGCCGGCTGCTCTGTATTTGTACCTGCCCGTACAACAATAAGTCCAGATCCAGCGTGCGCGGCGCATTTCGAAATGGCCGTTCGCGTCCGAAAGTCTGCTCGATGGCCTGCAGTGCCGACAGCAGGCTCTCTGCCGACAGGCCCGTGTTGATACGCGCAACTGCGTTGATAAAATCATCGCCGCCTGCATCCACCGGGGCGCTGGCAAATAGCGATGAGCTGGCCGACAGACGGGTATCGGTCAGGTCCTGCAGTGCCTCGATAGCGCGACGCACGGTTTGCTCCGGGTTACCAAGGTTGGCGCCGATGCCGATATAGGCCGACACAGTATCTGTCATGATGCATCTTCCGGACTCTTGCTGCGTCCGCGTCCGCCGCGGCGACGGCGCCGCTTGGGTGTAGCGCCAGCTTCCTCTGTCGGTTTGCGGTTGAGCAGGGATTCGCGCTCGACGGTGTCGCCTTGCATGAATTCGGTCCACCACTCACCCAGCTCGGGATCGACTTCGCCCGAGGCGCAGCGCAGCAGCAGAAAATCATAGCCCGCCCGCAGTCGCGGGTGTTCCAGCAATTTGTAAGGCGTCTTGCCTGAGCGTCGTTCGAAGCGCGGCTGCATCGCCCAGATGTCGCGCATGTCGGTCGCAATGCGTCGTTGCAGCGCGAGTTTTTCGGTCTGGCCGTCGAGCACATCATCGGCCGCCAGATGAAGCGCGGGAATCGGATACTCGCCCGCTGCGCGATACGCTTCCCACTTTTCCAGTACCTGATGCCAGAGCAGGGAGGCGAACAGAAAGCCCGGTGATACCGGCTTGCCTTGCCGGATGCGCTCATCCGTATTGGCCAGTGCGAGGGTGACGAATTTTTCACCCATTGGCTGTTCAAGCACCACATCCAGCAAGGGCAGCAATCCGTGATGTAAGCCTCCCTGACGCAGCTGCTGCAGGCAAGCCATCGCATGGCCGCTCATCAGCAGCTTGAGCATTTCATCAAATACGCGCGCTGCAGGCACATTGTTCACCAGCGGCGCCATGATCGAAATGGGCGCACGCGTGGCGGGCGCAATCTTGAAACTGAGCTTCGCGGCAAAGCGCACCACGCGCAGCAGACGCACCGGGTCTTCGCGGTACCGTGCGGCGGGATCACCGATCATTCGCAGCGAGCGGCTTCGAATATCTTTCATCCCGCCGTGATAATCGAGTACCAGCTGACGCTCGGGGTCGTAGTACATCGCATTGATGGTGAAATCACGCCGCTCGGCATCTTCATGCTGCTCGCCGAAGGTGTTGTCGCGCAAGACCCGACCATGCTCGTCTTTCAGCGCGCCTTCGGAGGAGCTGCCTCGAAAGGTCGTCACCTCAATCAGATCCTGACCAAACATCACATGCACGATCTGGAATCGCCGGCCGATGATGAAGGCACGGCGGAACAGGCGTTTGACCTGCTCGGGCGTTGCGTCAGTCGCGACATCGAAATCTTTAGGCTTGAATCCCAGTACCAGATCCCTGACTGCACCACCGACGATAAAAGCTTTATAGCCTGCGCGTTGCAAGGTTTCGGTCACGCGTACCGCATTGGATGACACGTCATCCGGATCAATGCCATGATCGTCGGGGCCGAAGACCTGCGGCGCACGAGCATCGCTGGCCGCGGGTCCGTTACCGAGCAGGCGGCGTATGAATTTTCTAATCATTGAACAGATTCAGTATCGGCCAGCCGTGCGCCTGAGCGTGAGCCAGTAGCGTGGCATTGGGATTGGTGGCGACAGGATGAGTCACTGCCGAGAGCAGCGGGATATCGTTTTGCGAATCGCTATAAAACGTACTGCGGCCGAAACCTGCGAGCGGTAGGTTCATCGTGTCCAGCCACTGATGCAGGTTGACGACCTTGCCTCCAGCAAAAGGCGGCGTTCCCACATGACGGCCGGTCATTTGTCCATTGCTATCGAGTTCCGGCTCTGCTGCAATCAGATGTGCTACGCCGAACGCCTCTGCAATGGGTCCGGTGACAAAACGATTCGTCGCTGTGACGATTGCCACCAGATCGCCAGCTTGCTGATGTTGGGCGATCAAGGCGAGCGCTTCAGCGCGAATCGCTGGTGCGATCACCTCGGCCATGAACTGTGCGTGCCAGCTGTCGAGCTGGGCACGCGGAAATCGCGCCAGCGTACCAAAGGCAAACTCAAGATACTCGACCGGGTTCAGGGTCCCTTGCTGATACTGCTCGTAGAAAATCGCATTGCGGGCGGTGAAGGCCACCCGATCAACGGCGCCGGTGCGAACAAGGAATTGCCCCCACTCGTAGTCGGAATCCAGCGGCAGCAGCGTGTTATCGAGATCAAAAAGTGCGAGGTTCATGGGGTCAGTGGCGCATCGCCGAGTTGCAGCAGTTCGCGTAACAGGGGCATCGTGATGGGGCGCTGGGTCTCCAGCGAATAACGGTCAAGCGCATCGAGCATCGCAGACAAGGATGGCATGTCTCTGCGGAAGTGCGTCAGCAAGTAGGGTAGCACGCCGGGCGACAAGACCAGCCCGCGCGCATCGGCGGAGCGAGACAGTGCGTCGATTTTCTCTTCATCCGTCAGGCCATGCACCTGGTACACCAGACCCCAGGCCAGGCGCGTGCGCAAATCCTCGCGCAGCTTCAGGCGGGCCGGCGGCTGGCTGGCGGCAGCGACCAGCATGCCGCCGGATTCGCGCACCTGGTTGTACAGCGCAAAGGCGGCAACCTGCTGTTCTTCGTTGAGTGCATCGCAATCGTCGAGAAGGTAAAGCGAAAGCTCGGGAGTCCAGCGATACGCTTCAACCGGCTGCTTCGCCGTCAGATAACGTGCCCGACCGGCAGCGGCTAGGCCGCACAACAAGTGAGATTTGCCGGCACCCGCATCACCCCAGAGGGTAATGAAGCGCTGTTCTGCGGCGCTGGCATCGCGCCGCGCAATACGTCCGAGCATTGCAGCGAGCTCTTCGTTTTTACCGACAACGAAGCTCTCCAGCGTGGGCGGTCGCGGGGCGCCCCAGTCAAGCAGCAGCTGCCTCATGATTGATTGTAGAAGCTGCTCTTCAGATAGTGCTGACGCAAACGGCCGAACACCACCAGCAGAATCGCCGAGGCGGGCAGTGCAAGCAGCACACCCACAAAGCCGAACAGCTGACCGAAAGCGAGCAGCGCAAATATCACGGCCAGCGGATGCAAGCCGATGCGCTCGCCCACCAGTCGTGGTGTCAGATAAAAGCTTTCGATGAATTGTCCCAGTCCATAGACAATCGCCACGGCAATCAGGCCGTAGGCGCTGTCAAATTGCAGAATTGCCGCGAGAATGGCCAGTAGCAGGCCCAGACCGAACCCGATGTACGGGATGAATACCAGCAGACCGGTCAGCAAACCGACGGGCAGCGCCACATCGAAACCGGCCACCGCAAGGCCCACGGAGTAATACGATGCCAGCAGCAGCATCACCAGCAATTGACCGCGCAGATACTGGGCGAGCAGGCTGTCGACTTCCTTTGCCATTTCTGTGACCTGCGTAATCCAGCGGCGCGGCACCGTCTCGCCTATCCGTGCAAACAGTGAGTGCCAGTCCAGCAGCACGTAAAAAAGCACAATCGGGATCAGGAACAGTGTTGCAGCCCATCCCATCACGGCGGTGCCGCCGATCCGCAGCCAGGTCAGCACGGCAGTGCTCAGGCCATCGCTGGCGGCGAGCTTGTCGGTGATGATGTCTTGCACTGCGGCCAGGTCAAAGCGACCGCCCATACCCATCTGGCGCAGCCAGACACCGATGCTGTTGTCAATGCGCTCCAGCAGTATGGGCAGCCGCTGTCGGAGGACGGGGAGTTGTTCGGCCAGCACGGGCAATACGATCAGTACGATCGCCGCGATCATCAGGCCCACTGCCGTGATGGCCAGCAGCACCGCCAGCGCGCGCGGCAGACCGCGCTCGGACAGCGCGTCCACCCCGGGATTGAGCATGTAGCCAATGATGGCTGCGGCCACAAAGGGTGTCAGGATCGGTCCGAGCAAGACCAGCATCACGGCCAGCAAGATGCCCACGGCGAGCCATAACAGCGTCTGTCTTTGTTCTGGACTGGTCACAATAGGCATGAGTTGGTGGGCAGGAGAGGGGGATCGGGCAAAGCGATTTGGTAAAATACGGACGCTTCGGCAGTCGGGCACCGCAGCAAGTGCGCCATTTTACCGTTTCCTCTGCCCGATTTCCCATTCATCCATCGTTCGTGATCATGTCTTCAAAGTCTCCGGTTTCCCTTTCTTATCGTGATGCAGGTGTGGATATCGATGCCGGTGACGCATTGATCGAAGCAATCAAGCCGTTCGCCAAGCGCACGATGCGTGACGGTGTGCTCGCCGGTATTGGCGGTTTTGGTGCGCTTTTCGAGGTCAGCAAAAAATATCGCGAACCGGTGCTGGTCTCCGGCACCGATGGGGTGGGCACCAAACTGAAACTCGCATTTCATTTGAACCGTCACGACACGGTCGGCATTGACCTCGTTGCCATGAGTGTCAACGACATTCTGGTGCAGGGTGCCGAGCCCTTGTTTTTCCTCGATTACTTTGCCTGTGGCCGGCTCAATGTTGCCACCGCAACCGATGTCATCAAAGGCATCGCCGCCGGGTGTGAGCAGGCGGGTTGCGCACTAATTGGCGGCGAAACCGCCGAAATGCCCAGCATGTACCCGGATGGCGAATATGATCTTGCCGGATTTGCGGTCGGTGCCGTTGAAAAATCCCGCATCATCGATGGCAAAAAAATCAGTCCCGGCGATGTTGTGCTGGGTCTGGCATCTTCAGGCGCGCATTCGAACGGCTACTCGCTGGTCCGAAAAATTCTCGACGTAGCACAACCCGATCTCAACGCCGATTTCCACGGACGTCCTCTGTCCGACGTATTGATCGCGCCCACGCGCATCTATGTCAAACCCTTGCTGGCGCTGATGGAAAAGATCGACGTGCATGGTCTGGTGCATATCACCGGTGGTGGTTTAGTTGAAAACATTCCCCGCGTATTACAACCGAACCTCACCGCTGTCTTGCAGCGTGACGCATGGCAGATGCCGCCGCTGTTTACCTGGCTGCAGCAGCATGGCGGTGTCGCCGATGCCGAAATGCACCGCGTCTTTAACTGCGGTATTGGCATGACGGTGATTGTCTCGCAAGACAACGCCGCTGCCGCTGAAGCGATGCTGACGCAGGCGGGTGAAACGGTATTTCGGGTGGGTGAGATTCGTGAGCGTCGGGGTGATGAGGCGCAGACGATTGTCGAATAAGGCTTCGTGCTCATCTCAGTAATGTGAAAGCAGTCAATCGTGACTTGCTTCCTTTGCTGCTTCATTTTCAAATAGCTTGGGTGGGAAAATAGCGATTTTTGCCATGTTCGATTCTGGCAATTCCATAATTAATTCAGTATCCAGAGATTCCGGAGTTTGAAGAAATTTCATCCACCCCTGGATTGCAATTTTGTAGTGGGAGAGCGAGCACGACCAAAGTGGCCAGTGGGGGCAAACGCCGAAAATTGAATGTTCGAATAGAACATGGTTACGAAAAATCTCATGGGTGAATCCTTGGCCATCAAAAATAAAATTATCTATCTCGCCATTTTCTATCTGATTGATCGCTTTCAATACGGCGTCAAAAGCTCTGAACCGATTGTCATGAAAATCGGATTCTAATGAAGAAAATAAATACTTGCTGAAAGCGTAACGAACAGAATTTGGCGCATGGATAAGATGTGCTGATCTTAAAATATAAGAGACTGCAGGGCGAATTTCATTCGCGGGCGAGGATATCTCATAGAAAAAATATCGTATTTTCAATTTTAATTTTCCTGCTTTCAAATTGGGTAGGCGGTAAGTAAAAGATTTTTATTTCCTTTCATAGCGTAGCCGGTTGCGAGACAACCGCGCCACAACGCTGATGTCGTCAGTTAGAAATCAGTCAATCGTGCTTTCACCGAAAATACTTTTATTTTCAGGTAGCTTAGGTGGGAATAGAGTGATTTGTGCCATGTCAGATTTCGGAAGTTCGACAACTACTTCACTATTTAATGATTCTGGTAGCGCATAAAAATCGCGTACCGCTTGCAGCCCAATTTTGTAGTGTGAAAGCGGACATGACCAAAGCGGCCAGTGAGTGCAAACGCCGAAAATTGCGTGCTCGAATACTACCGAATCACGACTCACATAATGAAGTAACTCCCCTCCCTCAAAAAAATAGTTTTCTATCTCACCATTTTCAATTCGACACACTTCATTCAGAACCTGGTCGCACGTTCCAAATGTGTTTTCCTCAAAATCGCAATTAAGGGTTGAAAGGAGGTATTGGCAATATGCCAACTTTACAGTCTCTGCTGCCTCCAACAAATCATATGATCGAATGATTCTTGTGTCGTTTAGTTTTCTATTTTTTATGTATTTCGATATATCAAAATAAAAAAATCTGATTTTCAATTTTATTTTCCTTTTTTATAGATCGGGAAGGCTGTCAAATTATTTACTTTGTATCCTTCGATTACTACACCACTCTTGCTTTCCCCTCGCCATTTCAGAGGATTTTCGTGTGGCGTTTGATTTTTCCAAGCTGAATCAATCTCTTCAACAATTCTTTCGCGGCCCCAATCTGCTGGAAACATAGTGTTCGGAGCAGATCCGTTTTCCTTCCTGACCCACTTCCCATCTGGCTGCCTGATCTCAACAAAAGCGCGGTAAACCCCATTCGCATCCGGCGGCGAAACCACCTCCACAATTCTGACATCATCATTGAGCAAAGAGTGCCCGCCAGTGACTTTTCGTGATCTGGCGTTGAAATCTCCGCCAATGATGTGTTCGACGTAATCCGGATGGGTCGGCGTCTTGTCTGCCAGCTTGCCTGCATTGCTGGCTGCATTAATACCCTTGCCGGTATTTTTGAGGGTACCTAACCCACCGCCGCCGATGGGTGTGTTGGCCCACTGCTCACCCAGTATGCGGCCAACTGCCTTGCCATCGCCTTGCTCATACGCAAGCGCCAGTTCTTCTTTTTTCTCGGGGGTGAGTGCGCCGAAGAGGTAGCGCCAATTCGTCAGGTCGCTGAGGAACTCGAAACTGGCGTGTGCGCCGTCGACTACTTGCTGCCGTGCTTCAGGGTCACCGGCAATGGCTTTGAAACCTATCCAGGCGCCTTTGGCAAGGTCGGTGACACCATCGACCACTGCTTGTCCGAAGCCGGTAGCCCGGGCCGGACGAGTACCGTCCATGGTGTCTTCGGCCAGGGTGGTGGTCTGGAGCCGGTGCAGATTGTAGTCAAGCGATTCAAGTGATGATTGGTCGATGCGGATGTATTCAGCAGCGGTATAACGGACTTGCCTGCGTGTGGCATCGCAGGCAGGTGTCTGAATGTTTTCGCACGCCCGCAGCTCGGCATCACGTTGCTTGTCAGTGTTCTTGAGCGCTTTGAGTTCACTGTCGCAGGCGGTATCGCAGCGTCCGAAAAGCTTTTTGTCGCTCAGTTCCGCATAGCGTCTTGCTTCGGCATGCGACAGGTAGTTGTTGGCGACTTCATTCAACGCTGCGACCGCACCCGGTGCGTTGCCGGTGAGTGCGCCGGCGGTTGTCGCAGCGAGGGCGGTGAGGCTGTCGGCCAGTGTGTCGTCTATCCCGGCGTCTCTCAGCGCTTCACCGAGATACGCCGCAGTGAGCGTACCGGTGGCAGCGCCAGCTGCACCATCGACGCCGCCAGTCAGGCCCCCGACGAGGGTGTGGGCGAATACGCGCGCCGTACCGCTGTCACCCCATTGACTTTCAAGCGTATTGGCTTCACTGAGCAGCTGCTGGCGTGTGGCTTCGTTCTCGGTGCGTCTTGCCTGTTCCCGCAGCTCGTCAGCGCGTGCCAGCTGACTGTTGGCGTAATCGCCTATGGCCTTGCTGGCCTGCAGTCCGAACTGTTGATAGATGTCCGCATTGGCGCTGACTTCATGCTCGACCTTGCCTGCGTCGAAAATTCTCTGCAGCGGTGCATCAGCGTCGCCGGTACGCACATTGGTGTCACCAGCAATACCGGTAATGCCGGCACGGGTCACGCTGTCGGCACGGTCTCCGTCGGTTGCATAGCCTGCGCTGGTGTTGCTGGGGGTGAACGAGCCACTGGTTTTCTGCGAGGCGCCCAGGGTGATATTGGTCGCGCTGGCCGAGTAGCTCGCGTGGTTGCTGATGTCGCTGGTGGTCAGCGTATCGCTGCTGAACTTGTTCTTGCCGGAGGCATGCGCGTCATCGGTGCTGGTGATGACGCCACCGATGATCGTCGCGTCGCCATTAGCGGCGATATCAAAGCCGCCGTCACCGGCGCGTATGCCCGATGTCTCGTTGACGCTCTGGTAAATGCTGTCGACTTGCTGATTGCCCGCACTGAGCTGGCCTGAAGGCTTGCCAGCGACCGGTACGAGGACATCTGCACTGGCTTGCTTTTGCTCGCTGGCGTAGCGGCTGACTTCTTGCAGGCTTTCGATATGCAGATCACCGCTGGTGCGCAGGGTGACCTGATCTGCGGTGACGGTCGCGCCTCTGAGGTTTACATCGTCTTCGGCCCTGATATCCGCCTGTTGCCCGGCCTCGATGCGCGTGTGCGTCCAGCTCAGGTCATGGCCATCGGCGTTGCCGCGTCCACGACTGGCCGAGATGGCCACGCCGATACCAACGTTACCGTTACCGACCGTCGCAGCGACACCGACCCCATTGCTGCTGCTTTTGCTGGTGCTGGTCTGCGTCGCGGTGTTGGCTTTCGCGCTCAGATCAATGCCGCCGTCGCTGTGCAGGCGCACATCCTTGCCAGCGCTGATCTGGCTGCCGGTGATGCCGATGCCGGCCGCCTCATCACCACGTGCAAGCAAGTTCACATCACCGGCACCGGCGATCACAGAAGGCGCGGCTACTTGCAGATGCTGCTCGCTGCGCGATTCGCTTTTGCTGCTGCCGGCCATCACGCTGATCGTGATGCTGGTGGCCTGGCTCGGATCTTTCTGAATGTCGTTGACGGTATTGGCGGCGGTCATCGCCGATGACGCAAGGGCCAGCGCCTGCGCTCGACCATCGGTGGTGTTTTTCCGTGCCTGGTTCAGATGATCCAGTGTTTGTCCGGCACTGACGATGGGATTGCTGACCGAAACGGTGACGCCGGATTGTTTGAACGTCGAACTGTTCGCAGCGTCCTGGGTGTTGATGCCAGCGGCCACATCAATGTTGGTCGCCTCGACTTGCACTGAACCAGAGAGGGCCAGCAGCTGACTGGCTTCCTGACGATAATCGCCACCGGCGACGATGCTGACATCGCCCTGCACCGCGCCGATGATGCTGGCCTGCTGTGTGGTGCTGTTGACTTCCGAGGTATGTTCCGTTTGTTGCTTACCGACCGTGACGCTCACACCCGGGCCGGAAAAAACACCGGATTTGCGCTGATGCTCGTAGGTAGAAATACGCGCGGTGTCGGTGGCAGAGACGATGCTGACGTCATTGCCGGCGACCAGCTGGGTATCGCGATCAGCGACGACGATGCTGCCTTTGATCTGCAGATCATCGCCCGCACTGATACGGACATCACGACCGCTGACCAGCGTCTCCAGCGCATCACTGCGCTCTTCCTCGAAACGCTGTGTGGTCGTTTTCGAACCGGTGACGCTACGGTGTTTGTATTGCGATCCCTGCGCAAATTCTTTTCCTGAATCGCCTGCCTCCAGCTGCACATCCCGACCCGCGGCGATATCAATGAGTCCCTTGTTGCTGCTGATGCTGGCGGCACGTGCCCGGATGTCCCGGCCGGCGACCATATCGATATCGCCTTCGGTATCGATGCGTGTGCCGACTTCGCTTTGCTCTGATTCACGCAGAAAATTGGCGCTATTCCGGTGCGAATGGCTGGCAGTACTGGACTGTGTGTCGATGGTTTGCAATTGCAGATCGCGCTCTGCAATCAACTGAGTTTTGCCATCACCCCCATGGCTGATCTGCGCGCCGTCCAGCCGGAGATCCCGGCCTGCGTAAACCACGAGATTTCCGTCGCCACTGACGTGCAGTGATGCGCGGCGGTCGAGGTTGGTTCGGCTCGCTGTGCTGCTGGTATTGCGGTCGTGCTGGCTGCGCTCACTGCTTTGGGTTGTGCTTTGCAGCGTCACATCACGACCTGCGACCAGCACCAGATCATTTTGTGCGCTGACGCTGCCGCCCTGGCTGTTGATATCCTCGTGCGCGCTGATGATGACCCGCTCACCGCGGATATCGCCACCGTTGTTATCAAGCGTGCCGGTGTTGAGCCGGACGGAGCCGTGACCGACAATCGTTGCCGAGTTATTGAGGGACTCACTGACAACCAGATTAACGCGATCGGCGCTGATCAGTCCGCCGGTGGCCAGCAGATCGCCATCGCGCGGCATCAGATAGACTCTCGGCACCAGCACACGCTCTGTGCGTGAAGGCTGACCATTCTTTCCGGGTATCGTGACTTCCTGCTCGACCAGCCAGACCAGATCACTCGTCAGTTGGGCGAGTTGTTCGCTGGTGAGTTCAATGCCCGGGCGCAGTTCCAGCCGGCCCGCATGATGCAGACCGCTTTCCATCAGCGCTGCGTACTGCATTTCATCGGCGGTGTAACCGGGCAGGAAGCGACGGCCGGTCAGTTCGGCGATTTGTTCGCGCAGCAGCTTTTGTTCGATGAAACCATCGCCGATGCGCTTTTGCATCGTGGCCGGGTCATGGCTCAGTTGCGTGAGCATGGCTTCTGAACTCAGCCAGCGCCGGTACTGTGTGAAGCGCGGGTCGGTGACCAGTAGCGGGCCATTGTCGGGATTCAGACTTGCCAGCGACTGATTGATCTGAAGGGTGTCTTCGGCCAGCGTTTGCAGCGAATTCGCATCGACTGACGACGATTGGTCTTGCGTCTCGACGGTACCGAGTGATGTGGTCGTGATTACATCAGCCGGCAGGTAGGGCAGCAGCGGTCCCCAGTCGCGTTGGTGATAGCGCTTGAAACCACCGCGCCATCGGCTGCGAGTGTGCTGACTGGTGCCTGACTCCTGAAAACGGTGTGAGCCAGGCGTGTCGATGTTGGTCAGATTGCCGAGACTGCCACGTAGCTGGCCACCTGCGAGAATTTTGCTGCGGTCGTTAACGAGTTCGTCACCAACCAGCGTGATATCGCCACCGGCGATGATTTTTCCGGGATGAGTTTCGGTGACGACGGTTTCGAATTCGGCGCGTTGCAGATTGATGTACTGCGTCCAGGACGTGATGTAATCGCCCGAAAAACTCTGGTTGTAGTTTGCAATAGCCTGATCAAGCGCTTCGCGACGTGCATCGGTTGTTGCCGCCCAGTCGTTGAATGCACTGACGCGCTGCTCATGGCTGGTTTTGGCGTTGTTGTAGTCAGACCAGGCTTGGTCATACGCCGTTTTTTGTGCCAGCCACGATTGGTATTCCGCGCTTTGCAGATCCGCCGAGTTGACGGGTGTCAGTGGCAGCACGAGGCTGGGTGGCGTCGGTGCTTCACCCGGTTGTGGTGGTGGCTCATCCGGCGGCACCAGGCCGAAATAATTCCATGCCGGATCATCACGCGTATAAAGCGCACCCGCTACTGGTGTGCAGCTTTCCTGTCCGTTGAGATCGACACAAGATTCCTCACCGACGCCGGGTAGCGGTGTCTTTCCAAGAACGCCATCCGAGATTTGATCGGGGTTTGTCTTCCACCGATAGCGGCCAGCACGACTCCAGCTCTCCCATCGGAAATTCGACAACAGCGTTTTTTCGCTGCTGCCTTGCGGTTGCAGATAGCTGAATATCGTCGTCTGTCCGATTTGTCGTTCTTCGGTCCTGACCCCTTTGTTCAGGTTGTAGAGATGATCGGCGTGGATGTTCAGATCACCGAGGGACTCGATGGTCGCGTCCGTATTGATCAGTGACGTTGATGAGGTGATGACCTGATTGTTGTCATCCAGTGCACCACCGATGCGCATATCGCCGGCAGAAAAAATCAATGCCTGATCGGTATTGATGATTTCTCTGGCGCCGATGTCCAGATGATTTTCTGCGGCGATCAGTGGCGCTGCATCAGGATGTCCGGCGTTGCTCAGGCGACGTGCGCCAATGCCAACATCCTGTCCTGTGATGCTGCCGGTGGCCAGGTTGTCGATTGCATCGGCACGCAGCACGACGCGCGAAGCATCCAGTCGTCCGGTGTTTTCCAGCTTGCCATCGACACTGAGTGTTAAGGTGCCTGTCGCGGCAATCGTGCCCGCATTGCGAACGCCCAGTCCGTCTGATGTGCCGACCAGCCAGATTTTTCCGGCGTACATGCCGCCGAGTGCTGCAACATCCAGCGCAAAAGCAGGCGAGGTTTTGGTACCGTCAATGGACCGCGCGAGCTTGATGCCGAGGTCGTTAGCCCACAGCCCCGCATTGATTTCGATAGCCTGCGACAGCAAGGCCACGGCATCGACACGACGTCCGTCCAGACCTTGGCCGTCGATGCGCAGTCCGCCTGCACCGGGCGCAAAGCCCGTCAGGCGGGTCCCTTGAAACTCGGGTGTGCCAGTGACCAGCTGAACGCGCGATGCATGAATGAAGCCGCAACCCTGACAGGTGATGCCTGCAGGGTTGGCAATCACCAGCTCTGCTTTATCACCGGCGATTTCCAGATAGCCCTGTAGCTGACTCGGATCGCTGCTCTGGACTTCATTCAGAATGACACGCGCGCTGCCGCCGGCCATGTGGGGATTGGCTGCTACCCAGCCACCGGTTTCGGTCAGCGAAGCCTTGCGGCCGTTGTTGATGATCGCGCCGTCGGCATCGACATCGAATTGCCGGAAGCTGTTGCGGGATACCCCGGCCGCCGTTGGTGCGGTGATATCGATTTGCGGTAAACCGTTGCTGGTCTGCAGAATGACAGGGCGCTGATCTGGAGGTGCATCGGGTGCGGCGACGATCTGCGTCAAAGCAGGCGTGATCATCAACAGGCTGGACAGTGCCAGCACGACATAACGTAGCGTCATGTGAGCTCCTTCAGAAATTCAGACTGAGATGAAAGCCGGCAGTGGTGCTGGCGCTGCGAAAGCCCTCAGGTTTGTCCAGAGGGCGACCCAGAAAGAGATCCCATGACAGGCCAGACGCTTTGCCGCGTAAGCCAATCACAGCGCCGGTGAGTCGGGTGCCGAGCATGTCTTCGGCGGACCGGCCGCCGATCTTGCCGGTATCAATGCCTGTATAGAGTTCGCTTCGAAACGAAGGAACCGACAGCCCCAGCTCTTGGCGCAGCAGCCAGCCGCGGTCACCGACAAGGAAAAAGTCGCCATCGAAGCCGCGCACGGTGTAGCGGCTGCCGATCGCAAAACGGTCCTGGGGGATGAGGGGAGTGCCATTCCATTGCGCGCGCCAGCCAGCGCTATAGCGCAGATTTTGTGTCGCGACACGAAACGGTAGCGACAGCGTCGCATCGGCACGCAGGATCTGCATGCGTGAAGTGCCCTCACCAAATGCCTGCTCGGGAGCAGCGCGTGATCCAAAGGCGCCTGTGCCGCGTCGCACGGCGAGATTGGCATCGATCGACGCATTGCCCAGTCGTGCGCGCTGGTTGAGTGCCAGCTCCCAGCCGCCGTTGTCGCGCCGCTGAGGATTGACCTCCGCATCATCGATGAAATTGCGTGAGGAACGTGACCACCAGCGCAAGCTCGCGCTGAGCTTGCTGATGCTGTTACGCGTGAGCAGACGCGTGATGGCCAGCTCACGGTTATCGCCATTGCCGCGATAGGTGTAATCCTGATTCAGGCCAGCGACGTTCTGGTGATAGTCAAAGGACGTCGCCGTGGCCGACAACAGCCAGTTTTGCCAGGGCACCGAGTAGTGCACAGTATGCGATTGCGCACCGCGCTCGCCGGACAAACCGCCACCCACTGCCTGATGCACGCTGATATAGAAAAGATCGTTGAGCGTCCACCAGTGGTCATACGCCAGCGTGACTGCGGCCTGACGTTTGCCGGTGAACTTGCTGCCTGCATCATCGAAAGATAGGTTCAGGCGAAATGGCAGGGCTTGCGTCCACTCGATGATGACATCGCTGTGTCCTGGCAAGGCATCCGTACCTTGTGCGGGAATGATGCGAATATTGGCCTCGGCACTGGGTAGCCGCTTGAGATTGTCCAGCCCCTGTTCCAGCTCGCGCACATTCAGCAGATCGCCCGGTTGTGCGGGCATCGCATTCCACAGCGTTGCGCGGGAAGCCGTACCCTCGGCAAAACGGATATGCCGAATGCGACCGGGTAGCAAGGTCAGCGTGAGAATGCCGTTGCGCACATCCTGCGTTTCGGTCAGCACGCGTGTGGTGACATAACCTTTTGCGAGGATGGCCTGCTGCACGCGCTGAATGGCGGTCGCAATACCGGAGGCGCCAAGACACCGACCGAGCACCGGATCGTCATCACGTTCAGCGGCTGCGATGGCCCACTGAAAATGTTCACTCGCATCGCCTTGCAGAACCAGCTGCCGAATAATCTGACAGGGTGTTTCGTCAGCAGGTAACAGAGGTGATGGGAGTGCCGGTGTCTGCAAATGCACGGGCTTCTGCGCTTCATTTTGCAGACGCAGTTCCCGCTCACGCTCCTGTTGCCTCAGCAGTTGTTCTGTTTCGATGGTCTGCGCAGCGGACAAGACCGGCGTGCAAAGCCCGGACAGAAAAAATAGAAAGAAAGAGAAAGAGAAAATACAATGCAGCGGCCTTACCGACATGATCGCGAACCAAGAGTTAAATCAAGGCGGCGGAGTTTAGTGGCTGATGCGTAGGAATGTCAGTCGAATTGCAAGAGGTGTTGCGCAGATGTTGAAGAAAATACCGGTAGCAGCGCCACTTAGTAATCAGCGAGTGTTTATGCGTTCAAACGATAGTTCGATTATCAGTGCTGATGTTTTCTGGCGTCGTCTTGTGCCAGCGTCTGTCGCTGTGTTGTTTGCGATTCCGTGCGGGCGACAGAGGCGGGTGGTGAAATTCGGACCGGCTGCGTCAGCTGCGCACTGGTCGACAAGACATTACTCGTCGCCTCCGGCGCAGCATTCCACACCGGATCAGGAATGCTTTCGAAAACAGATTTCAGTTGCTGGCCCCAGGTACTGCGAATCATCTGAAAGTACTGATTTTTTTCATCGATCGTGACAAAACGCCCAACCGACAAACTGTCTGCTCGGTATACCAGCAAATCAAGCGGGAAGCCGACCGAGATATTCGAGCGCAGGGTGGAATCCATCGAAATCAGCGCACATTTTGCAGCTTCATCCAGTGGTGTGTGTGGCGAGATCACGCGATCCACAATTGGCTTGCCGTATTTTGACTCACCGATCTGAAAGTAAGGATTTTCATCATGCGACTCGATGAAATTCCCTGCGGAGTAGAACTGGAACAAGCGGCATCGCTCGCCCCGGATCTGACCACCGAAAATCAGGCTGACATTGAAGTCGATGCCAAATTTTTCCAGTGACTCGGCATCACGCTTGTGTACATTGCGTATGCATTCACCGACAATCCGCGCTGCCTCGACCATCGATGAGGCGGTCCAGATACTGGTGCCGTCCGGCGCAAGATATTCGGCGATCATCTGTCGGACCGACTGTGAAATTGACAGATTGCCGGCGCTCATCAAAACCATCATGCGATCGCCGGGATTTTCGAAGACACTCATTTTCCGGAACGTGCCAATCTGATCGACGCCTGCATTCGTTCGCGAGTCCGAAAGAAAGACTAAACCTGCGTTCAGGCGCAATGCGATGCAATAAGTCATGACAAGCAACCGAAAGGGGAAAACGGCATTTTAACTGAGGCTCTCGGTGCCTCTGGGTGAGGGCCGATTTTCATCGCTGGCTGATATCGACGCGAACATCCAGCACTTCATCACCGCCACCGCGGCGCATGCCGCGCACCGGTGCCGCCGATTCGTAATCGCGTCCGACCGCCAGCCGGCAGTAGGCAGCATGCTGAAAACGGGCATGGGTGACGTCAATGCTGACCCATCCCGAGAAATCAACCTCATCCACCCAGACATCCACCCAGGCATGGCTGGCACTGTGCGCCACCTCACCCGGATCAATGTAACCGGACACATAACGTACCGGTATGCCCACGCTGTGGCAGCAGGCAATAAACAGATGGGCATGATCCTGGCAGACGCCTTTGCCCAGCGCGAGCGCTTCGTCCGCGGTGCTGCGAGCGCCGGTGGCGCCAGCTTCATAACTGACCGCGTCACAAATCAACTGACTGAAATCCAGCAGCTGATGGCTGTCCGGGTGGGCGGGCAGCTTGTCGGCCGCGAATGCTCGTATCACCTCAGTCGGTTCTGTCAGTCGGGTTGGTACCGTAAATGCCAGCGGCGAGAGCAGCATTTTTTCCGGTAGACGTCCACGGTCAGGCGACTGAATATCGATCACGCCGCTGGCGACGATACGAACTTCCTGGTGAGGCATAACGATGGTCAGAATTTCGCTGTGATTGCCGAGTGCGTCCTCCATCCCATGTCGTTTACCCGATGTGGCGATGTGCCACTGGCTGACGCGTTGCAGGCGCTCGATGCGCGGCGTCAGACGCAGCTGTTGTATCGAATAGCCGACGGGCTTTTCATAGCGATAAACCGTTTCATGACGGATCGCGAGTGTGGCGGATTTCATGCGGCAAGCGGAAGCAAAAAGTCGCGACTGACCCGATTGCCCAGCTCATAAATCTGCTCGAGGAAATGGGTCAGGAAATCATGTAATCCATGTTGCATGATGTCCTCGATGCTATTGAATTGAAGGTCGGCATGCAGTCGCCCCGCGAAGCGCTCGGTGTCGCGCGAGACGTCGTTGCGTACCTGAGCAAGGTTGTTCACCACTTCAGCCAGACAGGCCATCAGCGAGCGCGGCATATCACCCCGCAGGATGAGAAGCTCAGCCACGCGCTCGGGGGTGATGACATCACGGTAGGCTTTGCGATACGTCTCGAACGCCGATACGGAACGCAGCACCGCAGCCCAGTGATAAAAATCCATGTCGGTGGCGGTCAGCAGCTGCCGATCGGCGCCATGGAATTTCACATCGATCAGACGGGCGGTATTGTCGGCGCGCTCAAGGAAGGTACCCAGACGAATGAAATAGAAGGCTTCGTCTTTCAGCATCGTACCAATGGTCACGCCACGCGACAAATGCGAGCGGTGCTTGACCCATTCAAAAAATTCGCCGGGATCGCGCTCGAGGATGCCATCGTGCAGCAGGTGATTCATTTCCAGCCAGGTCGTGTTCTGCGTTTCCCAGACTTCGGTGGTGAGCGTGCCACGCACCGCGCGTGCGTTTTCCCGTGCATGAGTCAGACAAGCAGCGATCGATGAATTGTTTTCAGGGTCACGGACCAGAAAATCGATGACATCCTTGCGAGTCAGCAGTCCGTATTTTTCGTCGAAGGCTGGTTGCAATTCCGAGATGCCAAGTACAGCGCGCCATCCTTGTTCAGCTGCTTCCGCAGATTGCGGTAGGAGCTGAGTTTGGATGTTCACATCCAGCATGCGCGCGGTATTTTCCGCTCGCTCGGTGTAGCGTGCCATCCAGAATAGATGATCAGCAGTACGGCTTAACATGTCATTTCTCCAGTACCCAGGTGTCCTTGGTGCCGCCGCCCTGGGATGAGTTGACGACCAGCGAACCTTCCTTCAATGCCACACGCGTCAGTCCGCCGGGCACCATGGTGACCGTTTTGCCGGACAAGACAAAAGGACGCAGGTCGATATGGCGGGGTGCAATACCCGACTCGACATAGGTGGGGCAGGCGGACAGGGCCAGCGTCGGTTGTGCAATGTAGCCTTCGGGTTTGGCCAGCAGTCGCTGACGAAAATCCTCAATCTCTGCACGGGTCGAGGCCGGTCCGACCAGCATGCCGTAGCCACCTGCGCCGTGCACCTCCTTGACCACCAGCTCGCCCAGATGATCCAGCGTGTACTGCAGATCTTCTTTTTTCCGGCACAGATAAGTAGGCACGTTATTGAGGATGGGCGGCTCCGACAGATAGAAACGAATCATGTCGGGAACGTAGGGGTAAATGGATTTGTCATCAGCGACCCCGGTGCCGATCGCATTGGCCAGTGCAACGCGACCGGCGCGATAGACCGACAGCAGCCCCGGCACACCCAGCGATGAATCGGCACGAAACACCAGAGGATCGAGAAAATCATCATCGACGCGTCGGTAGATCACATCAACACGCTGCGGCCCGCGCGTGGTGCGCATGTACACATGGTTATCATTGACGAACAGGTCCTGCCCCTCGACCAGTTCGACGCCCATCTGCTGGGCGAGGAAGGCATGCTCGAAGTAGGCAGAGTTGTACATGCCAGGCGTCATGACGACGACTGTCGGATCATCCACTCCCTGCGGCGCTACCGAGCGGAGCATGTCCAGCAGAAGGTCAGGATAGTGAGCGACCGGTGCGATCTTGTGACGTGCAAACAGATCGGGAAACAGTCGCATCATCATCTTGCGGTCTTCCAGCATGTAGGAAACACCAGAAGGCACCCGCAGATTATCTTCAAGGACATAAAACTCGCCTTCACCCGCGCGCACGATATCAATGCCGGCTATTTGGGCATAGATATCCGAGGGTACGCTGATTCCCTGCATTTCGGGACGATACTGGCCGTTACGAAAGATCTGCTCTGCAGGAATGACACCGGCTTTGACGATGTTTTGTTCGTGATAGATGTCGTGAATGAAAAGATTGAGTGCTTTCACTCGCTGCCTGAGACCCAGATGCAGTTGTGACCATTCGGCGGCAGGAATGATGCGGGGAATGATATCGAAAGGGATCAGCCGTTCAGTGCCTGCATCGCTGCCGTACACTGCGAACGTAATACCAACCCGACGAAAATTTAGGTCAGCCTCGATACGCTTGCGTTCAAGGATATCGGGCGCCTGCCGGCTCAGCCAGTGCTCAAATTCACGATAGTGGGGACGAACCTGCGCGCTATCGCTGCTGTACATCTCATTAAAAAAGCCCGACATACCTTTTAACCCCACCGCTCGCATCGTTAATGACGCGAAGGGCTATCAAGAAATATGCCAGCGGGGAATTAGTCAGGGGCTGCGCAGCCGTTCGACGAGCGCATTGACCCTCGCTTTGGGCGGTGGCGTCAGCAGTGACACGACAATCATGGCGATCAGACCGCCCGGTACACCGAAAACGCCGGCTGATCCCGGCGCGATGTGGAACCATTGGTGTGCGCTGCTGCCGCCCAGCGCAGGGTTGGTTTGCACCAGATAGATGAGACAGACGAAAAATCCGGTCAGCATGCCTGCAATTGCACCTTCCTGGTTGGCTCGCTTCCAGAAAATGCCCAAAACCAGTGCGGGGAACAGAGTTGATGCTGCCAGCGAGAACGCAATGCTGACCATGGACAGAATGTCGCCGGAGCGAAATGACGCTATGTAAGCCGCCAGCAGCGTCACTACCAGCAGAATGAGCTTGGAGATCGTGACCTGTTTCTGGCTCGAAGCCCCGGGATTCACCATTTTGTAATAGGTGTCGTGCGAGAGTGCACTGGCGATGGTGAGGAGCAGACCATCAGCAGTGGAGAGTGCAGCGGCAAGTGCGCCGGCTGCAATCAGAGCTGAAATCACATAGGGCATGCCGGCAATCTCGGGTGTGGCTAACATCACCATGTCGCCGTTGATGACGATTTCGGCCAGCTGCACCAGGCCATCCTGATTGATGTCGGTGATGCTGATCAAAGGTTTGAGCTTGTCGATATTGGCCCAGTAGCTGACCCAGCCGGGAAGCTCTGCGAATGAAGATCCGACCAACGAACTGTAGATTTCGTATTTCACCAGGACGGCCAGTGCGGGAAATGCGGTGTAAAGCAACAGAATAAAAAACAGCGCCCAGAAAACCGACGTGCGAGTCTGGGACACCGACGGTGTTGTGTAAGAGCGCACCAGCACATGGGGCAAGGCGGCTGTGCCGAGCATCAGGCAGAAAATCAGAGCAAGAAAATTATTACGCTGTATGTCGGAGCTGGCTCTGTCTGGCGCAGGAAAAGGCTGCGTGTGTGATTGCAATGGCTGCGAGCGGGCGAGAGCGGCATCACGCGCGAGTAACCAGACGCGCCGTGCTTCTTCCGGACTTTTAGGATAATCAGCCAGTGCCCGGTTCGCTGCCTTGATCTCAATGAGCGATGCATTACTGGTCTGCAGTACTTGCAGGCGCCGGCGGGCCTCCGTCAGACCCTCATCCCATGAACGTGGCAACGTCGCCAGTCGGGTGTCGTATTGCTCAGCGCGCTCCCGGTACAAAGCGCGCACCTGCTGTTCACTCTTGCTCTCGGCCAGCCGCTTTTCCTGCGCCGTGAGTTTTTCAACCGCCGAGCTGTACGCGATTTGTGGCACGGGTATGCCGGTTTGCTTCATCGCCAGCCAGGAAACCGGAATCATGAATGCGATCAACAAGATGATGTACTGTGCGATCTGCGTCCAGGTAATCGCCCGCATGCCGCCTAAAAAAGAGCAGACCAGAATGCTTGCCAGACCGAGAAAGATACCGACAGAAAAATCAATACCGGTGAAGCGCGAGGTGATCAGGCCGACGCCATAGATTTGTGCCACCACATAGGTAAACGAAATGATCAGGGTAGCGATGACGGCAAGTAGTCGAACCGTATGGCTGCCGTTTTCGCCGCCATAACGCTCTGACAGAAAGTCAGGCACCGTGAACTGACCGAACTTGCGCAGATAAGGCGCAATCAGCAAGGCGACGAGGCAATAGCCGCCGGTCCAGCCCATGATGTAAGCGAGGCCGTCGAAGCCCTGCAGATACAGACCGCCCGCCAGTCCCATGAAACTCGCAGCAGAGATCCAGTCGGCTGCAGTGGCCATGCCATTGAACAAAGCGGGTACGCGCCGACCGGCTACGTAATATTCATTCACATCCGAGGTGCGACTAAAGACACCGATGAACGCATACACGACGATCGTGGAAAACAAGAAAAGATAACCGAGCCAGAAACGCGGAAAGCCTTCGTGCTCTAGGATAGCCAGCGATATGAGCAGAAAACCAAAGCCTGCGGTGTAAAGACTGAAATAGCGAACCAGCAGTCGCGTGAAGCTCTCAGTTTTCATGCGCGGCCTCAGCTGCTGCCAGCGCATCGATTTTTTTCATCACCAGCACGTACACGCCAATCAGCGCCAGATAAACCAGTGTCGTTCCCTGCGCTGCCATGTAAAACGGCAGCGGCCAGCCAAATACCGAGAGACCTGCAAGCTCGCGTGCATAAAAAGCAAAACCAAAACTCACCAGTAGCCAGATCATCAGCAAAATCGCGGTCAGCAGTCGGACGCGCTGCCAGAAGCGGACGGCGTAGACGGGCAGAGGATGGGGCGGGGTCGGCATCAATGCAGGCTCGCGCTCGTTGGGGTGGGCGATGCAGTGTTTGATTCGTTAGTCGATGTGGTGGTTGATCCAGTTCCCTGGGCCAACGGCACACGAATGCGGACCAGCAGACCCGGAAAGCGCGCATCGGTCGCGCGGGGATTACTGAGTAACTCGATATCGGCCTCGTGCCGCTGCGCGATTTCGCGCACAATCGACAGCCCCAACCCGCTGCCCTCGACATCGCTGCCGAGGATGCGGTAAAAACGTTCGAACACATGGTTGCGCTCTGTAGCCGCTATGCCGGGACCGTTGTCTTCCACTTCCAGTAATGCCAGATCATGTTCAGTATCGGCACGAATGCGAACCGTTACGTGACCGCCCACTTGTGTGTAGCGCAGTGCATTGTCAATCAGGTTATTGAGCATTTCACGCAGCATGGTGGCATTGCCGCGTATCTGTAGTGCGACGTCATCCTCCTCGAAGCCCAGATCAATCTGTCGTGCGATTGCGGCCTGGAACCAGTCGCGTACGGTATCTCGCACCAGCGGGCGCAAATCGATCAGATTCGACGAGGTCGCTTGCGGCGAATCATTTTCCGCTCGTGCCAGAGCGAGCAGCTGATTGACCAGCCGGGTCGCTGACTCGGAGCTTTTTGACAGCTGCTCGAGCGAACGCTGAATTTCTTCCCGGCTGGACTGGCGCATCGCCAGCTCGGACTGCATGCGCATACCTGCCAGCGGCGTTTTCATCTGATGGGCCGCATCGGCAATGAATCGCTTTTGCGATTGGATGCTTTGTGACAGACGGGCGAGCATGTCATTGAGCGAGCGCACCAGCGGTGAAATTTCCTCAGGCACCGCATGTGAATCGATCGGGGACAAATCGTCCGAGCGCCGTGAACGTATGTGGTCCTGCAATGCTGTCAGCGGCGAGAGTCCGCGTACCAGCGCAAACCACAGCAGGGTGAGCGCAATCGGCAGAATGATGAATTCGGGCAGGATAACGCCCTTGATGATCTGATTAGCCAGCTGGTGGCGTTTTTCCAGGGTCTCGGCCACCTGCACCAGTGCATACCGGGGGCCCTCGCCTTCCGGGCGACCATTACGTGCCGGCTGAAGATTGACATACACGGACGCGATACGCACGTCTGCATTGCGCATGTGTGCATCGCGCAGCATTACCGACCAGGGGACGGGCTTGTCTTCTTCGTCGGGCAAGGGAATATCCACGTCGCCAGATACCATCTGGTGCTGAGCGCCGCGAATCTGGAAATACACATTGTCCACGTCATCGGCACGCAGAATGTCCCTGGCAGCGTAGGGCAGTTCGACGCTGACCTCGCCATCGACTTCCTTGACCTGTTGGGCGACCACGGTCACGCGATCTTCGAGTGCGCGATCGAAAGGCTCATTCGCAATCGATTTGGCGATCAGGTAAGTCACACCAATGCTGACTGGCCAGAGTAGCAGCAAGGGCATCAGCATCCAGTCAAGAATTTCACCGAATAGCGAACGCTGGTTATGCGTCTCTCGCGTTCTCTCCGGGACCAGGGGCCCGCCCGCCGGGCTGCGATCAGAGTTCGCCGTCACTTCAGGCGGCGCCGGCTTCGGAATTTTGCGTGGATGCGAATTTCTCCAGGCAGTAGCCCAGACCTCGCACCGTCGCAATACGCACACCACCGCTCTCGATTTTCTTGCGAAGGCGATGCACATAAACCTCGATCGCGTTGTTGCTGACCTCTTCGCCCCATTCGCACAGGTGATCGACCAGCTGTTCTTTCGATACCAGACGTCCACTGCGTTTGAGCAGAACTTCCAGCAAGCCCAGTTCGCGCGCGGAGAGGTCGATCATGTGCTCATTGAGATAAGCAATGCGGCCCACCTGGTCAAAGCTGAGCGGGCCATGCCGGATGACAGTCGGGCCCCCGCCCGCGCCGCGCCGGGTCAGCGCCCGTACCCGCGCCTCCAGCTCGGAGAGCGCAAAAGGCTTTGCCATATAGTCATCGGCGCCCAGATCCAGTCCCTTGACCCGCTGTTCAACAGAATCTGCTGCGGTGAGGATGAGAACCGGCACACGCGATTCACGCGCGCGAAGGCGTCGTAACACCTCCAGCCCGGGTATCACCGGCAAATCCAGATCCAGAATCAGCAGATCAAAATCCTGGGTGGACAGGGCATTGTCGGCAGCTTGCCCGGTATTGACGCAATCCGTCACATAGCCGGACTGACGTAATGAGCGTGTCAGCCCATCGGCCAGCACACTGTCATCTTCGGCGAGCAGGATACGCATGCATTGGTCTCTGTAGGAATCTTCACGGTCTGCAGTAACAGACCGCCCGCGAGTGCTTGTCCCGCACCCTGCTGCTAGTCTATTGGCTTTGGATGTTGCCATCAACAAAGCATATGAAGGGCTATTTTGACAAACGTTTCCCTGAGTTTTCTTTTTGGTAATTGATTAGGCTGAAAATACGCTTGCCTAAGCCACTGTTTTTTTATACAGTACTGGCTGGCGCTTTTGGCACCCGAGCCACCTGCCAGACAAACCACTGACCGAACTGAGAGAGCATTCATGGACGACAAAAAAGCCTCAAACTCTGAGAAAGCCAAGGCGCTTGGCGCAGCCCTCGCACAAATTGAAAAGCAATTCGGCAAGGGCTCGGTGATGCGCCTGGACGGCGCGGTCGCTGAGGAAGTGCAGGTTGTCTCCACCGGCTCACTGGGCCTCGATGTGGCACTGGGCGTCGGTGGCCTGCCGCGCGGGCGCGTGGTGGAAATCTATGGTCCGGAATCTTCGGGCAAAACGACCATGACATTGCAAGTTATTGCTGAAATGCAAAAGCTTGGCGGTACCTGCGCTTTTATTGATGCCGAGCACGCGCTGGACACCGTCTACGCCCAGAAACTGGGTGTCAACCTCAATGATTTGCTGATTTCCCAGCCAGATACGGGCGAGCAGGCGCTGGAAATTACTGATGCGCTGGTGCGCTCCGGCGCCGTGGATCTGGTCGTGATCGACTCGGTGGCCGCTCTCACACCCCGGGCTGAAATCGAAGGTGATATGGGCGATTCGCTGCCCGGCTTGCAGGCGCGTCTGATGTCGCAGGCCTTGCGCAAGCTGACCGGTTCGATCAATCGCACGAACACGATGGTGATTTTCATTAACCAGATTCGTATGAAAATCGGCGTCATGTTCGGCAATCCCGAAACCACCACCGGTGGTAATGCACTGAAATTTTATGCATCGGTGCGCATGGATATCCGCCGTACTGGCTCCATCAAATCCGGCGATGAGGTCATTGGTAATGAGACCCGCGTCAAAGTCGTCAAGAACAAGGTCGCGCCGCCTTTCCGCGAGGCGCATTTCGACATTCTTTACGGAGAGGGTACCTCGCGCGAAGGCGAAATCCTCGATATTGGTTCCGAGGCAAAAATCGTCGAGAAATCTGGTGCCTGGTACAGCTATAACGGCGAGCGCATTGGTCAGGGCAAAGACAATGCACGTCAGTATCTGAAAGAGCGTCCGGAACTGGCACACGAAATTGAAAACAAGGTCAGGGCGCATCTCGGTGTGCCTGAGTTACCAGCGCTGTCAGCTGCTGCGAAGGCAAAGCCTTCCAAAGCAGAAGCGGGCACTGATGCGGCCGCCGGCCCGGATGCTACACCGGAGATGTCGCCTGCTGCTGCCCGTAAGGCAGCCAAGGCACTCGCTGAAATGAAGGAAAGCGGCGAGTAAGGACCGAGGCGGTCAGTCCCGAGGCCGTTCATGGCGCGCCCTAAGCCCAGCCTCAAGGCCCGGGCGCTCCGTTATCTCGCAGCGCGTGAGCACAGCCGCCAGGAACTGGCGCGCAAGCTGGCGCGTCATGCGGAAGAAACTGACGATATTCCCGCTGTGCTCGACTGGCTGGAGGCGTCGAAATTTCTCTCCGAATCACGTTTCGCGGAGTCACTGGTTAATCGTCGTGCGGGACGTTATGGCAGTTCCCGCATCGTCTCTGAACTCCAAAGTCATGGCGTCGATGAGTCGACCGTCTCCGGCCTGAAACGCACGCTGGCCCTCGATGAAGACCAGCGTGCCTGGGAAGTTTGGGAAAAAAAATTCGGCAAGCGGGCAGAGCTGCCTGCAGAAGCGGCGAAACAAATGCGTTTTTTGCAGCAACGCGGGTTTTCTTCGACTGCGATCAGTGCGGTGATGAGACGCGCAAAACAATACGGTTCCGAGCCTTAATGAATGTCGTCCGGAGACCGGGACGGGCGGGTCGTTGACCGTTGTTGCGACCTGATTTTCGGGCGGAATTCATGCATCCCTGTGCTACACTTTGGCAGCTTTGCAGCGCCGCATAAGCGGCACCAGTCGTAGAAACTGCGACAGGCTGCACAACTGACCATCGAGCGCCAGCCGCCACGGTTTATCCGCGCCTCTGCCCTATGCCCTTGCCTGCCCCAAAAATCTCACGTACGCCGCGTCACACTCGCAGCATCGTGGCGCAAGCTTTCGCGCGCGATGACGGTCTCTGGGATATCGATGCCCGCATCACCGACACCAAACCTCGTGTTGTTGAACTCGCTTCCGGACAGCGCGCACCCAACGAGCCAATTCATGATCTCTGGCTTCGAATCACTATAGATACCCAACTGAATATCGTCGATGCGGAGGCCGTCTCCGATGCGGTGCCTTATCCCGGTTATTGCGACACCAACGGTCATGTATACAAAAAACTGGTTGGTCTGAATCTCATACAAAGCTTCCGCCACAACCTGCGCGAACGTCTGGCCGGTATTCAGGGCTGCACCCATCTGACCGAATTGAGCAGTGTGTTGCCGACGGCCGCCATACAGGCATTCGCCGGTGATGTGTTGCCGACCCGCGATGGCGAGAGCGACGATGAAAATGCGCAGCCACCATTTCAGCTGGATCGCTGTCACGCGCTGCGGCGCGACGGACCGGCGGTCGCAAAATATTATCCGCGCTGGGCAATCAAGCCGTCATCTCAGCGCTGACCATTTCACCGAACATCATTCAAAACCATTGTGCGTTAGGGGGAAGTCCGCATGAAGATTCACGAGTACCAGGGAAAAGAAATCCTGAAAAAATTTGGTGTCACCGTTCCGCGTGGCATCCCGTGCATGAGCGTCGATGAGGCGATCAAGGCTGCCGAAACGCTGGGTGGGCCGGTCTGGGTCGTCAAGGCGCAGATCCATGCCGGTGGGCGTGGTAAAGGTGGTGGTGTGAAAGTCGCTAAGTCCATGGATCAGGTGCGGGAGTACGCGAACCAGATCATGGGTATGCAACTGTTCACACATCAGACGGGCCCTGAAGGGCAGAAAGTACGCCGGCTGATGATTGAAGAGGGCGCCGACATCCGTAAAGAGCTCTACGTTTCCATGGTGACCGACCGTGTGTCCCAGCGCGTGGTGTTGATGGCATCCAGCGAAGGCGGCATGGACATCGAGGAAGTCGCAGAAAAACACCCGGAGCTGATTCACAAAGTCGCGATCGATCCGGCTACTGGTTTGAAAGACGCTGAGGCCGATGATATTGCCGCGAAAATCGGTGTGCCCCCGGCGTCTATCCCTGATGCGCGCAAGCAGCTGCAGGGTTTGTACCAAGCCTATTGGGAAACCGATGCGTCGCTCGCCGAAATCAATCCGCTGATCATTACCGGTGATGGCAAAGTCATCGCACTGGATGCGAAATTCAATTTTGATTCCAACGCGCTTTATCGTCATCCCGAGATCGTTGCCTATCGCGACCTCGACGAGGAAGATCCGGCTGAGATTGAGGCATCGAAATTTGATCTGGCCTACATCTCACTCGACGGTAACATTGGCTGCCTGGTCAATGGCGCTGGTCTGGCGATGGCGACGATGGATACCATCAAGCTTTTCAATGGTGAGCCGGCCAACTTTCTCGATGTCGGCGGTGGTGCCACAGCAGAAAAAGTGACCGAAGCCTTCAAGATCATGCTGAAGAATCCTCATCTGAAAGCAATTTTGGTGAATATCTTCGGCGGCATCATGCGCTGTGATGTGATCGCCGAAGGCGTGATTACCGCATCACGCGCAGTATCACTGAGCGTACCCCTGGTCGTACGAATGAAAGGTACGAACGAAGATATCGGCAAGAAGATGCTCGCAGATTCCGGTCTGCCCATCATTGCCGCCGACACCATGGAAGAAGCTGCGCAGAAGGTCGTTGCCGCAGCCAACGCTCACTAATTGCGCAAGGACACATCATGTCGATTCTGATTAATAAAAACACCAAGGTTGTAACTCAGGGCATGACCGGTAAAACCGGTCAGTTCCATACCCGCATGTGCCGCGATTATGCGAACGGCAAAGAATGTTTTGTCGCTGGCGTTAATCCGAAAAAAGCCGGTGAGGATTTCGAAGGCATTCCGATTTACGCGAATGTGCGTGAAGCCAAAGAAAAGACCGGTGCAAATGTCTCCGTTATTTATGTGCCGCCAGCCGGTGCTGCTGACGCCATCTGGGAAGCGGTTGAAGCTGAACTGGATCTGGCGATCTGCATTACTGAAGGTATTCCGGTGCGCGACATGCTCGCGCTGAAAGACAAAATGACCAAGGCCGGCAGCAAGACGCTGTTGCTTGGACCGAATTGCCCGGGCCTGATTACGCCGGATGAAATCAAGATCGGCATCATGCCCGGACATATCCACAAAAAAGGCCGCATCGGTGTGGTCTCGCGCTCCGGTACTCTCACCTATGAAGCTGTGGGTCAGCTCACCGCGCTGGGTCTCGGTCAGTCTTCAGCCGTGGGCATTGGTGGCGATCCCATTAACGGCCTCAAGCACATCGACATCATGAAAATGTTCAATGACGATCCGGATACCGATGCCGTCATCATGATTGGTGAAATTGGCGGGCCGGATGAAGCGAATGCGGCTTACTGGATCAAGGACAACATGAAAAAACCGGTGGTTGGGTTCATCGCCGGAGTCACTGCGCCACCAGGTAAACGCATGGGTCACGCCGGTGCTTTGATTTCTGGTGGCGCCGACACAGCGGACGCGAAGCTGGAGATCATGGATGCCTGCGGTATCAAGGTCACGCGTAATCCTTCGGAGATGGGACGTTTACTCAAGGCCAGTTTGTAAAGCGCAAAGCGATAATAAAAATAGGGAGCCAACGGCTCCCTGTTTTTTTATGAAGGCAAACGAAATTCGTCAGATATCGTCAGACGCGTGGCAGGAGGCGAGCAGGGACAGTGCTCGCAGCGTCTATCGCCCACTGCATTCCAGCGCCCGGGGCGCAAGTGCCGTTGTAAATAATATTGTTGCCTGCTGCGACACCTGGAATGCCACCACCATATGCTATGGTGATCGTTGCAGTCGTAGCGCTGGTCCCTGCAACCGTTACGCCGGTCACATTTCTGCCAACGATGGTATTCGCTAATGGGAGCCCCAGATCGTCGTGGCTTAAGTTAGCACCCCTCGCTTGAAGCGTGCCATCACTGCAGGCAATCCCTAGAGCAGTCTTCGCTGGTGTTGCAAGGCTGGGACCCTCTGCTAATCGCGCTTTCGCCGTGTAATCCTGATAAGCAGGAATCCCCACCGCAGCCAAAATACCAATGATCGCAACGACGATCATCAATTCAATCAATGTAAAACCCTGTTGCGCTGCCCCGATGGGGCGGCTGCGGTAAGTACTTCTCATATGACACTCCCTGGTGAAAACTGAATTGACTGTGAAATCCACGAAACAAGTGGATTCGTGCGCAAGGGCAAGGTCTGTGCCACATCAGTTTTAGACTAAGGGTGTCAGTGTTATCGCAGTATTTATGAAAATATCAGCGCTAAAAATATCCGTTGTTCGAACGGATGGGTTTATTCAATAAAAATCTAATCTTTGGTGTTCTTTTATCGGATTGCCGATTGGTATCTCAAGCAACGACGCTTTTACCGTGCTGCGACGCCTTTAAAAATGCTTACATTGAACGCTAAAAAAACAAGGACGGAAACTGACAATATGTGGGATTAAAAAACAGTTTTTGTCGATAAGTGACAAACTTTGTCCATTGTTTGTTTTGAATGTCCGGTTCGTGCATTAGGACTGCCATTAACAGTTTACACAGGGAATAGTGCAGGCTCCGACCGCTAAAGTTGCTATAAAGAAAGCCAATGCTAGAATAGCGGCGCATTGCAAGGGCCAGAAAATCCTGCAATATCAATGACTTCTGGCGTTTCCCGGCAAAATCAAGGTGGCTTGATGAAGCGAAACAGCGGCATCGGAACGATGGGCGGCGCAGGCGAGCAGGATGCTCGCAGCCGCCGCTTGCGCCGGCTGCGTTGGGGGCTCCTCCTTGTGGCGGTCGTTGGCATGGGCTTTCTCGCCCGGATCATCGGTTGGGTCACGAGTACTCTCGGGGTCTGGCTGATCATCGCCAGCCTGCTCTTACTGGCTCTCGTGTGGACCCAATGGTCGGATCGTCGCCGTCAGCGCCGCTGGCGCCGCGATGGCATTTTGTTCGAGCCGCAACTGCCGCGCCCGATTTCTTCCATCCCGGAAGAATACGAATGGCAGTTGCCGTCACATCCGCTGATCCGCGGGCCGCTGGCCATCACACTAATGGCTTTGTTGTACTGGGTGCTGGTGGTGCATGGGATGCAGCTGCCGGGCAGCTGGCTGGTCGGCACCGTGGTGCTAGCGCTGATTAATTTGTGGATCTGGCGCGAACCTTTGCTGCTGGTATTCATCGTCGCCGTCGGCGTCACCGTGCTTGCGCTGATCGGCTGGGTTGTACAAACTCTGCCTGTGATCGGCATCATCTCCGTGGTACTGGTGATCGCTGCTGCAGTAATTGCGCTGTGGATGGCAGTGCGTAAACGTCAATCAAGAGTCAGTTCGACCGAATGAAAAAAGAACCCGGTGTCAATGGCGAGTGGATCCCTGTCAGTGCGCAGGAACGGGTTTCCGTTGCCGCCATACCCACCTTCGTGACCCTTGGCACGCCCGCCGTTGTCCAGACCTGGTACGGGTTCACCACCCAGTACGAATCCGGCAGCTGGGTCTTGCCGCTGATGATATGGATTTACGGGCTGATGTTCTGGATCATTTCGACCGGCAGACAGTTGTTCAAATCCAAGCGTTGGGAATGGACCGATGAGGCGCTCGCGCAGCAGCGTCTCTATATCAGCGATGGCAGAGTCGCCAGCCGCAAATTCTGGGGTCACTGGTGGGTGCGTTTTCCGATTGGTCTGCTGTTCCTGAGCGTGGGCATTCACGCGCTGCTGAGTCGCGACTTTACCGCGCAATGGATCAGTTTCATCTTGCTGATGTGTGCCTTCGTGACACCGTTCGTTTTTGTCGCAGAAATGGCGGCATTGCCACTGATTCTGTTTTTGCTGGTCGGTTTCATGGGTGTTATCGCCGTGCTGCCGTTATCGGTGATCATCATGCTCGCTGTGGTCACGATGGTCGCGACCGTATTGATGGTTATGAGCCAGCGCAGCAAGCAACGCCCGAAACGACCCGGACTGCCAGAGAAAAAAGAGGATAAGGCAGCGGCACAGGAAGCCGCACCGCAAGCAGCTGCCGCGTCGCCGGAAGATACCGCATCCGCAGAGAACGCCACAGAAAGTACGGAGGGGAGTCCGGCTACACTAGAATCGTCCTCATCGGAAGAGACAGCGGTGCCATCGGATGAAAATACCGACGATAAAAAGTAAAAACCCCTGACCGCGGCATGTCGCCGAAACAGCAGGGGTTGTTACTTTCTACTTTTAGACAGATGGTGCCTCGGGTCGGAATCGAACCGACACTCCTTGCGGAACCGGATTTTGAGTCCGGCGCGTCTACCAATTTCACCACCGAGGCGCGGGCCAAATTTTACCAGAACTCGACGCTGCTTCAGCAACGCGAATGCGCGCTCCATGCGAGCCAGAAGCCAGCGACATGCCTGCCATAGGCCAGCAGGCACCAGTCCTGTGGCTTTATTGCATATGCTGTCCGCCATTAATAGCGATGTTTGCGCCTGTCAGAAAAGCGGCTTCATCGGAGGCAAGATAAGCGACCAGTCCTGCGACTTCTTCCGGTTTGCCCAGTCGTCCCATGGGTATCTGCGGAATGATCTTGCTGTCGAGGACTTCCTGCGGAATAGCCGTCACCATTTTGGTACCGATATAGCCGGGTGAAATGGTATTGACCGTCACGCCTTTACGCGCCACTTCCAATGCCAGTGCCTTGCTGAAGCCATGCATACCTGCTTTGGCAGCCGAGTAGTTGGTCTGACCGAAGGCGCCTTTCTGGCCATTGACTGACGAGATATTGATAATCCTTCCCCAGCCACGTTCCGTCATGCCATCGCAAACGGGCTTGGTCATGTTGAAGACCGAATCCAGATTGGTTTTCATCACGGCGTCCCAGTTGACCTTGTCCATTTTCTTGAAGGTCATGTCGCGCGTAATGCCAGCATTATTCACTAGCACATCGACCGGTCCCATGTCTTTGCTGATCTGTTCGATGCAGGTCTGTGCAGATTCAAAGCTGGCGACGTCGCAAGGGTAAGCACGGAAGTGGTAGCCCTTTTCTTTCATCTCCTCCAGCCATGCCGCAACTTTTGTATTGCCCGGCGAGTAAGTGGTGGCAACGTCGTATCCCATATCGGCCATTTTGATGCAAATGGCCTCACCCAGACCGCCCATGCCGCCCGTAACCAAAGTAACTCTGCTCATAAATTTCTCCCTCGTTCAATGTCAGTCATCAGGCAATACAGCCAGGTTGCACTGCCCGTTAAAAATCAGCGCTCGATCGCCAGCGCAACGCCCATGCCGCCACCGATACACAAACTGGCCAGACCACGCTTCGCATCTCTGCGGATCATTTCGTGGATCAGGGTCACCAGGACGCGGCAGCCCGAGGCGCCGATCGGATGGCCAATCGCGATCGCACCGCCATTCACATTGATCTTGTTAGTGTCCCATCCCATTTCTTTATTGACGGCGACGGCCTGAGCGGCGAAGGCTTCGTTGATTTCCATCAGATCCAGATCCTTCGGTGTCCAGCCGGCGCGCTTGAGACACAACTGGCTGGCCGACACCGGACCCATACCCATGATGCTGGGATCCAGTCCGGATGATGCATACGCTCGTATTTTCACCAGTGGTTTGAAGCCAAGCTGGGTAGCTTTGCTGGCGCTCATCATCATGACCGCAGCGGCGCCATCGTTAATACCCGATGCGTTACCCGCAGTAACAGTACCCTCTTTGTTGAATGCCGGGCGCAAGGCCGACAAGGCCTCCAGCGTGCTGCCCGCCTTGATGTATTCGTCACTATCAAAAATGATGCTGCCTTTTTTGCCGGGAATTTCCAGAGGCAGAATTTCATCTTTGAACTTTCCGGCTTTTTGTGCGGCCTCTGCCTTGTGTTGGGAGGCAAGCGCGAATTCATCCTGTTCAGTGCGCGAGATGTTGTATTTTTTCGCGACGTTTTCTGCTGTCACACCCATGTGGTACTGGTTATAAACATCCCACAGACCGTCGACAATCATGGTGTCGGTCAGCTTGGCATCGCCCATCCGAAATCCATCGCGCGACTGGTTCAGGACATGAGGAGACGCGCTCATGTTCTCCTGCCCGCCGGCGATGATGATCTCTGCATCACCGCAGCGCAATGCCTGTGCGGCCAGATGCGTCGCCTTCAGACCGCTGCCGCAGACTTTGTTGATGGTCATTGCCGGCACATGTTCTGGCAGGCCACTGCGTATTACTGCCTGCCGGGCAGCATTTTGGCCCACGCCCGCAGTGAGCACCTGGCCGAGAATCGCTTCGCTGATGAGTGCGGGGTCGATGCCGGTTTTGGCGAGCAGACCTCGGATGACATGGGCACCCAGCTCGGTTGCGGGGATCTTGGCCAAGGTGCCCCCGAATTTGCCCACGCCGGTGCGGGCGGCAGCGACGATAACAATCTCATCCATTATTTTCTCCATTGACTAAATTCATGCTGGGCTCATCAGGCCGACTGATGACCGTTTGTATGGTGTTACTGCGACATGACCGTTCGCGAAAAGCGGTCTATGTTAGCGACGAGCTGTATCGAAAAATTGACT
>JACCDX011863454.1_pt1 | contig 41133 bp, 82 predicted proteins | sample 7449681 | NCBI WGS metagenome assembly JACCDX01 (sample SAMN15323450, study PRJNA562643) | freshwater metagenome | isolation source: river surface water | place: USA:Blue River Watershed | collected 2017-08-18
AGTAGTTGCTAACAATCTTTATTTGGCAATGAGTAGAGCTGATTCTGATTGTAGAAACAATATTTTTTTATTGACAATGTGTAATATGAATTGTTATGTTTAACGAAAAGATTTTTTGGAAAGAAGACTTTGATGGAAATGAAGCTAAAGGTGGAATTTTCACAAGAGCAGTAGACCTTAAAAAGTTTATGGAGTTAGTTGAAGAATCCGAAACCGGTGGAGAAGTTGTTGGATTACGATTTGATGATAATAATTTAGAATTAATTATAAAACCTAAAAAATAAAAGTTATGGGATTAGACATGTATTTGTATAAAAAGAATTACATCTGGAGTGGCGATTGGATTAAGCCAGAAAAAAGGCAAGAAGTTATTGTAAAGAAAGATGGTGAAGTAGATACTTCAATCAAACCTGAAAGAGTAAAATATGTAATTGAGGAAGTTGGTTATTGGCGTAAAGCAAACCAAATTCATCAATGGTTCGTTGAGAATGTTCAGCAAGGTGAAGATGATTGTAAAAGTTATTGGGTAAGTAGGGAAAATTTAATAGAGTTGTTGGATATATGTAAGCAAATTAAGGAAGATAACTCTAAAGCAGAATCTTTATTACCAACACAATCTGGCTTCTTTTTTGGTGGAACTGAATATGATGAGTGGTATTTTAATGATATTAATAATACAGTTGAAATCTTAGAAGATATTCTTAGTGATGAATCTGCTGATGATTTTGAATATCAATCAAGTTGGTAATATATGAGAAAATTATTAATACCTTTATCATTACTATTGTTTAGTTGTGATAAGAATGAAATGTTGCCAGTTAAAGAGTATGTAGAAACTCCTCCGGTTAAAAAGATTGAGTTTAGATATGACACTCTTACCTCAAATGAAGTTCGTTTAACATCTACCAGATGGGATAATTTCAATGGAAAGGGTTTAATTGGATATGCTGATTTAAACAATGATGGTGAAGATGATGTAATTTATATTGATAAAGATGTATTCATTAGAATATATAAAAATGGGTATTATGATACTTTTAAAATTGAAGGAGTATCTTTTATTTTTGCCCGTTCAATAATTCCTTTTGATATTAATGGTGATAATCTTTTAGATTTTGTTGTGTTGGCACATAATGATGAAAGGCTTCAATTTAATCCTGGAGAAGTTCCTTATGTTTTTATTAACAAAGGAAATAATTCCTTCGAAGCTAAAAAATTAAACACAAGGCAAGATTTCTGGCATTTGGGAACTGCGGGTGATTTGGATGGTGATGGAGATAATGATTTGATTATTTGTACCGCAGGTTCGGTATCATATTTTAAAAACATTAATGGTGAATTAATAGAAACTTCAAATGTAGTTCCTTCTAAATATAAAGATTCACACTATGTGGGAGCTTTAATTGATGATTTTAATACTGATGGAATAAACGATATAATATTTTTTGGGCATGAATATCAAATATTAAATGATAAATCTCAAATTGCCTTAACTAGAATTATGTTTGGTAATAAGAGTGGAACATTTACTGAAGAAAACTCTATAACTTTAGCTGAAGATAAAATTGGATTTGGTGTTATAATAGATGCCCTTTGTATTGATTTGAATAGAGATGGAAAAAAAGAAATAATTTTGGTTAGAACCGGAGACCCAATTAATTTTTCTTTTTATAAAGGTTATAGAATACAAATATTAAATCAAACAACTGATGTAACATCTGAATTTATAGACACTCCATACTCATATTCAGAGGGATGGATTTGTATGATAAAGCTAGTAGATGTTAATAAAGATGGAAAAAGAGATATTGTAGAGTTGGATAAAAGGCGAGAAAAATATTTTTTACAAAAATGATAAAAAAATAACGTTTTAGAAAATATTGTTATATATATGTATATAAGGTTTTTAAGACGATGTTTGAAAAAGTGAGTGTATCGATGCTAATATTTTTAAATAGTATCGGAATAGTGTTAGACCCGGCAATAGTAAATGAAAGTAAATCTATTGGTCTAATCAAAAAAGAAATTAAAGTTTTAAATAGGAAAATTGAATGGGTAGAGGCAACCGAAGATGATCCTGCTTCTAAACATTTGTTGGTAACAAAGTACAACAAAAAAATTGATAAGTTGAATAATAAAATTATTACTATCAAAAAGGTTTCAGATTTAAAATTAAAGTGGGCTAAAGAGGATTCTTTGGATTCACATAATAAATGAAAAAAGTTCTTTTAATTGCTGGTTTACTTTTGGGAGCGAAAGAAACCATAAAAGCGCAAGAAATTATTGCTACTGCAACTAACAAATCGGTAGATGGATTTATAACATTAGGTTATATAAAAAATGGATGGGGTGCTTATGTAGGTTCTAAATATGATAATAAGAATCTATTAAATACTAAATCTGGCATAGTATCAAACCAATTAAAATATGGGTTGATAAAAATGATAAAGGAAGATAAGTGGTTAGTAGGGGCAGGGATACAACCAACGGATGAAGGTAATAAACTTAATACTTTCATTGGATATAATCCATTAAAATCTAAAGATATGAAACTTTGGATTATCGGAAATATCACAGGAGATACGTTTTCACCTGGTTTAGGTTTATCTTATAAATTAAAATAAAAGATTTGGAAGTTTGAAAAAACTTTCGTATATTTGTAAAGTTGTTCAGAAGTAGGAAGGCAATATAGTCTAAACAATACAATCCCCATATTTGGGATGAGAGTATAAAGAGGATAGCCGAAAATGTTCAACAAAAAAATATTTGGAAGTTTGAAAAAACTTTCGTATATTTGAAAAACAATTAGAAAGTAAGTTCTTTAAAATAATATCGTGGGGTAGAGCAGTGGTAGCTCGGAAGGCTCATAACCTTTAGGTCGGTGGTTCGAATCCATCCCCCGCAACAAATCTACACTACTAGATTTTTGTGAGAGTAGTATTCATTTGGTATCCTTTATAGGGCTTGAATGAGGTTCACAAAAAAATATTTACAAAAGTGCTTGGAAGTTTGAAAATTCTTCCGTATATTTGTAATAACAAAATGAGATAGTGGTTGAAGCCAACATCTAATAAAACCGAATGTGTGACCTATCCAATAGGGAAGAAAGCCGGATATCATTATTTCATTTTGTAAAAAAAAAATAAAAAATATTTGAAAAAATATTTTGAATTTTGAAAAATTTATAGTATCTTTACAAAGTAGTGTGAAACTCATAGGCAATGAAAGATACTCGGTTTTCACAAAACAAAAAAGTTCTTTAAAAGATTGAAATTATATTCTATAAAGTAATTTCGTATTACATAATAGAATGGCCGCATATGGTCGTTAAATAAACTTCGAAAGAAGGATAAAGTGGAATGGTTTGGTTTAACTATTCTGCGGCTCCTCCCCCGTAAGGGAGTTGAGCTCGAGTATGCAAGTGAGATATCACTTTGGCTTTGTAGGTGGGGGTAACACTATCATCGAAGAGTTGAAGTGACTGAGCAAAAGTAGATTGTTCAGTTGAGATGGGAACATCAATAAGAATAACTCATAGAATTTATGCAAGAAATATGAACTTAATCCTTTCATATCATTGCGTGATTCAATATTAGAGTGGTCTTAACATCAAATTGGGGAAACCCTTTAAGATAAGACTGTGTACGGGTGGTGCCGTTACTACCCTTTTATAAAGTGTACCAGCACTTATAAATGAAGATGACTCAAAATATGGTGATAGGGATATCACATCGGGTAGTAAAGTATTCTGTTGTTCAAAAGGTAACGGAGCTTGTGGCAAACCACTACCTGAAACTATCTACAAACCAAACTCAATTTGCTTTAGGTGCAAACTATAAAATCAAATTAAGAAAAAGAGTTTGCCAGTTACATCTGAAAGGTGTCTACATAGTAGTGAGTTGTTCACTGCCATCAAACCCCTCAAAGGAATGATGATTCATCTGAAAGGTTTCTAACACCGCAAGTGTGAATCTGCTCGGCAGGGTAGAAGAAAATAAGTATGGTGAGAGTAAGATGTAACTCTAAGAGTGGTTAATCTATAATAACCGACATTGAATTGGTACTACTCAAAAGGTAGTGGAAACGAAAGGAATACAATAATCTTTCTAAAGCTGGTTCACAATATGGAGTATTCTCATCCTTATTTTTTTATCATAATGGTTAGAGTTGGTTCGATTCCAATAATGATAGCTTCGTAGTGGTTTAACGCAGAGAGGTAGATGTACCTTCTACAAACTGAAAGTTCCACTTAAATAAAAAACGACAAACTAAATGATGGTATGGTTTTTAGTAGGGGATTTTCGCCTTAAAGAATCTCAACCAATACGAATTAGTGTTGATGGTAAAGACGGCTGTAGCTAGGCCTTTTGAAAGAACCACCCTACAAATCTTTCATTTTTAATGAGTAACTAGTCGAGGCTAGTATTAACCAGAGCATGACTTGGATGGTGTATTTTGAAGACAGTTACTTATTTTTTAGCTAAATTATATTAAAATAAATTATTGTTATACTTATTATAGAAAAATAAAAAATGCAAACTCAAAACTTACATACAATTTCTCAACTGCCGACACAAAGATGTGAATGGGCAGGGATTCGTATGTTTAGTACGATAGCAAATCCGTCAAACTTGAATTTAGGCAAGGTGGATTATATTAGTACAAAGTTAGAGGAAGCATCTGGATGGTAGAATAAATTTATACTCATCAACATAGAAAGACCTCTAACTCAAAAAAGTTAGAGGTTTTTTAGTTTTTGCTGATGTAGCTCAATGGTAGAGCAACCGGCTGTTAACCGGTAGGTTGTAGGTTCGAATCCTCCCATCAGCGCATTAATGGTTCTTTGACATTGTGGGAAAAGCAGGAGATTAGCTCAGTCGGTTAGAGCATCGCCCTTACATGGCGAGGGTCATAGGTTCGAATCCTATATCTCCTACATAATGGAAGTGTTGAGCAATTGGTTGGCTCGCCTGACTGTAAATCAGGTCTCTTTGAGCTTGGGGGTTCGAGTCCCTCCACTTCCACATAAGGGGCTTTCGTATAGCTGGTGCGTACGTTGGACTGAAAATCCAAAGGAAATGGTTCGATTCCATTAGGTCCCACAATAAAGTAATATTTGAATAATAAAGTGATTATCTTTATTAGACAGAAATAAGTTTATTATGAATCCGTAGCTCAGTTGGTTAGAGCACCTCACTTTTAATGAGGGAGTCAATGGTTCGAGTCCATTCGGGTTCACATAGTAGTTTTGAGGTTGGCGAATTCTACTTTAAAAAAATAATCCATCCACCAACGGAATGTAGAGGAGTCCGGTCTATCTCGCCACATTTGGGATGTGGAGCACGCAGGTTCGAATCCTGCTATTCCGACAACATTGGTAGTTAGCTCATTTGGTTAGAGCATCTCGCTGATACCGAGAAGGTGGCAGGTTCGAATCCCGCACTACCAACATACATCTCTTTGGTGCAATGGTAGCATATCGGTCTCCAAAACCGCAGATAAAGGTTCGAATCCTTTAGGGGGTGCAAAAATGTAAAAACTATGAAACAATTATTTGACAACCATTAGGTAACAAATCCTAATGAAAAATGGCAAACAAAGAAAGAAAAGTAAAACAAATGAATGAAACATATTGTTATTGTTTCATTTGTAACAAAAGAAATGGAAGTTGGTATTACGATTGCCATCCATCCGGTTGGTATGCTAAACGACATGGTAATGGCAAAATCGTAAATCAAAGAGAGTGTAGAAGTTGGAAACACAACCGAAAGACTCAATGGAAATAAAAGGATGGCTCTATGGTGTAATGGATAGCACACTTCACTACGGATGAAGGAGTAAGGGTTCGAATCCTTTTGGAGCTACAAATAAGGTCGGTTGTCCGAGAGGCGAGGAGGAGCTCTGCAAAAGCTTTCACATTGGTTCAAATCCAATACTGACCTCAATATTGTGGGGAGGTTAGGTAACCCATCTGGTCTCATAAGCCAGACATTCAGGTTCGATTCCTGGCCCCGCAACAATGTATGATATATTATACAAAACCCCTCAAAAAGGTACTTAATGTACAATATATTATACAAAATATGGTGTTTATTGTGTAAGGGTAGCACGACAGATTGTGGTTCTGTTAGTATGGGTTCGAATCCCATTATTCACCCCAATAGGAGAGTTGCCAGAGTGGTTAATGGAGCAGTTTGCTAAACTGTCATCGAGTAATCGGTGCATTGGTTCGAATCCAATACTCTCCGCATAAGTCCGTATGGCGTAATTGGCAACCGCATTGGTCTTAGAAACCAATTTGTGTAGGTTCGAATCCTACTATGGACACTTAAAAAATATTTATATCTAAAAATAAAGATTATGGAATACAAAAGGCTATTCGATGGACAAAAGGTAGATTTAGTTGATTATGTAAAAGATTATATGTCATCAAAAGAAAATGTAGAAATACTAATTGGGTGCGATTCTCAAAACTTTTCCGATAAAACTATATATGCCATTGTTGTAGCATTGTATGAACCAGGTAAAGGTGCTCATGTTTTGTTTAGAAGATGGAAAAGTGATAGAGAAAGAGTTAGAGCAACTCGATTATTAAACGAAGTGTGGTATGCAATTGAAACTGCTGAAGAATTAAAGAATAATGGTATTCCTAAACCTAAATGGATTGATATCGATTTAAATCCTGATCCTCGATACAAATCCAATGAAGTATTCAGACAAGCGGTTGGCATGGTAGAAGGAATGGGATATAAAGTTAGATATAAATCTTTAGGGCCTATTGCAACTTATGCTGCAGATCATATTGTTAAAGCGTAAATTTATTTTGGATATATCGAATTTATTTCGTATATTTGTAATGTTATGAAAATAAAAGGATGGGATAAGTTAAGATATAAGTTTTTTCATTGTCTAGGTGCAAGTCTTACGATTGATGCAACATGGAGTGAAGATAGTGAGTATGATGGAACTACATCTTATTTTCTAACAATATGTGATGCTGATGATGTTGGTGAAACTCTGATAAGTGTTAAATTGAAAGAGGGTGTAATGGGTGAATTTTATATGAGTGTAGAATTACCCCAACAACAAATAACACCTAATATAAAAAGGATATTTAGACAAAAAGATTTATTAAGTATGGATGGGTTTATTGTGAGTATGCTAACTGAATTATCAAAGAATGGAATGGTTAATAGTTACTTATCATTAATATCGGAAATGCAAGATAAACGAAGTGGGAATACATTTAGAAGTTCTAGTATTTCACTTCCATTTTAATGCTCGGTTGGACTAGGGGTTAGGTCACATCCCTTTCACGGATGTAGCACGGGTTCGAATCCCGTACCGAGTACAAATGTAACGATTCGGAAACGAATGGCGGAACGGACGCTAAGAATGAAATGGAAACTTTTGAAGCTCGTATAAAGGAGTGGATGAGACACAAACCGCACAGCCGTTACATTGAATTGCCTCCGTAGCTCATTTGGTAGAGCAGCTGATTTGTAATCAGCAGGTGGTTGGTTCGAGCCCGACCGGAGGCTCTTTGGTTCTATAATTGTGATAAGGTAGCTCCTTATACAATGAGTGGGCTAACGTGACGGTCAATCGTAAAGACTCAAAGGTGTACACAATAAAGAGTAGTTGATTGGAGTAAGTGACTTAGCAAGATGGGTTCAATTCCCATTAGAACCACAAATCTAAGATTAATTACCTTAGATTAGGAATGACGAATTACGCGATAACACTCACTCAATGAGGCTAGTTGGGAGAAGAGATTTCGGTGGTGAAAATCCATAAGTTCCGAAAATTGGGATGTTAGTAGAGTTGGTCACAATGCCACCCTGTCACGGTGGAGGTCACGGGTTCGAATCCCGTACATCCCGCATATGGTTCGGTAGCTCAGTTGGATAGAGCAACTGCCTTCTAAGCAGTAGGTCATAGGTTCGAATCCTATCCGAATCACAAAACAAAAAAACTATGAAAAAAATATTTTTTTTAATAGGATGTTTACTTGTTTTAATATCTCATAATGAGGCAGGAAAATATACATCTGAAACAAAAGAAGTTTTGGAAGAAGTAGAAGTTCCGGTTGAATTTGATGTAGTTACTGTCACCACTTATAGTGCAAATCCAGGAGAAACTGATTCAACTCCATTGATTACTGCAAGTGGATTTAAGATAAGTAAAACTAATGCAAAACGACAAAGAGTAATTGCAGTAAGTAGAGATTTAAAACGTAAACTGAAATTTGGGCAAAAGGTTCGAATAAAAGGTGCAGGTAAATACAATGGTGTTTATACTGTTCAAGATATAATGAATAAACGATATAAGAAAAGAATAGATATACTTATCAATCCATCTGATAAGGGAACTAAACTAAAAAATGTAAAACTAATTGCAGTAAAATAGTTGTATATCTACAAACTTTTTCATATATTTGTAAAGTTCTTTAAATAATGCCTGGGTGTTGGAATTGGTAGACAAGACAGACTTAAAATCTGTTGCACCGAAAGGAGCGTGCGGGTTCGATTCCCGCCCCAGGTACGTTAAATGGGGATGTAGTTCAGTTGGCTAGAACGCTTGATTTGCATTCAAGAGGTCGTGGGTTCGACTCCCTCCATCTCCACATACGCCGGTGTGGCGGAATGAATAACTTTGAATTCGAATAGAAGTTATTAGACGTCCCGTATTCTAGATAGGGGGTGTATCCGAAATGGACATCGTGTGGGTAACCAATCCCTCCACCGGCACCTTTATTTATCGTTGAAAGAAACGATGTTAGATTTTATCGTTAGATTAAACGATTAAGGGCTTGTAGCTCATTCGGTTAGAGCAACGCACTCATAATGCGGAGGTAATAGGTTCGATTCCTATCTGGCCCACCATAAGCGGATATCGTATAATGGTTATTACTCCTTCCTTCCAAGTAGGAGATGTTGGTTCGATTCCGACTATCCGCTCCACTATTGCCTCTTTGTGTAATGGTAGCACAAGTGATTTTGGTTCACTTAGTTTAGGTTCGAATCCTAAAGAGGCATCATAACTCATTGATACTCAATATCATATTTTTTATTATTTTCTTGGAAATTTCAATGTTTTTTACTATCTTTACTATGTAATAAAAGTCAAAGATATGAAGAATTACCAAATTATTTTAACATCAATCATTTCCTTTTGGGTTGGAATTTCTATTCTAAATGGTACAATCCCACACCGTTACTTTGCCGGAGAACTTAATGAATTAGGTTGTGCAGTTATCGCACTTACAATGGGCACATTAAGTTTATTTGGCATAGATTGGAAAGGATTAATTAATTGGTTATTAAAATAAAAAGTTATGAGAAATGCGTTATTAACAGTTCCTTTTCAAAATGAACTCCAAATTAAGTTGTTAGTAAAAGTTCTTTCATTAGAACATAATTGTAGAATTAGACCAAGAGGTAGACATAGTGATAGAAAAAAAGTGTTGGGAAGTGGTTGGAGAAAAATGACACAAAATGATATACCGTGGAGATTAGCTGAAACGGTTTCATTTTATAAAAGATTTGATTAATGAAAACTAAAAAACAAAATATAGAAACTTTTAATGGATTGAGTGAACGATTCATTTCACAAATCATTAGAAGAAAAATGATTCAAAAGAATCATGGAGATTGTAAAAAATATAATAGAAAGGATAAAAGCTGGAAATTATTAATTTTGAACTATGATAAATAATTTAGATCATATTAAACCCCTACTAAACTTTTCAGAGGTTGGGGATTTCTATATGCTATATGTTTTCAAACGTAAGAAAGACCAATCAACTGATAAAGCAAATCATCAATCGGTTCGTACAATCAAAACTTATTGTATTGGAGGTATTGAGCAATTGGAAAGTAGATACGAAGAGATTATACAATTGTGTGAGATGTTCAAAGCACGAGCATATATTCATATTCAAAAACAAAATCACAAAGATGTTGCTATGAATATGATTACCGAAATTGTAACTCGTATTCAATCAGGCCAAATCAATCAAAAGAATGTGTTTGATTCAGTAGTTGGTCAATTGAAAACAAATGAAAAGAGATGGATTGTAGATATTGATACAAAAGATTCTCATTATATAAATGATGTAATCAATTTTATCAATTCTATTAGACCGGAAGGAGATAATGTGGAAACTACTATTCCAACGCCGAATGGAGTTCATATTATCACAAGAAGATTTGATGTTATGGAATTTAGAAAGAAATACCCAGATATTGATATTCAAAAGAAAAACCCAACCTTATTATATTATCCATATTCAATTGATGTGGATAATTATCATACTAAAATAAAAGATAATGAAAATGAATAATCAATATAAAATTTATAGACAATCTTATTTGGATGAATATGGTATAGAAAGTTCAGTATCATATTATATCAGAGAACGTAAAAACTTTTTAGGTATTCCGTATTGGAAATCTATAACACATGAAGTATGTGGATATGGTGATTGCTATAATGTGAGAACCCAATTTAAATCAGTAGAAGAAGCTGAAACCTTTATTAAGGAAAAACTTTGCACAAAGATTGGTAAAGATAAATGGGTAGAGAAAGAAGTAAAACAATTAAGTTGTAATTAAAATGAAAGTAATATTTTTAGACCACGATGGGGTGATATGTTTATCATCTGAATTTGGTGGTAGACATAAAAAACAAAGAGAGGCAATGAGAAAGTTATCACAAAGTGTGATGAGTTTGCCAGTTGGTGCTCGTTTCGATAACTTTAATAAGAAAGCAATTGATGTATTAAATGAAATATTGGAAGAAACTAACGCTGAAATTGTTGTCTCATCTGATTGGAAAAGATGGGCAAGTGTTGAGGAGATGGGTGAGTATTATGAATCACAGGGAATCAAAACGAAACCAATAGGGTTTACTAAATCAATTAACGATTGTGAAGTGCCGGAAGATTTCGAATTCTCTCGTCAATTTGATTTGGAGCAAGAACGACACTTTGAAATCTTACAATACCTAAAAGACCATCCTGAAATTACACATTGGGTAGCAGTGGATGATTTGAATATGGGTAAGATTCAGAAGCATGAAACATGGGGTGATATGGAATTAGATTGGGGTTTGGATAACTTTGTTCACACACCTAGAGTTAGAGAAGGTATTAAACAAAGTGGAATTAAACAAAAGATTATAGAATTCTTAAAATAAGAGTTATGAAATTAACATTGAATACTGGACAAAAATTATGGTTCACTTCAGATACTCATTACAACCACGCTAACATTTGTTCCGCTACAACAAAGTGGACAGACCCGGTGACTTGTAGAGAGTTCAAAACATTGGAGCATATGAATGCTACATTGGTGGGTAATATCAATGAATGTGTTGGACAAGATGATATCCTATTCCATTTGGGTGATTGGTCATTCGGTGGGTTTGAACAAATTGAAAGATTTCGTAATCAAATTGTTTGTAAAAATATTCATATCATTACAGGTAATCATGATCATCACATCGAAAATAATAAAGAAGGATGTCAATCACTTTTCAGTTCGGTAAATAAATATCTAAACTTAAATGTGAAGTGGAATGTGGGAACTCAATATGCAGGTGACCAAAGATTCGCTCTAATGCACTTTCCAATTGCAAGTTGGGATAATATGGCAAGAGGTGCAATTCACTTACATGGGCATGTTCACTTCAATTCTAATATCAGAATTGGTAAAGGTAAGATGATGGATGTGGGGTGCGATGGAAACGAACTGTATCCAATTGAAATGAGTGAGGTGTTAAGATTGATGGGAAGACAACCAATCAAAAGTTTGTTTGAGTTTGATCATCATGAAATTGTTGAAAACTATAAATAAAATGGAAGATAAAAAAGTAACAATTAAGGTATTCAATTTCCCATACATCTTATTTCAGTTACCAACTGCAATGATTGGATACACAATACACAATAGCATCGGATGGGCAATTATGGATTTTATATTCTGGCCAATTGTTTGGTGTAAATGGTTGATTATGCAAGAAGTGAATATGAGTATCATTAAAGAAACATTTAACTTTTTTCTAAAATAGAATATGAAAAACTCACACTTAGAAATGTTATCTGAAATGGTTCGAAGAGGTGAACCGATATCGTTGCAAGAGGCGATGGAGGTTATCAAATACCAAACTGAATTAAAGAAACAAAGAAAGGATAGGAGCTGGTGGGAAGCGATTCTATTTGCGACACCAATAGGAATGAGTATAAAATTTATTAAAGATAAAATCAAATAGTATGAGAACCGAAAATCGTTTACGAATGTTAAAAGGATTGGCAACAAATGTAGTATGTGTATTTGGAGGAATGGCATTGGTATTGGGTGAAATAGATGATGCACCTGGATTAGGTGGCATTGGAATAATCCTTATAATAGTGAGTATGTATTTGAATAGTAAATTGTTATATGAAATAAAAAAATAAAGTTATGAAATTAGGTTTATTTGATTTGTTTGATGAAGCAATTGCGGAATTATTAGAAGTGGATGTGGAAACATACATCAGAATAATTGAAGATGAGAATACTACCGATGGAGAGCAAGAGCAAATCATTATGGGTATATTGAGTAATGATGAAGAACAAAAGGTAAAATCAAAAGAATTATTTAGAAGTAAGTTATGAAAAATTTAATCTTATTAAGAGGATTGCCAGGGAGTGGTAAATCTACATTCGCTAAAACGATGTGGAGTGAATTGGTAGTTTGTGAAGCAGATGATTACTTTGTAGATAAAGATACCGGTGAATATAAGTTTAATGCAAGGGATTTACCTAAAGCACATAATTGGTGTAGATTTAGAGTAGAAACCTTTATGAAGGATAATCAAGTCAATGAACAATTTTACCCAAACATCGTAGTATCAAATACATTTACACAAGAGTGGGAGATGGAAGAATACTTTAAGTTAGGGGAAAAGTATGGGTATAAAGTATTCTCTTTAATTGTTGAGAATAGACATGGTGGTGTGAATCAACATGGAGTTCCTGCTGAAAAGTTAGAACAAATGAAAAACCGATTTGAAGTGAAATTATAAACTATGGAAAGAATATATTGTGCAGCAATTTGGTATAAAGAAATGCCAACTCCTAAATATAATCCTAAAAATATTGAAAAGGGTTTAGTTGTGGAAGGGCATAGGCACGCTGATATCATCCGTACTATGGTGAATTTATTGGGTAAACGGACTTGTACGAATGGTGAAAATTGTGCGGGAGAATCTGTTCAGGGATTTGTTACGAATACTCATAGATTTGTAGACAGATACGAAGGGATGAAAATAGCAAAAGAAGCTAACCAAATTATATCAGATACAACATTTAAGGAATTATATTCCGAAGATTTATATTAACAAAATAAGTTATGAAACAATTTAATAGCAGATACGAAGCAATAAAGGAATTCCGAAACTATCAACCAATTAATGAGGAAGTTGTAGATTTTTGGACCAAATATAATTGGGGTAAATGGAAAATGGGAGATTGGGTATTGATTCAATATATCAATTGCAGAGAGAAGCAAATCAGTAGACCTATTTATGGAATGTTTGTGGATTTTACAATATGGGACCAGGCATTAGTAGTTCATATAATTGAAAAACAAAGAGCAATGAGATGGCATACCAATATACTAACTAACCCCGAATTGGATATAACAATGAGACTAGGTGAGTTAGACCCGGAAGTAGAGGCATTTGAATTATGGACAGGTAATATTAAAGTGTTGGGGCATTGGAAAACTAAACCAACAATATCTCAATTAAAAGAGGCATTAAAGAAATAAGTTATGAACCCACAATTAGAAGCATTAAAGAAACATTTGGAATCTGATGAGGGTAAAGCATCTATGAAACGATTCGTTGAAAAGATGGCCAATAGATATACTGTCAGACAAAGATGGGTTGAAAAGATTCATACCTACTATGGTAATGATATTGATTCACTAACTGAAAAGTTGATGGATAAGTATTATTCAAAAGAGTATAGTGATAGGGAATATCAAAAATGTCATTGCGAACCAAGAGAACCTCTATTATGGTTGTTGATGGAATATGCAGAAACCTATGGTAAAAAATGTAAGAACAAAAAGTATTATAATATGTTTACCGGAGTTGCATACTATTTGGGTTCTTATGTAATTCAAACAATGCACGGTCAAGGTTCAGTAATTAGAATCGATAAAAAGTAATTTGGAAATGCCAATAATTTTTCGTATATTTGTATTATAAATTTTAAACGATGGAAAACTTAAATAGTGTTTGTTACATTTCAGTGGTCAATGAAATCAATTCAATCGAAGGTGCTGATAATATTGAATTAGCAGTTGTTGGTGGGTGGAATTGTATTACCAAAAAAGGAGAACAAAAAGTTGGTGATTTAGTAATGATTGCAACAACTGATGCAATTATCCCATTTGAACTTTCGGAAAAGATGGGAGTTACCAATTATTTGAGAAAGGGTGGAAGAGTTAAAACTGTGAAATTAAGAGGTGTATATTCGGAATGTTTGATTATTCCAATTACTCATATTCCTTTTATGGAAAATTACTATGAAGGTAAGGATATGATGTACACAATGAATATCTACAAATACGAACCACCTGTTAAACAAATTCAATTAGCAAGTGGTAGAAAGATTCGTTATCAAGACAATCCAAACTTTCATGTCTATTATAAGTTCCCTAACTTAAAAAATGTACCGGGAATGTTTACCGAAGAAGATTTGGTAGAAATCACTCGTAAGATTCACGGAACTAATGCCCGTTATGGTATTGTTAAAAAGAACAAACTATCTATTTTAGATAGAATCAAAAAGTTCTTTGGTAACAAATGGACTGAATATGAATTCGTAGTTGGTTCTCATAATGTAGAAAAGGGTTCGGATTCACAAGGTTTCTATGATACTAATGTTTGGTATGAAATCGAAAAAAAATATGATATCAAAAACAAATTATGGGATTACGTCAAATCAATGGATATTGAGCATATTGGAGATGGTATTACTTTATATGGTGAGATTTACGGAGCTGGAATCCAAAAGGGATATGATTATGGGTTAAAGGATATTGAGTTCGTAGGATTCGATGTAAAAGAGAATGGTGAGTATTTGAGCACATATGATGCATGGAAAGTAATCAAAAACCAATTAGAATTGCCATATGTGGAAGTTTTGTATTATGGAGATTGGACACAGGAGAAACAAGATTCATTCGTATTCAATAATTTTATTGAAGGAACAAAAGTTCCACACGAAGGTATTGTAATCAAATACCATACCGGTGAAAGACAGAAGATTGCTAAAGTAATCAATCCCGATTACCTAATCTATGGTGAGAAGCATGATATTGGCGATTCACATTGATAATCAATGGGTTAGTAATAACCCATTTTTATTTGGAAAAATGAGTATTTTTTCGTATATTTGAGTATAATAAAAAAAGATAAATGCAGATATTAAATCTAACAAACTTCAAAGAATCGGATATTAAGTTCTTTATAAATCTATTTCCAGATGGGCAACAATCTATTACAATAGGTTCTCCATTAAAAGTGGATAAGTCAGTTAGAATAAAATCGAGAATGAATTCGTTTAAAGATGTTGAGTTAATTGTATGTGCTAATCAAATATTAAAAGATTTGGGTGCAGAAAAAGTAGAATTATATGTTCCTTATTTCTTAGGTGGAAGAAGTGATAGAAAGTTTAGTGTAGGTGGAACTAACTACCTTAAGAATGTTATCTGTCCGATTATAAACTCACAAGGATTTTCAAAAGTTTATGTAGTTGACCCACATAGTGATGTATTGGAAGCATGTTTGGATAACTTTAATAAATTTACCAATAATAGTATAGTTGAGTATGCATTAGATAAACTTAAAGGCCGTTCCTCTCAAACTATGTTTGTATCACCTGATGCGGGGGCATTGAAAAAGATATATGATTTGGCTAAAGATTTCAATATTAAAAATGTAGTAACTGCATCAAAGGTTAGAGATATTGAAAGTGGTAATATTGTTAAAACCGAATTACCAACAATGGATTTGGTTGATATAGAGCATATACTTATCATTGATGATATTTGTGATGGTGGTAGAACCTTTATTGAATTGGCTAAAGAGATTAAAAAACAAACCGATAAACCAATTTACTTAGTGGTTACACATGGTATATTTTCAGCAGGATTTGAAAAATTAAGTGATGAATTAGATGGTATATTCTGTACCAATAGTGTAAAAGATATTGATTTTGATATTGTAAAAGTTCAATCAAGACAAAATAGTTCAGATTTCGTAAAACAATTAAATATATTTTAAGTTATGAACCCATTATTACTAACCGATGGTTACAAAACCGGCCATCACCAACAATATCCAAAAGGAACAACTTTGGTGTATTCAAATTTTACACCTCGTTCTAACAAATATGCACCTGAAGGTTGTGATGAAGTAGTATCATTCGGACAACAAATGATTATGAAACAAATTCATGAAGCATTTGAAAAGGAATTCTTCTCTAAACCAAAAGCGGAAGTGTGTGGTGAAATGAAGAAGGAGTTAAGCTTATATTTGGGAACTGATTATGATGTTACACATTTTGAGAAGTTACATGATTTAGGGTATCTACCTATCAATGTTAAAGGTATCAAAGAAGGAACATTAGTACCGATTAAAGTACCAGTATTGACAATCTATAATACACATCCCGATTTCTATTGGGTTACGAATTATTTAGAAACAATCATCTCTAACTTATTGTGGAAACCAATGACATCTGCAACAATTGCACATCAATATCGTAAGGTATTGACAAAATGGCAAGAAAAGACAGATGCTGAAAAAGGTTGGTTTATTGATTGGCAAGGGCATGATTTCTCTATGAGAGGAATGGATAGTATTGAAGCAACTATTGCAAGTGGGTTGGGACACTTAACATCATTTAGTGGAACGGATTCATTACCTGCTATTGGTGGAGCTAGAAAGTATTATGGTGAAACTGACTTTGTAGGTGGTTCGGTAAATGCTACCGAACATAGTGTAATGTGTGCCGGTGGCAAAGAAGATGAAGTAGAAACATTCCGTAGATTGTTAAACACATATCCAAAAGGTATCTTATCAGTAGTAAGTGATACATGGGATTTGTGGAAGGTATGTACCGAACATGTTGTTACTCTTAAAGAAGAAATTTTAGCAAGAGATGGTAAGTTAGTAATTAGACCTGATAGTGGTGATCCTGCCGATATTCTTTGTGGTATTGATGATTACAAACAAGATGAAGATGGTACGATGTATAAAGTACATTTAACTGGCGGAATGTTTAGAGATAGAGGTAGAAAGATTTCACCTGCTGAACAAAAAGGTGTAATTGAATTACTTTGGGATGTATTCGGTGGAACAATCAACGAACAAGGTTACAAAGTATTGGACCAACATATTGGAGCAATCTACGGTGATAGTATCACAATTGATAGAGCCAATGAGATTTGTGAACGATTAGAAGCAAAAGGTTTCGCATCTACTAATGTTGTGTTGGGTATCGGTTCATTCACATATCAGTATAACACAAGAGATACATTTGGATTCGCAATGAAAGCAACTTATGTTGAAGTTGAAGAACATTTTGAAGCAACTGATGAACATCCAGCTGGATATCATATTGTTGGTAGAGAAATCTTTAAAGATCCAATTACCGATGATGGAACAAAGAAATCTGCAACAGGTCTTTTGCATGTAATCAAACATATCGAAAAAGGTTATGTGTTGGTTGATAAAGTTTCTTGGGAAACCGAAGGTAATGGAGAACTTCAAACCATTTATAAAGATGGTAAGTTCTATAAAGAAACAACATTAACTGGAATTAAAAATAGATTGAAGTATGGTCTTAGTTAAACCCGGAAACGATAACTTATATTATAGTAGCCGTAATACAAAAATATTTTTAGCGGGTTCTATTGAAATGGGAGCAGCTGAAAATTGGCAAGAACTTATTGAAGATACATTCAGACATAAAACTGAATTAGTTATATTCAATCCTCGTAGAGATGATTGGGATAGTAGTTGGGTTCAGAAAGAATCAAATGGGCAATTCAATTATCAAGTGAATTGGGAATTGGATAAATTAACTGAAGCGGATATTATCTTTATGTATTTTGCTCCGGATACCAAATCACCTATCAGTTTATTAGAGTTAGGATTATATGCTGATAGTAAGAAAATGATTGTAGTGTGTCCAGATAGTTTTTGGAGAAAGGGTAATGTTGATATTGTATGTAATAGATATGATATTCCTATTTATGAAGCATTAGATAAAGGAATTGGTGCGTTAAGAACCCGATTAAAAGATGTACGATAATTTGGAAATGTAAAATAATAATAGTATATTTGTAAAAATAAAATTATAAAACAATGAACGTAAAACAAGCATTAAAAGTAAAGAACAAATTGGTTACAGATTTGAAAACGCAATATGAGATATTGAAAAAATATAACTCAATTGAAGAAGGTAATCCACGTAGATATTCAATGGCTGGTACATTGGCAAAAATTGAAACTCTACAACTTGAATTGCTAGAACTAAAATCAAAAATCCATAAAGCAAACGCACCGGTATATTACCAAATCTTTAAGTTAGCAGAATTAAAAGGATTGGTAAAGGAATTGAAGAAAGTTCCAACCGATGAAGGAAAGCAGATAGAAAGATATGGTAGCGTTGCTTCAGTAAAAGAAGTGGAGCTGAATATTGTAGAAATCGAAGCAATCGTAGAAAGATTGCAATTAGAAATCGAAGAAATTCAAAATGAATTGGATATTCATAATTCGAATACCCAAATCTAAAAATATTGAGTGAGTGGGGTTTGGAACTGATTGATTAGTTTATTCTTACAATTCAACTATGATGCCAATATAGCGGATGAACGAATAAGATAATGAATAATTAACAAACTTCAACAATATTAGGGTCTCTTGTCGGCATGTCAATATAATCAAACTTCGCTGAAACTCGGATAACCTTTTTAATTGGATTCATTCCTCACAAACTCAACCTTATTAATAATGAAAATACTAATAGTAGCTGGAATTAGAGTAGGAGGCACTAGAATAGGTGAATGGTTGGGATTTGAATTAGGAATAGAATATATTCACGAACCATTTTCAGATTGGAGAATACGATTAGGAAGGGAAATAAGCCCAAAAAATTCGATTAAATATAAAAGAGAAGGATTTGTAGTAAAAGTATTGCATGGTCCGGAGTTAGAACAAATATTAATCGAACATCCTAAATGGGATAAGATAATAGGGTTAGTAAGAGAAAATGAAACTGAATGTGCTATAAGTTTAACTAGAGCGGATGAAATAAAACAATGGCACGAAGAATACTATGTAGATGAAAAGTGGTTGAAAGAAAAAGAATCTGATATAAAGAAAATGGAAGAAAGTGTAGTGGGCATTAGAAATGAAATATTGAGTGATAATAGAATTGAATGTCAAATTACTTATGAAGGTATATACCATTCTAAATCTGATAGGGATAAATTAAAAGAGTATTTAAGTGTAGATAAATGGAGATTCGAAGAAATGTTAAACCCCAAATATCGTTATAGAAAATCAGCACCCGATGAAAAATCAATTAGAAAAGTAATATAAAGGGTGTTCAAAATAAATTATTAAAAATTAAAAACAAATGTTATGGGTTTTGGAACTTATTATTTACTTTGCTTCGTTTATTGCATTTATCAATTGATAAAAAAATGGAATAAAAATGTAATGGCTGGTGGTTTAGGTATAACACCTGGATTGGATTCTATAATGATTATTATTATGGCTCCAATATTAGCACCAATTGATATATTTTTAACATGGATGCGATTGTATAAAGAGGCAGAAGAAGCTAGAAGAAATCAAAGTAAATTGAATACATCGGATATTACCGAAGAAAAAGTATTCTAATTTATAAAGGAAGGATGGCAGAGTTGGTCGATTGCACCGGTCTTGAAAACCGGAGACCTGAAAGGGTCCGTGGGTTCGAATCCTACTCCTTCCGCAATATTGTGGTGTGTTGAAATTGGCAGACAAGCCCTCCTGTCTCGGGGGTGGAGAGTTATCTGATAAACGTAGAATAATGGGTTGACCACTGTGCCGGCAAATGTTCTATGGCTAAAGACTCCGTAGATGGTTCGAATCCTCTCATCACAGCAATCTTTTATAAAAAATTATGAATTATAAAATAGAAAAAACTAAAATTAAAGACTGTGTTGTAATAACTCCACAAATCTTCAAAGATGAGAGAGGGTATTTTTCAACTCCATATGTAAAAGAAGTATTTGATGATACACTTAAACTTACAATTGGATATAGTGTTGATTTCATACAAGATAATGAATCCTTTTCATCTCAAAATGTTATTAGAGGTATTCATTTTCAGCAAGGAGAATGGGCACAATCAAAATTAGTTAGATGTTCATATGGGTTGGTTAGAGATGTAATCGTAGATTTAAGACATGATTCTCCAACTTATGGAAAGCACGTTACCTTTGATTTAAGTGATAAGAATGGTAAGATGGTATTTGTTCCAAAAGGGTGTGGGCATGGGTTTTCTGTATTATCAACAAATGCGATTTTTAATTATAAAGTTGATAATTATTATAACAAAGATTCTGAAGGAGGAATTGTTTATAATGATGATTTCCTTAATATAGATTGGGGGGTTGATACATTTTTTGCAAAAGTTTCTGATAAAGATAAAAAGTTACCAAAATTCAAATTATAATGGAATATAAAGACCTAATTAAAGATGTAAAAGATTTTCCAAAAAAAGGAATTACTTTTAAAGATATAACCCCATTACTAGCATCTCCAAAATATTTTTCAAAAGTTATTGATGATTTATCTCTATTATTAGATGAACATTTTGAAGGAGTAACTTTGTTAAGTGGTATAGAAGCTAGAGGATTTGTAATAGGAGCATCTATGGCATCTTTAAACGGATGTGGATTTATACCAATTCGTAAAGAAGGTAAATTACCTCCTCCTAAAGTTGCAACATATTCAACCAAAGAATATGGAATGGATATATTAGAAGTAAAAGAAAATATGGTACTACAGGATATTGTTTTGGTAGATGATGTATTGGCAACCGGAGGAACATTAAAGGCAGCAGAAAGTTTATTAAATAATTCTGGGTATAACGTTATGGGGGCAATAACTTTGATTGATTTATCTTATCTACATGATGAAATACTTATCAATGGAAAGCCTGTGTATAGTTTAATCAAATATTAATATGGCAGATTTCAGCAAACAATGGACAGATATTTATGATTCAGAATTCCCTTGGGATTTTGATATTGAAGTGGAAGCAGAAACTATACCCAGAGGTTATTATAAACCTATAATTTGTGAAGGTTTTGGGTTCATTGCAATTGAAGTTGCGTTAGATGGTAAAATATATCTTATCTTTGATGCCGGTGAAAAAGGTGTTAATAAGATTTTATATAAAAGTTTCATAGAAAAACAAAGACTAAAATCTCAAGGTATTTAATATGGGTAAGTTCTATGAAGATTTGGATACTCTAAATGAGTTAGTTAAAAAATTCGAAAAGAAAAATCAAATAAGCGAATTCATAATACGAGCCCTTCGTAATATGAAAAACGACCCGACAAAATCAATATCAGATGTCATCAAAGAAACAAAAAAAGAGTTCTAAAATACCTTACGAATCACATGATATTTTTATATGTGATTGCCATTCTACCGAACATCAAATGGTTGTACATTATTCGGAAGATGAGTATTCAGATGGTACGAAACATCCTATGGTCTATATTCATACTCACTTAAATAAAAGACCATTCTGGCAAAGATTAAAATATGCTATTAAATACATTTTTGGATATCAATGTATGTATGGTGCGTTTGATGAATTTATAATCAACCCAACTGATTCTAAAAAACTTAGTGAAATAATAGACTATTTAAATGAGCAACGTAGGAGTTCAGATGGAGTTGATACTTCATCATCTAAAGCATAATATAAAAACTGAAATAAAATCTTCTAACATAGATGGAATAGGTATATTCGCTATTAAAGATATAAAAGTAGGAGAAGATGTGTTTCCACAATGGAATTATGAAACTGGGATATACATCATAGAAAATAATAGATTTTTAGAAATACCAGAAGAAGTTCAGAAGATAGTAGATAGATATTATATAAGTAGAGTGGATGGATTTCGTATTATCCGATTATTTAAAGGTCAAAACTTTTTTTACAATTCATTTTGTTTTTGCAATAGTTCATATCCAACTCTAGAAAATACAAACATTTCAAATGAGGGTATTGCATTAAGAGATATTCAAAAAGGAGAAGAAATTTTAGAAGCATATACTGAAAATATTATTTTGTAATTCCATATTTTTTTCGTATATTTGTATTCACAATCAAAATACTGACAAATTGTCAATATAAATTGATTGGTATAAGAATTGTAAATAATAGAATAAACTAAAACAAATAAATTATGAGCGTAAATGTAAAACCATTGCACGACAGGGTTATCGTAAAGCCTGAAGAAAAAGCGGAAAAAACCGCAGGAGGTATTATCATTCCCGATACCGCACAAGAAAAACCACAAAGGGGTGAAGTAGTAGCAGTTGGTAGTGGTAAAGTAGATGAACCTCTAACTGTAAAAGTAGGTGATACAGTTCTATTCGGAAAGTATAGTGGAACTGAAATTGAATTAGAGGGTAACAAATATCTTCTAATGAAAGAATCCGATATTTTTGTAATCATTTAAAAAACTAAAAAAAATTATGAGTAAAGTTATTAAGTTTGATACCGAAGCTAGAAATGAATTGAAAGCCGGGGTTGATAAATTGGCAAACGCAGTTAAGACAACATTAGGCCCAAAGGGTAGAAATGTTATTATTCAAAAACAATTTGGTGCACCACATATTACAAAGGATGGTGTATCAGTAGCAAAAGAAATTGAGTTAGAAAATCCTATTGAAAATATGGGAGCTCAATTAGTTAAAGAAGTTGCTTCGAAAACTGCTGATCAAGCAGGTGATGGAACAACAACTGCGACTGTTTTGGCACAAGAAATCTATAACTTAGGATACAAGAATGTGGCAGCTGGTGCTAACCCAATGGATTTGAAAAGAGGTATTGATAAAGCAGTATCGGTAGTAGTTAATGAATTACAAAGTATCTCTAAAAAGATTTCAACTAATACTGAAATTGAACAAGTTGCAACCGTATCGGCAAACAACGATTCTGAAATTGGTAAGATGATTGCAACTGCTATGGATGTAGTTGGTAAAGATGGTGTAATCACCGTAGAAGAAGCAAAGGGAACTGAAACTGAAGTTAAAACAGTAGAGGGTATGCAATTTGATAGAGGATATCTTTCTCCTTTCTTTGTAACTAATCAGGAATCTATGGAGGCTGAATTACAATCTCCTTATATTCTATTGTATGATAAGAAAATTTCTACATTAAAAGAAATTCTTCCTCTATTAGAACAATCTTCTCAAACTAACAAACCGTTATTGATTATCTCCGAAGATTTAGATGGAGAAGCATTAGCTGCATTAGTAGTTAATAAATTGAGAGGAACTCTTAAGGTAGCTGCGGTTAAGGCTCCTGGTTTCGGTGATAGAAGAAAAGAGATGTTGGAAGATATTGCAGTATTAACTGGTGGTACAGTAATCTCCGATGAAAAGGGATTGAGTTTAGAGAAAACCACATTGGATATGTTAGGTAGTGCTGAAAAGATTAACATCGATAAAGAGACTACAACTATTATTAATGGTAAAGGTAGTGGTGATGATATCAAAGCCCGTATTCAGTTAATTAAAAATCAAATTGAAAAAACAACTTCTGATTATGATAAAGAGAAGTTGCAGGAAAGATTGGCTAAATTAAGTGGAGGTGTTGCTATTCTTTACATCGGAGCAACTACCGAAGTAGAAATGAAAGAGAAAAAAGACCGTGTAGACGATGCATTGCATGCAACAAGAGCAGCAGTAGCTGAAGGTATCGTTGCCGGTGGTGGTGTTGCTTTAATCAGAGCACAAAATGCATTAGGGAAATTAGAATTACCAAATGAAAGCGATTATAATACTGGTATTAATATCATTTATAAAGCAATAGAAGCACCTTTGAGAACTATTGTTCAAAATGGCGGCGGTTCTGCTGAAGTGGTAATCAATGAAGTTAAAGGTGGTAATGGTAATATGGGTTACAATGCAAGAACTGAAAAGTTTGAGGATTTAGTAGCAGCTGGTATTATTGACCCAACTAAGGTAACTCGATTGGCTTTAGAGAACGCTGCATCAATTGCATCCTTATTATTGACAACCGAATGTGTAATCGGTGTTAAGAAAGAGGAAAAGGAAGCGGCTCCTCAAATGCCACCTCAAATGGGGTTCTAACCTCAAAATAGGGTAAAAATAGTATGAAAAAGGCTTGGTAATTCAAGCCTTTTTTCGTATATTTGTGTAAATAGAACTAATATGAGAATCGGTTATTGCTGTATTAATATGAGTATGGGTAAGAAGGTATCTACTAACCGTGCTATGGTAAAGAGAACTTTCGAATCTAAAGGATTGGATTATGTATCCGAATTGGCATTACTCAATGCTAAGGATATTATTAAGATATTAGAATGGAATAGATTAAATGGTATCAACTTATTCCGATTATCTTCTACTATCATTCCGTGGGGTGACCATATTGATATTACACAACTAAAAGATTACAAAGAGATTAAATCGGAGTTAAAGAAAGCAGGTGATTTTGCTAAGTTTTGGGGTATGAGAATCAACTCACATCCAGGCCCTTTCGTAGTTCTTACTTCACCAAATGAGGAAGTTGTTAAGAATGCAATAGCAGATTTGGAATTGCATGGGAAGATATTTGATATGATGGGATTATCTAAAACTACATATAACAATATCAACATACATTGTAATGGTGTATATGGAGATAAACAATCTGCAATGGATAGATTCATTCAGAACTTTCAAAGATTATCACCATCAGTTCGTAAAAGATTGACAGTGGAGAATGATGATAAGGCATCTATGTATTCAGTTAAAGACCTTATGTATATTCATCAGAATACAGGCATACCTATTGTGTTTGATTACCATCACCACCAATTTTGTACCGGTGATTTATCCGAAGAGCAGGCACTTAAATTAGCAGCAACAACTTGGCCGAATGATGTTCCACAAGAGGTTCATTATTCAGAATCAAAAGCGTTGCATGAAAATAACCCAAAAGAAAAACCACAAGCACATTCTGTTTATATTAATTCTTTACCAAACACTTATGGATTAGATTTAGATATTACAGTTGAAGCAAAAGGAAAGGAATTAGCAATTCTACCTTTTTTAAATTAATAATATGAAAAATCTAATAATAATAGCACATCCTGATAAAAGGAGTTTTTGCTACAATGGCATTCAAAAGACAATTAATGAAACTTTAAAATCTAATAAAGAAGAAGTTTATACAATTGACCTTTACAAAGAAAATATAACATTTGATTTTGGAAAAGATAAAATAAAGAGATACAAAGATTTAATTACATGGGCTGATAGAATTTATTTTATATCACCCGTATGGTGGTTCAGATGTACTCCTGCATTGGAATCATTCTTTGATCAAATCTTTACACCAGGATTTGCATATAAGTTTACACCAATAACAAAAAAGTATGGGTATCCAACTCCCTTATTGAAAGATAAAAAGGTGAGAACTTATTTAACACATGGAGCACCTGCATTGCCTGTATTAACTTTATATCTAAATTCGGTTAAGTTGAGATTAGTAATGGGTGTATATTCATTTGTGTTCGGATGGTTCAGAACAAAGACAAGGCAATTTTGGAGTGTACCATTCGTTTCTCAAAATGATAGATTAGTTTATTTAGAAAAAGTAAAGCAAGATGTTAAGAATGACCTTAAGAAAAACTAAAAAAGAAAATAAACTAAACCATAGAGGTATGGGTGCTAAAAGATATATAGCAGATATGGAAACCGATGGAGTTTATTTTTCGGATGAACAACGTAGAGTTATGGAAGAAATAAGAGATAGTCGATTCTGTCAGTATAGTGGATTACCATCACCAAAAGCATATGAAATAAGATAATAATGAGAATACTCTATATTTCAACGCTTAATATTGGGTTTATCTTTTTTCACAAATCAGGCAGTTCACTGTTAATTGCTTGGATGGAAAATCTTTTAAGATATTTGGGGTATTCATATGATAGTTTAATAAAAGGTGATGAGGATGAATATAAGAACTTGATAGAAACTTTTATTACATCCAAAACAAAGTTGTACTTATTTGTTCGAAATCCTTTAGAAAGAATGGTAACATCTTTTTATTGGACAAAAACTTTTGATATAAAATCACAATCATCTCAATATCCAATTTCAGACATTATTGAATATGCAAATCAAATAGATAAATTAGTTGAAGAAACTGATGATATGCATATACTACCTCAAAGTTGGGAGTTAGTAAAAATTATTAACTCTATAAATGGAATAAATGAGCATTCTATTTATAAGTTTAATACATTTAGATATGATAAAAGATTTTTTAAAGAATCGGAAATTAATATAATACAAATTGAAAGATTTTATAAGAATTTTCAAGCACTTCAAACTTATTCTTCATCATTGATGCACTATCCAAATTACGGTGAACATGAAAATATTACAACTAATCAATACTTTGATAAATCAATTGGAATGATTAAAGAAATATTTGATGATGATAAGTTTAGTAAACTTTATTCGGTTGCATTATTTTCTATGTTTGATAATCATTTTAAAGTTCTACCACATCATAATAATTTGTATAAACAAATGATTAATCAATTAGATAAAACGAAGGAAGGAGTGGAGGCATTGATACAATTAGATTCAATTGTATTCAATGAATCAAAATGGTTAGGATACGATAACTCTTTAATATTAAACACAAACAGATTTATATGAAAAAGGCATTAACTTACGATGACATTCAATTAGTACCATCATATTCTGAAATTACATCTAGACAGAATATAAATTTAAAAACTATGCTTAGTAAAAGGTATGGTTTATTGACACCTATTGTAGCATCTCCAATGGATACAATATGTGAAGAAGAGATGGCATATAAGATGATGTTAATGGGAGGTGTTGGTTGTATTCATAGATTTATGACAATCGAAGAACAAGTTCAGATAATTAAGAATTTAAAATTCAAAATTTATGGTGAAGGATTTGGTGGCCCATTTGAAGATTGGGGAGTAATGTATGATGATTGGCATGCAGAAGAACCATATGTTCCAATTATGGCAGCGATAGGAGTACAGGATAATGATAAAGAAAGAGCTAAATCTTTAACCGAAGCAGGTGCTAATGTACTCTTAATAGATGTTGCTCATGGTCATCATCTTAATGTTATAAAAATGATTGAATGGTGTAAATCAAATCTAAACCCGAATGTTGATATAATTGCTGGAAATATTGCAACTGCTGAAGCAGCAGTTGATTTAGAAAAAGCGGGTGTAGATGGATTAAGAGTTGGTATTGGTGGCGGTTCTTTGTGTACAACGAGAGTAAAGACTGGGTTTGGAATTCCAAATGTAACATCATTACAAAATGTATTAGAAGTTGCAACCGTACCTGTAATGGCAGATGGTGGTATTAGAAGCAGTGGAGATATTGCAAAGGCATTGGCATTGGGAGCATCAAATGTTATGTTGGGTTCATTATTAGCGGGAACTGATGAGGCCCCGGGAATGATTATTGAAAAACCAAATGGGTTGTATAAAAGATATAGAGGAGCAGCATCTTTGGAAACTAAATTAACACATGGACAGCAAGCGAGAAATGTGGAAGGAGAGAGTACGGTAGTTCCTTATAAAGGTGGGGCTAAGTTTATTGTAAATGGTTTAATGGATGGAGTAAAATCTGCGTTGAGTTATGCAGGAGCTACTAATTTAAAAGAATTCAGACCAAATTATGTTGAAGTAACAAATGCAGGATTAAATGAAGCAAAACCACACTTATTATGAATAAAGAACGTTTAGAACAAAGAAAGTATTATTGTAGGCAAATGTTAAAAATGGCCGAAGATGATTTAGAAACTCTTAAAATAGAGAGTTCTATAATCAGAGAGATATCAAATGATATGGAGTTGGGGAAAACTGTTAGAGAATTATGGAATAAGAAAGAGGTTGAAATTAAAAAAAGAATTGATTGGCTAAAAAGCGAATTGGAAGCAGATGAGTAAATTAGTATTATACAACGATGATGTGAATTCATTTGATACCGTTATACTTTCATTGATGGAGGTGTTACATCATAACATTTATCAGGCGGAACAATGTGCTGTTATAGTACATAAAGTTGGAAAGTGTGATATTAAAGTTGGTGATACTAAAGAATTGCAAAAATACAAAAGTGAGCTAATTAACAGAGGATTAAAAATAAAAATCGAATAATATGAACTTAGAAAAAAACTACCGACTACAACTGCAAGAGGTCTTATCACAAGAGCCTGTAAATAATATGGGTAAATGGGCTAAGCAAACAAAGATTGATTCAATCAATGAAAAAATTGAGTGGATTGAAAATGTAAAAGATATTGCATTAGGAGATTTTGATTTCGGAAGTGGGTTAGATAAAGATAGTTGGATTGCCGGCTATGTAGTAGGATTTGCTACTGCTGCCGATGGATTACGAATGAAAGAAGAAGTTGAAGCAGAAGGTTCTGATGAACAAATTGAAACCGATTTGGAAAACCAATTAAACGAAGAATAGATGATAAATCCTTTTTGTTACATAGGTTGTCACAATTGGGAGTATCGAAAAGAGAAACACCAATGTAAGGGGCATCCTTTAGGTAGAGATGTAATAAGAGTGGTAGTTAGGGAGTGTAAGTGGTGTGGGCATAGAGAACATCATTCTTTACCTAGAATAAATAGAAAATTTGGAAATTGGAAATCCTTCGATGATGTGGGAGAAGGAGATTGTATAGAATTTAAACGAATATCAGAATAATAAAGTTATGACAAAAGAAGAATTAGTAGAAAAGTTAAAAGAAGGTGAAGTAGTAGTAACCTTTAAAAAGAAAGATGGTACAGAAAGAGTAATGAAGTGTACAAAATCATTTACTCTTATTCCAGAAGAGAATCATCCAAAAGCAGAAAACTCTACATCAAAGGTAGATGAAAATGGAAATCCAATCATTTCAGACCTTATTACCGTTTGGGATGTCGAAAAGAGTGGGTGGAGGAGTTTTGATTATAAAACTTTAATTAGAGTAGGAAATGATAATAATGCTGGCGGAAACGTTGATGTTGATAGGGAGGGATAATCCTAAGTATGCTGAACAATTATTCGTTCAATCTGGTGGTATAATTAACGAAACAAAAACCGGAATAAAATATATCATAATTAAGGAAGATGTTATTAATTGAGAATATTGATAAGATTTGCGGAGAACTTATATACGATGATTGGTGTGTATATCAATCTGAAATAGTAGGTGATGTGCAATATCAGTTTTCAGTTGAGAAACTTACTACTTCTCAACACTTTACTATTCAGGTGGAGAGATTACCTATTGGTGAAAAGAAACTTATTTATGAAGTATGGGCTTGGAAGAGTGATGGTAATATAATCCGAAAGATGGTAGATATAGATTACTTTAAGGATTATAAAGATTTTCTTAAGGTCTTAGAATCAATAGTATTAAATTACAATTCATAATAAAAACAATGGAAAAGATTTCACAAAAACAAATTGAGTTTATTGAACAACTTAAAAAATTAGACAAGAGTGATGTTGATACACAAATCATCATAAATCTTAGAAAATGGTCTCTAAGCGAGAGAACCGAACATTATGGAACTTATGATGGTAGTGAATACACATTTACTGCATGGACTAATTGGAAGAGATCAACTTTGGAATGTGGAATGACATTAGAAGATTTCATTGAAGCTATTGAGAAAGAGCCAATAGAGAATATGGAAGCTGGACACTTTTACGACCTATGGTGTTATGAGATGAGTGATGGAGATAGTGAATTTGAAGATGAAGAATTTACACCCGAATTGACGGAAGAGCAAGAGGATGAATTGGATATGAGTGAATTATATTTTGATAGTGAAATTAGCGATTCAGAATATGTCTTTGATGCCGGTTCAATATGGAGTATAGAGGTAAGTGGTGTATTTGATACAAAAGAAGGAGTAGTACAAAGTATTATATACGAAGTAGAGGAATAAGGGTATATGATAACTAATACCATTGGCCGATGAGCGGGGCGGGGGTAGGGGGTATCTTTCTCCCTTTGTCCTCCGGTCCGAAAAAATTTCGGAGGATAAGATTTATTGATAGTATTTTAAATTTATGAAAGCAATCCATTTAGTAGGTAAGGGTAAGACGATAGTAACGTTTAACAAAAGTGGGAGTACACTATTCACCCATACCTTAAAGTTGTTTCTCAATTGGAAAGGCATAGAAGTAAATGGGGAATATCCTAAAGAGGGAGAATGTATTGCACTTATCCGAAATCCGATAGCCCGATTCTTTAGTGGATTTCTACATTCACATCACGTCCCAAAAGGTACTCATTGGGATTTTGTAGAAAGGGGTGATATCATCCGAAGAATGGAAAAATGGGTAGAGAAATGTATAGGTGGGGAACTTAATAGTGATTTTCATTATGTGAGACAAGGTGATATCATTAAAGAATTAGGTAACGTTACTAAGTGTTATCGAATAGAAGATATAGGAGATGAGTTGTCGAGAATGGGGCATTGGGATAATGCATCTCAAAATCCGAATTGGAAATCCACACAACCCTTAGTAAAAAAGGGTGGATTGGGACTAATAGAGGATTTGGGGATGGAAATGAGCGATTGGGATTGGCAGGTCTTCATTGGGTTTTATTACAATATTCTCTCAAATTTGGATACAAACCATCATAGAGGAAAGGAAACCACCTTAGTACAATTTATCGTTGGTAGTGAGAGACCGGATTTGATGAAAAGGATAACCGAATGGTTGAAGGAAGACCTTAAAAATTTTGGATATGAAATATAAAAGATACGATTGTCATCAAAAGAGTAGAGAAGAGGTAAGGAATGAATTAGAGAATTGGATACTGCTAAATCAATACGATACTCCATTGGAAATCATTACCGGCAATTCGGAAGGTATGAAGGATGTAGTAAGAGAGGTGTGTGGGGCTTTATGGATAGATGTAAGAGAGGGGTGGGTTAATAAGGGAACTATGATAATAGATAGTATATGATAATACAAATCGAAGATGGTATGGAGGCCTTCCTTCCACAAAAGGAAATCCATTCACACCCCAATCAGCCGTATAGAGTAAGTGGTTCATTGGATATGGTAGGTGATATTACCCTAACGGGCAATCTCATTGTACAACAATCCCAATGGGTATATCTTAGAGGGCCGATAACATCATCACACGCTCTTATTAATGGACCCGTAACCGCTTCATCCCTCTTAATAAGGGGAGTTAGAGGAAATGGGGAAAGAGGTGAAGGATGGGGAAAGGCGGAAATAGAGGGAGAGTTGGTAGTAAGTGGTATCCACCTATCGGAAAAGATAACCGAATTAGAAAACCGAATAAAGAGTTTAGAAAATGAGATTAACCGAAGGAGTGAAGGGTAAGGAATACCGTATAGTAAAGGTATGGAAAGGGGAGGAGTGTAAGGAGGATTGCCCCGTATGTGTGCGGTTAAGAATGTTAGAGTTTGGGTTATTGAAGGGAGAGAGTATAGAGATACTATTAGAGGGTAACCCAATGATGGTAAGAATAGGAGATTGGAAGTTGGGAATGAGAGTGGATGAAGCGGAGAGAATAGAAGTCGAATAGTTTCACTACATTTGCGGAAACAAAAAATAATTCAGCTAAAGAGTATAGTAGTAGTATAGTGAATAGAGAAGAAGAACTAAGTAAAATATTCCCTACATCTGATGGTACTACATACATTCAGAGTATAGATAGATACCATAGTAATAATAAGAATAGTAATAGTAAAGATGAAACAAAAGAAGATAATAGAATGGATAACCATAATACTGATAGCTCTAATAGTAGTAGGGAGTATAGAGTTATTAGTAAGCGGGTTTAAAAGAATAGAGAGGGAAACCAAATGAGAGCGTATTATACAATATATGAATGTAAGGAAAACCAATGGTTAATGGAAGGGAACTATTGGTTAAGAGATGGTGGCTACCATATTGAGAGTATAGGTATTAAACACGATGTAGTAGTACAACACTCTTATAATCCAAATGATACCAATCCTATTATAAGTGTAGTAGATAGAGAGATGAGAAACGTATTAGTCTCTAACCCACCACAAACCCCAAATCCACATTCAATAAAGAAATGGAATAGTATGAGTGAGGCAGAGGATTACCTAATGAGTGGAGCGATTTACCCGCAAAGTGGAGAATTTTATTCAATAAGAAAGATATGGTTATAGTAAAGGATGAAGTATGGGATAGGTTAATCTATAACTCACAAAGAAAGAGGAGTGAATGGAATGGTAACGCTGGGATTGTAGATGGAATTACACCGAATGAATTAGATAGATTCCTAATTAAGGTAGATTGGTTACATACCCAACTAAAGATTAAAAGACCCTATAAGATATTAGAAATAGGAACGAATTATGGTAGTTGGAGTTGGTTACTATATAATACGTTAGAAGCCTTCGAATTAGAGACCTGTGATATAGTAGAAGAGAGTAGAGATGAGATTCTTTGGATAAATTCTTATTACAAAAAGGATTGGGTAAAGTTCCATCACCTAAGCTCTAAAGAATTTCTTATAGGTAGAAGTGGTGACCTCGTTTGGATGGATGGTAATCACGATGAGGAATGGGTAAAGGATGAAATACTATGGATTCAATCGGGTGGCAGTAAAGAAGTATGGGTAGATGATTGGAATTGGGAAGAGGTTAGAAGAGGTGTTCTCAATAGTGGTATGAAGTATAAAGTAGTAGAAGAAAGCCCTAATAAAGATGTAGCAATATTAAGAATAGATTAGTTTCACTTAGTAGAGTACCAAAGTGATGAAAGTGTGTAATTAGTCGAATTATACACTTAGGTTATTATTTCTTATTAGTAAGAGGGGTGTAAAAAAGTGGGAGAAAGTGGGATAAAGTGGATATACACATACATGTCATTCGACCAAATTTTTTTGCGTGTGTGAGATGGGGCAAAGTTACGAAAAAAAATCGATATGACAAAGCCTTTCTTAAAGAATTTTATTCTACTATATGGGGGTTATGTAGAAAAAAATACTGCGAGGTGTCGGGCTGAGCAGAAGAATATTCGGTTTAGATGTGTAACAATATGTAACACCTAATCAAACCACTGTCTCCTATTTGTTTTTATGTTCTTAATGCCAGGATCCTTTAACTTAGGGTCTCCACCTAATTTCTCTGCCGCCTGACGGATTGCATCGGTATATTGCTCATCACCTGCTTTACCTAACTCTTTAGCCTTTTTTAATTCTTCAGTAGTAAGTTCTTTTCCCTTACTCATTGCGGCGAATTGTTTGGTGTGATAACTACCTAACGGTTTAATTGTATTATTCTGGCGGAGATGAAGTGCTTTGGCATCTAAGTAAGCAAAGAGTTCATCATCGGAGAGAGATTTTAATTCTTCATCCGTCAATTCTTTAAATTTCGACATAACCTTCAGCGATTAATTCTTCTCTAATTGCCATATTCTCCAAAGATTCTTCTTTCGAAGTTTTACTTGCCAATCTCTCACCCGTTACTAAGGTGATAGCTGCTACGGCTTTACCATAACTTACATAACGTTTTCCGAAAAGGTGAGAACCGAATGAAGGGCCTTTCACAATAGTTACCATTTCCTCAAAGACTGGATGAGGAGTGTGCTCAATACGAAAGTTTGAAACCTTAGTGAAGTAAGCACCGTTTTTGTCTGATTTCCAATTAATACTCATAGTTTATATTTTAAGATTTAAATTATTGATTGTTGAAAAGGGAATCCACACCACTAGGGTCATACCCCATTCCGATTACACTGTTTAAGGTACAAATGGTATCGTACTTTAACTCACACCACGATGTCTTTTCCATCATGTCATCTATACAATTTTGAATAGTAGTAGGATACAAATCGTATTCCTTTAGAAGAAGGTTCACATTATCGGTACTTAATCGGTTGATTAGGAATTGTGAACCGGATTTACTCATATTTAACATAACTCTTATCATTTATTACATAGTAAACGTACGGTAATTATTCCGTATTTCCAAGCCTTTTACCAACTTTATTTTCAAAATAGGTAAAATAAAGTCCTGGTTTTGCTTGGAATTGTGGACGAAAATCCTTATCTTTATAGGGTGGCAGGGCGGGAGAAGAAAGAGAGAGAGGGCTATATAAGTCGTTGATACTGAAGGGGATATAACTCGTTGATAATCAAGCAAAAATCTTGTTGGAAAACTAAAAATATTTTACTAAATGCTTGGATTTCTCATCGAGACTACCTATCTTTACTATGTAATAAGAGTTAAACATAAAACGTAAAAGATATGAGTAAGAACAAAATGAAATTCAGTTATTTGGGTATGGAGTTTGAAGTTCCTGCCACTTGTTTGAGAACTACCAACTATTGGGGTGAACCTTTGGAGAAACCCTACATCAGTATCGGTCGTAAAGAGGTTGCTTCTATGAGTAAGGCCTTTGTTAAGAAGAATTTCCCTAATATGTTAGTGTGGGCTAGTTCATCGGTGTTTGCCAATGGTAACTCCGTTGATGTGAATGTGTGCAACGAAGATGGTTCTGATGTGGATTACAATAGTAAAGAATGGAAGACCATTGCTGGTTTCATCAATTCTCTTTCCGGCGGTAAATACAATGGATGGGAAGATATCTATGAGTATGGTCCGGCTGGTGTAACCGATAATGGTACTAAGTTAGAGAGTTATGCAAAATATGTTCATTGTAACAACTCTGCTCCGCATGGAAGTTGGCCTTCAGCAGTTAAGTGTTTGAAAGGTTTGATTGCCGGTGAGTATGTGTTTGGTCCCCTTAATTTGGAGAAAGCGATTGAGAAGGCCAAAGGATATGGTTATTCAGAGAGTAATATTGAGAAAGCATTAAAATTAATATAATATGAGAGCTTCAGTTAAGAGAGAGAAATTGTTAAAGAACTCTAAAGGTCAATACCGATACCTATTCAATTGGGAAGGTGGAGGGTTCAATGATATATGGGCTTCCAACCTTAAGGAGTTTAAATCGGAATTGAAACGCCAGTTTGGTAGTTCTAATCTGAAGGTAAATTATAATTCCCTTCATAAGGCCACCGAAAGTGGTAGTAGAGAGTGGGATACGGCCGGCAATATGATGTGTTGGTAACTCATTGATTATCAACAGGCTAGAAAAAAGATAAAAAAAGCTTGGAAATTCCAATACTTTTACTTATCTTTACTAAGTAATAAGAGATAAGAGTTATGAGAAACAACGAAAAGTATCCAAATGGTTATCTTCCGAAAATCGAATTTTGGGAAGCAAAGTACATAATGGCACTAGAAGAGGGCATTAGATGTTATGCCAGAGGTGATAAGAAGAATGGTGAGAGATACCATATGATTGCCAAAGGTGCTAATGAAAAGGTATTGTACTTCAAAGGGAGAGAGGAGATGAGAGTAGAAAACATTTGGTAAAAATAAAAAAATTAAAGAAAGACTTGGTAGAATGAAAATTTTACCGTATCTTTACGAAGTAAATAAAGGGGAAGAATAGAGGCTCCCTTAGATAAGACCTCTAAACTATAACAAACCCTCCCATCAGTAGGGATAATCAAACTGATAAGATTAACATGGCAAAGATGTCAAAAAAGAAAGCGGTTACAATGTATGAGACAGTGTATCCAAACATTCAGAAGATTACAACTCCTTCTGGCACTATTAACTACCGTGTAAGAGTAGGTTTCAATGGTGAAGTTCTTTCACAATATGCTTCTTCTTTGAAGAAAGCAAAGGCTGTGAGAGCTGAATTATTGGGTTAATATCCAAAAGGATTCCCAAATTAACAAAGAGTGGGAGGATAACGTTCCTTCAGATTCCTCCCATCTCTTTTTCTAATGTATTTAATGGTTAAGTAAAAATAAAAAAAAGAAAAATGAAAAAAGTGTTTGCAATTATCGTATTAGCAGCTGGTTTGACAGCATGTGGTGGTACAGGCAGTAAAACTGAAGTGGCAACTGATTCAACTGCAGTAGCAGCAGATTCAACTTCAGTAGATTCTACTACAACGGTGACTTCTGATTCTACATCAGTAGTAAAATAAAGGTTACTTTTAAGGGGTGAGTGTAAGAAACATCTTCCGATAAAGTTCTATTCTCTCTTTTACTCTTTTATTACACAAAGTTTCTTACGAAATACTCAATGGAGGTAGGGAAGACTGCCTCCATTTTTTATATGCCCTATACTATTTATAGGTGTTGATAACCTATTTTGGTTTTTTCAACAATTTTTCTTATCTTTAAGGTTCAAAACCGATTACTATGTCAAAAATATACCTTAAAACGCCAGCCGGACCATTGGGAAGGAGAGAATTGGGAAGAATTTCTCATATGACAATCACATGGTGTAAGAAGAACTTAGGAATCAACCAACGAAAAGCATACCAACCTATCTGGTCCCTATCATCTTATTGTGAAGATACCCAACTATGTGGTGATTATGATGATATAGAAAATGAAATTACCATATACTATAAGAATATAGAAGATATTAGGGAACTAATAGCAACTATTATACACGAATGGACACATCAACTACAACCGTGTCGTTCAAAATACAAAAAATGGAAGGGTACATACAAAACCAATCCATTAGAGGTGGAGGCCTATGCAGCGGAGACCTTATATACATCCCCATGTTGGAGAGATATAAAGAAAAAGGTTAATAGAGAAAAATAATTTCGATTTCTCTTGGATTTCTCATACTTTTTTCTTACCTTTATAGGGCGGCAGGGCGGGAGTAGATACCCATTAACGGCCGGTAGTAACCCATTGATACCCAATACATTATAACTTATTGATTCTCAATCGAGAAAATTTGGTTTTTCCAAAGATTTTTACCCATATGCTTGGATAATACCAACCTATGCCCTATCTTTACTATGTAATCAAATGAGAGATATATGAGAACTGAATTATTAATCGAAAGAATGAGTGAAGAGAATGTAAAGAAAATAGAAAGATACACTAAGAAGTATCCCAATAGTGGTGGATGGTTAATGGGTGAGTTGTCTAAACATAATTATTGGACAAGTTTAACTTATGAGAGTGTTGCCACCTTAAACGATGTGTTAGATTGTGGTTGGAAACCAAACGATATATGTAATTTATTCAGTAAAAACAAATAATATGATAACCATTGGAGAAACCATCTTAGTAACCCTTTTCACCGGTGTGTGTATAGTAGGGTATGTGTTTGTTAAGACAATTATTCAACATTATAAAACTAAGTAGTATGAGTAGATGTATTAAGAGTTATGTGGAGGCCATAAACCCACAACAACCAAAACTTTCCGAAATCTTTTTTAACAAAATGCTTGTTTTTTCCAAACTTTTTTCTTACATTTACTAAGTAATAAGAGATAAGAGATATGAACGATTTAATTGATGTTAGAGGTATGAGTGTTAATGAGTATTGTGATTTCGTAGAGAGTAGAGCTCTCCATTTGGGAATCCCTCCTCATGAGTTGAATATGGACATCTTCTTTGAGAGGATGTTGATTTCGGATGAGATGTATGAGAGAGCAAAGTGGGAGTTGGTCCAACGTAAGATTTATATGGAGGAAGAATGTGAGTTCTAAACCTGTCGGAAACAAAAAATAATTTAGTTAAATACCACCACTATGTTAGAAGGAAGAGATAGAGTAATAAAGCAGTTAGAGAAAGAAGAGTTTCAGATATTCAATATATGTGATGTAATGGATTGGATATACACTACATTCAATACTAACTATACCGATAGTACATATGAGTGGGAATGCCAGAAACTAAAAGAATTTTGCGACAATTTTAATCTCCACCTATATGAGAAACCAAGAGAGTACTTCTTTAAATGGGAAGGGGTAGAAGAAGGAGAGAGTATGGGTAAGAGAGGAGTTATACTAAGTGATTTATCTTAAAACCGATATAATATGGAAATGGTAATAGAAGAAGGCAAGAAGGTGTTACCCAATGGGGCAGTAGTACAAAAGAGTATATACCCAAAGGAGAGAATGGAGTTTAACCGATGGGCAGCCGAATTAGGTGTTTCCTCCTCTTATGTAGAGAAGCCCGAACCCAATGAAGCAATGAGGATGATTAGGGAGTATGGAGTTAAAAATGGGTTAGGTTTTATGTAACTGACAAATTCTTTTTTTCGGAGAGGGGGGCTGGGGTACACAAGCATATTTTGGTTGATCTTTCCCTCGTGGAGAAAAATATATATTATACCTCTAAAGGTAAAAATTTCGGAAAAAAAATTTCTCCTATATGGGGGTTTTTAATAGAATAGGATATGAGTAAAAAGATAACATCGGATTCAGTTAGGGCACTCTTAGACGGAATTCCTTTTAAGAGAGATAATACCGAAGTGGTGAGAGAGGGAACTATATACTATCTTAAACTATTTGGTAATAAGATTGCGGCAATGCGTAATGGAAACTTATGGATATCTAATGCGGGTTGGTTTTCGAATACCACAAAGGAAAGATTAAATGGATTGCCAGGTGTTCATATCAATCAAAAGAATTGGGAATGGTATTTGAATGGTAATCAATGGAATGGAAGACCGATTAAAATAGGAAAAATATGAGAAGAGGTAAAGAAAAGTTTAATAAGATATACAAAGAATGGAAGGATGCATCTCCCTCCGAAGTATGGGAAGGGGTGAGGGATAATTTTATATTTGGGTTTTTGGGTGCTACCTTAGTAGTATTCATTGCCACTCGTACCGATTTGGCGGTTCTCATTGGGTATATAACATATTATACCTTTATGGGGAGGATTGTAAACCGACCTAAGTATATAACCGATTTTGGAAAGATGATTGTGTTTCCTTATCCATCCGCTATTGGGGCGTTTGTAGGATATAAACTTTCATATGTTCTATTAGGTTTGATTAATGAATTTAAATGATTTGGATAATATGAAAAAAAAGTTTTTAGTATTGGGACTAATGGGAGTGTTAGTTTCTTGCACACCTTCGTATCGTATTAAGGAGGTTACACATATTGGAGGTGATAGATACTATTTTCCACAAAAGAGGGAATGGAGTGGTGAATGGAAGGATATGAGTAAGGAAGGGTCTTATACAAAGGATTGGGCGGTTTGGATGATTAAGGAAGATAAGGGAAAGAAGAGTAATGAAATCAAATATTTAAAAATCGATTAGTATGCCACATATACCAATACCACCGCAAATGACAGTAACACAAAGGTTACAAGCACTAGCGACAAATACGAATGGAGTTGGAGTTACAAATATAGTACAACCAAATTCAAATGTTGCTCAACAAATCAAAGATGTTGCGGAGCAGCAGGCTCGTATGGTATTGGATGAGTGGATGAAAGGACATAAAGACCTTTTTGATTCAAAAGTGAATAAGTTAAAGATACATAACATCTCTAAGTTGATTGGGATGCCTTATGATGAGAGATTAACCATTACGGGTGTGATTGAAGAGGATAAGTATTACGAATTCCGATTGAATAACGATTTAGGGAATTCGGTGTACTCTATCTTATTACATAGAAGACAAACCGATTCGGGTCATTACATTATGGAACACAATAGTAAAACCTTATGGGTTACTAAGGATGAGATAGATACACCCGAAAAGATTATTATTTGTATGAACACTATATAAGTTATGTTAGAGATAAAAGGAATTCAAAAATTGTTGTCGGTAAATCCTCACTTAATACAAATAGAAGAGTATAAGGATAGATATCGATTACATATTAAGGAAGAGGGTGTACACTTACCCCTACTATTCGATGTATTCAGATTGAGTAGAGATACTGATTACTATAAGATATCCCTACACGTACATCATTCAGAGGAAGTCTATGTTTACAACTCTTTCGATATGGGATGTTCTCTAAAAACCTTTTCCGATATCGATACCTTTTCCGGATTTATGGATTCTATTCACCAAACCTGGCAAAAGGGAGTTCTAACCGGTAAGAAGGTTGATGTTTCTCAAATTCGCCCATATGGTGATAGAATAGGTATGTGGAATGGATTTTAAAAAAAAATAGATATGAATATGATAAAAAGATTTTGGAAGAGTGTAAATCGGCTTTTTGGACAGATTTGGTTGGGTATTACCATTGCCGAGTCTAACCGCCATCGTAGTGGGATGGGTAAACTTTAATTTGGAAAACTCAATAATTTTTAGTATATTTGTTTTATGATAGGTTTTAACGAATGGTGTAAGGAGTTGGGAGTGGCTACCTTATGTGATTATGAAGATAGAAAAGTAAGAGAGTGGGTTATGAAGATTGAGGAGGCAAAACATATAGAGTGGATTAACTATCAAAAGGCTTATTCAAAAGTTAATGGACATATTTTAGGACTGGAAACCGCAATGAGAGATGAAAGAAATCGATGATATATTAATGAAAACGATTGGAATGGATATTCAACAACTCTATTCCAAATATGGTCATAAAACCGATTGGAAGGATTTTCTTTCCGATATACATAGATTGGTTGATGAGGCGAATAATAATCCCCTCCTTACTATCGATGGGTATAAAAAGATAATAAACTCATACGAAGTGGAACTGAATGTAATGAATAGTGTCGCATTTCAAATCGTTTCGGTTGAAGAAGATGTTTCCGATTATGAACTCTTTATCGAAGGAGAGGGAAAAAGGCTAAGTGGAGTATTGAATAGAAAAAAGAATAGTGATGGATGTTATGAATTCAAATTGATTACTCCTACCGGCATTTCTAACACTTATCTATTAAAAAAGAATGAAGTAAAGATAGATTATATAACACA
>JACCDX010296811.1_pt1 | contig 41077 bp, 68 predicted proteins | sample 7449681 | NCBI WGS metagenome assembly JACCDX01 (sample SAMN15323450, study PRJNA562643) | freshwater metagenome | isolation source: river surface water | place: USA:Blue River Watershed | collected 2017-08-18
AGTGGTAAGAATCCACATGGGAACTTGCGTTGTAAGCGGTATCCCTAAGGAATATACCATTGTTCATTACTGGAGTTGCCATTGTATATATTAATTTAAATTGTTACTAATTAAAATCTCTTAAACAGATTGTTTGCATTCTGTCTTGGGAGTGTTCTTTGTGGTTTAGGTTTTGAAGTATAATCATCATCATTATTAACGGATGAAGTAATTTTTCTAGCCTCTTCTGTTTTCAATTGTCTTACTGTTTTTTCAGTAGCTGCTTTACTGCCTTGCTCTTTAATTTTTCCTTTATAACCTTCAGGATCAGCAAGTAGCCAAAGAGCTTCTGCAATAAGATCATGTCTTGGTTCTACAAACTGATACTTTTCTAAAAGGTGTCCTAACATATTAGTTGGCTTTCCTGAGATAGAAGGATAATTTGGTTGAACTAATCCAGAGAATAATAATCCCTGAACTTTTTTATCTAGTTTAACCCCTCCTAATTCTCCAGCAGCTAATGTATTATAAACATTCTCTTGGTAAGCTTTAGCCTGCTTTTGTTGCATTTCCTTTTTTTGTTCTTGCTCAGCTAGTTTTCTTGCAACAATTTCTTCTTGCATTCTATCTAACTTCGGTTTAAACTGTTGAGCTTTTGCTTCTAATCTTCCAAGTTCACTCCAATCTTGAATCTCTGCTTCAATTTCTTCTGGAGTTCCAAATCTTGTTGCATATAAATATTGTCTTGCAATTTCAGCTTGATCATATTCATCTGCAACATCTAAGTCATAAACTTCTTCTACTTGAGCAAGTGTTCTAAAAAGACCTTTCAAATCTTGTCCTCCATCAGCTACATACTTAGCAGCAATCTGAAGTTCTTCTGGAAGAGCTTTAAAAAATTCTTTTGGAGTATCCGCTTTAATTTTTGCTTCTCTCTCTTGAAAGTTAGCTTCAAATAATTCACGGAAATCTTTAGTGCTATATTCTTCTAATGGTTTATCATCATCAAAAGGAATTAAGCTACCTTCCTCAATCATTTTCATTGCTAATTCAGCAAGACCAGACTTATCTGTTTTAGGTCTTCCTTTAGAAGTTTGTTCTTCTTGCTCAGAGATAAGATTATCTAATTGAGCAATTGCTTCTTCAACCTCTTCTTTAACAGCTTGAGAAGTTGCTTCTTCACCCGGTTTGTCAATGAACGCAAAATCTGTTTCTTTTGGAGCTGAAAATACTGATTTGTTTTTTTCTTGTTCTTCTTCTTCTGGTAGCATAACACTTTCTGCTCCCGGCATTCCAAAGATTTCATCAATATTTACATCTACCTGACCTACCGCTGTAGTGTCTTGTACCTGAATTTCTTCAGGATTTTTGTTGGTTTCTTCCATCTTTGTTGGTTTTGTTTATAATTTAATATACAAAATAAACTTCAAATATTTAAAATCTAGAATATAATTTTTTGACTATATAGCTAACTATTATTTCCTATTATTAGATTTTGCATCATATTTGTTTTTATTCTCTTGAGCAATTTGTAATTGCTTATCTGCTATATCTCTTTGAGCTTGGATTCTTTCTCTTTCAATTTGAGATTTATCAGTTTCAATAGCCATTCTATTTACTTCTTTTTCTCTTTGAAGACTTGTTTGCTCTTGATATTGTTCTGTTTGTCTAATATCTTTCATTGCATCAAGATAGTCAGATTGCATATTTTGATTTGTATCTGTCATTGCACCCATACCAGCAGCTCTAATTTCTGCAACAAGAATATCACGTTGTCTATTTTTCTCAGCTTCAGCCATATCAAAATCTCTTTTGAGTTTCTCTTCTTCTGCTTTGGCTTGAAGTTGCTGCTCTTGCATTTGTTGCTGTTGTTGTAATTCTTGCTGTTTAATCTGCTGTTGTTTTTGTTCAGAATCTTTAAGAGCATTATTTAATTCAGAAATTGAATCTGATTGAACAACTTTACCAAGATCATAGATAGAAGCGCCCGTAGTATTATTCTGTAAAGCCATTTGTTTTAATTGCTCTAGAATAGCTCTATGGTTTGCAGTTGTGCTTGCATAAATATTTAGATCTCTTAGTAATAAATCTGTACCATTTATTTCAAAGTTTACTTTCTCATCTAAACTTGTTATATATGTTAATCTAGCAGATGGTTTAGTAGAGTTATAATACTGTGCTAAGTCTGTACGCATTTGGTGTACTCTAGGCATTAGATAATCACAGTGTTGGATAAAGTATACTTCTGTTTGCGCATATGATGCTGCCATTGCTTGTTCTACTCCGGTAGCAGTTGTTTGAGATAACTGTTGCCCCATTCTTTGTGGGTTGACACCAATTACTTCATATGCCTGTTGTTTAAAATAGTTTCCAAGTTGAATCCTTGACATCAATCTATTTGTTTGTTCAAGATCAAGTTTTTGGAAATGCTGGAAGTTTAATGCATTCTCTGTATTTGTAATAGATGTATCAAGAGGGAGGATCTGAAAGTTCTTCATTGCAACATATGCTTTAGCATAATTACCTTTACCCCAGTCTTCTCCAAGAGAGTGCTTAGGTAGTGTATTCTGATCAAGCATGATAATCGTCCCTAATTCATCTACTAAGATATCTGCAATCTGATTGTTTACAATATTGTATCCAATCTGATATGGTTTCATTAAATCAATAAGAGCTGTAGATTTAGTATTTCTATCTGAGAATACTGAACCTTCTACTGGAAGTTTACAGCCATATAAAGATGAGTCACCTTTAAATTGGAATTTAAGTGATCCAATTTTGTTTTTTTGAATACCAATGTAAATAGGAGAAAATCCTCCTGGATTATTCATACCCCAATATGATGGAAGATTTGGACCAATCTTAACTCCTCCCCAAACTTCATTAATCCAAATCCAATCAATATGCTCTCCAAACAATAAAGTATCTTTAGTTTTGTTTTTAAAGAGTCTAGTATCATAGATTGGTTTATCTGTAATCTTGTAATCTTCAGTTACAACTTCATTTAAAACTTCTCCAGATTCTGTTATCTTAGTTAAATGACCAACTTTACGTTGTGATTTCCAATATCCAGTGGTTACACGTAATAAGAAAGCTTGTCCTTGATCATAGTAATCTTCACCTTGAGAAAGTATTTGATTGATAATATCTCCACCATCAGTAACAGAACCTGCTACAGCAGATGTGTATTGTCTATAAGCCAAAGACGGCATATTAGTATTCCACTCATGTGACTTAGTAGCATCATAAAATGAACCATCATTTTGTAAACCACCAATTGTATAACCTGCAGATCTAATAGGATAAATAGCTTCTAATGCTGCAAGTTGTTCTTCTGTCATGATATATCCATACTTATCAATAACATCAGAAGGTGTAAGCATATCTATTTTACCAACCCAGTTTGCTTGAGAAATATATCTTACATCTGGAGACTTATGATAGAAAGTAACTACTGGATTCCAAAGTTCAACTTCATAATCATCTTCCATCATATGAAAATGCCAGAATTCTCTATCTGTAATAAGCATATCACGGAAGGCTCTTTCTTCTAACTCATCCATTCTAAATCTTTCAACATCTACTTTATGTTGATGAGTAGCCCATTGTTCTATCATTGAACGGTAGTCTTTTTTAAAGAAACCTTCAATTTCTGGGAGAGATTTTAATTGTTCTGGGTTAAGTTGTTGTTGTGCTTCTTCAGATGAAGGATCTAATCCTTGTTCAAGCAATGCTGTAGATATTTTAACTTGAGCTTGACTTAAAAGAGTTTCTTCTACCATCTTTCTTTTTTGCTCCATCATCTCATTATATGAGAATTCATCTACAGCTTTATAAGTAAGTTTAGTAGATCTTTTTGCAAATTCAGCTACAAGAACATTGATTACATTTGGAATAATAGGGTAGAACTTTAATTCTAATGCAGAAGCCTCATCTCTTGTTAATAGTTCAACTATATCTTTGTATTCATTATCTTCTTCAACAATATAGTCTGTTCTATCAATGATGCCTTTAGCCAGTTTATAATTCTTCATTAGTCTGCGGGCATTTCTACGGATTTGTTTTAATCCTTGCCACTCTAACCAATCAAGATTCCATGCAGCCCATTCTTCATCCTTATCTTTTTTAGGTATAAATTGAAGTGGTTGGGTGACACTACCCATCCTATTTTGTTCTACCTTAGCTCCTTTTTTTAACTGGAGAGCATTATATACCTGCATATCTTTTATTTAAAATTTTTAAATGGAGATTTTTTCATGGTCTGTCCATTAAACGTAACCCCTTTACCAATATGCCTAAACGGACTACTATTTAATTTAAACAAATTATTTGACTTTTGCAAGTTTTTAGAAGCGTCATCCATGATAACTCTTTTAGAATAACCTCTATTTGCTTGCTGTATTCTCATAAATGCAACAAGAGCTGCAAAGGATACAAGTCTATCCACATTGACACCATCAGCATACTCTTGCATTTCTTTAAGTAACATAGGATCTGGTATCCTTTCTATTCCATATTTAGTCCTTACAATAGTACCATCTGTTTTAGTTTCTACGTCTAGTTCTTCTTTACAATACTCAATGGCATAACTTAATAAGTGAGCTTTAAATAATGTACCGGTGTTTTTCCAACCATATTCCTGGAATACGTTAGCATTGGCACCTAGATCTTTTAAGAATAGAATTTGACTCTTAGGTACAAGATATCTTTGCTTCTTTCTTGATATCATATACTGAATGAATAGTGAGATGTTATTCTCAATTACTGTCCAGGCATTATACCATTCTATAATCAGTTCTAACCTTTGATGAGTTTTATTAATATCATCAAATCTACCACACCAAGCAGCTACAATTTTATCTGGCTCAATATATGTTTCTGTTTCTCCTAAAGTTACTTTTGTAACTTCTACAGGAGCTTTCATAATATAAATAGAACAGAGTGATTCTGAAGTTGTAGTTTTACCTTCTGATACGGGGTCAATAGAAGCATAGTACTGTCCAAATGTTGGATCAGCAATAGGTCTTTCCCATACTACTAATACTCCTGTTTTATCCTCTGTTTTCTTACTTATTGGAAATTCTTTAATGGGTTGTTTGTCCGTAGATTTTACAGCTACCTTACCATTGTCATCAGTAAAAATATCTAAGAACTCATAACCATATTCTTTCTCTTCTATTCTTCTTGCTTGTGCAGCAACTAAGTGAGTTGGAAATACAGATACTGATCTATGTGCAAATGCTTCTTGAATATTTCTAGGATGCTGAGAAATACGTAATTGATAATCTTCAGGACTTAGTTCTTTTTTCCACTGTTCAAATTGTCTATCAAGAGCTTCTAACGCTTCTTCTACAAGTGAATTACCAAAGTCATCTATATATGGCGGCATTGACCACTGTTCAGGAATAAACAAACCTGACATACCAATAGTTCCTTTATTATCTATAAGATTACTTTCTACAGCATAAATATCTTTAGAAAGCGGATTAAGAATCATTTCTCTTAATGGATTACACTGAGACAAGTCACCCACAGATCCTGCTGCAATAAACATACCTGTAGTAACCATACCTGAGCGCATAGCTGGGCGCATGTACTCATACGTCTGATCCATCTTAGGGGCAATCCCTGCTTCCTCATGGAAGAAATATTTAACCGGACCCCCTACACCATTTGTTGGATCTTTCTCAAATGACATACCTTGAATGGTACCTTTAAGTCCAACTTCTGTTTTTCTATCTCCTTTTCTTACTTCAATCTTCTGTTGCCACATCATTACCTTGTCTGGTGACATAGGTCTATACCATGCTGTATGCTCATTTAAGAAGGCTGCATATTCTTGTAAAAATTTCCAGGATCCTTTCTCATTGATATAATCTTTAAGACTTGCTCCCATCTTAAGAGTAACCCCTGCCTCAAACCATTGCTGGTTTATAAACTTACCCATATGGTAATAAGAAGATGCAATTTGACGTTTCTTTAAGATAGCAGAATGTTTATAGTTTAGTTCAGCTAATAACTCATAAAGAGCCATGTGATATTGAGCATCCCTAATCTTAGCAAAGTCAAACTTTTGTTGTTCTTTATCAAAGATTGGAAGAAAATTTAACCACATGTAATATTCTCTTGCAAGAAACCATGTGTTAGTTTCATCTTTTATAATGACACCTTTTCTACACTTTAATTTTTGATCATCCCAATAGGCAATAAAGTCTTTTGATTTGAATGGGGCTGTGCAATATACTCCAGTATCTCTAAACTTTCTTGACTCAGATATAAATACCTGATTAGTTGTATTGTTGAATCCGTACTTACCGGGTTCTTTGAAAACCCCAAATATGAAGTTGCTGAAGTCCTCTCTGGATTCAAAACTTGTTGTTGTCCATGTTCCATTGTCATAGGTTGGTATGTCTTGATAAATCTCACTCATAATTAACTATCATAAGCTAACCCTTGTCCACCTCTTACTTTACTTGATTGTTCATCTTGAAGATCTTTATAAACTCCTTTAAATGATGCTCTAATCTGATCAAAGTTTTTGGCTGCAGCTACTAGTGAATTAATATTTCCATCTCTACCTGCAGTGATGGTTGTTGTTTCCATATATCTAGCTAATCTATCTAGCATAGATGCCATTCCTTTGTATGCTCTAGAAGTTGGTGTTTCATACATTCTTTCACAAAATAAAAGAGCTGTATGAATATCATCATCTTCCGTAGAAAACTCTGCTTCTATTTCTTTTAGAATAATATGTTCTTTATCTATCTCAGGAGTATGAAAGAATGGATTCATATCTGGATTAGGACATGTCATATAAAATAAATAAAGATATATTTTAAGATAATCATCTGGATAGTTATCCATGATATCTTTAAGTGCTTTTAAAGTATAGCAGTGTTCCGTAGGAATTACTATACCATTTTGTACGTCAAATAGTCTGACTAGCATATTACTTCTTTTTAATAATATAAGGATTCTCCTTAAGGTAATTGATAACTGAGATAACCTCATCATAAAGATAAGGTACCGGCATTGGTATTACTTCTAATACTTTTGGTTCTCCATTCTCATCTAATTTAGCAATAGGATATCCATATTGATCTTCACCTGCTGTTTCAAATGTAATGTGGTGAATAAATATTTTTCCTGGTTGAAGTTTAGGATTATGCTTTAAGATGATGTACATATAAATACTTAACTGTAGAGCATAATGATTAAAATTACAGTCATCTAAATGTTCTACTGGTGCAAGCATCTTTTCTGACATTCCTTCCCAGTTTTTAAATGATTCTGTTTTAATCTCCTTGTTTGTCTTATAGTCAATAATATTAACTCTGCCATTGACTACTTCAACTAAATCTGATTGTCCGCATAAGCCTGCTGATTTAAGATAAACCATATGTTCAGGATATACTCCTGGATCAAGTTTCTGTGATGGAGCAATCTTTAAGCCATTAGGTTCTTCAAATGGTTTAAATATAGGAACTGTTATACCTTCTCTTTCAATGGATGCAAGTGAACATAAGTCAGCTTCTCTTTGGTTATGATAAAATGTACCAAGAGTTGTAGCTCTGTTAGCTTCATTATCCCAAATCTGAACAATAGTTTTAGGATCAATACCATACCATTTTGATCTTTTATTCTTACTTACTCTTTCTGCTACTTTCTTAGCATCAAAAGGCTTCTTAAGACTAGACAATAAGGTAGTTACACTAATCCACTTGATTTCATCATTGGGATCTACACTCTTGTAGCTGTGATCATCTGCATTAAATACTATGCTCATAACTATGCATTTTCTATAATTGAATCAGCTAATGTTCTAGATCCTTCATCTTCTGACATTATCATCTTTCTGATATTAGCAACTTCTTCTTGTGTAAATTTTCCTTCAAGAGCATGAATCTTAAGTCTTAGTAACTTTATTACAAGACTTTGTTGATTAGATTGCATTTCTAATTCAGTTACTTTTTTTGCAAGACCATCAAATGGATCATATATATTTGTACTTCCAGATGATATCTGACTAAATATACCTTGCCCACTATTAGTAGAAGGACGTGTATGAATTAAACGATTTGTATAATCTGAAGCATCAATATAAGCTCCATACATATTATTTTCCGGTTCCATAAACTTAGTCTTTAAGGTTATCTAATGTATCCTCCTCTTCTTCTGTAGCAATTGCTTGCCATTTACCAAGAGGACATTCTGATGAAAGAGATCTAGTCTTAAATTGAAGAGAGCACCCACATTCATTACAGCAAGGAGCGGTACCTTTTACAGCACATTTTTTACCCTTGCTCGGACATTCATTACAGACATCATATCTCATTCTTGCAACATCTTCTACAAACTCATCTCTTACTACTGAGTTCTTGATACCTTCAATAATGGCGTTTCTATTCTCCCATATTGCTTTCAGAGCTGCTTTCATTCTTTTTGGTTTTAAATGTTTGTTTTCTTGTTTTTTCAGTTTCAATCAATTCTTGTAAACTTAAAAGTTTTTCAAGTTTGATCTCCATTGATTTTTTATTATGATATGCATTAAATGTGGAGGTATCATGGTTGTCTAAAACTTTTTTAATTTTTTCTATGCTTTTAGAAACTACTGTTGTTTTTGCAATGACATGTCCTAAACCTTCAATGTTTATTCTAGGATGTACTAAATTTGTTAAACAAAATCTAACTTCTTTATAGTATGATTCTAAAAGAGATTCAACTAAATTTTCTTCAAGGTTTGTTTCTTCAGAAAATACTTTATACAGTTTAGTTGACTTCTTTGGATTCATTTCCTAAAAATTTATAATCAAGAAGAATTGTTCCTTCTGTCTGAATTTTTAAATCTGGATTAAGCATAATGATTTTTTTATTCTCAATATCCTTTACTACAAGATTATTCTTTTCAGCTTTATTAATACAATTTCTTACTGTTTGAGGAGATTTAAAAACCCCTTCTTCATCTGAAGAAGCATCATAGCAAAAATGGGTTAGTTCAATAGGCTGATTAAAACTAAGCAGTGTTAAACAGTTTAAATCAGCATCACTCATTGCTATACGGTTAATATAGCAATGAGTTAATATCTGAAATTTAACAACCTCCCACTTCGGCATTTTTACACGCTTCTGTACTTGGTTTACTATTGCCATTTTATTCTCTTTTTAGTTTTCTTCTCTTAGGAGCTTCTGGTTCATTTGCAACTTCAGACTCATCAGTATCATTATCAGATTCTTCTGGGCCTTGCATCATCATTGCATATTGAAGTTGGATACTTGCTCTTTTAAATCTTACTTCATCTAATTTTAAAAGTGCTTCTTCATAGTTTGCTTGTGCTTGAATATAAGGCAATGACTCCGTATAAAACTGAAGCATTTGTTCTTTTTGAGCAGCTAATTCATCAGCTGTCATTTCTCTTTCTTGTTGGTTTTCCATGATATTTAATTTATTTGGTTTACAACAAATATACAAAATAAGTTTAAATGTATATTGTTTAAATAAAAAATCCAGGCACAGAAAGTACCTGGATTATAGTAGTTTAAGTATAATTACTTTTTCTTAGCAGTTCTTTTTACAGATCCGCCTTTCTTCATACCTAATGCTTGTTTAGCCTTATCTACAAGACCATATTTTTTATTAGCAGCTAAACCACCAATTAATGCCCCTGCTCCAGCAGCTACTTTAGCAGCACCTCTGCCTATTTCTCCAGCTGAAAAAACTCGTTTTGTTTTACCAGCATTACAGTTTTTCTTTCTTCTTTTTCTTCTTTTACCGTCAGCACCCATATATTCTTCCATACAAGAATCATCAGAAGCACCACCTACTTCATAGCTTTTCATAGAACGGATCATTTGATTTTTACTATCTTTCATGACTATCTGTTTTTAATTGTTAAGTTTAAAATTGTAAGTAAATAAAAGTCTCTAGATATATCTATTTCAATAGATAAGATATCAATAAAAGAGAATCTTACTTTAATAGCTAACTTATCCCATTGTTTAGTATAAGTATTCCAACCATTTCTGAACTTCATACGTACTTATTTATATGGAACATAAGAGGTAGCATTACCTTTCTTAACTGCTTTAAGAATCATTTTTCTTTGTTTACCAGTTGACTCATAAGATACGTGCACCCAATCAGGATTGATGTCTGTACCAAATTCCCAGATAAGTTGATCAAATTCTAAGTTATCTTTAATAAAGTTAAAGATCTCAACATTTTTTATATCTGTTCCATCCATATCAATATCAATAGCTTCACCAGAACAATGTTGTGATGAACTACTTCCTTTAACAGCTTCATTAAGGGCTTTAGAACGGTATCCTGAACTTAAATGGATTGGCTTACCAAAGTGTTCACGGATTGGTTCAAACACCTTCTCAGCTAACTTTTTAAAGTTTTCAATATGCTCTGGTGTAGGCATATTACTGATTCCTTTTCTTTTAGCAGTTTCTGATCTCATTACTTCTGCTAATGATAAATGTTTACTTAATTGCATGATTTATTTTTTAAAATATAGGTTTGCTTCTGCTTCTCTTCTTCTTACTAGACCTTTTAAAGTTTTACCTCCGGCCTTTACCCATTTCATGAACTCAGCAGTAATTGTTTCATCTTCTGGGTTTGCATTTACTTTCTTCAATAGTGTAGATGACTTTAAGTTTGCTGGACCCAAGTTGTATGCAAAAGATACTAATGCATCAAATTGGTTCTGATTAATATCATCTCTACAGTAACTATCTACATACTTTTCAAAACTAACAAGCATATGTTTTAATAAATCTACAGCTTCTTCTTCCGTAATAGCTTTGTCAGTCATAGTCACTTTCTTTCCATTAGGATAGAATGTTGCACCATATCCAATTGTAGGAATGCCCGCAGGGCATTTGTATGGTGCTGATCTAAATCCTTCAAAAGATTTAATTACTTCAATACCTGCTGTACCTGTTTTAGTTATTTTCATTTTCTTCCTCTTTTTTCTTTTTTAACTTCATAATTCTACCAGCAGTTGTAATACCAAATGCACCTAAAGTAAGTAACATAAAGCCATCAAAGATAAATTCTTTTATGACAAGTTCATTACCAATTACACCAGTAATTACATCTACAAATAGTACAAATACCATTGCAAAGAATGATACTACACCTACAAATGCTTGTTCATTAATCTGGTTATCATCTGAGATTAACTCTCTAAAAAACTTTTTCATAATCACATTTTTATAGGGACCTGAGTTACTTTAGGTCTCCTAGGTTTAACAATGTCGGTTTCCCAACCTTTTGGTGGCTCCTCATTTTTTTCATAAGGAAGCACCTGCATAGGACATCTATAAAAATAAAGATCTCCCGTATAATCATCTTTTTGCACATAGTATTGACTCAAGTCTACGGCATAAAGCATTGTATCTTTCCATGAGTAATAAATCCAAGTAGAGTTAATACCTGCATCTAATAACCAATGTTCAATTATATCTAATCTCTTTGCAATTACTGTATCAAAAACAAAGTTGTCTATAACCTCTGTTTTTTCTATAAGTTCTATTTCTTTAATTGCAAGTAAACTATCTCTAGTTGCAATGTCTAATTTAAGTAAAGCAATTTTTGCTTTCTGACTTTCAAAAATATTATTAATGTCATCTGCCTGTTTAACAGTCAAGATAACAACTGAATCACCTTTGATTATCGTCTTCAGCGGGTAGTTTGATTGGCTGAAAATCAAACTGGTCACCAGTAGACTGCTTAACATTAATATCTTTTTCATGTGCTAGTTCTTTTTTAATGTCTTTAACTACAGACTTTGTACTATCTAAATCTCCTATAACTTCTGCTACCATACTCTCAAGATTGGCTTTATCTTCTACCAATTCTTGGTTCTCAGCCTTTAGTTGTTTTACACTACTTGTTAATTTCTTATTTGCTGTAGTAAGTTGTTTATTCTCTCCGGTAAGCTGTATGTTATCTTTTACTACAACCACATGTTCTGTACCACTAGAGAATATTTGAATTACTACCAGTGCAATAAATAGTATACCAACTATAAGTAATTTCTTTTTCATTTTTTACCAAATAGCATCAATACAGTTTCTTTAAGACTCTTTGAGCTTTCAGTACTTTCATCCAGTTTCTTTTCTAGATCTTCTCTGTATTCTCCTTCTAGTTCTTCTACTCTTTGTCTATAGTCCTCTTCACTTTTAATTAGTTTATTAAGGAACATCCAACAAAGATATCCTAGTCCTAGAACAGCAAAACCTAATACTCCATATTGAGTCAATACTTCAAAAGGTCCAAATGACATTACTTCTTAGTTTTTCTTCTGGTTGTTGTTTTCTTTTCTTTAAGCTCTTCTTTAAGTCTTGCAGATTCATCAAGGTGTCTTTTGATGAATATCCAAGCTACATACCCAAGAGCTAAAACTGCTAAACCAAGCGGACCATAGTCTGCTAGTTGTGCAAATACACCAAAATCTGGTGCTGTTGTTTCTACTGCTGTTGTATCCATTATCTCTGTAGTATTAATTGTTTAACTGCATCAGATAATTCTGCTACACTTTTGGCTAAGTTTTTAATCTCTAACTGTGTTTGCTCTTGAATTGCCTGATATTTTAATCTGGACTCTTGTTCTACAAGTTCAATCTTGCCTTTTAATTTTCCTAAATCTTCAGTGTTTTTTCTTACATCTGCGTGTATCATTCTAAGAAAGTATCCAATAACTCCTGTTACTGCTATCAATCCCCACTGAATAAGTTGTGTTATATCCATCATTTGATAATTATTCCTGTAGTTAGTAATCCATTCAATAAAATTGAAATGTTTCTTTGTCTCTTTATTCTTTTTAAATCAAAGTCTTTAGTTGCTATAATAGTATCTTTTGCATTGATAATATATCTCTGAGCCTGAATAATAGTATCCTGAGCTGCTATAATAGCATCTTTCTCTTTATCTCTTTTATATAATACATGGATCATTGTGTCCTGAATCTGGACAATATTGAAAGTATCTCTAGCATTCTTAACACCATCAAGTTGTGCCTGTAAATCAAAAAGACCGTGATTAAGTTCAGCAATAATTGATTTACTATTATCAATTACTCTACCCTGCTCCTTAATTACAGTCTCTTTACCTTCAATTCTTTTTTCAATTACTTTTTGCTTACTAACTGGATAAACCTGTGTAGGTTTTCTCATAAGCAAAAACAGGCACATCACTATAAGACATACCTGTAATATGGTTGAAAGATTAATACGTGATATATGCATGTACTTCATACATATAATATACAAAAAATTTACAACATTCCTAGCATATACTTCTCTGCATTTTTAGTTGCATCATCTGCTGCAAGCATAATCTTAATGATTTCTGAGTCAACATGTTTAGGGTGCACCCACCAGTCTTCATAAGGGCAATCATCATTAGGAGAAATATTACTTGCAATAAGCATATATCCTTTACTTAGCAAAAAATTTCTAGACTTTAATCTAAAAGATTTTGTTATGTCTGTGTAGTAATCATGCTCATATGTAATTACTCCAAAAGTACATTGATCCCAAGGTAACATTGTAAGAATCTCATAAGTAGTTCCTGGTGGTTCACAGTCAACTTGCAAGTAGTCAATGTGACCTTTAAGTATAGAGTAATCAAACTTTGTAGCGTCACATAATATAATCTCATTCTCTCTTTGTTGTTTAAACTTAGTAACCTCATGTTCTAATATTTCTAATGAGGTACCTGTCCAACCCCATTTTTCTAGTAATGCTGTATTACTACCATGGAATGGATCTGCTGCACCAATTTCAAAATACCTACCATTCTTCTTACCATTAAGCATGCTAAGTGTAAACATATCCTGATATGTTTGAGAAAAGTTTTTCATGATAGTTTCTGATCCAGGAAAGTTGTATCTTAATTTATCATGTAAACCTTTATGGTATCTTAAAAATGGATCTGGTCCGGAACCTAATGATGTTACATTACTTTGTACCAATTTTTGGTACTTCTCAGATATTGTATCAGCATTTGCAACTAACTCTAAAAAGATTTCTCTTGATTCTTTTCCTCTACCTATCCACCAAGCTGCAACAGCTTTTTGAAAACTGAGTTGATAACTACCTTCATAACCTAAATTAGAAGTTACAGGTTTTGCATAATCAGAGTTTCTTAAACCCATAACAGCATAACTATACATTTGATGATAGTTCTTTTGTCTTTCATAATACTCACTTAAGAATAAATATGCTTCGGGTCTACCTGGTTCAAAATTTAGAGCATTTAACCAAAGACCAAGTTCAGTAACAGGTCTTCTTGTAAGTGTGGCCAAACACTTAGCAACCATTAATATAGCCTCATATGTTCTATCAGCATTTTGAGAATACTCAGCCGTTCTTAGATAATAAGACATTGCTGATGCATAATGTCCTTGTGTAAAATAGAATTCTGCAAGTTCAAATGTTTTATCAGCATTGTACGGGTCATTGATAAATGACTCTAGTTTATATGGAGTTGTTCCTTTAGAATTTACTTTATCAACTCTATCAGTAAAATTGCATACATCTTCAATTACATCTGCAGGAACTTTTAAGATATAAGCTGTAGAATCTTGGAATCCAAATGGAATAATAAAGTTTTCACCATCAAATGCTAAACCACATGAGAATTCAATAGCACCTGTCATAAACTTAAACTCATCTGAGTGGTGTACTATTTTCCAGTCTTTATCCCATACAATAAATCTGTGATAATAATGAGCATCTTTTCTTCCTTGTTCATTATACCAAAGATCTACTTCATGGGTAAGTGCAATATACATACCGCGGTATGGGATAACTTGTGAGCCCCCTCTTATATCTCTTGGAAATAGTATGTCTTGTTCTACTAAATGAACAGTTTCTGAAGTACCTTTCTCGGGATCAACTTTAACTACTTCAGTTGGATTAGTCCATTTGATATAATGATAAGGCATATCAATAATTGGCATCCAGTTCTTTTCACAATATGATGGTTTTCCTGGTGGCTCAATTCTTACTCTCTTAGTTTCTGTTGCTTCTTTTTCTATTGTAGAAAGTTCCATTCTACCTTCACCATTAGTAGTAGTATCCCTACGTACTCCTGAAAGATATAGTGTATCATCCCAGTAAACTACCCTGGCATCTTCTAAACCAATAAATTCCCAAATAGGTGTTACATCTAACTTAGATGTGTTAACTCTCTGAAACTTATCTATAGTAAGCGTATTAGGATCTATCTGACATAGATAGTTAGTTGTTCTAAGAGTAACATCATCTTCTGGATTAAGATATGCTAATGGTCCCCAAGGAGTTTGATACTTTTGTTCTCCTTCACTATGATATAGTGCATATTGGACATGTCTTAGATTCAAGAGATAATATCCATCTACTATAAGTAAAGAAGGGTTAGTTAGTCCTAACCCTTCCGTAAGATTTGATGGTATTGTCAAGTAGTTTACAGATCCTCCATTTTGAAGGGCAAGTTGACATAAGTTATTCATCTGCTGTTGGTTTTACAGCAAATGTAATATAATTATTGTTAATTTACTAAGACCACTTTATTAAAACTTCATTTTCTGAAATAAGAAGTTTTGGAACTCCATTTATTTCTACTATTTTAATATTGTCTCTTGTTTCTTTAGAAATTAATACTTTATTACCAACACTAAAATTAACTACTTCAGAGCCAATAGCAAATACTTCTAAGGATTCCCAAGCAGCTTTAAGATTAGCAATCGCAATTGCTTTTTCTTCTTCAGATTCTATCTCATTAATATTTACTGAACTTGGCTTATTTAATAAAAGTTTGTTACCTATAAGTTGCATTTGTTTTGTTTTAATTATAATTAATTAGTATTTATTATACACATGGTCTTTCAGCATTTAACGTATAACTTACTTTCACTGGATAATCTGGATCAAATGGATCTGATCCAGCTGTTCCAAACCCAACTACAAGCAATGTGTCACAAGCAATTAGTTCAGCAGGAAGTGTATATGTAGCCTCAAAACAAGCGGATCCAAAAAATTCATTACTAATTGGATCTTGCCAGCTATTTAATGAAGTATCATCTTGTATCAAAAGAGTTTGATTCATAGTAAAAACAAAACCGCTAGGATTAAGATCACTACATCTTATAAAAGAAACATAAACTCTAAATGTAGTTGGAGAATAAACTACAGGAATAGTACTTACTGTAGCTGATCCGCAAATTTTTATAACATCACCAGCTATCATATCAAATGGAAGCGGTATTCCTGCATTTAAATTAGTTCCAAATAAAGGGTCTAATCTACCTTTTGCAATTCCAGCTGTTACATTTAAATCACATCCACTCCAACCACAGTCTTGTTCACCAATCCAATAAATATCACTTGAAGTACTTGTGTCTTTAGTAAATGCTGTTGAATGAGATGCAATCAACCAGTTTTCCGTTGTACAACTACTACCTCCACCAGATGGACCTTGAACACCCTGAGTTCCTTGAGTACCAGTTCCTATAATACCTTGGATACCTTGCGCACCAGTACTTCCCGTAGCACCAGTAGTACCTTGTGCACCAGTGGCTCCAGTACTACCTGTTGTTCCCTGTGATCCAGTAGCACCAGTAGAACCCGTAGTTCCTTGAGAACCAGTAGAACCTGTTGCTCCAATAGCTCCTTGAGCACCAGTGGCTCCAGTAGCACCTATAGCTCCTTGAGCTCCTGTAGGTCCAGTTGAACCAGTTGCACCTTGATTTCCTTGTGGACCAGTAGATCCAATAATACCCTGAATTCCTTGAGCACCTGTAGCACCTGTAGATCCCGTTGTTCCCTGACTTCCGGTAGCTCCAGTAGATCCAACAGATCCTTGAGTACCTATGGCGCCTTGTGCTCCTGTACTTCCTGTACTACCTGTAATTCCCTGGATACCTTGTGCTCCGGTTAAACCTGTAGTACCTGTTGTACCTTGTCTTCCCTGAATACCTTGTAATCCTTGAACACCTTGTATGCCTTGAAGTCCAGTGGCTCCTGTAGTTCCCTGTGCTCCAGTATTACCAGTTGCACCAGTAAATCCTTGAATACCTTGAGCACCAACTCCACCGGTAGCACCTGTAGAACCTTGAGAACCTATAGCACCTTGAAGACCTGTACTACCTTGACTACCAGTTGCACCAATAGAACCTTGCGTACCAATAGTTCCTTGAGAACCTGTACTACCAATTGCACCTTGTGCTCCCGTAGCTCCAGTTGTACCCTGAGATCCTACACTACCTTGAGATCCAGTAGCTCCCGTAGTACCTTGTGATCCGGTTGCACCAACACTACCTTGTGTTCCAGTTGTTCCTTGGGAACCAGTGCTTCCAACTGCTCCTTGAGATCCAGTTGCTCCTACTGTACCTTGTGCACCTGTGATGCCTTGAATACCTTGAGATCCAGTATTTCCAGTTGTTCCTGTTGTACCTTGACGACCTTGAATACCCTGCACACCCTGAGTTCCTATAGTTCCTTGTGCACCGGTAGCACCCGTTGTCCCTTGACTTCCAATAGCACCCTGGGCTCCTGTATTACCAGTTGTCCCTGTGGTACCCTGAGCTCCAGTGGTTCCTTGAGAACCGGTTGCTCCAGTAGTTCCTGTTGATCCTTGACTACCTGTTGTGCCTTGTGAACCAGTACTACCAGTAGATCCTTGTGAACCAGTTGCTCCGGTTGTACCTTGTGAGCCTGTGGGACCTAATGGACCTGTTATACCTTGAATTCCTTGAGTACCTTGAGAACCAGTAGCACCTGTATTACCTGTAATACCTTGGATACCCTGAGAACCAGTAGATCCAGTTGCACCTGTAGTTCCTTGGCTACCTACAGTACCTTGAGCTCCTGTGGATCCGGTAGTTCCTTGACTTCCTGTTGCTCCAGTGCTTCCTTGTGTTCCTACAGCTCCTTGAGTTCCGGTAGAACCAATTGCTCCCTGTGCACCTGTTGCACCAGTTTGTCCTTGTAAACCTGTTAAACCTTGAAGTCCTGTAGTTCCCTGAGATCCAGTAGCCCCTGTTGTACCAGTGGTTCCCTGACTTCCAGTTGTACCTTGGCTGCCTATTGCTCCTTGTGATCCTGTAGCACCAGTAGTTCCAGTTGAACCCTGTATTCCAGTAGTACCTTGTGCTCCTGTCAAACCGGTTGTACCTTGAGAGCCTATAGCCCCTTGAGCACCTGTGTTACCAGTAGTACCAGTACTACCCTGGGATCCAGTAGTTCCCTGTGAGCCAGTACTTCCTGTACTTCCTTGTGATCCGGTAGTTCCAGTAGTACCTTGAGCACCAACTGGGCCTATTACACCTTGTATACCTTGAATACCAGTTAAACCTTGTAAACCGGTAGTTCCTTGAATTCCTTGTATTCCCTGAATACCTTGTGTCCCTTGAGATCCAGTTAAACCTGTAGTACCTTGAGACCCAGTTGTTCCTTGCGCACCCGTGGAACCTGTAGATCCCTGACTACCCATATTTCCTGTTGTCCCCTGAGCTCCAACAGATCCTTGTGATCCTGTTGATCCAGTAGATCCTTGCGCACCTGTAGCTCCAACAGTACCTTGACTGCCAGTTATACCTTGACTTCCTATTGTACCCTGTAAACCTACGGATCCTTGGGATCCAATAGTACCTTGACTTCCAACTGTTCCTTGTGCTCCGGTTGTTCCCTGAGCACCAGTATTCCCAAGTATACCTTGAATACCCTGAACTCCCTGTAAACCAGTTGATCCAGTAGTCCCCTGTGAACCAATAGTACCTTGCGCTCCAGTTGTACCAGTGCTACCTTGAGCACCAGTTGTACCTATTGCACCCTGTGTTCCAACAGCACCTTGGCTACCAGTTGATCCGGTACTTCCTTGAGAACCTGTTGCACCTATAGATCCTTGTAACCCTAAAGTTCCTTGCACACCTTGGGATCCAAGAGTACCCTGTACACCTTGAGAACCGGTAATTCCTTGAGTTCCCTGTGAACCAGTTGTTCCTTGTACACCTAATGTACCCTGCACACCCTGTATTCCTAATGTTCCTTGAATACCTTGGATGCCCAATGTACCTTGAACTCCTTGAATACCAATAGAGCCTTGTGTACCTTGTGGACCTGTTACATTACCAACATCATCCCATTCAGTACCATCCCAAACCCATAAGTGTCCAGTATCTGTTGTAATATAACCATCACCTACATTTCCGGTATATGAATTTGGATAACCAGGTAATGATGTTGAAGTAGATACACTACCTAAAATAGTTACTGAGTTACCTGAAATACCTTGTGTACCGGTTAATCCCTGAATACCTTGTATGCCTTGTAGACCAGTGATACCCTGGATTCCTTGAATTCCCTGTATACCTGTTGTACCCTGAGATCCAATCTGACCTTGTACTCCTAATGTTCCCTGAGTTCCTTGTATACCAAGAATACCTTGCGTGCCTTGAGCACCTGTATTTCCAGTTATACCTTGGGTTCCTTGTGATCCATTTAAACCAGCAGTTCCTTGTGATCCTATAGCACCTTGTACACCAGTAGAGCCTGTAGTACCTTGACTACCAGTAGCTCCAGTAGTACCTTGATTACCTAATGTTCCCTGCACTCCTTGGATTCCCTGTATTCCTTGAATACCCTGACTACCAATAGTACCTTGACTTCCGGTAACTCCTTGTATGCCTTGTGTACCTTGGACACCAATAGGACCAATTTGACCCTGCACACCTTGAATTCCTTGTGATCCTACAGATCCTTGTGTACCTGTAGTACCTTGATTTCCTAAAATTCCTTGTATTCCCTGTGACCCAGTAGAGCCTTGGGTTCCTGTAATACCTTGTGAACCTGTAGAGCCAGTTGTTCCTTGTGATCCAGTATCTCCTGTTATACCTTGGATACCAATAGAACCTTGAGCACCTGTACTTCCTGTAGATCCTTGTGATCCTGTATTACCAAGTGTACCTTGTGTACCTTGTAAACCAATACTTCCTTGAGAACCAACAGATCCCTGGGATCCAATTATGCCTTGGCTACCGGTTGTTCCTTGAACACCTAAAATACCTTGTGTACCTTGAGTGCCTTGACTACCAGTAATACCTGTTGAACCTTGAGTTCCGGTTGTACCCTGACTACCAGTTGATCCTGTAGAACCCTGACTTCCAGTATTTCCCGTAGTACCTTGGCTTCCAGTCACTCCTTGTAGACCCACAGATCCTTGAGTACCCACACTTCCTTGTGTACCTATTGAACCTTGTGTACCTAAAGTTCCCTGAACTCCCTGAATACCTTGGGTACCTTGTACCCCTTGGATACCTAATAAACCTTGTATACCTTGAATTCCCTGAGAACCAGTTAATCCTTGTAAACCAGTGCTACCTTGACTACCTGTATTACCTGTTGTTCCTTGCGGTCCAGTTGTACCTTGCACACCCTGAGACCCAAGCGCTCCCTGAGAACCTGTTGTTCCTGTAGTTCCCTGCGTACCAGTGGCTCCTTGAGAACCAGTGCTACCAGTACTACCCTGAGAACCTGTATTACCCGTAGTTCCTTGTACACCTTGTATGCCTAATTGTCCTTGAGCACCAATAGAACCTTGGGAACCAGTAATTCCTTGAGATCCCACAGTCCCTTGTGCACCTAATAATCCTTGGGTACCTTGAGTACCCTGTGATCCTGTAAGACCTGTTGATCCTTGAATACCAACTGCACCTTGTGAGCCAGTAGATCCAGTAGATCCCTGACTACCAGTATTACCTACAGTACCCTGTGGACCGATTACACCTTGCAATCCTTGGGTACCCTGAGTACCTATTTGTCCTTGAGTTCCTGTAGTACCTTGTTGTCCATTACTTCCTTGGACACCTTGAATTCCTATTTGACCTTGTATACCTTGAGTACCTTGGATTCCTTGATCTCCTCTTTCCCCCTGTATACCTTGGATACCTTGTAGACCTACAATACCTTGAGAACCAGTGTTACCTGTAGTTCCCTGTGGGCCTGTAGTACCTTGCACTCCTTGTGAACCTAATGCTCCTTGAGAACCTGTTGTTCCAGTTTCTCCTTGAGCACCTATTGTACCCTGAGCACCGGTAGATCCTGTGGTACCTTGTGAACCAGTGTCACCTTTAATACCTTGTGCACCAACAGTTCCTTGAGCTCCAGTAGATCCTACAGCTCCTTGTGGACCTATAACACCAATCTGTCCTTGAACTCCGGTAATACCTTGTACTCCCTGAATTCCTAAAGATCCTTGTGTTCCTTGAGTTCCCTGTGTACCTTGTGTTCCTACTACAGTACCACTTGCAACCCAATCTACAATATACTGTAAACCTTGGGCAACTGTTGTATCCTGAGGAATAATAGTTTGTTGTGATGCATCTATATCTTCTCCTGTATATACAACACAATTAGCATCCGTTACTTCTGCACATTGTTCATCTTCAGGACAAGGATCAGGTGTAGGGCATGCAGGCGGAGTTGTTATACCAGATGTACATACAGAACATTTTCCACAGTTATTACACCCTGTGTTAGTAAAAATACTTTCAAGTTGACTGGATCTTTTAGGGATCATAGTAATATTTTATAGTTCTGCAATACTAAGATAAGCAACAAATTGAGGAGTTGCTGAGTCATAGATAACAGATTTAGATACTAAATACTGATTTGGGTTTAATGCAAATAAAGAATTGATATCAGCTTCAAGTCCATCTGCAGTTGCATTAGTCACAACAGTCTCAGTTATATTTGATAACTGACTGATACTTAAACCTTTAAGTACAGCTAACTGAAATGGGAAGTTATTCCCTTTATTTCCGTATGTCTTTAAATTTCCTATTGACATGATTAAAATGTTTTATTTAATGTAAATAATTCTGAGTATATAGAATCTCCTGTACTTGCTGTACCCCATTGTGCAGTAACTGACAAGGTATTTAATACCGTAGTATCAAAGCCTGTACTTGTTTCTGTACTAAAATTAGTTCCTTCAAATGCATTAGAGGCATCTTTAGTATAGAAAAATATTCCTCCAGTTACTATTTCTGCAGTACCTGATCCACCAATAGCACGTATTGTAAAATTAACATCTAATTTCCAGTGCTTATTTGTTGATCCTGCCATAGTTATACTACCTGTATCAGCTAATACAACACTACCTGTTTTAATTCTTATTCTAAGAGTATGGTTATTTACAGATGAAATATGTCCTGTTGCTACTGCATGAAAACTATCACCTACTTTAAATCCATTTGCAGGCACACTTAAAGTTCCTAAACCGCCATCTAATAAAGATGTTTGTACTGTTGTATTAGTTACTGGTGTACTTGAATTAGTCTGTGTATACAAACCATAGTTTAATGTAGTTGGTATACCAGCATTTAACTGAGTTGCAAGATTTGAATATTTAATGATAGTAGGTTTATAACTACCATCATATTTACCATCTCTAGTACCAACTACAAGTAAATCATCATCTTCCAGGACAGTTTTTACCATCCTGGATTTGATGAGATTAAATAAGTTGGTAAGATTATTTAACATTATGCAATAATCAAATAGTGAACTTTAACTACATTGTTTAATGCAGCTGAGCCAGCACCATTACTAAGAACTACTTTGAATGATCCGTTAGCAATATCAGCAACACCTACAACTGGAATACCAGTAGCTGCTTCATCATACTCAACTGATACAAGAATTCTTGAACCAGCTGCAACAAGTGAATTGTTTACAGTAAATGAAGTTCTAGCATTAGCAGCAAGAGTAGATGATACAGTTGTGATAATACCGTTTAATGCATTCACAGTAACTGCAGTAGTAATACTAGTACCCTGAGTTACGTTTGCATCATTATACAATGATTGCAAAGGTGCTGCATTAACAGCAAGTGGAAGATATCCATCATCACGAGAAGGATCTTTTGCACCTACTGCAATTAAGTTGTCAACGTCTGTTGGAAGAGCTGCTCTATAGTTTCCAGCTTTAATCCAAGATATAAAATTTAGAATGTCCATTTTGTTTATTTTATTTAGTTATATATATTATCCAATTAACCAATTTGTACCGTCTGAAAATACCGGTACTATGTTAGATCCTCCTGATGCCACAACAGCGCCAAAGTTACCTGATGCAGCTACACTAGAATCAGCAATTACTGCTCTTGCTCCAGGTACTCCAACGGCATTTGGTAATGTAGCTAAAGTTACTACTGGATATGTAATAATAGCAGTATTTGTGTTAAATGTCCAACTAAATATACCGCTTATAATAATATTGCCAGATATACTATCTGTACTGTCACCTCCATAAATATTAACATCTCCTCCTGATAAACCAGTTGCTGTGGTATAACCACCTTGAATAGTCACAAAACCGCCTTCTCCTTGAGAACCTGATACACTAATACCAGCAGCTCCTGCTTCAATTCTAATATCTCCACCAGAACCTGCATCATTTGCATCTCCATCAGAGCCATCTCCAGCATAAAGATTTATATCACCACCTTCTGATTCAGCATCATAAGTACCTTTATCACCTTGTAGTCTAATATCATCTCCTGATTCAAGAATAATATCATCTCCAATAAGTGTTCTAATATATAGATCAGATCCAGAACTTGAAGTTTGAATTACTGCTGTGCCTGCATTAAAAGTTAACTCTGCATCACCTGCATTATCAGTTAATACAACTTCTCTTGTATCAGCTACTAATCTATCACCACTAAGTTGACCAGATAAATCTTGTACAGTAATAGCTCCTGCTAAATAACCGTCATCTCTTTTAGGATCTTTAAGTCCTACAGGTATGAGTGTTTTTGCAGGATCTACTGAAGTAACTTGCCTACCTCCTTTAATCCAGCTAATAAAATTTAGAATATCCATGGTTATAAATATTGATTGTATACATTATAATATACAAAAAATATCTTTAATAAACAAAAATCCCCGGTATAAACCAGGGACTTTCTTGACAGGGTAGGTGTAGAGTACTATCCTAACATATAACCAAATAGGAATGAAACTATTATAAGGGCAGCAATGGTGTAATTTGCTATTGCACGACCTTTCTCATCCTCCATGTACATATTGTACATCTTGTTGTAGATAGGTCTTGTCATGGCATTTATAACAATCCAAAACATTGCAATACATCCTATTGCAAAAGCCGCTAATAATATTTTCAACCAGATCATAACGAATCTATTCTTCTTTGTAAATATACTAAAGCTTTTTGTAAATCTTCTTTTGTAGTAGTTTTACTTTTCTTTCCAGCTCTAGCTAAGTACTTAATTACATTACCAAGATAGAAATCTTTATCTAATCCCCAAGCTTCTAAAACATTAAAAACTTCGTAGACAGAATCCTTACCACCATAGTGATTTGGTCTAGTAGCATCATTAACAATGATAATCCTATTAGATACATCAAGTGGAGTACCACTGATCTCCTCTTTAGAGCAAATAACTTTTTCATATTGCTCTTCAGCTTCTTGGCTAAAGTTTACCATGTGATTGCAATATCATGCTCTCGCACCATAAGCTTAAGAGCACCATCAACATCAATTACTTCTGAGGTATTGAGTGCATTCATTTGAAGATATACTTTATCTCCAACTTCAAACTTCTCAACTTCATCACCTACGGCAAAGATCTCAAGTGCTGTCCACTTAGTTCTCATGTCTGCTTCTAGCAATGCTTTATCTTTCTCAGATAATTCAAATGCTGATTCTTTTACCTCAGGTTTATTTACTAGAATTCTTTTTCCGTGTAATTTCATGGTTTTATTTTAATGTAATAACTTTTACTACTGTCATTTGAGCATTAAGAATCTCTCCTACTGCATGATCAAATAACAAACTTTTTACTGGAGTTCTTTCATCACTAGAGTATCTTCTCTTTAGAATCTCAGCCATTTCTGCTGCTAATTCTTTTACTCTATGTACATCCTCATCTCCGCTTGGATTAAAACTTAATCCTACTAACTGTTCTCCAAATGTAGGCAATCTCTTTTCTTCAAATCCTACAATTACTTTTTCTTGCTCTTCCATATATTTATCATATTTAATACGCGCTTCCAAGTTGGATTCTGACTCAGCTGTTAGTTTGCGCCATATGTCCAACTGATGCTGGGTCATACATTCTCATATGTCATAGCAAAGATATCTGGCTTACATGCATAGAACTCTCCCGCTACTCCTTTGATAATATAATCTCCAACATTGGCTAACATGTCTCCCTCTAAAGTATCAATATATAGATCTTTCACTACACCATGACTAGTAAAGTAACATGTTTTACAAAAGTTTAAAACCTCAAACTGATTCTTACCGTCCCATTGAACTGCCTCAATTACAACCGGTTTCTTTTTAAACTTCTGTGCCATGTACAAATATAAAAAACTTTTTTAAATAAAAAAGCCCACTCCGTAAGTGGGCTGCTCAACTTTAGGTAATGAGATTGCAAGGACTTGCCTCTGACCAAGTCTTCTACAATTTTTGCAGGGACTAACCTTGTCCTCTATACAACTTCTTGTACTTCTTAGAACTTTTAAGTTTGGATGTCTTAGTCTTTGCATGTACACCCGGGCGAGAAACTTTCTTCTTCTCTAGCTTGGTTAAGCTTTCTTTTATCTTTGCCATAGTATATTAGTTTATAATATAATATACAAATTATTCATTATCATAAAACATTCTTTCCGAATCTTCCGTTTGCCATTTCTCAAATCCCTCACAGTTATAGTAATCTTTGTTTACCATATAGTCAGGTTTCTCTGGGAAAGGCTTAGTTACAAATGAAGGTTCAGACCATTTAATACGGTTGTTAGGTTGCAATGCTATCTGTCCATTATCTAGTAAGATAATATGATGACTCTTATGCTCTAGTGGATCTTCTGCTAAAGATAGATCTGTGTTAGGATCATTAGACCCCCAGTTGATGGTAGCATAATAACTACCCGGGTAGAACTTGTGATCTTTCATATACACCTCTACTCTGGTATCATACAAATACGATAGGTGGATAAGAGTAAAGTTATAAGAAAAACAGTTCCATATTTGCAAGTAGTGAAAAGGTAGATCTGGTTTCGGCATCTCTGGTTCATGAAGCAGTGCATGACTTGGTAACTTATCCCGGAGTACACCATTCTCTAAGAGTACCTGGAACAGGGCAGCTTGTCCCGGCATACATCTTACTGATATAATAACCCCCGGGGTCAATTGTCCATGACCTTTCTTATGTTGGTACATGTACTCATTTCTAACAAATACCTTAAGAGGAAAAAAGTTGTGTTCTATGTGTGCCATATGTAACTTATTATGTGATCACCCAGGGGGAAACGAATGAAGAAAAACCCCCGGGGCAATCATCCTGTAGCATTGTAAAAGTAGGGAGAAAGTTTGGAATAAACTAGGGGATGGGTTTTTTAGTATATAAGAAAATGTGGTGACCCCCCTATGGAGCAGCCCCCGGCCTGCCGCGCCAAGTGGGTACCCCCCTTGTCTGTCTGGCACGTGCCCTTGCATGCTAACCTTGCTCAAACATTTTTCCAAGGGAAAAAGTGTTTTGCGCTTCCCTTTCTTTGCTAACCCAAAACTTAAATTGCTAATTCATTTATTCATTAACAATTTAAAACTTTTAAAAATGTTGCAAGCAAAATTTCTAAAATCGCGTCCAAATGGCAAAGCCATTTACACGCTGTCTGGCTCACCTGCAGAACTTGATGCTTATATTAAGCACCAAGGCTCTTATGCTCGCTTTGCTGATGACAAGGTTACACCTCTCATCTTTGCTGATACTCCTATGAATATCAGCAAAATGCATCAGGTGCATTTCAGCCCTGAACTTAACCGTTACTATGTTGATTTCTCTGAAATCACCACAGCATCTGGTCAAGTTGCCACTGCTGAAAAGCGTGGTGGAGACCGCATTGCAAATGAATTTGCAAAGCAGGTTGTTATGGAACTGCGTGGCAATTCCATAAGCACCACCACTTCTTCTGCTATTGATGCTGCTATGGCAGCACCTGCTGCAGAAGCATCTGGTGAAGAAGATCTTGAAGAACTTGCACAGCAAGTCTCCAAGCCTGCTTCACGCAAATAATATACTGGGAGCAAGACGTTGTCTTGTTCCCATTATATTTTATTTGCACCCTTTTTTTACTAACCCTTTTTTTAAATGGGACAAACACATAAGGTTGGTCTCTGTTGTCTATATATATAGAGACAATACAAAAGATATGTACTCAATACTCTGAGCACATAGCTTCAGCGTTTAGCTTTTCTTTTGTTGTTACTACTCTATATATAGGCAATTGGCATTTTTATTTTATAAATGCTTGAGAATGAGAGAGATGCAGAGAGTGAGAATAAAACACCTTTGCTTTCTATACTCTCAGATACTGTCACAGATTTCTACTCAACACTATACATATATAACATATATAGCTAAAGCATGAGTACATACAGCACTTTGACTATACTATTAGTTCTATATATATCTATATATGTATTACTACTATTATATGTAAGAGTAAGACAGTAACATCTTCCGGAATTATACTAATCAGTAGCCTTGAACAAATGATAGGCACAGATTACCTATGTAATTATACTTACAGAGTGAGAGGCAGTAATCCTCTCCGCAACTTGTATGACTAACCAATAATGTCATACCTCTTTACTGTTAGCAAACAGTGACAAACCTGTGGGGCTTCTATTGGGTTCTATATATACTCTGCAAATGTGTATATAGTGCTAAACAAATGGAGATGGTCATTAGACTACCATCTATGCAGACATTTGTAATCCAAAGTTAGTGCAGACTTTAAAACCAGGTATTTTACACATAGTATTGATAAAGCTATGTGAGTTTAATTTAAACTATTTCATCCGTTAGTATAGCAGAGCCCTTGGTAGGTGACTGGACTAGTGCTATGATTCTATTTATCTATTCTCCTCCACAAAGATTCCACTTGGGAGAATACAGCTGACTGAAGTGGAATTCAGTTTAATTCAAGTGATGACTCAGCGGTCTAATAGCAATGTAGGATATTGTTATGCACTTGTCGTATTATTTAGATATTGAGGATGAATCAATATCAATTTACTAAACAATCAAGTCCTGTGTACCTAGCACAGGCAAGTCCTCAACACTAAAAACTTATAGCCATGATTACTAAACATTTAATTGATCAGATTAAAGATTTACTTATCCGCTTAGATGGAGAAGAGATTACACAAAGTGAACTTGATAAGCTAAACAATAGTACTATTGAGCAGCTTGAAGAGAAAAGAAACATGTTATTAATTGCATTACAATTCTAATACTATGAATTTATTACTTGCACACTTAACATTTGTACTACAACTACATTCAGGTTTTATTATTAAGACTGATGATGTTGATGGTAGAGATATATATTCTATTCCTTCTAGAGGTATAGAGTATGCATACAAAGCAGAGATATTACAATATATGGAATCTGGTGTCTTTGTATATGATGAAACATTAGAGGATCCGGTTAAAGAATCAGATAAAATTAATTAGTTATGATGTTTTAAGATGCTCAAGATATGTATATGTTATATAGCATATCACCGGAACTGACGTGCACTTGTGATGAATTTCATGAGTGCCAACAGTGCTATGAAGAAAGAAGACAAGATGCAGATAATGCATCTCAGGAAACTTCAATTGAAAATAGCATTTAAGACAGTAGTACATCAACTGTAAATAACTGCGGGGGAGTTTTTGGCCTTTGCACTCTATACAGTTTACATACAAGTAGAAATACTTGGGGGGGTTGTTGATGTCAAGCAAAGTTATAAAAGTAGTATTGTTGCCTTTCCTTTAACCAGGCAACTATCCAGTAAGTTACTGGCGTTAGCATAGCTCAGTAGTCAATGCAGGTTTTGGTCCATATACCTTAAGGACTGAACTAATGTACCATAACTCACTTCCCAAGGGTGAGCAGTTGTAATAGTAAGATAGCCGCAAAACTACTGATAAGGCCATAAGATAGTAGTCTATTACAACTGAGTACAGAGGGGTTCTGATTGTATTTTATTTATCTATTTATTTTCTATTTATTTATTTTTAACCGTTTCTGATTATGAAAAATTTATCTACAAAGGGACTTTCTATGTCCCAAGCACAGTCTATTTCTAACTTGTGCAACCAACGTGCACAGGAGATGCAACGTGAGTTAGACTCTTATAATGTCTCTAGTAAATCAATTAAGATTGGTGGTGAGATATTTGCTTTAGAGTCTGCATATGCTATGCCATCTACAGTTCTTGAGTTACTCAAAGAGAAATCAAGATTACATGCTACTCAAGCATTCTTGATGGAAGCTATCAAAGAGAAAGCTGATATCATTCAAAGACTAGAGCATACAAGATTTGATTCTTCTGGTCTTGTAGAACCTGAGCGTCCAGAGTATCCTGATTTTGAACTTGCTAATACAGTAGGTGAAACTTGGGGTTGGGCTCAGCTTACTGCTAGTGAGTACAATGAGTATTTGATGGCTGAAGCATATGCTTCTCATCTTGGTCAATTCATCCATAAGGGTGGTAAGTTGACTCAGATGCGTAAGCAGTTAGCTGATCTTCCTGCAATTGAGTGGATGAATGTTAAAGATGGTGAGAAAACACCAGTTAAGATTCAGAAGCATCATACTGCACAGGAGTTGCTTTCTATTCATGAGCAGATTGCTAATGAGCATAGAACTTATGAGCAACGTGTAAACTATTACAAAGCTAAGGTTAAGAACTTAGTTAGTGATGAGAATGCACGTATTCAGAAGGAGAATGCTGATAATGCAAAAGCTTTTGAATTAGAAGAGCAACGTATTAATGAAGAATACAGAGCTGCAATGCAAACATACAGATCTCAGTTAATGGCTGAGATGTCATCTTTTAATGCTGACCGTGAGAAAGCAATTAAAGATGCTGCTGCACTAAGAATTAGTGTTGATCCTAGATTTCAAGATGTAATTGACATGTTCATTACTCCAGAGAACTAGGAGCTTATAGGTGAGCAAGAGATAGGCACAAGCTGATTCTCTTGCTCTTTACACCTAGTGATAAAGATCACAAGATATAGCAAGAACGGGTTATGCGCCCTTACATTCTTAAGATTTATTAATCATCTTATACCATACCGCTTCTCTTCAAACTTTACTGAGATAGAACTCTCCGTCAGACAGGTTACTGCACATAGACTTGCAAATTGGCTGACACACTCTAGACTTAGTTTTTGTTTTTGCCTTTGAAGAAGGGAAGGTCTTTGACATAGATTTTGAATTTATCTTTGGCTATATATCTTTATCACTAGGAGACTATTTTATTCAACTTAAAAATATACTTATGAGAAATAGAATTCCTTTTGGTTACACACCTTTTGGTGGTGAGATTCTTGTTAAATTAAATGTTAAACTATCAGCTGCTCAAGCAGAAACTTTGGTTCAAAAATACAAAGGTCTTATACAATGGGATAATGGTAAATATGGTAGAGCAATTGAAGGTTTTGTTAATTATTCACGTCTTGAGCATTTTCATAAAGATTTAGATCTTTTAAAGATTGATTCAAAGATTGAAAGATTAATGGAACAAAAAACTGCTCTATTAGATAAATCTATTACACAAATTGATCCACCAAATTTTGATTTAATTTAATTGATTATGAAAACAAGAGTTTTATTTACAATAGCCTGTTTTACAGCAGGCTTTATAACAGCATGGTTTGTTATTAACTCTAGAGTGATACAACCACAACATATTAAAGTAGAATATTATTTAGAGTTAAAACCAAATGATCGTGTGATTATTGAAGATACTCATGGCAATATAATTCAATGCCATACAGATAGTATTCCAAGTGTTTTACTTAAAGATAATTTATAATGAAGTATGAAAATAAAGCATGGATCATAGCATCCATATATACAGTATTTATTATTGTTATTGCATTAATGTTGAACTCTTGTGGTTCTTCAAAGAGCTGTCATTCTAAAGGAGTTTATGTTTCTAAGAGTATAAAGAAAGCTCAGTCTAAACCAAGTGCTCATTAAAAATCATCTATTATGTTAGGAAAGCAAAAACAGAGATTAAAAGAACTTGAAGCTAAAGAAGCTTCATTTAGATGGGACATTGAGGAAATTAAACATGCTGATATGGACCCAGACCGTAAAGCTATCTATATTAATGATGCTCAATGTTCTCATTATATGGTAGAGCAAGAAATAGAAGCTCTTGAGCATGAAATTGCAATGTTTCCACTTAAGCTTATGCTAGGAGGATTTGTTGTTATTGTTATTGGTATGATTATCTTTATGATATCACAATAGCATTTGGTCCCATAGCTCAACCGGATAGAGCAACAGCCTTCTAAGCTGTAGGTTATAGGTTCGACTCCTATTGGGATCACAAAACCTCTAGGTAACTAGGGGTTTTTTACATCTTATTTATTCACTTAAAATTCTGATTATGAATGTGTTAGGAAAATTATTCAACAAGAAGAAAACTTATCCAAAGAATAATAAGTTTGAAGTACTTATTATTGGTGAGGACAAATCTGATTTCCAAGAGATGCTTGGAATTACAGATAAAAGAAAAGATGAGCTACTAAAACTGGCATTTAATAGTTATAAAGACAATGATCTTTTTACTACTAGTTGTAAAATAGCAGTAGCTGAATGCACTCATATTAATGAGGTTGTATTTCTAATGACTATGCTTACTAAAATAAGAGAATTGGAGAGTAATCCACTTTCTTCTTTATTAAATCATTTTAGTCATGGAGAGTAAAATCTTTAGATCAGTTATTGGGTTTAATTTTGAACTCAATCTGGTGGACAATGATGGTCAGCCTGTCAAAACAGGAGCAAGGAGGGTAGATTGTTATCTATCCTCTGAAACTCCTAATGTAGGTACCAAAATTGGTGGAGAAAACTGGTTCACTAACTTTAATGAACCTTTATTAAGTAAAATTAGAGATTATAGGAGGAGAAATGACTAAAATTAGAGTAGAACTAGAAGAAACAGATCTATTTAATGCTATTAAGAAGATCATTGATCATCCTAATAGAGTAGAGATAGCAAAAACATTAACAACTATTATTGCACCTAATGAAAGACTATCATCTATATTCTTTAAGACATATTTTGGTGGTGCTGCACCACAGGTGTTGCCTGAAGGAACCATGATTACAGTAAATCCAAATAGGTTGAGTTACAAAACCAATGTAGATGGTATGAAAAGAATTGGTTTACTTAACATTAGCGGTCATGCTACTGCTATAATCAAAGAATTCAGAGGTTTTCATGAGAGCCACAACTATTATGTAAACTTTATGAATGTTGATGACAATGATAAATCATATGAAGACACAGGATTCATAAATTATCAAGATGTAATAAGCATTATAGAAGAGCTTTAAAGATAGTATATCTGTTGGTATGCTTTTCCTAACAAAGGAATACAGGGGGTTTCGGCCCCCTTTATCCTTGTTTAGCTATATAGTTCTAAATATTATGATTTGATGTATTGAAGTTATAGAATATTGATTTACATTTACTTATCATATATATGAGATGCTATATCAGTTACCTAATGGTAAAGTAATAAATATTACAATAGATGAATATCTTGAAATCACAGATTTAGATATACAGTATCTCATGTCTTTAGATTTTGGTGAGCATATCATTGATCCTTTTTCCGGCTCTGCTGTACAAGACTTAAAAAAAGAAAAGTTTTATGACTTTGATTTTGGTACAGATACAGATGATGAAGTTAATTATATCTCAGATGATGAACCATTTGATGATATCATAGATTTAACAGATAACTTGGATATATAATATTCTATTCAGAATATTCTACTTACATGATGTTGAGTAAATCATGTAGAGTATCTACTCACAAATCTTTTATTAATTTTTTTAAAAATCTGATTATGGATTCTAAAGTAATTGTTGTAGCTGATGAAGCTACTGGAACGGTAATTAATGTATCTGAAAATAACCCTGAATTTGGTTATATTAGAGTTAGTCAAACAAGAACAATGATTGATGACAATGGTTTCTTGAAGAGACGTGTTGTATCAGCATTAATTCCTGGACCTATTAATGACCTAAAAGACACTGGTTTTTATGCAGGTCAAATTTTAAATGGTAGAATATTAATTCAAGAATCATTGATGCCATTTAACCAGAAAAATCCTGAACGTGATCTTAAGATTGCAGGTGATACAGGTATTTTGTGTACTCTTGGTGGTTTACCAATTTACCGCAGAACATTGTTCTCTTTTAATCAAGATGGACAAGATGAGTTAATTAAACATGATAATGTTGAAGAATTGCGTGCTGCTTATGCAGCAACAATGAAGTCAAATACAGCTGCACTTAAGCAAGCTGCATTAAGTGATGACTTTGACATTGCATAAATAATGAATGTTGATTGATGTGATTAGGGGGTAGAAATATCCCCTTTTCTATTTTATGATTAAACCAATGTATATTATGGAAAAGCTAAAAGAACAGGTAAGAAATTACCAGTTGATGTCACAAACTGTGATGTCATATGAACAAGATGGGTATTCAGCCTATCAGAATTATCTCTATAAGAGAGCACTCTATGGTTTAGATGCTCTTACGGAGAAGGAACTTGCTACTATGTGTAGTAAGAAAAAGCAACGGATTATTAATGTTTACAAACGTGCACAGGTTACACTTAACAAGTTTAAACAGCATGTAACTATTAAATATTCCAATGTAATCTTTGAAACTCTGTTTCCAAACAGTCCAATTACACAGTTCTTATTGGCTGATACTGAGACAGATGAGAAGTTTAAGAACACTTTAACTTTTAAAGATTTAGGTATTGAGAAGCAAGATATTATTGCTATCTTTATTGCTGAAGGCATCTTACCAAAAAACTTTTTTGATTTAAAAGATGCCCCATTAGCACTACCTAGATTAAAATATGAAGTCAAAGCTTAAAGAATGTGACGCCTGTGGTAAACAGACTGTCATATGGAAGAACCATGAGGGATTTAAATACTGTAAATATTGTTGGAGTTGCCAAAAAGCCATTAATAGTGACAGTTCACAGAAACCAAACGATTATAAAGTCCCTCAGGTTTCTTCTAAAAAGAAAAAGAAAGATGTTGAGTATCTCAAACTGAGAGAAAGATTTCTTACTGAAAATCCAATATGTCAGGTCTCTGTAGCCGGTTGTATGAATGGTAGTACTGATGTACATCATACATATGCCGGCTCTAACAGAGATGCTTTCTATTTGGTACAGTCTACATGGTTGAGCGTATGTAGAAACTGTCATGATTGGATTCATGCTCATCCTGCAGAGGCTAGAATACTGAACTATTTAAAATGATTACTTAAAATTCTGATTATGAAAAATGATTTAAAAGATGCTTTAGCATTGTTGAAGAAAATTAAATTTAGCAAAGACTATAACAAGTTTTACTTTCTTGAAAACATCAATAGAATTACAGATTCTAAACATGTCCAAAAAATGGTGGCAAGTATTAGATCAATGGGTGTTATAAGACCAGTTATCTGTGTCAAAGTAAAGTTTGTTGATGGTACAGAGAGAATGTATGTGATAGATGGTCAACATTTATTTAAAGCTCTTTGTGCTGAAGACTTAGAGATTCCTTATATCATTATTGATGTAGATGGTGACATTGACTTAGTTAATAAAATGGCTATGTTGAACAATTCATCTAAGTCTTGGACACTACTTAACTATGTTAATGCATTTAAGATGCACATTCCAGATTATCACACATTGTTTAACTTGCGTCTCATGTATGATATTGAGCCATTAATGTTGGCTGCAATATGTACAAGAGGTACGTCAGCTGTTGTATCTGGAAGTCAGTTATTGAAATCAGGTAAGTTTAGAATTACTAATACTGATGCTCAGGAAATGGCTAAAGCATTCAATGATTTCTTTTTAAAGATTGGTAGAGCTGACCGTTGGGTTAAACACCAATTCTTACAAGTATTTATGCGTGCATGGGGTACTTATGATCATAACAAGGCATTAAGAAATCTTGATAAACATATTAAGACTGTTAAAGCTATGAGTGATACAGGTGCTGCAGAAGCATTTATTAGCAAAAACATTTTCAATTTAACTAAATAATGGAAAGACAAGAGATTCAAGAAGAAGCATTAAAAGCAACAGAAGGGAGACGGAGATGTTCCGTAGTATTAGGCACAGGGGTCGGTAAGACCCTTGTTGGCCTATTACATATTGAGAGAAATACTAATGCTATGCAAAATGTATTAGTAGTTGCTCCAAAGAAATCTATTTTTCAGTCTTGGTCTGATGATGCTGTGAAATTTGGTAAACAAGATTTGTTAGAGAGAATTACTTTCTCTACATATATTGGATTACCAAAGAGAGATCCAAATGCATATGATTATGTGTACTTGGATGAATGTCATTCTCTTCTTGATTCTCATAAGGTGTTCCTTGATGTGTATAAAGGTGGAATCCTGGGTTTAACCGGGACTCCACCTAAACACAGAAATTCTGAGAAAGGAATGATGGTAGCACAGTTTTGTCCTGTTGTTTATACTTTTAAAGCTGATGATGCAATTGATAATGGTATTATTAATGACTACCAAATTATTGTACATGAGCTTGAATTAGATAAATGCAAGAATCATCAGGTTCAAATGAAAACCAGATCTTTTATTAGCTCTGAATATGAAAACTATAGATACTGGGGTAATAGGATAGATTTAGGTCAAGGTCCTGCTCAGATGCTTAGAGTTATGCGTATGAAAGCTATGATGGAGTATAAGTCTAAAGAGAAATACACAAAAAAGTTAATGGAAAGTATTAACTCTAAGTGTATTGTATTTGCTAATACTCAGGAACAAGCTGATAGACTTTGTAGATTTAGTTACCATAGTGGTAATAAAGATTCTGAAGATAACTTACTATTATTTAAAGATGGTAAGATAGATAAACTATCCTGTGTACTGCAGTTGAATGAGGGTATTAATATACCTAACTTGAGACAAGGTATTATCATGCATGCGTATGGTAATGAAAGAAAAGCAGCACAAAGAATTGGTAGATTACTCAGACTTAATCCAGATGAGAAAGCTATTGTACATATACTATGCTATAAGGGCACAGTAGATGAGAAATGGGTTAAAGAAGCTCTTGAGGGATTTGACCAAGACAAGATAGTTTGGAGAAATTATGATTTAAAGTTAAATTAGCAACATGGAATTACCAGAAGATCATAAACTTATATTGTATAATGATGATCAGCATAGTTTTGCTTATGTAATGGCATGCTTGATTAAATATTGTGGGCATGAACCACAACAAGCAGAACAGTGTGCATTAGTAGCTGACCTTGCAGGTCAATGTACTATTAAACATGGTTGCTGGGCACAGATATCAACAATGGCAGAATTCCTTGAAGGAGTAGGTCTTAAAGTAAAAATGGAAGAGATTGAAGGCGATATGTATTGATAGCAGTAATAAACCTTCTAAAGTCCCTGTTGAACAGTGGATAAAAGAAGGTGAAGTATACACTATTATTAAAGTAGTTAAGATGGGATTGCAAGATGGCAAGTATGGTGTGCTTCTAAAAGAAGTACAAATATCTGCTGACTGTTTTCCATATGAGTACTATGATGCAGAGAGATTTATTCCATTAGATATTAGATTGCACCAAGCTGAAGAAGAAAAAGAAGAAGTCTTAGAAGAAGCAGACTTAGAATTAATTTAGTTTTATGGAAGATTACACAAAAGAACAAGTTGTTAAAGAACTTAGTTCTTTAGACCAAAAAACCCGTAAAAGAAATGTTGTTGATCAAAGAAGCTATCTAATTGGTATTTTACATCAAAAATTTGGTCTATCAGAACATGCAATTGCAAAATTGACAGGACTTAAAAGAGAAAAAGTAAATTACAATAGAAGGTTGCCAGTTCAATTTAAAGATGATCCAACATATAAGGAAAATATATATGTATATGCTCAATTATTTCCTTTTGACTTTAGTAAAAGTTATGCAATTAAATCACAAAGACAAAGAACAATACAAATAGTTGTTGATGATAAACTGTTTAAGAAGTTAACTTTAGTTAGAGATTTATTTGGGCACAAAGATGTTAGAACTACAGTTGCACATTTACTTGAAAAATCTATGAAATTATGGGCAGAATGAAAGAAATCTACATGCAAGTTATGCATGCAAATGATGGTCAAGTTCCTGAAGAAATGACCATTGCAGATATCATGAGAATGAAAGAATTAGAAATCTATAATTGGGAAGAGTATGAAAGGGAACAAGAGAGAATTAGAGTATTCAGAATTAAACAAGAGAATCCAAGAGAGGTTGCAAAGGCTGCACAAGCACGAGAGTACTGGGAGAAAGAGCTCCAAGCAGGCAAAATCAGAAGGAGGATCAAAAAAGATTAATAATGAAGAAGGAGATTAGACACTTTATTAAATACACTCTATCTTGGATCAGTCAGAACTTGGCTATTCCATTTTGGTCTATTGGACATATTCATCTCATGACTACAGTTTATGCTGATATACATGAAGTACTTATGTCCTTTGGTATGAATATAATTGTGGCTATTGGATTTATTATTGATTATAAAGAAACAAGAAAGAATGAAAAATAAAGCAAAGTTAGTTATACTAACATTTTTACCAATTTTATTGGCTGTACTAGCAATCTTTGGAGAAATCAGATGTATATACAAGATGTGTACATGTAATTGGGAACCTGTTGGTAAAGCTGAAATAGTTTATACTATAGGTACGTTTACCGGTGCAGGTGCAGTAATTGGGTATATTCCAATTGAAGATAAGTAAATCACAAAAAAGTGTCATTTTTGACATATTTAATGGGTTAATAACCGATTATGTGGGTTAAAACTAGCATAAATTGTGATTTTTTCACAAAAATGTAAACTTATAAGCTTACAAAACAGTTGAAAATTTAAACTTATAAACTTAAACAACAAGAATAATGAGTGTAGTTAGATTTATTGGTTGCCTACATCTAGGACATGCATCCATAGCAAGATACAGAGGATTTGAAACTGCTGAAGAGCATGATGATCATCTTATTAAGAGATGGAATCTAATGGTAGCTAAAAGAGACACTACCTATATTGTAGGTGATGTCACTATGGAGAAAGCTACACATTATCATAAGCTTAATCAGTTAAATGGTAGGAAGATAGTAGTTCTTGGTAACCATGATAGACATCAGGATATTAAATTTTTATTGCAGTATGTAGATGGTGTTGCCGGAGCTGTAGACTATAAAGGATTTATAGTTACTCATGTACCTATTCATCCTAATGAAGTACAGTTCTACCGGGGAAATATTCATGCACATATCCACCATGTAAATAAACTTGAGGAAGTTGTAGTAAATGATAGTTACTTAGATGAGGGTAGTACACCAGCTCCAACATTAGATAAATACTTTAATGTAGATGCTCATTTGATTGATTATCGGCCTATATCTATTGATGAGTTAAAAGGTAAAAGATATACTAACATACTTAAACAACAATAATAATGAAAGAGAATAAATTAGGAAGAATGTGGTGTTCTAATCAAATTGGATTTATGATTGGTTGGGGGGTAGCAACTATTCCAAACAGAAGATATGTAAGTATTGAATTACCATTTTTAATTATACAAATTTACCTTTAAACAATAATGATATGGAAAATGGAAAACAAGGAGCATTTGCTACATCAGCAGATGGTTGTCACCAATTAGGCCTAACCAAGCGTGAGTATTTTGCAGGATTAGCAATGCAGGGTTTGTTAGCATCTGATGATAGAGACAAAGTTGCTTACAATGCTGTAAAATATGCTAATTCTTTACTTAAAGAATTAGAAAAACATGAACTAGAAACTTCTAATCAACAAGAATAATGAGTGAAGAACAAGAAACAGGATGGGTATCTGCTTTAATTAAGTGTGACTTATGTGCTTATGAATCATTATCAGTACATCATGAATCTTGTGATAAGCTTGAGTGTGCTAATTGTGAACACATGTCTCATTATGAAGTTTTAAAATATTATACAGATGAGGAACTATGAAACTAAATAAAGAAGACCGTAGAGAAGAGATGAATGCCTATGGTGTTATGTTTCTTATAGGAGTAGCCTGTCTGTTTATGATAGGTATTGTAGTACAAACAATTTTTAATATTTTTTGATATGGAAAATTATCCAAAATGGGTAAACAATCTTGTTTACTTTTTAGCAGGTATTGGCTTCGGTCATATTTTATTTAATTGCTTTTTATAATGGCTGATATAACATGCTGTTCAGGCAAAGATTGTCCTGTTAAAGAAAAATGTTATAGATTTACAGCTCCTAAGAGTAAGTATGGTCAGAGTTATTTCTTTGAAGCTCCTGGTAAAACAGTAGATGGTAAGTTTACTTGTGACATGTACTGGGGTGAAAACTCTCAATCTATATGGAATCAATTAAAAGATATAACAAGTGGGAAAGATAATTCTTGAGTTTGACTCTATTGAGGAAAAAGAAGATGCAAGAGATGCATTAGATGGATCTAGATGGAAAAGTGCTGTTTGGGATCTTGACCAATATTTTAGAGGTATTATCAAACATGGTTATGATGGTAACAGAGAAGCTAGTTCAGAAGAGATTGATATAGCTGATAATATGAGAACCAAATTAAGAAGTATTTTAGAAGAGTATAATTTAAATCTAGAATGATGAGTGTAAACAAGAAAGATTACAGAATAGTACAAAAACCTTATGGGTATCAAATCTATTATATTGTACAGAAGAGATTCTTATGGTTCTTTTGGAAGACTGTTAAGAACCGTGCAGGATTTGATATGGAATATACTTCCAGAAAAGCAGCACAAGCTTACATTAACTTTCTAAAGTGATAATTTCTACATGTGTTAGGAAGGTACAGCGGATTAAGAGATTATGAGTGTTGTAGAAAAAGTCACTAGAAAGAGTATGATTATTAGACCAAGTGGGAGGAGCACTGATTACATTGCTCCTTCTTTTGGTCATGGCTGTTTGTATAACTGTTCTTACTGTTATATGAAGAGACATAAACCGGAAGGATTATCTGTAGCTAAGAATACTATGGATATCCTGACAGAAATTAATTCCCATGCATTCTTTGCTGATGTAGAGAAGCCAAATCAAACTGGAGATTATATTACATATGATATCAGTTGCAATGAGGACTTTGCTCTACATGCTAAGTATCATGATTGGAAGACAATCTTTAAGTTCTTTAGAGATCATCCACTTGCTATGGGTTCATTTGCTACTAAGTATGTAAATAAAGACTTATTGACTTTTGGTCCTGAAGGTAAAATTAGAATTAGATTTAGTCTAATGCCTTATGAACTAATGGAGCATCTTGAGCCTAATACAAGTAAACTTTATGAGAGACTTAGAGCTGTTTACGAATTTAGAAATGCTGGTTATGAAGTTCACTTAAACTTTAGTCCTGTTATTGTACATGATAACTGGTTACAGCATTATATGAGTTTGTTTAACACTATAGACAGAATGGCCAAAACAGATGGCTGGGCTGATGATAGAGTTAAAGCTGAGGTAATCTTTTTAACTCATAATGAAGAAAAGCATTGGTATAACGTAGCAAATAAATTACCAGGTGAAGAGTTTCTTTGGACACCTAAGATACAAGAAGGTAAGATATCTCAGTATGGTGGTAAAAATGTAAGGTATGAGCATAATAGAAAAGCAGACTACATAAAACAGTTTATTCAAATACATGATAGTATAATACCTTGGAATACCATCAGATACATCTTTTAATATGGAAAAGAAAATAACACATGAAATGCTGGAATTATCGGCAGCAATTGCAAAAGAACATTATGAATTGACAGATAATGTAGATAGAAACTTAAACTATCTATGGTACATGTACCATAAGGGTAGTAAAGTTGGGACATTCCGTCCTTTTGTATATATGGCAGAGTTACAACTGCTAAAGAGAATGGGCTACATTAATGATACTGAAATAAAGAACATGATTGCAATGTTAGAAT
>JACCDX010698599.1_pt1 | contig 41075 bp, 52 predicted proteins | sample 7449681 | NCBI WGS metagenome assembly JACCDX01 (sample SAMN15323450, study PRJNA562643) | freshwater metagenome | isolation source: river surface water | place: USA:Blue River Watershed | collected 2017-08-18
GTGGGTGGGGTTCTTACGCAAACGGTGGAGCTGGAGGCGCTCCCGGTGCTAGTGGGGCAAATGCAGCTGACGGTACTTATGGTGCCCCGGGCGGTGGTGGTGGACGTATTATGCCCGGTACAGGTGGTGCGGGTGGTACTGGAGGTACTTTTGGAGATGTTACAGGAGGTAGAGGCGGTGGCTCTGGTGGTGGCGGCGGTGGCACTTCTGGGTCTTCCGCTGGCTTTACTGGAGGTGCGGGCGGTAGTGCAGGTGCTGCGGGTAGTTTAGCACCAGTAGTAGTTAGTGGTTATCCTATAGCAGGATGCGGCGGTGGCGGTTGGGGCGCGGCTGGTGGTGGAGTAAATATATCACTAAATTACCCTGTACCCGGCGCTGGCGGTAAAGCTATTGCACTTAATGGATTTACGGCGACTAGATCAGGTTCAGGTACAACTTATGGAGCGGTTTCTTAATGGTTACTATATATAAAATATTAAACCCTACAACTGGCGAATATACAACTGCGGAGACGCTAGAAGCATGTACAGAGGCTTTGGCAGACGCTGCTATATATGTACTAAACAAATTTACGCTAGATGCGCCTTACTCTGTGGTGGATATTAACGAAGATGGTTCGCAAACATGGCGCAACCCGCGGGGTGAAGAAATAGTAAACCTAGAAGAATTAAACACAAAACTTAAATTAAAGACTGGCGCTCAACTTACAAGTATCCCTAAAACAGCCGTAGAGACAATGCCATGAGTTTTGAAACAGCAAGTCTAGGTTACTTTGGGAACGTATGGGTAAAGATGAACTATATACCCAAGGCAGGGGGTACTTTTGGCGGACATACTCATGGGTTTGACCATGTGTCTTTGTTAGTGCGAGGTAAGGTACGCGTAGAGATTGAAGGGTTTGAACCTAAAGAATTTACTGCGCCTACGTTCATAGTGATTAAGAAAGAGTACGAACATAACTTCATAGCATTAGAAGATGATTCACTTTGGTATTGCGTGTTTGCACTACGTGATGTGAACGGAGAAGTCGGGGATATTTACGGCGATGCTAACTCACCATACGACGCTGCACCAAACAACACGGATAAATTAATTAATACATAGGAGAATAGTCATGGAAAACGAATTAGCGAAAATTAAATTAGAAGCGCAGACTGAATTAGCTAGACTCACTGCTGCATCCCCTGCAAAAGAAGTAGCGGGTAAAGCTATCGGTACATACGGCCTTCCAGCGATTGTGATTATCGTCATTATTGGCGTGCTTGCAAGTCTTCAGTTAGACGAGGGTAAAATGGCTGCTGTGATGGGTCTGCTCGGTGCATCTTTAACTGCTTTGATCTCAATGCTTAACAGTATTGCTGGTTCCAGCACCAAAGAAGAAAAGCCTGAGTTTGAAGTAATGAAGCAACTGATTGACCGCCTTGATCGCATGGCTGATCGTGATCCTATGTCTGTCCAAATTGATGGTGACAAGGTTACGGTTAAAAAAGGCGAAGAACAATTTGTATCGGGGAAATAATTATGCTACCACTACTAGTCCCAATCCTCACACAATTAGCCGGTGCCGGTATGCAGAAGGTCGTTGACGCTGTGTTGGATAAAGGCACTGCGGTTGTTGAAGAGAAGCTCGGCATAACTCTGACCCCCGGTCCTGATGGGAAACTATCAGACGAAAAGCTTGCGTCCTTAAAAGAAGCGGCAATGAAGCACGAAGAGTTTATGTTTGAGCAAGAAGTTAAAGACCGTAGCAGTGCTAGACAACGCGAAGTGGATATTGCCACCAACGAGAACGTACCGCTGATAAACAAAGTAATTACCCCCTATCTTGCCATATCTGTAATAGCTGCATCATTTGTTTTGTTTGCTATTCTGATATTTGTGGATGTGCGTCCTGAAGCTAAGGACATCCTGATATACATACTGGGCGTGCTGTCTGCGGCGGTTACTCAGATTCTCTCTTATTACTTTGGCTCATCCCAAGGCAGCAAGGATAAGTCAGAACTAATGGCGCTTAAAAAATGAACTTATCCCCAAGCTTTACCCTAGAAGAATTGACTGCAAGTGAGACCGCAGTTAGATATGGCATTGACAACACCCCCGATAATGAGGTATTAATGAACCTCAGACGTTTGGCCCTGTTTCTCGAAGAAGTTAGGGCCGCTGTGGGTATGCCAATACACATAAACTCTGCCTATCGCAGCGTAGAAGCAAACCGTATAGTGGGTGGAAAATCTACCTCACAACATTGCAAAGGGGCTGCGGCAGATATAAAAGTCAAAGGTATGACTCCTGACCAAGTTGTCAAAGCGATAATTAAAGCAGGGTTACAGTATGACCAAGTTATCCGTGAATTTGACAGCTGGACCCATGTTAGTATACCGAACACAAAAGATGCAAAGCCCCGGAAAATGGCGCTAATTATTGACAAAAATGGGGCAAGACCGTTCCCAAGTGCTAAGGATTAATCATGGCAACCACTTCAAATAACCTACGCATTACCTTAATTGGTACCGGTGAACAAGCGGGCGTATGGGGCAACACTACCAATAATAACTTAGGCACGCTGATCGAGCAAGCTATCGTAGGTTTTACATCAAAAACAATATCTACTGCTACTGATTACCTACAAGTTGAGGATGGACTTAGCGCTGAGTTCCGGTTTGCTAATATAAGACTTGTAGGCGCACCTTCTGCATTCACCCTATACATCCCACCATACACTAAGACCTACACAATATTCAATGCGTGTAACTACGATGCTTATATAGCAGTAGCTAGTAGCCCTAACACAACAGTACCGGCACAAACATTCAGTGCGACTATAGCTGATACAACAATGACGGTGGCTTCGGTCTCTTCAGGAGTTTTGTTGTCGAACGGTATGAATATAGCTGGCTCTGGTGTAACAGCAGGTACAAGAATCGTAGGTCAATTATCAGGTACAACAGGTGCCGCAGGTACCTACACAGTAAGTATAGACCAGACAGTAGCATCTCCTACGACCATGAACGCTTCACTGCGCATCCCAGCTGGCAAGACGATGACGTTCTTCTCTACTGGTGTAAGTATATTTGAATCGTTAAACAACATATCAGGTGGTCTATCAGTTCAAGGTACGTTGTCAGTTGGTGGTAATGCTAGCTTTGCAGGTAACGGTGAGTTTAGTGGTACAGGTAGTTTGGGTACGCCAGCAGGTACAACAGCACAACGCTCTGGTTCAGGTATCCGCTACAACACAACTCTGTCACGCTATGAAGGCTACGACATCAATGCTTCTACATGGAGCACTATCGGTGGTGGCGCAACAGGCGGCGGTGCTAACCAAGTATTCTACGAGAACGATCAAAACATAACAGCGAGCTATACGATTGGCGCAAACAAGAACGCCATGACTACAGGCCCAATAACTATCACTTCGTTTGCTGGTACAGGTTCAATTGCATACAACGGTCTGACTGACGAAACTACGCTAACTGTAAGTGCTTTTACTTCAGGTAATTTATACATAGGCGCAGTCATTACGGGAACTGGTATTTCTGTAGGTACAACTATTACAGCGTTTGGTACGGGTTCTGGCGGTGCAGGTACTTATCTTGTAAACATTCAGCAAAACGTAGCGAGTACGGCGATAGCATCAGACGTTGTAGTTACAGTACCCACCACATCTAACTGGGTCATTCTAGGATAAGACATGGCAAATATTATTAAAGCAGGTAACGCAGCTGGCGGGTTCTCCGTAACCCCTGACCAGAGTGGTGTATTAAATATTAGAACAGGTACAGGCGCAGGCACTACAGCACTTACTATCGACGAAACTCAAAACGCTACGTTCGCTGGTAACTTAAATGTACTGGGTGCAGTTACGGGTGGGGTAAGTGGTATAAGACAGCTCCTACAAACTTCTGTTACTACACCACAAACAATTAGTTCCACCTCGCCGGTAGCAACATCTATCGTTGGTTCTATTACCCCAGTAGCTACTACCAGTAAAGTGTTAGTGACAGTTAATGTAGGGTCGATGTATTTAAATCAAGGGGCAGCAGTTCCGGGGATATTCTACTTATATAGAAATATTGGCGCAGTAGCTCCTTCATCTATTGTTAGTCCGTGGTTCCATAGTGTTTGGATTCCGGGCACCAATACTAGCCCATCATCTTCTGGTTGCGCAGTATTTTTAGATTCTCCTAATACTACATCTCAAGTTACATACACAGTGTATTGTAGTGTAGGGGTTAGTTATGCCCCACTTACTATCCAGTATCAGAGCGTACCTACATATGTGACTCTAGCTGAATTTAAGCCTTAAGGAATAAACATGTCATTAGTCGTCAACGGATCAACAGGATCAATCATAGGCACGTTACCTGCCGGTATGGTTATGTACTTTGCTAACTCAACGGCACCACAAGGTTGGTTTCAATGTAATGGTGCAGCACTATCTAGAACAAATTACGTAGACTTATATAACGCTATTGGCACTACGTACGGTTCAGGTGACGGAGCTACTACATTTAACATACCAGACTTTCGTGGTCAATTCTTACGTGGTTGGTCAAGTGCTACTCCAACTGCTGCAGTCGTTACAGCCACTATTAATAACGCTGCTACCCCAACCCCTGCAGCTGGTACTGTTCTTACGGTATCTACAGTTGTATCAGGCCGTGTAGTATTAGGTCAAACTTTATCTGGTACAGGTGTAACAGCAGGTACTAGAGTCATTGCTCAAGTTAGTGGTATCACAGGTAGGGAAGGTGTATATACGGTAAGTGCTAGTCAGTTAGTAGCAACCACAAATATAACTTGCACAGTACCAGATTCAGGTCGTGCTATTGGGTCAAACCAAATCGATGCTTACCCTGCTCACTCTCATGGTGCCTATGCAGTGTATACGTTTACTGGTGGTGGCTATGGTTATAACGCTTGGTGTGATGGTCCTTTTACATGGCCTAATGGGCAACAACCCTTTGCTACTAGCACACAATCTGCAGGTTCTGGTACCGAAACTAGACCAATGAACGCCGCCTTAATGGTCTGCATAAAATACTAAGGAACAACCATGACTATATCTTTAAGCGGAACTACAGGAATTATTACACCAGCTGAGACAGTTAATGGTGATGAGTATGTGAATGGTAACTTGTATGTAACAGGCAACTTATCAGTAACAGGTTCTGGTGTTAGTCCAATACCTTCGATGTCTGTAGTTACAACAACTTCTACTTTTACTATCCCAGCTGGCATTACTAAGATGCGTGTCACTGTAGTCGGTGGTGGCGGTGCGGGTGGTAATAGTTCAGGTACTTCTGGTTCAGGTGGTGGCGGTGGTGGCACAGCTATTAAAATACTTACGGGTTTAACTCCCGGTGCTACCTTAGCTGTAACTATTGGCGCAGGTGGTGCAACGGCTAGTGCAGCGGGTGGAACTTCAAGTGTTGCTTCAGGCTCCCAAACTATCACGACTATCCAAGCTACTGGTGGTGCTGGTGGTACCCAAGGGAGTTCAAATGCTTCTGGTGGTGTGGGTTCAGGCGGTGACTTAAATATTAGCGGCGGTGCTGGTTCGGGTAACTATAACTCGGGTACTGCTGGTGGATCAGGTGGTAGTTCATTCTTAGGCGGTGGTGGTAAAACTAGTACAGCGGGGGGTAGCTATGGCGGTGGTGGCGGCGGTACCACAGGTAGTCCCGGAGCAGCAGGTGTTGTAGTATTTGAATACTAAGGTGCACGATGCCCCTACAAAAACTTCAGTTCCGCCCCGGGGTTAACCGCGAAGGCACTACACTCTCTAACGAGGGCGGCTGGTATGACTGCGACAAGGTGCGGTTTCGTTCTGGCTACCCTGAAAAGATAGGTGGTTGGAGAACTATATCTGATGCAACTTACTTAGGTACTGCTCGTTCTTTATGGAATTGGGTAACCCTTGCTGGCTATAACATGCTAGGCGTAGGCACATCATCTAAGTTTTACATTGAGCTAGGTGGTGAGTACAACGACGTTACCCCCATCAGACAATTTGCAACATTAACTGATCCATTCACAACCACCAACGGTTCTATAGTTGTCGTGGTCGCCGATGCTAATCACGGTGCTATTACTGGTGACTACGTTACATACTCTGGCACATCTGATGTTGGTGGTATACCCGCAGCTGAGTTTAATCGTGAACACCAGATAACCTACATAGACTCAAACACTTACTCAATCTTAGTAGAAACACCGGCTACTTCAGACGCTACTGGGGGCGGCACTGTACAAGCTGCGTATCAATTAAATACTGCGTCAGACGTAGGCTCTACGCAAACAGGCTGGGGTGCTGGTCTTTGGGGTGGTGTATCTACAAACGTTGAAACGACTAAGATTAATGTTATCGGTGGTATTAACAACTCAACTACTACAATAACAGTACAGTCTACTACGGGGTTCCCAACATCTGGCATCTTACTAATCCAGAACGAACTTATAACTTACTCTGGTATAACGTCACTTACCTTTACTGGTTGCGTACGTGGGGTTAACGGCACTATTGCAGTAGCTCATGCAAACAATGTAAACGTACAAGATGCATCTAACTACGCTGGTTGGGGTCAGTCAATATCTACATCGGTTAACACTAAGCTTCGTTTATGGAGTCAAGCTAACTTCGGTCAAGACTTGTTGTTCTGCCCACGAGGTGGCACTCTATATCATTGGGAGCCGGGTCCTGAGTTGTTCCCTGACTTTAGTACAAACAACCCATCACGCGCTGTAGGTGTTTTTTCTGGCTTAGCTACTACAACTGATACGCTTACACTTATAACTGTAACTGATGTGTATGAAGGTGCTATTCACGTTGGTATGGACATAGCTGGTGCTGGTATTCCTGCTGGCGCTAAGATTGCTGCGTTTGGTTCTGGCACTGGGGCAACAGGTACTTATAGCTTAGACGTGGCGGCTACGGCGACAGCATCGAATGTTGATATTGCGGGTACTTCTGATGCTCCTACAGTAATTAACCAAATTTTAGTTTCGGATTCTTCACGTATTGTTATTGCCTTTGGTTGTAATGATTACGGCAGCGAAACACTAGACCCGATGCTTGTTCGTTGGACAGCACAAGAGAGCTACACAGACTGGACACCATCAGCAACTAACCAAGCGGGTAGTTATCGTTTATCTCATGGCTCTCAAATCATTAGTGCGTTACAGACACGTCAAGAGATTGTAGTCTGGACTGATTCCGCTATATATTCCATGCAGTACTTAGGACCTCCCTATGTGTGGGGCTTTACCTTACTAGCGGATAACATCTCTATAGTTTCTTCTAATGCTGCAGCTACTGCGGCTGGTGTTACTTACTGGATGGGTACAGATAAATTCTATTCATACTCAGGACGTGTAGAAACATTACCTTGCGCACTTCGTTCATATGTGTTTGACGATATAAACCGTAATCAGTTTAGTCAGTTCTTTGCTGGTACTAACGAAGGGTATAGTGAGATATGGTGGTTCTATTGTTCAGCTAACTCAGATATTATTGATCGTTACGTTATATTTAACTACCTTGATCGTGTGTGGTATTACGGCACTATGCACCGTACGGCTTGGTTAGATAGCCCACTACGTTTGTTCCCACAAGCTGCTACAGGTACTAACCAGATTGTGTTCCATGAAGCTGCGGTTGATGATGGCTTAACAAACCCACCAAGTGCTATCAACGCTTATATACAAACGTCTGACTTTGATATTGGTGATGGGCACAACTATGGGTTCGTGTGGCGGATGTTGCCTGACATTACATTCGATGGGTCTAACACAAGCAACACGGCAAATAACCCGCAAGTGCAGTTTACGTTACGCCCTAAACAAAACCCGGGTTCGCCTTATGGTCCGACTAGTTCGCCTACAGTAGCTACGACACAGAACTACTCCAACGTGCGTACATATAACGTACAGGAATTTACTGAGATAATTTATACTCGAGTGCGTGGTAGACAGATGGCATTTAGGATCGAGTCAAATACAGTTGGTACACAGTGGCAGTTAGGTACGCCTCGTATGGATGTTAAACCGGATGGTAGACGATGAGTTCTAATATTGTTGTAACAACTTCTGCAGATATAAACAGAACAAAAAGCCCTGCCTTACCTTCGGCACCGGTTGCGTACGACCGTGGGTACCATGACACTAACAATAACATCCTACGTCAGTACTTTAATACACTAGATAACTTTGTTTCTCAATTAACTGTGGCGACTGATGGTGGGGGTCTACCCGTAATACCTCATATAGCAGCACAAGATAGCACGGATCAATATGCAACAGCCACTAATGTGGCAACTAAAGTACTTTGGAATACCTTAGATTCTGGGTTTGGGTTTACGTTAAATCCTGATAGCACAGCTACCCCTACATATACAGGTGTGTACAAGATTGATTACAGTTTACAGTTTTTTAATACTGCCTCTCAGATACATGACGTGTATGTTTGGATGCAAGTAGATGGTGAAAATGTGCCGGGGTCTACTAGTATTTTTTCTATACCTAATAGGCATGGCAGTGTAGACGGTGCGGTTGTAGCTTACTCTAGTGTTGCGTTTGAGGTGTTAAAGGGGCAAGACATAGCGTTGTATTGGGCGACTAACTCTGCGGCTACATCTGGTGGTACTACTGGGGTTTATATGCACGCGTCACCTGCCCAAACAATAGGCACTCCACCCAACACTGCTGACCTCCCAAGCACGCCATCTGCAATCGGTTCATTCGTGCTAGTAAGCGGTCCAAACTAACTAAAAATGGTATCATTGACAACTATGCAAATCAATACAAATCCAGAGTATATAGAGTTCGCTGAGGCTGACGATATTTGGGTCCGAGCTTATACTATTGATAACAAGAACTCTGTGGCAGTGCAGCATATGCACGAGCATGACCATATCACTTTAGTAGCACGTGGTGAAGTTTCATATTGGGAAGATGGTGCCGAAGTTTCTAGGCATGTAGCCCCAGCCCTGCTGACTGTGCAAGCGGGAAAGAAGCACGCATTTGTATCTTTGACTGATGATGTGGTGCTATGTTGTTTACATAATTTACGGGGTACCGGCCTTGAGTCCCCCAAAGTCCTTAATGAGGTGATGTGATGCCAATGCTCCTTACTTTTGCTGCTATGAGTGCTGAGGCTGCCGCTGCCGCTGCCGCTGCTGGTACTGCTCTAACTGCCGCTGCCCCTATTGCTGCTACTACTGCTGCTACTACTGCCGCCGCTGCCGCTGCTCCTACTTTAACTGCCGCTGCTGTACCGGGCATTGTAGGTGGTGCCTCTCCTGTTTTATCTGCCGCCGCTCCTGTTGCTGAAGGTATAACTGCTGGCGCTCAAGCCATGTCCCCAGAAATTGCAGCTAATATAGGTCAAGCCGCTGCACAAAACGCTGGGCAAGCAGTTAACCCAGCTATACAAGGTGGTGCAAACCCTGCATTTACCCAAGCCAGCCCACCCCCTACCGTACCACAAGGTATAGACCAAGGCTTAAATGTACAAAGTGGTGTAGACCCTAGCATAACAAACAATATACCAAATGGTGGCTTTGATGCCTATGGTCAGTTCACACAAGCACCGGGGACTATTGACCCAGCGACAGCAAACCAAGCTGCGGCTCCAAAACCTTATGTTAATGGTCCACCTTCCGGCGGTATTGGTAGTCCTATTGATCCTAACGCAGGTTTATTGGAAGGTGTGGACTACGCAAAAATGACCGGAGTAGATGTTCCACATGCAGGGCAGGCTACTAGCTCAGGCTTACAAAAAGGGTTCGAGTCTGCAATGAAGTTTGCTAAAGACAACCCACTGGCTACTATGGCTATTGGGCAGGGTGTCACTTCATTATTAAGTTCTAATTCCAATTCTGGTGCTCCACCTAAGAAAGCCGGTGCACGTAGAGATATGTCAGGCTTCCAAGCAAGTGAGCCAAGTACTATTGGGTACACTCCTATATTCCAACCTACTCCGTATGCCGAGGGTGGTATAGCTTACGCTATTGGTGGTACTGTAGAACAGATGTCTGCACAAAATGCACTAGGAGCAAACCAAACTTACCCGCAGTCCCAGCTACAGACTTCAATGTATGCTAGCCCTATGATGCAACGTCCAGTACAAAACAATGTAATTAACTCTGGTATAGATACTCCGGTAGATGCCTACTCTGGTGAAACGCGTTATGCAGCTGGTGGTGTTACAGGTAATGGCAATTTAAATTTAAATATCCCACTTGACTTAGGTGGTTCGGGTATAGCTGGTGGAAATGGGTACGTTGGTGGTGTAGGTGCAAATCAGTCGAATGGTCAAGCTGCTACATTAAGCACGGCTACAGGTGAACCATCACAAACAGCACAGCCTCCAGTCGCTACGGCTCCAGCTGCAACTGCAGAACCTTTAGACCTAGCCCCACGTGGTCGTAGTTATGTACCTAACGTTACTTGGAGTCAAAAACCTACTATGATGGGTGGTGGGGGCGGGCTGGGCGGTTACACTACTAATGACCAAGCTGCTGATGAATGGGTAAAAAATAAGGCGGGCGCACGTAGACCTGAAGTAAGAGATGCGGAATACAAAGCTCAAATTGAAGGGCTATACAACCAATACTACCGAGGTTATGCTAAGGGTGGTACAACAACAAGTACCGATGCTTCAAAAAGATATGCACAGATGATGGGCGCACAGTCTGCTGAACAACAAAGGGCTAACGAAGAATACTTAGACGCATACGCTAAAAGAGAAATGGGTAAGAGTATAAACACAGACTCAGACGTAGATACACGTACTAAAGATCCATTAAATGCTTCGTTAACTTCGTTGAAAAAGATTGGTAAGCGTGTTGGTATTAAACCTGTCGACCTACCTAAGTCTAACGTAACAGATTCAAACGTATTTCATGCAGCTGCAAATGGCGGTATCATGCACAGCTTAGGTGGTTATTCCGATGGTGGTCGTTTATTGAAAGGTCCCGGTGATGGCGTTAGTGATTCTATCCCTGCTACTATTGGCAATCGTCAGCCCGCTCGTCTTGCTGATGGTGAGTTCGTGGTGCCTGCACGTATCGTATCAGAGTTGGGAAATGGATCTACAGAGGCCGGTGCAAGAAAACTCTATCAAATGATGGAACGTGTCCAAGCTGATCGCAAGAAAAGTATTGGCAAAGGCAAAGTCGCAGTAAACTCTAAAGCAACTAAACATTTACCTAAATAAAGATGCCCTTATATCAAGTACACCCAAATCAATTACCACAAGTATGGCCTGTAGCAGCGCCGTTACTGCAAAAATTTGTTGATATTGAACCTGACTTCATGACAATTGAACAGGTAGAATTTGCAATACGTACTGGAAGAATGTTTTTATTAGTTTGGGAAGAACCAGACGAAGGTATAACTGGGGCTGCTGCAGTTGAGTTTATTGACTACCCTCAGTATCGTGCAGGGCACGGAGCATTACTAGGCGGTAAAGGTGTAGTAAAACCGCATGTACTAAAAGAACTTATGGACTGGATGAAAGCAAATGGCGCAACTGTTGCGCAGTGCTGGTGTAGAAAAGAGCTAGTCCCAATGTATGAAAAAATGGGTATGGAGAATACTCACCACATAATGAGGATGAAGTTATGAGATTTAATAATCGTGCAATGGCGTTGGCAGGCATACCAGACTTGCCAGAAGAAGCCTTCAAACATAACGGCGACCGTAAAATAAAACCTCAAGGTGGCGGAGGTGGTGGACAAAACACCACTACGGGTACTACATACACGTCTAACATACCTGAGTACTTACAACCTTACGTCGAAACAATGACGGGGGCAACTGAGAAACAAATATATACTTATGACGATAAAGGTAAGATTAGCGGTTTTAAACCATATCAATCCTACGCCCAGTACGACCAAGCTCGTGGTGGAAGCGGTGAGACCGTTGCAGGATTTACCCCCCTACAGTCACAAGCAATGCGGGGTATACAAAACTACCAACTCCCCAACCAAACACAATACGGTTCCCAAATGGCGGGGATGGCTGGCTTAGGTTCAATGCAAGCTGGTAACCAATACGCACAACAAGCTACTAATCCTTATGCAACACAAGCATATATGTCACCGTATATGCAAAACGCGCTGGCTCCTCAGATGCGTGAAGCTGCTCGTCAATCTGCAATGCAAGGTCAAGCTAACCAAGCACAAGCTGTACAACAAGGTGCGTTTGGTGGTGGTCGTTCAGCTATTGTAGAAGCAGAGCGCCAGCGTAACTTAGCTCAACAGCAAGCAGACATATATGGTAAGGGTACACAAACCGCTTTTGAACAAGCTCAACAGGCTCAACAATTCGGTGCTAACTTAAACTTACAAGGTTTAGGTCAAGGTCTGCAAGGTGCACAAACATTAGGTGCATTAGGCCAGCAGCAGTTTGGGCAAGAGATGGGCTTACTGGGACAACAACAAGCTGTAGGTAAATTACAACAAGACTTCGAACAGAACCGCCTCAACCAAATCGTACAAGACTACGCTACATCACAACAATACCCGCTCATGCAGTTGGGTGTTCTATCGAACATGTTGCGTGGTTTACCTATGCAGTCTTCTAGTACCCAGATGTATCAAGCTCAACCTTCAGGCTTATCTCAAGCTATGGGTACTATTGGTACCGGTATGGAGCTATACAAAACTGCTAAGTCTGCATTTGGTGCTAACGGCGGTGAGGTTAAAGAATATGCTAAGGGTGGTATTGCTACGGGTGTTCCACCTGCTAAGCTACCAAGCATGTTAGAGAAGCTGTCTGATGACCAGCTAGGTGAGAAAGATCAGGACAAAGAAACAGACCCAGCCACTAAACAAATGGTTGATGCAGAACAAGTTCGCCGTGGTACATTGCGTGGCGGGATTAAAACTATGGCTGCTGGTGGTGCTATTGCTTTCAAAGAGGGTAAAGAAGTTGAAGAAGTTAAGGACGAAAAAGAAAAAACAGAAGAAGAAAAAAGAAATGAAGGTATCTTAGGCGCGTTAGAGAAGTCGCCTACAACTCCTGTTATCCAAGACACTTCAGCAGAAGACGCTGATATGAGAGCAAAAAGTTCTATGGATACACAAATGGGTATTGCGAAAGAAGCATTCCCAACTCCAGCTGCGGCAGCACCAGCAGATCCATACGCTGCGTATGAAAAAACTTTATCTGACCAAGCTGCTGAACAAAAAGCTAAGAGTGAACAAGGTATAAATAGCATCATAGCTGCCAAAGAAGCAGAAAGAAAAGCTGCGGGGTTTGTTGACCCGGCTATTGCGGAAGCAAAAACTATAGATGAAAGAAAAGCAAAAATTGCTGGTGAAGCAAAAGAAGCTGCACAAGACCGCTTAACTCAGTTCTTAATCAACTGGGGTAGGACTCCGGGTCCCGCATTAAATGGGATTATAAACGCGGGTGAAAAATTAATTGAAGCCAACGTAGAAGATAAAAAACTACGTAAGAAAATGTTGGAAGACTTAGAAGACGCTCGCCTTACAGTTAATCGTGGTGTGTATGAGCGTAGACTAGGTAACGAAAAAGAAGCTGAGGCTATGAAAGCTAAAGCGGGTGAACAGTATTACAATATCAACAAAGAGTTGTTGAAGCACCGTGCAGATATGTCTATCAAAGCTATGGATGCAGCAAACAAACTTGAAATTCAAGCGCTTAAGAATGAATTGGTTGTTGCTAAAGGTGTAAACAAAGACAAGGTTATCCAACAAGCTGAAATATTGTATGCAGAGAAAGTATTTAAAGGCGCACCTGAAAACGCAATCACTATGGCTCAAGCACTAAGAGAAGCTAACACAATGCAGCCTACGGTAACAGCAACAGCTATGACAGTACCAGCTAGAAATATAACAGCAGATGCTTCAGCTTCACAAGCAGGTACGGCAGAAGATCAAGCTGAAACTGCAAGGTTAAGAGCGCTTACAGAAAGAACCGAGAAAGTAGCAAAAGAAGTACGTGCTGCAACGATGATGGGGCCGGGTCGTAAAGAAATTAAAGCTGCTGAAGAAAAGGCTAAAAAAGAAGGTCGTGATCCAGTGGCAGCAGGGAAAGAGGTTGCAGATAGAATTGCTAAAGGCATTGAGGCTAAGATACCATTACCTCCATCCGTTAGAGCACCAGCTGCAGCTCCAGCAGTAGTACCACCACCAGCAGGTTTCAGACCAGACCAATAAACTATGACTCTACAAACTGCAACTAATCCTGATACTGGCGAACGTGTAGCATTAGTAGAGGGGGAGTGGAAGCCTATTACTCAATCAGCCACAAACGCTGAGGGGGTTAAAGCTTATTTAGTTGGCGGGTCTTGGGTGGTAGATGATCGTGCTACCCCTACGCCAAAACAAGAAGCTAAGGCAGAAGCTAAAAAAGAAGCTAAGCCTAAAGAAGACTTTGCCACCTCTGATGCTATGGGTGGTGATTTAGGTGCGTCTATTATGGACGTAGCTGGACCTGAACGTAGTCTAATGGCTGGCTATAAAGGCACTCCAGATAGAACTGCAACTCTCCCACTAAAGCCAGAAGTACGCCGTAGTATTCAGAATAAGTATGACGCTGCGGACCCTGCACGTCGTGCGGTACTTGAAGCCCAACCCGGTGTTATTGGTGATATAGCTCGTGAACGTGCTGAGCGTTATGCAAAACCAGAGATACCAGCGTTTGAAAGATTTGATCGTCGTAAAGAAGCCCGTGAGCGTGAGTTAATTGCTAAAGGTGAGAAGCCTGAGTTTGCCAAAGTAGCTGCAGAACGAGCAGCAGAAGCAGGTGTAGCCCCGGGTGGTGAATCTAAATTCATGTCACAAGAAGGTGTAGCAGAACCTAGCAACTTTGACTTTGAAACCCAGAAAAAATATGAGAATGCTTCGTTAGGTATGCGTGGCGCTAAGGCAGCATGGGAAGGTTATGTTCAAGGCGCACTTGGTGTTAATCAAGCTATCTCTGATCTGGTTGGCGCAGATGAATACTCTGCAGGGTTTGCTAAGAGAGCTGCTGAATCCCGTAATCAAATCCAATCAATGGGGCAAAACAAACAGTATCTAGGTCGTATGGCTGAAGGTGCTATTAGTTCTATTGCTCAGCAGTTGCCTGCTATGGTTGGCGGTGCTATGACTGGTAGTTCAGCATTAGTTCTTAGCAGCATGTTTGTAAACTCGTTTGGTCAAGAGTATTCAGAAGGTAGAGCAAAGGGTTTAGATGGCGCTGATGCTGCAACACGTGCTGGCTTATTTGCTAGCTTTGAAGTTATTGGTGAACGGTTTGGTTTAGGTTTTGAATTAGAACAAATTCGTAAAGCTACACAAGGTGTACCAACTAGCCAGCTTAAAGACTTCTTAGGTAACACACTGAAGAAAGAACTACCCGGCGAATACTTAACTACAACGGGGCAGTTTGCGGTTGATAAGTCCGCAGTTGGTTTGAATAAAGATGCTACGCTGGGTGACTACCTAGAACAGATGGCAGATACAACAGTCCAGACGCTGATGCAAAGCGGGATGATGACTGCGGGCACTAAAGGTGTTGGTGCTATAACTAGCAGGCTTGCCGGTGAGAAGCAAGAAGTACCTGACTTAAATAGAATCAAAGAAACATTAAGCAACACCAAAGCTCTAGACGAGGAAACAAGCTCGTTGGATATAACTCCAGTATCTCAGCCCCCTGCTCCACCTACTAACTTAGCGCTAGAGAAAACACGTAATGAAGCTTTAGAAGTAGAGCCTCCTGCACCTACCCCTGTTGATCCTTTAGCTGCACTTCAAGGCGCACGTAACGAAGGTATAGAAACAGAACCGCCAGTAGCGCCTACGGCAACACTACCAAAAGACTTAGCTGGTGCGAAACCCCGTTACTCTTATGGCGATAAAGGGTTTGAATTAAAGTTTGAAAGTGATATTGATCGCGCTGCTTATATTGCTGCACAGCCAAACCCATCTAAACGTGATGCTGACTACCTTAACTTTGTTATGCAGAACACGGGTATGTCAGAGGGTGAAGTTCGTGCATACGGTAAAACTATACGTGATGTAATTAAAGCTCAAGCTAAAATTGGTGAAGCTAGAACCGTACTAGAAATTTCTAATATGGCGAAGTTACAACCAAGACCAACTCAACCTATAACACCAAAACCAACTCAACCTGCAACAACACCAAAAGCTGCGGAACCTACACCTATTGACCCTGAACAAGTAGCGGCACTAGCCCAAGACTTTATGGTTAAAGGGTTTGCAGAAGATGATGCCCAGATGCTTGCGGAGCAGATGCTTAGGGATAGCAATGTAGGTCGTGTAGGTAGAGTATTAGAAAGAGACGTAGCTGCAGATGAACAACGCACAGTAGAAGGAAAGGCTGACCGTGCGGAACTACAGATTTTAGGAGGTGATAATGTTACTACCGAGCCGCCATCTTTTGTCACTCAGCCTAGCACAGATCAGTACGGCGATGGATTGCCTAGCGAACAACAGTTACCCGCCGGAGGAACTAGCGGAGCTATCGCTAGAGGATTGGATGCAAGTCGGAGATTGGTTGGACAGTTTACTGAAAGAGATGAGCGAGAGCGAGATTCACTAGAAGCTAATAAGCAACGTGTTCAGTCTCAATTATCACAAGCGTTTAATCGTGAAGCATATCCAGACTTAGGTGTACTACTAGGTGCAGACTGGACTCGTCAAACTTTATCAAGAAACCCATCACCTGAAGAATACCAAGATGCTGCTTATGCTCGTCTGGAAGAATTGAATGGTGAAAGACCTGAATTTGCACAACCAGTAAAGGAAACACCACGTGTCGCTGAAACCCCTAAAGCCGTCGAAGCAAAAGAAGAAAGACAAGAAGCACCCGCAGCCGAGCCAGCCGCACCCGCAGTAGAGGAAGAACCAGCCCCACTAGAGCTAGAGTCTACACGTAACGAGGCAATAGAAGTTGAGCCACCTGAGGTTAAGTCAGTTGCTAAGTCAGAGGCAGCGGTAGAAAAGCAAGTTAAAGCACGTGCGCCGGGTGGTGGTCGTAAGAAGTCTGAAACTGCTAAGACAACGGAAGAGCGTCGTCAGCAAGTTAATGAGATCAATCAATTTACCCGTGATGTTAAGACATTAATAAACGCAGCAACTAAGTTTGCTCAGCGCCAAGAGTTTGGTACGTTCGCTACACAAGAAGAATTAGATGCTAAAGAAGAGCAACGTGTCAATATGCTTGAACAGATGCGGGCTGAGTTATATCGCCTAGCACAATCTAAGAACCCACAGACAGGTTATGTACTAGCTAAAGATTACATACGTGGTCTCAAACCTGCGGAGCTAGCACGTGCAAAAACAGTCTATGAAGCTAGAAAAGCTGCGGCATTAAAACCACAAGCTGCACGTAGTACAGTAAAAGCAGAAGTAACAGAACAAACACCGTATGAAACTGAGCAACAATTAGGTATGCAGCCTGATTCAAACTTTAAGAAATTTAAAACTCTTAAAGAAGCGCTGTTATACATAATGAGTTCTGATAACCCGATAGAACAAATGCTAGCGGCTAGGTTGTTGCAAGCTGATAACTTAGGTACTATCAATAATGTTGGGTTCCAAGTCGTAGAGACTAACGACAAAGATACACCTGCGGATATTAAAGCTGAATTAGATAGTGATGCAGTTGGGTATTTTGTGCCTACCTCCAAAGACGACGTGGTCTACGTACGTGGTGAAAGTTATGGAGAGAACGAGCAAGGCATAAACCCTGAGATTGTTTTACATGAGGGTATGCACGCTTCAGGTTCTAAAAAGATTGCATTTGCGCAGTTAGCCATAGAACAAGGACAACCGGTAGAGCCTAGACTAGCAGAGGCTGTTCAAGAGTTACAGTCCTTAATGGAAAGAGCTAAGGCTGCCTTTGATGCACTGCCACGTGGTGAGCGTAACTTTAAACTCAACCATCTAAACAAAGCTGGTGCGTTCACAGACATCCAAGAGTTCTATGCTTATGGTCTGACTGACCCAACAATGAAGGAGTTCCTCCTCAATAAAGTCCCCGGTACAACAACCAAGACTTCTGGGTTTGATACGTTTGTTAATATTTTATTGCAGCTGTTTGGTATTGATCCTAAGGTACAGTCTGGCTTAAAAGATTTAGTCCTAGCTTCGCACGAAATCATGCAAGCTAAAGCTCCTAGTGGTGAACAGCTATACAGCATGGCTAACACAGCCTTAGGACATAAAGCAAAAGCTAAGAAGACTGATGTTGATAAAGCAATAGCTAAACTAAACGCCAGTAAAACAGCAGAAGAAAGACTTAATGCTCTTGGCTCTCTGTCCAAAGTAGCACGTGATCCTAGCCTATGGGGAGATTACATTAAGCTTAAGTGGAAGTACATGAACCCAGAAAAACTGGACATAATGCTTAAGGCTTCTACAACAAATCGTCTGTACCGTATAGCAAAAGAAATTGGTGTGGGTGAAGACTCGATTAATGATATACAAAAAGGTATAGAAGAAAAGAATGCCTTCCGTATGCGCACCATCCATAAAGTAGAAGATATAGTGCGTGGCTGGGTTAAACTTAAAGGTAAAGAATCACAACGTGTATCTGACCTAATGCACGTATCTACTATGGCGCAGGTTGATCCGTCGGTAAATAAGTCTGACCCTAAACTAAATGCAGTATGGAATAGCTTATCTGATAAAGCTAAACAAGTATATAAAGATGCACGTGATTTCTACACCGACAACTACAACCTGTACCGTGGGCTATTGAACCAACGCATAGCAAACGCAAATATAACTGGACCTGCTAAGCAGATGTTAATGGATGAAGTACGTGCGTTGTATGAGACTGGTGCTAAGTTAGCCCCTTACTTCCCTATTATGCGTTATGGTAAGTACTGGACTACGTTAGGTAGGGGTGAGAACAAGCAGTTTATTATGCGTGAGGCTGGACAAGATCGTGACTTCTTGATAGACGAGTACGTCAAAGAACAAAACATGAAGGGTGATCGCCGCACTAAAGACCAAATGATTGTGGATGGTGACATCAAGCTCGGTCAAGATATGCAGTCTCTACAAAGAGAAGCTATGCAGTCTAGTGAGATTTTGAAGAAGTTATTCACTATGGTTGATGGTATTACTGCGACTGACACTGCTACTAAAGAGGAAATAAAGAAAGACATATTTACCATGCACTTGGTAGCTATGCCAGAAGGTACGTTCCGTAAGCAGTTCATGCCGCGTCAAAATACAGCTGGTTACAGTAGAGACGCTATGCGTAACTTTATCGTGATGGGTAACCGGTTTGCAAATCAGCTAGCTGGAATTAAGTACTCACCTAAGATTCGTAATGGTATCAGCGGTGCTAGAGCTTCTATTGAGAAGAACCCTAACAAAGCACGGATGGAGATGTTTGTAAACCGTATTGCTGCACGTGCGGAAGAAGAACTTAACCCTCCAGAGATGGATACTATAGGTGAAAAGATAGCTCGCACAGCAACTAAGAGTGCATTTATTTGGCAGATGACATCTATTAAATCTGCTGTAGCCCAACAGTTCAGTATTATTACTCACTCAATGCCTGTCATGTGGAAACACTTTGGCTACGGTAAGACCACGGCTGAGATGATGCGGATGGCAAGAGATGCGTATAAGCAGGTGGGGGTTACTAGTAAAGATGCTAAGGGTAATATTATATATACAGCCCCATCTATTGGCTCCTCAAGAATAGTACAAAGTAACCCAGACTTAGTTAAGGCATTTAAGGCTTTACGTGAGAGTGGTGTGCAAGATGCTACTAGAACGATGGACTTAGCTAATAGAAAGAAAACAGCTAGCGAAAATTACTCACCAGTAATAAGCACTGTAGAAGCTCTTATGACTGCGCCATTCCATTTTGGCGAACGTATGTCTAGAGAGATTACGTTTATGTCTGCGTTTAGTCTTGCAATGGATAAGTTTAAAAGCGAGCCAGACCATAACAAGCGTGTGAACAAATCTATAGATTTAGCATTAGAGATTACAAAAGAAGGTTTGTTTGACTACAGCGACGCTAATACTCCTGAGTTAATGCGTAACACCCCGGTCAGAGTAGCGGCTCAGTATCGTAAGTTCCAAGTATTTAACGTAGAGTTTTTATGCCGTAACTTCATGGAGATGTTTAGTAACCTACCTAAGGAACAACGTATAGGTGCATTGAAAGCATTTACTGGTACGTTAGGTATGACTGCGTTACTCGCCGGTATCCGTGGGACGTTTATGTATAGTGTAATTATGGGTACTATACAAGGCATGATTAACTTGATACGTATGGCTGGTGATGACGATGATGAGTTAGAGTTATGGCAAACTAACTTTAAGAAATATTTTGAGAACGTATGGCTGCCTGAGATGTTTGGTGAGCCTACGATTGGCGGGGTTCCACTAAGTGAACTAATGTTGACAGGTACTATAGACAACCTAACGGGCTACGATATATCTTCTAGCTTATCTATGGACTTCTGGTTTACCGATGAATCTCCACCATCGGACTGGGGTAACTTTGTTGCTGATACTTTGGTTGATTGGGGCGGTGCTTCAGTAGGGTTGGTAGATACGTGGGCTAAGGGTGTTAAAGATGCCCAGAATGGTGATTGGGTTAAAGCTTGGGAGAAGTGGTTCCCCGCTATGTTCCGTGGGTTATTAACGGATGTTAGGTATACACAAGAGGGCGCACGCACTGGCAACCTACAAGTTATTAAAGAAGCCGAAGAGTTCACTAAAGCCCAACTAGCAATGCAAGCACTGGGGTATAAAACTAAAGGTCTTGCTGAACGTCAAAAAGATATATTCGTATACAACAACGAAAAGCAAAAGATTGATGCTAAACGTGCGGATATTATTAGGCAGATTGAGCGTTCTGCTACGCTAGATAAAGATGATCGTTTCCAAGCCATGATCGACAAAGCTTTACTGTTCAACTCTATGTACCCTAACCCTGAATTGACTATTGAGTATGAAGATATAGAACGTGCTTTTGATCGTCGTATGAAGTTACTGCAGAATAATGTTAGGGGTGTTGCACAAGAACAGAAGTTTTCAAACTTACTCGACTTACAAGATCGTACTGAAAAGTTATTGGATGAAGAGGCTAAATAAAAAACCCCCGGACGTACCGGGGGCAAAGTTCTCTGTGAAGGAGAATAAACGACTAAAAGGAGCTAACTAAAAGCCGTTGAGAAATAGTATATCTTAAACTCGCCAGACGCGCACACCTTGCACACCGTCCTCGATTACAACTTTGATAACCACGTTTATCTGTAATCTAGCAACAATAAAACTTATCTCTTCCTCAGCGGCTTTGGTATCCAAGCAAGGGATAAAGAACGAAGTCCCCGGCTTGAATGCTTTCCAGTTAATTTGGTACGGTATCCCCTGCACTCGCATCTAAGTAATCATCCAAGCTAATGAAGTCTGGGGTGTCACAATTAAACTGCATTACATGAACAGGCGGTCCTTTAATCTTAGTGCCTGTAGTCATGCGACGTGTAGTGCTTCCCTGATATACACCACGAGCCGTAAGCTGCTTTAGTGTGTCCTTGTAGTTAACCTGACGTTCTACGCAGTCATCTCTAAAGTGCTTAGATACAATAAACATCTTCTTAGTATCTGGCTCATATCGTATAACTAATTCACCATAGGGTTCTTGTATCGGTGCAGGTGACAGCTTAGTCCTAGCATCTGTCTCGCCGTTAACAATAAGGATATTACGCAAGTGGCGGTTCATGTAGTCACCAATGATATTAGAAGCATCATCAACTGGGGCAACAGTATCCTCACGAACGTCACGTACCATCGTAGTAGCCCACTTGTAAATTGCTTTCATGTCGTAGTTAATTAAACCTAACGACTTAGCAATCAAGCCACCGGTGATATTACATGCTACGACTGCTGACCAGAAACGCTCACGCTGGGTAAGACGTAACTCTTTATCAATCTTAGCTTGTACTTCAAGGAGGTTACGGATAGCTTCTTCTCTATTAGCTACTAACCATTGTGCATAGATGTCACCGGCATGTCCATAGTTCTGCAACAGCTCGTGGTCAAATACACGCTTGCCTTCTTCAGTAGAAATAGCATCGCTGTAGCCAATCTCGTACTCGATGAAACGCATACGCTCACCATCAGGTGTAGCCTTTAAGGAACCTAACTTCTCATAGAAGCTGGCATTAGCACTGGAGAGGGATAAGTTTTGCCAAGAAGTGAGGTTAAGGCGCAGCTCGTTGGCGGACGATTTCTGACGATCCTTACCTCTTCCTTGGGACATAGCGTACGACAGATCAGAGAACTCGTCTGACTTCATGTTCGTGACTTCGTCCATCGTGAAAGGCAGGTTATTCATCACACCTAGCTTCTGCATACGTGCATTCATTGTGTCCTTAGGTATAGCCATCAACCTATTAGGGTGTCCATAAATGCTGTTACACATTGCTAAGGTAGTAGATTTACCTGAGCCTGACTTCTTGAAGATCACGTTAACAATAGCGCCACTCAGCCCTGTAAACTTCAACAACGGTGAGCCGAATCCTGTCAGCGCAGCAAACGCGTTTGGTTCTAGTCCGGGTCGATTATACATGTTAAAGCATTCTTTCCACGCATCTAGCGTACCTGCTTGTGTCATGTAGTGTGCTATAGCCGCAGTCTGTGATGAAGGTGGACTGTAATATATACCTTCTGCTGTTATCTCACGGTCGCCAATAATAAACTTACTGTCATTATCAGCCCATCCAAATTGTGTTCTCATAAGCTCCGCCTTTCGTTCAAGCTGTAGTTCTTTTATGCTAGCCAGTACAAACTGTGCTAGTAGTTCCATTTGTTTTGGGTATCCTGCTACACCACGTTTAGCCAAGATTTTACGTAGATCATCCTTAGCTATGATGTGGTCAAGTGGTGCAGTAAACTCAGCAACACCGTCACGTGGCAGGTGTAGGCGCATCAAAGCAACTTCACCCAGCTCTGGGTCTTTCATACGCTTAACTACATACAAGTCATGCTCATAGACTAGATCATCTTCAGCATCGTCATCCTTAGCTTGCTTGTATATACCACCTGCTTTACCTCTATAGAATGGGAATGGATACGTTGGGATTACATACTCCTCAACTTCTTCCTCTTCCTCTGCTTCTACCTCAACTACATAGCCTTCTTCCGTTGGCTCATCACGTGCGATCTCTTTGCCTAATACTATGGGAGTTTTGATCTGACCCTTGTGTATGCAGCCATCACAGCCACCGGGGTTTTCCTTCTCAAAAGTCTCACAGAAATGAGGACCACCGTTACGCTGTAGGTCATGGACTTTAGTCTCCACTTCCTCAGGGTTATACCCCGGATAGTTCTCAGACATCTTGTGTGCTGCGTTAACACCTTCTTCGCAGAAAGCCGCTATCGACATAGCCGAGCGCCATAGGTTGTAGCTAATGGAATCTTGGTTCTGATAGCAATGCACTAACTGCTGACAACCCTGACCTTGTGCTGACTTAATCATGATTGTCTTAAACTTCGACACACGGTTACCCATAAGGGACATGGTCAAAGCACTACGTTGACGTAATGGGCGAGGGGTGAAAAGCTTTTTAGGCTCATCCACCACACCTAGTATCTCGCGCATCTGAGCAAGACTTGTGGTCTTACCCAAAGAAAGTGCCTCTACATTAGAGGGAGGTGAATCTTTATAGTTAGAAGTTCCGGGTATGCGCAGGATACGCGCAGCCTCAAAGCACGATGGGTCTGCTAACAGATCGTGTATGTCGCAGAGTGCATGTAGTCGGTTAGATACAGGCTCCCATTCTTCTCTCGATATAACTTCATCCAACACCCAGTATGCGTGTATACCACGGCCTGAGTTAACCAATGTTGGTCTTGGTAATCCTATAGTTTTGCAAAATCTTTGTAGCTCGGCTAAACCTTTAGCTTGGTTTATATAGCCATCTGCTTTTCCAGTCGTGGGGTCTATTACTGCTTTGTCTGTACCACAATCAATGTCCATCCAAAACGCTTTAAAGTACTTAGCATTTTCTTTCTTCCGGTTCTCGCCTGTCTCGTACTTGGCACACCCAAAATATACGTTACGTTCTGCTGCTAGAAACTTGTCTACTAATGCGTTTACTTCTTCACGAGTTTGAACTAATTCTTGTAGTACTGACTTTTCCTTAATACCCACAACAGCGTACCACCCTTCGGTAGCAAGTACTGTATCTAATAGGTCAAAGTTAGCCATGTTTTTATAGGGGTAAAAAAGGGGGGCAAGCCCCCCAAGCCGCTACGTGCGGGACAGAGATTAGTCGTCGCTCCAAGCACTAACCACATCGGCTAGGTTGGCTTTCGGAGTTTCACTTACTTCAGGCTTCTTGCTTGCCCGCTTAGTAGGTGCAGCTACTGGCTCATCTGGTTCATCGGCTACCTGTGGTGCTGCGATAGCTTTAGGAACTTCAGTCTCACCCTTGTCGATAGCACCGGCAGTCAACATAACTGCTTTGTGTGCTTCGGTAGACTCAACTGCTTTAGCCACAACTTCAGCTAAGTCTGGGTTGCTAGCTACAAAATCTACTGCACGGAACAGAACGCTTTGGTTGTCATTGTTCTCGTTGAAAGAGATTTCAGTAACAACACCATCGATGTCTTCACCGTTAGCAATGATGTAGTCGATGTAAGCATTCAGTGGGAACACATGGTTGTTGCCCTTACCGAAGATAGACTTAGATGCTGCTTCGAACTGATACACTTGACCGCTGTTGTTGCCTTCAGTTTCCTCTGGCAAGACCACAGCAATACGACGTTTGAAACGGCAAGCTTTAGTATCGCCTTGACCAGAACCTTTTACATTCTGTGGGCATGTTTCGCAGTTCTTACCTTGAGGTGCTTTGATGCTAGCGTCAGGCTTTTGACCATCGTTAGTCCAGCAATCTGGTGGAGCTGCTTCAGCATTTGGATCCCATGTCTTAGCGTAGAACGTACGCTGTGCAGTTGCAGGTGCTACACCCACAATAACTACACGTAAAGGACTCTTCAACTTACCTACGTCTTCGCCGTTAACAATACGCTTGAACATACCGTTACGTGGTGAAATACGTGGGATACGGCTACCCGTGTTCGCCTTCATCAGCGATTGGGTTAAGGCACTAGGTGCTTTCTTACCGGCTACTGCTACTGCACGGTTCTTAAAAATAGAGACTTCGCTCATTTACTTCTCCTCACAACGATTTTATATTGGCTGTCAACTAACATGCCGGGTGGGAACACATCGGGGTTTTCTTCGATGAACTGCTTCATGTTGCCTTGATGGATAAACTTTGCGAGTAACCCAATTGCATCATGTTCCTTAATAAACTTATACAGGCTATCCCAGTCATTGGTCATGTATCTTGTGGACACACTACGCATAATAGTACCTGCATTAGTCTTGATTGAATCAGCTCCGTTATCCTTGCAAATATCTAACATCTTCTTAGACAGTACATCCATCTGCTCTTCTAACTTAGCCAACTCTGCTTCGTGCTGCTTTACTAACTCCGACTTAGCATCACGTATTTTTATATATGCTTTCACTAATTTGTCTGCGGGTATTTCATCTTCTTCCATATCAGCTCCTTTATTATAAGTGTGGGATCACTAAGCCAAATAGTGCCAAAGACCGAAAGGAAGGTGCTTAGCTCCCACTGCCGGTGTTATATGCGCCACCTCCGGCTGGGCTAGTCAAACAAGTCTGAGGGCTAGGGAAGGATTCCCATCGCTTTTTTATGCAGTAAACAAATACAACATCCTAACCCTCAGGCTTCTTGGAAATACTATATTACACTATTTTCTTACAATGCAATCTACTTTTCCGATAATTCTTGTTTATAGAGTTCGATGATCCGATTGTGATTCTTAATGTTGTTACGCAACATGTGGTACATCCTTGTCTCTACTTCACTACCCTTAATATGCACGATAGTCATTGCGTTCTTTTGCCCCGGTCTATTGATACGAGCATTAGCTTGCAGGTATGTTTCTACTGAGGTGACAGGTGCGTACCATATTATCGTATCCGCTGCGGTTAGTGTCAAGCCATGTGATGCAGCTTGTGGTTGGATAATTAATACCTTAGGGTCTTGTTGTTCTTGGAAACGCTTGATGATGTCGTTGCGTTGGTTAACAGGAACTTGACCACTAATGATCTCTGCCTTGATACTTGCTTTAGCTAAATGTTCTTTAAGTAATTGAATCGTATGGGAAAAAGGCACGAACACTAACACCTTATGACTTGACTCTTCGATAACTTCCTGAACTGCATTTAATCTATTGCTAACATCAAACTCAATAACTTCTTTGTTGTCTGAGTAAACTGCGCCACCGGATATCTGTAACAACTTATTAAGCTTTACTGCTGCGTTAATAGCTGTAACCTCTTCACCTGCCGCGTCCATAACCATCAAGTCTTTTAGAGTCTTGTAGTACATCTTCTGCTGTGGTGTGAGTGGTGCTTCACGTTCAACAAAAGTAACATCAGGTAAGTCTAGGCATTGTGACTTCTCAAATCTAATAGCCGGTTGCAGTGCGTTATGTACAATCACCTCAGCATTAGGACGTGGAACCCAACGGAACTGACCGACCTTCTCCATCACCTTGTCACGGAACTGACCAAAGAACTTAGGCACTCCATCAGGATTAACTAGCTTAGCCAGACCGTACGCATCTACTGGTGACTGCGCTGCCGGTGTACCCGTCAACAACCATAGCCATGTGTTAGGTGTAGTAACAGCCTTCAATGCTTTCCAACGATTAGTCTGCATGTTCTTATACGCAGAGGCTTCGTCGGCTACGATCAAATCAAACCTACCATCCTCTATGATGTCGTCCTTAACAATATCAAGACCATCAAAATTAATAATGACAAACTCAGCTTCCCCTCTAATAATTTCTTTGCGTACCTCACGTTTACCATAGGCTATGTCGCAGCTACGGTGTACAGCAAAACGGAATAAGTCTTGTTGCCATGCTGACTTCAAGATAGATAGGGGTGCAATAATAAGTACGCGACGTACAAGACCTAGCTTCATTAAGTAATCAGCCGCCCATATAACTGCCGCCGTCTTACCTGTACCTTGTTCGTTAAAACAAAATGCTTTCTTACGTAGTGTTAGGAACGCTGCTGTTTCTTTCTGATGTGCAAACGGTTTAAACTGACCGGGGTATTCGTAGTCACGATTGATCGTAGATGGTACGTTCTTGATCTTTAGACTAGCTAAGTCTTGTGCTTCCTTCAACCCCCAGTACACAGCTACGTCATGTAGCCCATCGACTAAGACTTGTACAACTTTACTACGCTTAATCTTTTCTGTTACTAGGTGAGGACGGCGAGTGCGCACGACCAACAATTTATCATCTACGATTTGCATTTTATTTTTACTCTATATTGAGCGTAGTCTATAGTAAGGTCACTGGCACGTTCAAGTATGTGGAAAGCAGCCCACGGGTATACACCTTCAGTATCAAATACAGTATCCACAGAAACCCAATCTGATCCAAAAGTAGTAAGCCAGATAGTTCTAGCTTCTTCCTCACTTATAGTTGACTCGTCTATCATTTCTTTGGTTTGTTTACTTTAACCGTATGGTCTGAGTTACGACTAAACGATCTGTTAGCACTAGGTGCTTTTAATTTTAGGTTAGATGGTGCATTAGTACCACCCTTAGATAGAGGCACAGTATGATCTATGTCCTTACCTGTACGGTCTATACCTTTCTTGTCCATCTCGTTACGGGCACGTTGTCTATCCATCCGTGTCTCGTGTTCACCACGATCTACCTGTTGCTGATATTCTTTTTTGTAAGGGCGCTTCTTATTTACGTACGGCATGATTAACCTCTTCTATTATGCGGACACTCCACGACTGGGCAGAACTTACATAGCGGACCAGAGTTGGGGTTCCATACATCATTGTTGATAGCGGCTTCCAGTCTTGTTAACTCTGGTTGCATCGCTGATAGATAGGCGGTTCTAAATAAAGCATCATGCTCTTTCTGTACCACCTCGTTACTTACTACGAACAACAGTGCCGACTTTATGGTTTTGACCTGAGGGTAATGTGTGAACACTGCACCTGCAAGCAAGTCTAGCTGTTTAGTATCTGCGTACTTTGCGTTCTTACTGGTTTTATAATCGACTAAGAAAGCCTTCTCACCTTGAATGATAAGTAAGTCAGCTATACCTCGCCACCATACATCTTTGTCAAAGAACTCACATGGTGTGAACTCTCCGTCTTTCTTTGCTACACCTAGCTTAATCTCACAGTGCTTCTCACCCTCGATCTTTTGTAGAGCCTCAAGTGTCGTCTTAATAAAGCTGAACTTAGCGGGTATCTCCGTGCCATCACGTATGTATAACTCCGCCGCTGTATGAAGCTCCTTACCGTAGACTGTCGCGGTTGTATCCGAATCCTTGACATCTTTTAGTATCCGCAGGTGGTAATACTTCTTTGGACATTGATCGAAAGTTTTGATGCTGCTGTAAGACCAAGCTGGTACTGTCACTTTGAAAGTTCCTTTAGAGTAAACGCAGTAGCTATAGCAGTGCTTAGTGTCTCACCTTCAGGGACAGAATAAAACTCAAAGTCCCAATCAGAATGTTTAAATCTGCCTTGGTTTACAGTCGAGTGTGTTGCTATCTCTAGTATCCTACCGTTAAGCCCGTGGTACAAAGAAACTTTAAGCGATGGGTTAACACTGTGTGGACTTAGATGTTTATAGTCTTGGGTATTTGTTGATTCCATTTGCATCGTTTGTGCACTTAACCATCTTTTAATAAGCTTTATCATAACGCTAAACCCTTCATGGTTAATACAGTAGCTACTGCGTTATGTAACGACTCGCCTTCGGGGACAAGGTAAAACTCAGAATCCCAATCTGATTCATGTGAGTGTGGTTTGGGGTTGTATGAGTGAACCTCAATAACTTTACCGTTTATAGCCTTGTGTAAATGAATTCTTATTTTAGCGTTTACATTATGCGAAGAGTAAGGTTCTCCATCTGATTCAGTTTCATCCTGACCGAGTAGTCTTCTAAGTCTTTCGCCTATCTTAATTTTTCTCATTTAACACGCTCCATAACTCATGCCGTTTCCAGCTTCACAGTTCAAGGGTAAGTCCATACCCCATTCAGGTCTTATCTTCATGCACATCTCAACAAACTCTTGTGCATTTTCTACTTCCTCTTCTGGTACGATACAAGCTATCGCATCATGCACAGTCATCACGACTTTGTACTTCTTAGCTATTAATAACATCTGCTTACCAATAACTATCCTTGCTAATGCTTGACATACGTTCTCTGTTACCTTACCGCCGTATATCCTGTTAGGTATAATTGCTCTACCCTTCTTCGTATCATACACCATTTCTGTATTACCGTCCTCCTTAATTACCTTGCGTAGGTTCGGATATTTAAGGTACATGCCGTTCGGTAACTTGATTCCCTTGCTGCCTTCGATTACTAAAATACCGTCACGACCTAGTGTAGACAGTGTATTATCTTTTATACAATCTAAAGCTTTACCCGCAGCCCTCCAGAACTCAGGTATCTTTGGGTAAGTCTGCCGATAGACCTGTATGATCCTCTTGCATTCATCTTCGTCAACAAGCACGTTGAAGGTCTTAAGCTGTGTCTGGAACTTAGCCGCGCCCATACCGTACCCTGCACCGAGAATCGTTGTCTTACCAACAAACCTCTCACTCTTAGTAATGTCATCTTCCGCTTTATTATAAATGGCAGCTGCCATCTTCTTATATACATCTTCGCCCCTATCAAAAGCATCGACTAGATCGTTCTGCTCAGACAACCAAGCAAGTGTCCGTGCTTCAATCTGTGATGAATCAGAGTCAATCATCTTATAACCACGTGGCGCATAGATAGCGTACTTAATAGCAGAACTTCTGGGAAGGTTTTGTAAATTAATTTTTTCGTCACCACCCCACCGTCCCGTGTGAGCCGCATAGTAGCGTAGGGGAACTGGCATAGATCCTCTGGCGGCAATGTCAATGAAGCGTTGGGTTCTTGTTTCTTCAAGCGTAGACTTAACACCTAACCTAGCAGCAACAAGAGTTTGTACCCGTGAGTCTGAGTGTTCTAATAAAGCTTTGAACTCTTCATCAGATTTTGCAAACGCATAGGCTTCCTTACCTGTAGCAGCACTTATCTTTCTAGGCGGTTCAACCTGTAGCTTCCTTAACATCTCAGCAAACTTATCGTTAGACATGAGTTGATCTCTGCCAACTGCGTCAAGCGCATTCATTAACTCTTCTTTGTTATCCTTAACGTGGTGTAGATGCTCAGTTAATTTACTCTCATCTAACCGCAACACTGGTTCACTAAACATACGTATGGTCAAGTCAATAAGCTTAAGCTCATCCTTGTCGTAGCCTTGTGACAGTATCTTGAATAGCTCTAGTGTTAAGTGGCAGTCGTTCTTACAGTACTCGCCATACTCTGCTAGCTCTTGGGCGGTGAAGTCCACACGTCTTTTACCGAGTGCGTTGACGACTTCCGTACCTTTCTTACCGAGTTCATAGTATTCGGCAAGCGCAGCAAGACTTCCACCCACTTCAATAGTGTGTAGTGCACGAGCCATGCTAAGCGTATCGAGCCACCCCCGAGGACTAATCCCAAAACGCCAACTAAGTATAGCGGCATCAAACATAGCGTTGTGAGCCAGTACAAGGTGTTGTTCAAGATTGAGTGACTTGAGATAGCTTTCAATCTGGGTCTGTGTTCCGCTAAACCATTCAGCATCTTTTCCATCCTCCTTTACCCCTACCCCTATAGTCTCAAACCGTTTGTCACGTATGTATTCTTCAGTAGTTATCTTTGATAGACTAAACTCTTTGTCGTAGTAAGTCTCAAAGTCAAGTGCGATTATTTTCATAGTGTGGCTAACTTTTGTTTTAATACTTCGCCTAGTGTTGGTTTCTTTATGGGTGTGTTTGTTTGGTTCGGCGGGTATGTAATTGAGTTTTGGTGTGGGTTATATGGTGTTGCTAACATCCCGCTACCCCCACCACCTGCATGACCAACATTAACCCACGTACCGGGTTGTACTTGTGCCAGCCCTTCCTCTTCCGTACTATATAGCAGCGTAGACATAACCTTCTCGGTGTACACATCTCTATATATCTTACGCATACCTTCAGCTATTGCTTTTGTTTCTTCTTCTGTCAGTGCATGGCTCCAGTCTATGTACCCGCCACTTCCTTTGGGTATCATGGTACTCCATTTATTGTCGTGCTTTTTAAACTCCTCAGGGTTAGACTCCATACGTTTAAGTAGAATCTTTACTCCATCGCAAAATTCTTCACTCATTGTGTAAGCTCCTTTAGTATCTGCTCTACTAATTCTATGTTGGTTTCGTTAATCACTGCGGCTATACCCTTAGCTTCTTGAATCTCATCAAGCTCTTTTTTCTGTAGGGCTGTGGTTGTGTTGCTACCTGCCTTGCACTCTATAGCTATGAACTTACCGTTAACACAAGAGATGATGTCAGGTATGCCCGCACGTCCGTAGCCATTTGCTGCGGGGAAAAAATAATATGCGTCGTACTTCCTTAGTAGCTTAACTACTTGCGCTTTTACTTTTGCTTCAGGTGTCATAGCCATGATTACCTCTTCTCTATAGCTCGATTTAAATACCATTGTGCTTTCTTTAAGTCCTCTAAACTATCTGCACTCTTCTTACCCGCACGGCTAACATACTTAACTACGTTACCCAAGTGATAGTCTAATCCTTTAGCTTCTATGAAATCAATAGTTTCTATACCACCTGCTGTGTAGTGGTCAGGGTTATTAATTATGTCACGTATTATTGCCATTCTTAGCTCCTTGTTTCTGTATGTATGCTTCTAGTATCTCTCGTACCTTCTTACTACCATTAGAATAGTTATCTCTGAAATGATCGATGATATGTTCTGGTACTCGGATAGTCATAGACTTCATTCGTATCTTCTTAGACTGCCTTGTTACTACGGTTGACATACTTCTACTCCTGATTAAAAAATTTATATAGTATACACCACCCAACACACGCACAAATAGATATACCAAAGAAAATACCTATGAATATAAACATCGCTTGTAGCCAAGTCATTTCTTACATATCCTTTTCTTTGCTGCTTCTATGTCAGTATCAAACCACCATGCTGCGCACATCTCATCTGCTTGCTTCTGTGTCAGCGTTGTTTCTTTCTTGAATATGTTTGGTGCGCTTAAATAATCATAGGTCAGCTTCGATAGCACTACTATAATAATTAACATAAGCCACGCTAAACATATATCTGTAAACCATCCAAGAATATCTGCTCTCTTCATGTGTTCTTCTCCTTTAGCTTGGCTTCGATGGCGCGAGCGAATGTCTTTAAGTCAATCTTTGCAAACTGCCCCATGTCGAAAAACACTTTCTCGACCTCTGCGTCCGTCAGCCCTACCCATTCTTTCTCAGGCTGCGCTAGTCGGGTGCGTATTGCTTCTTCTACTTCTAATACATGAGCGCCGTTTGGATTTGTACCATGTTGAAACCAATGAAACCAATCAAGCGCCATCTGCATTACTTCTTTGTCAGTCATGTGTTCTTCTCCTTCAGCTTTGCTTCGATGGCTTTTGCGTATTCCAATGTATCAAAATAGCAGTTAGTTACATATTGCTCTGCCATTGCTTCGTATTCTTCATCCGTCAGACCTACCCATTCTTTCTTTACCTGCGTTAGTCTGGCTTTGATTGCTCGTATAGTTTCAACTTGCCTTGTTGTTCTGTCGCTGTTCCATACAGAAATCAGTGCATCTAACGCTTGCTGTAATAGTTCACGATCAGTCATGCTGCCCCCTTGCTCGGATAGCTTCGCCATACTGCCAGCCAGCAAGGCCGTCAGGTAGGTCATCATCCAAGTCATCACACAACTTCGCACAAGCTTCACGCTCTATCGCTACAGCATCACCAACTAACTTCACAACCCATGCAGGTACTTGTCTATGCCCTGCGAGTTCTTCTATTTCTTTGTAATTCATTGCTTCCTCGCTTCCATCATTGCATCTGCATATTTGTAGGCCATCTCAGGCCAAGAGTCTGAGTGACCCGTGTTCCTTTGAATTATGGCTGCTAATACCTTCGCTGCAAAGTAATCACGTAAGTCCATGCCCTCTTGGTAATACTGTGTTTTACCTGCGAATGCTTTCATATCACTCCTCCTTCTTCTTAAACTTGCCCTCGTGTACCATATCCTCGAACACAGCCCATAACTTCTGGAACTTGTACTCATACAGGGTTAGCAAGCATCTCATGTCAGCAACGCTAGCCCCTTGCTCATCAAGCATCTTCATCTCATCGAGGATACCCCAACAACCAAGTATGTTATGTTCTAGATCGAATCTATCAGCCATGTTATCCCCCCTGTTGTTTTCTTAAGGCTCTGTTCTTAGCGAGTGTCTCTCGTTGTCTAGCATATCGTTCTTTACTCTTAGCTATACGTTCTGGTGACTCCCACTTTCTTACACCATGTGATGCAACCCATGCGTTGTACATCCAGTTAGTAACAGGGTCATTCCATGCTACCTCCTTAGCTATAGTCTCTTGATACCACGCTATGAATCCATCTCGTGCTACTTGAGAAGCTTCAAGGGCTAGGGACTTTTGTTTCTCTATCTCCTTGTTAAATAACTTCTCTTCTTTGTCATCTAACTCATCTACATCATCTATGTTTTCTATTTGCTCGATCATTTGTAGCCCATCCCTCTACGTAATACTTTAATACTACGTGCTTCATATTGTGCGTAGCGTAGGTGTGGTTCAAGTGCATCTACCGCGTGACTAGCATAGTTATCACCTACGGTAAGAGATGTAGGTTGGTCAAAGAACTTACGCTCTTTCATAACAGGGTCAGGGATAACACGACCGTCACCACGTTTAGTTTCGTGGAAGAATAACTCTGGACTCATGTGACGTAACACACGTACTACCTTGTCAATCTCTTCTGTGCCTTGATTTGCTACGGATTGTAAATAGATTTGCTGTTGTTGCGTTAACATATTAGCTCCTTTGGGTTAGTAAATATCATCGAAGTCATCTTCAATGTAATAGTCTGCTACTTGGTTTCTTCTATCTTCGTTCTTATGTCTAATCTCAGTTTTGATTTTCTTGATTAGCTCTTTGTCCTTCTTGAGCATTGCGGGTTGCTTCTTGTCACTGTGCATCTTAGGTAACACAGGTGCTTTCTGTGTACGTTGTTTGGGGGTATACAAATCCTCAAATGATTGGAAGTTAAGACTACACTCCACGCACTTGCGTCTGCGCCACACCCCCGTGCCACGCTTCTCAGTCTGCGTTACTTTAGTATGTTCATCGCCACACTTAGGACACTTCATCTTCCCTATCCTTAGGTAAAAATACTACGAAACCTTCTTTGGTACGTACACCTACATCTTCTAGCACTTCACCTTCCTCTATCAATTTAAGCAGACCTATCTGCGCTCTTAGATCAATCGGGATAGTGTTTACATCGTAGGTAGTTACCTTGTCATTACAGGATACCACATATTTATCTTTGTGTATGACAATTGCATAAAAGTCGTTATCTTCTTCTTGCTTAGCAAAGCGCACATACTCATCCGCTTCACGTTCGTACTTCTCTGCTATCTCTAACGTCATGTCACCTAGCGTAGCCTTGTATGCTGCCCAGTTATCTCGAACATATTTCTTTTGAGACTCTTCTAAGTGGTATGAAGTGTTCCTTACTATTCGTTCCTTATGTGCAACTGCGTGTCTATACTGCCCCACACCTCTGGTTATAACATTCTCAAGTATGTCTACAACGGGCGGAGGGTTAAAGTATTTATGTATAGCCTTCATTGCTACAGGTAACTTAGTAGTCTCAAGGCGGTGTCCTCGCTCCCTATCCGCAGCTAACCTCTGGTTGTACACTATATACGACGGCACTCTCTTACCATCATTGTTGTATTTATATTCACCTTTAATCTCACCTACTTGCTCACGTGGGTTAGCATCGTTAAATACTGCAAACCTAATCGACTTAGCTTCCTCGTTGCTATCACCTGTGTATCTAACTCCAGTAGCAACAAACTCCCACTGCGGATACTTCACGGCTAGGGCATCTATAAATGGTTGTATATCTTCGTGTACATCTAAGTCATCCTCAGCGCTAAGCGATGTGTGTTTTGTATTTGATAGTACGTTTGGGTATTTATATGCCATGTTAAGCTCCACTTAGTTCTGCTATTTTTCTATAACGGTCGCGTATAACTGTGCCTTCTGGTACTTCTTGTCTAACTAATGCTTGTGGATTTGCTGCCATTAAGAACTTATCCATTTGACTTCTGGCTTCCGTGATGTTTAGTCTAGCTCCGCTTAGCCATGAGTATTGCGAGAAAGCCAACCAACAAGAAGCCCTATACCAGTTCTCCATGTCCCCACTCTTAATCAGACCAAAGAACTTATCTAATTTAGCACGTGTATCCTCTATGCTATGCCGCCATGTAGGTACGTAAGTAAGACCAAACGCATAGTCGCCCATACCTAGATAATTAACTAACTCTTCCTTCTCTTCTGGGCTAAACGTACCGCCATCTCTAACCTTGATGCTGCCACTTAAGTAGCTCATAAAGTCTTTGATACCCGCACGTAGATTCTTCATAACCTTGCGGTCAACTTTATGTGTGTATGCTTTAGCAACTTGAAGTACTTGTAGCTTACCTTCTCCATTACGTTTTAATACCATACCGCCCGATAGACGATACTGATTACCATGTATGCTAAGTACGATGTCATGGTCACTAACTCTACCTCTTATACCTAACACATCATCTATAAAGTTAGCTGTTGTTTGTGTTGTGTATTCTGCGTCAGTAATCTTAACTATGTCATCAGGGTAGAACGTAACTACATCGGTGTCATATAGTCTGCACTTAATCTCACCCTCAGTGCCCTTGAGTATTTGAAACTGTGTACGGCTACGATGTCCTAAGGGTTTCATACCTGCGTTTACACCTGAACCTCTGATAGGTTCTACGTTGTTATATCTTTCTAATGCGTCAGCATAGTTATATATTCTATGTATGCCACTATTTCTATAGTTAGATCCGTATCCCATGTTATTCTCCCTTAAATATCTATATGAATATAACGCTCACAACTAAGTAAGTAGTCGTAGTCACCACAACAATCACTCTCTATGTCATCATCACTCTCACCGATACGCATGAACTCATACGCACCATCGAACGCTCCCTTAGCTCCACAGAACTCTTCAACAAACTTATGTACTGCGCTGTTAAATAACTTAACATTGTCGTACTCGTCATACCACTTAACATGTTCTTCCTTGAGTATGATCCCTCTATCAAACCACTTGATGCTATTCTCAAACTCCTTCATAGGGAAGTTAGCTGTTAGCCATAGTTTAAGTAGTGGTAAGTGTTCAGGTTTGTTTGTGTATAGCAGTGCTACTACATCGCTTCGGTATCCCATGTTGATTATCCTTTTCTTCCACATTACCAGTCGAACTTATCTAAGATTGCATCGACACGCTTCTTCACATCGCTACGTGCTGTCTCATACTCTTTGATGTCCTCGATGTCTACACCTACTAAGGCACGTTCAAGGTCACGTCGTGCTTCCTCTAACTTAGGGTCATTGGTTACATTCAAGTGAGTAAGTAGTCTGCATAGCTCTTGAGGATTCTCAATCAAGCTATCGTGGTATCGTTTCTTCTTATCAGGGTCAGCACCATCATCATTAAGTTTAGTAGATAGTGCAGTCAATTCTTTATGTAACTTATCCCACGGGGCGCGTACTGCTTCGGCTAATCGATCATTGAAGTCAGCTTCATAGCTTGCGGCTAACTCACGCAAGTCCTCGTTACCTACATCTAATCTCCAGTCACCTGCTTCGGGTAACGGTGAGAACACTATCTTAAAACCAAACTTCTGCTTAACCTCGTCAAGCGTTGGGTAATCATCAGCCTTAAACAATGCACCTAAGTGTGTCTGTGCATTGGCTACTATTGTTGGGTATTGATTAAAGAAGTTATTACACATCGTCTCGTATGTAATCTTCATGTTGTTGATGTGTTGCTTGTACTCTAAGACTAAGCTAGTAGGTAAGAGCCTTGCGCCTTTGGATGCCCACGGCATTGTCATGTCGTTGTGGTACAGGCGAATCTTAGCTGCGTACTTGCCGATGTCTGAGCATAGTGTTGAACCTGCTGTTAAGTTTTTATATACCTTGCTTGCATCGTGTGCTGCGTTGTGATTTGCATTCACTGTATCTGCTACGTTACGGTCTAACTTGCTTGCACCCCAGTTAGATACGTTTAACTCTACTAGTACTGCGCTTGATGATATACCCATGATTAGCTCCTTAATAGTTTTAGATATGCATCTGCTTCTTCTTCGGTTAGTCCATTTACAACCATTTTAGGATTCGTTAGTACATCAGCTACGATGCCCCACTCCCCATCTTCTTCATTCTCTATCTTGTCGTAGATAGTCCATGATGCCCAGTTCTTAATCATTCGGCTTACCTGCCATCTTGTACATCTGATACAACTCGTCACCTAGTAACCGCATTGATATACCACTACGAACATCCATTGGGTACACGTGATACGTATAGGTTGAACTCGATGCACCATCTTCTCTGTGGTACTTCTCTTCGTACACCTCAGCTCTACCTAATACTTCCATCAACGCTACACCATCTTTAGTATCCATAACGAATGACTTGTACCCCATATCAAGTACGATCTTAGCCATCTTAATCTCCTTTGATGTGAATAGTTTTACCGTTAGGTGCTGTGGCAGTGTTACCACCCACGATAACCCAGAGTACTGGGGATTCCCAATCGCTACCCCAATCCGAGCCGACGTACCCATCTGTAAGCATAATCGTACATTCTGGCTTGATGCCTTTATCCACAAGGTACTTGCTAACACAACTAGGCGAAGTGCCACCGCCACCCTTAGGCTTAGTAGAGTCAATGATTGAACCCACCGTTGATGCATCGTACGTTTCATGTCCTGCTACCTCCCCGTCCCAATACAACAAGTCAACCTTCTCAGGTGATACTTCCTCAGCTACACCCTTAACTTCAGAAAGGAAGTCGTTTAATTCCTTGCCCCCGATAGACCCACTTGTATCTATCCCGATTACTATATGTCCTACTCGTTCGCTGATTAACGTGGGCATATACACGTCTTGCCCAATGTACCTGCGGTTTACTCGTCTCCATGATGATGCGTCCTTTCCTGCACAGATTGATTTAACATACTCACGTAGCTGCTCACGCCAATTAACTTTGGGTTCAAGTAGCTCACCTAACTCACGACTCATACCACCTGCGCCACTACCATTAAGTTTCTGGTGTGTCATTGCGCCTTGCCGTATAGCTTGCTCGACTTCCTTGTACAACTCTTTCTTCTCGGCATCGGTCATGTTCTCTGCACCGTCCCAGTCATGCTCGTCAAAGTTAGAACCACAGTCCCCGCCTTCTTCTTGCTGCTGCTTAAGTAGGTCATAGACTTGCTTGGTGTTCATGCCACGATACTTCTCATCAAGTAAACCTATCGGCTTACCGTTCTTGATAGGTCTAGCGATATACTTGCCTTCCTTGTCCATGTCGAATAACTCAAGGTTAATAACGTAGTCACAAGCTGCGTTAGCTAGGTATTTGTCCTCGTCGTACAGCTTTCGCCACGTAGTTAAGTGCCGGTAAATTTTGTGCATACATTCGTGAAGAACAACGAATGCCAGTTCCTTCTCGGTCAAGTCCTTAACAAACTCCCGCCCATAGAACTCGTCACGACCGTTGGTTGCAGCCGTAGGTATATCGTCCTCAATACTAGTCTTGCCGATCATCATTGCGCCCTGCCACAATGCAAACTTAGGCTCACGCATTAGACTGATCTTGACTTTCTTAACCTTACGTTCTTCCTTGTCTATACTATCCATGCTAGCTCCTTACCTTTAGTTAGTAATAAGATTTCTTTTTTCTTTGCTTCTGCTTCGTCATACGTCATTGCTTCTGTAATAGGTGCAGCTTTGCTGTCGTCAAAGTCCTCCCTGAATATGCGGTACATATACTCCTTACGTGCTGCTAGATATGGCATGTTGGGTTTACCTACATTGTCCTCACTCACCCATGCTATGAAATATCTAGGCTCTCTCATAACAAGTCCTCGTTCTTAGCTACCCACTCGCTGAACTTTCTGCAACTGAATGCAACGGGCTGCTTGGTCTTAGACTTAGCGATGTTGATTGCGAACGCTGCTTGCCATTCTTCAGTGAAGCGTTCTAGGTACTGCATGAATGGCTCGATTGTTGTCTTGTCTACCTTCTGGATTGCACCGAACACAACGATAGCTGCTGCACCTGCTGACTTAGGTACTACTGCACCTCGTGGGTCTTTGATTGTTGACTCCCATGTCGGCAGTTGGTCTGAGTATTCGAGGTAGGCTTGGAAGTCACGTGCTGCTGATTCACCTATCGCTCCCGTCAGCGCAGCTATTACGCTTTCGTTATCTAACTGTTGTCTGATGTTGACGATGTTACTTGCACGTTCGAGTGAACGAGGGGATACGTATGCTTGTGTAGGTTTAAGCGGATTGTAGATGTAAGGATTTTCTTTCTGGCTTGCATCGGTATAGCTTGCAAATATCTGCGGCATCATACGACCGAACGCTAAAATTTCTGGTGCAATGCCATGATTCATAGCCCACTCAGCCCACTCTTCAAAGCTCGGCTTCTCGATGTTCAATGGGATGATACGGTTAAGACTGTGTGCTTTGAGATTGTCACCGACACCATCGGTTGCTAAGTTACCTGTAAGGAATATGATTGACTCGTTATGTACTGGCACGTCACCTAGTCTAGGATTGTGCGCTTCGAGTAGTGGGTGCAGCATGTTCTTGATTGGCTCTGCGCCTTTGGTGAACTCGTCAAGATTGACAATGACTGGCTCGCCTGTGTGAAACATGAATCTAGCGTTGGGGTAGTAGCGTGTAGTCTTGGTGTCCTTGTCCACTACGGGCATGGCGATGTCACCTAAGTCCATGTTGGGCACGTCCATATAAGCAACGTGATGTCGAGGTAATAATTCTTTGAGGGTTGCAGTCAAGGATGACTTGCCAATTCCCGGCTCACCACGTAGTAAGTAACGATTCTTTGGGGATGCTACGATAATCTTCGCAGCTTGTTTGAGTGTGACGGTCTTACCGAAATTAATTTCAGCCATGTTAGCTCCTTGTTGTGTTGTTGTGGTTTATATACTTCTTACATCGTCTTACATTATAACACCCTGCCTAACTTATTGCAAACATATTCTTTCATGCGACGTGTTGCTTCCTCCTGCTTACCTAGCTGTAATGCTTCGTAGATTCGCAGCAGATCGTTCTCTTGTGGCGCATCGCTGTCCTGTACTACATAGCCACGTCTTTGCATCTCGATAACAAGTTCTTCATCATCGAACTCGCTCATATCTACATCTACATTTATCCATGTCATACATCCTCCCTTAAATGTTGTTCAGCTTCTTGTAATAATTTGTCAGACGCATACTTAATCCCTAATATAAAAGCATCAACAAAGGTTTCTTGTACATCTTCGAGGTGATACATGGTTTCATAGTTCTTGTGTAGCTCGCCATCCATGTCATACATAAACTCAGGCTCGTACTCTTCCCATGCCTTCTTCATTGCCTTACCTCTTGGGGTGATAGGTTCTGCTATCCACGTCATCACTTATCCCTCCATATGTAATAGAACATTATCAACCCATAGAATACGCCCAACACATACGCTGCCACTCTGCCTGACAAAGCCGATGCGAGGTAAACATTAGCCACAATAAAAAACATATCATGCCACTTCATTTAATTAACCCTCCTGCTTTGTAATGTTTGTACTATCTGGTCGCTGCTCTCAGAGACACGTCGGCATATGTCAGCATACATAGCATGCGCCTGTACCAAGTGCTCGGCTTCGGTGTCGGGGTTAGCCATCAGCTTAAGTACTAACTCCTCCATGTGTTGCTTGGTCTTA
>JACCDX010817112.1_pt1 | contig 40957 bp, 38 predicted proteins | sample 7449681 | NCBI WGS metagenome assembly JACCDX01 (sample SAMN15323450, study PRJNA562643) | freshwater metagenome | isolation source: river surface water | place: USA:Blue River Watershed | collected 2017-08-18
GGTGGTGGCTGCCGGCCCAAAAGTAGAAGAGATCTCGGACGAGGAGCTGGAAAAGCTTCGTAAAGCAAAAGAAGAAGCTGACAAGCAAACCGAGGAAGAGATCAAGGCCGCCGAAGAAGTAAAAGCCAACAAAGGAAAGCCAGTCGACAGAGATGAAGATGGAAGACCTAAATACGTTTCTGGTGTTAATCAACCACGCGATGCTAAAGGTAAGTATCGCAAGGTTCTTGCCCGCCTAAAGCAGGACCTTGGAGTTGCCGGTTTGTCTCGTGCCCTAAAAAAGGTCGAAGAAGCTGAAAACTTAGATTTTGCGGGAGACTACGCTAAATCAGCTAAGGCCAGCAGCGAACTTTTGGACATGATTGACCGAATTGATACCAAAGCTTTGAACCCGAAATCTTTGGAGAACGTCCGTTTGAGCGCGGCAGAGCTTGGCAAGACCATTGCTAATCTGCCTCTCCCCTTCGGAAAAGAGTCTTCAAAACTTAGATTTAGCGATCTACCCGTCGGACTTAAGGATCTAATTGAGCAGATGATCACTCGAGTCGAGGCAAAGATCGGTAAAGAGGATGCAGACATAGCCACAAAAAGTCTGAAATCCTACATGTCAGGAGCAGATGTTTACTCTCAAGGAGAAATCCAATCCGAGATGAGCAAGCTGCTCCGACTCCTTACCTAAAAAATAAGGTAAAATTATCCCTAGGTGGAGCGCCTCGCGTTTTGATGCGTTGAGTCCCTCGGCCTTGACTGAAAAAAACGGACGTAAGTCGCGTCCACTAATAACTGGCCTAGGAGGTACAGTGTACGACCAAATTAAAACTCAGCTAGATACTATCTCTGAGCTGAGCGACGAGCAAATCGCCGAGCTACAGTCAGAGATTATCAGCCAGTTTGAGATGGTTGAGGGTGAAGACCCTACTCTTGAGACAGTTGATGCTATGACGTCGCTTGCCGACTCTCTTGACATTGTTCGTGGCGAACTATCTCGTCGCGAAGCTCTAGCAGCAGAACTTGCTACCAGAGCCGCTGAAGCTACTGCTCGTGTCAAGGGTGTAGCAGATGACAATGGAGAGGAAATGGCTATGACCGAAGACGAGCCTATGGATCAGGTAGAAGAGGCCCCAGTTGCTGAAGAAGCACCTGTGGAGGAAATGCCTGAGTCAGAGGAGCCAACCGAGGTAGAAACCGAGGAAGAAGACAAGAAAGAGGAAGAAATGTCTGTAGATGAGACTATTGCAGCTTCAGCTTCTGAAGAGTCTACTCCTGAGGCTGTAACTGAAGCAGCTCCGGAGGCATCGGTCGTAGAGGCAGAGTTCTCAGCAGGTGAAACTGTGGAGGCTACTAGCACCGAGATCGTTGCAGAGACTCCAGTCGAGGCAGAGGCATCAGTTGAAGAGACTGTTGTTGAGGCCGAGGCAGCCGAAGAAGCATCAACCGCTCAAGAAGACGGTTCTGAACTATCAACCACAAACGAAGAGGCCACAGAGCTTTCTTCGACAGAAACTATCGAAACATCAACCGCTCTTGTAGAAGAGCAGAAGGAGCAGGCAGTGACCGCTGCAGCTGAACAGCCTTTCGAGGCACCAGCCGACCGTCAGCCTGTAGTTCAGGTTACCGAGGTACCAGTAGCAATTACTGCTGGTGCTGACATCCCTGGTTACAGCGCGGGAAGCCCAGTAAAAGACATGGCTGAGGTTTCTCAGCTTATGGAGAAGAGACTACACTCTCTTCGCCGCGTAAACGGTGGTGATGGTGAGCAGCACATCGTTGCTTCCTTCTCCACTCAGTACCCAGAGGACCGTTTCCTCGGTACCGACCCACTAGAGAACTCCTCCAAGATTGAGTCAGTAGTTGGCCAGCAGGCACTTGTTGCTTCTGGTGGACACGCTGCCCCAGTCGAGGTCAAGTACGACATCTTCGGAATTGGATCAACCACTGTTCGCCCAGTGCGCGACTCTCTTCCAAAGTTCCAGGCTGACCGTGGCGGTGTTCGCTTCGTAACCCCACCAAGCTTTGCAGCTGGTACCTACGCTGACGCTGTTGGCGTATGGACCGCAGCAAACGACTCAGCAGAGACCCCTTCGCCTTCAAGCAAGACCTCTTTGACCGTTTCTGCAGCTGCCGAGAACACTGCTGTAACTGACGCTGTAACCCTACAGCTACAGTTCGGTAACCTCATGACTCGTGCTTACCCAGAGTTGATTGCTCGCCACAACGAGCTAGCTCTTGTACAGCACGCTCGCGAGGCAGAGCAGTACGTAATCAGCAAGATTGAGGCAGGTTCAACTGCTGTTACCGCTGGAACCCTTCTAGGTTTCGGTCGTGACTTCCTAGTTACCGTCCGCAAGGCTGCTGTTGCTTACCGTTCACGTCACCGCATTGCTCAGAACACTCAGCTAAAGGCTATCATTCCTGACTGGGTATACGACGCAATGGCTGCTGACCTAGCTATCGCAATGCCAGGCGACGGAACTCTTTCTGTTTCTCGCTCGGAGATCGAGGGCTACCTAGCACAGCTGAACGTATCTCTAGTTGCATCTCCTGACCTAACCGTATTCGGTTCTCAGGGTGCATCTGGTCTACTTGAGTTCCCAGACAGCTTCAAGTGGTACCTCTTCGCAGAGGGCACCTTCTTGTTCCTAGATGGTGGAACTCTAGACCTAGGTATCATCCGTGACAGCTCCCTAGTTGGAACCAACGACTACAAGATGTTCGTTGAGACCTTCGAAGGCGTTGCCAAGGTAGGTATTGAGTCTCTAGTAATCACCCAGGCCGTTAACGTTAACGGTGTGGCTGCTGCTCTACGCGACACCACTGGTGGCGCTTCCGCAGCTGCTATTGAGCTCTAAACCATAACTAAATAGGATCGGCTCCCGGGGCTTCGGCCCCGGGGGCACATCCAAAAAACTTTCAAGTTAGGATTGAAATGGCTTTTCCAAATAACGGCGTAGTAGAGGCACCAAAGGTTGTGCCCTCCGCTTTTGGTCTACTTGCTGTAGTCAAGCCAGAGAACTCAGCTGATGAGGACCGCTGGATTAGAGGATTTTCCCAGGAGTGGGAAACAGAAGTAAGTAATCTCGTAAACTGGGACGACACTGACACAACCGTAGACGTTTTTGCCACCCGTGCAAATCCAGTTCGTCACGTAAGAATTAAGCCTTTCTTCATCGAGGCAACCGAAGATATTTCAACTCTAGGATTTTTAGCTTTAGACCGAGTTGCCAGAATTACCAGACAAATTGAAGCTGGGTCCCAGGTAGCAATCGAAAGAGAACTCTGGGAAGGCACAATCCGTAAGGGTGAAAGCCACGACAATCTTGCTCTTTCAGATGCAGCTGCAACCATTTTAGGTGGAGGAACTGCATACTCTCCAAAACGTGCTCTTGCTCTATTGGAGCAGGGAATTGCAGAAGCTTCTCAGTTTGGGGAGCAGGGAACTATTCACATGACTCGCGATGTTGCTGCACTCCTTTCGAGCAACTCAAACATGCTCTTCCACGACAAAGTGAAAGAGCACCTACAGACTTTGGGCGGAACTCCAGTTGTTGTCGGAAATGGCTACTCTGGCGTTGGCCCTGATGGTGCAACTGGCGCAACTGCGTCAGCCACCAACAAATGGATGTACGCCACCGGCACAGTACGAGTGTATCTCGGAAATGTCGATGTCGTAAATGACAATCTAAGCCAAGCTTATGATGTGTCCGGAAACGCAAATGACATGAGACTCAAAGCAATCCGCCCAGCCGCGGTTTACTTTGACACATCCATCCACCTCGCTGTTCGGGTCGACCTAACAGCTTAAGTTAAGAAATAAGGAGAATAGCTAGATGGCTACTCAAGAATATGCAGCCAGCATTCAGGGTGTGTCTATCCGTGTCACCCGCCTAGATGCTGCTGGTAACCTAATGACGGGATCTGGTGATTCATACACCACGTCTGCGTTCATGCGGGTTTCGTTTACTCCAGAATATGAAGAGGGAGACGAAATCACTGAGAAGGGTGCCAACGGTGTTGTATGTGTAACATACAAGGCCCCAGACACTCTAAAGCGTATCACCATGGAGCTCGCAATTTGTGAGCCAGACCCAGAGCTCTCTGCTCTGATCTCTGGTGGTTTGCTTCTACGTAAGAACCTAGGAACTTTGGCCAACCCAGACAACAAGTCAATTGGTTGGGCAGCTCCTGGTGTTGGAGATGACCCAGCTGGAAATGGTGTTGCCCTAGAAGTATGGTCACACGCCATTAAGAATGGTAAGAAGGCTTCAGTGCTTCCTTACTTCCACTGGATTTTCCCATACGTAAAGATGCGCCAATCTGGCGACCGCGTCATCGAAAACGGCCTAATGGCTAATACTTTCGAGGGCTACGGTCTAGGCAACCCTAACTTCCAGGCTGGCCCGGATGGCCGCTGGGAGTTCCCAGTTGCCGCAGAGCGTCCATACTCTTACGCACGCACCGACTGGGCTCCAACTGGTCTGAACGGTTTCTACACTTGGACTGACGGTACTGGACCTGTTTACTTTACTTCAGCTACTGCCACTGACCCAAGCACCATCAACCTTGTCAGTGCTGCAGCTCTACTGTCTGGAACCAGTGCAACTCTAACCTTCAGTGCTAACCCTAACATCGCTGCTGGCGACGAGATCAAGGTTGACAATGTTAACCCAGCCCTAAATGGAACCTACACTGTAGCTTCTATCACTGGCAACACTGTTAGCTACTCAAGTGCCTCGATTACTGCTGACATCAGCTCCTTCAACGTCTCTCGTGGCGCTAAGGTAACTGTTGTTAACAGCGCAACTGAGGCCCCAACCTACACTGCAGTAACTAGCCTTCCTGCAGGAGACGCTGAGTACAACGTTCCTGGTAACGTCAACTACAACGCTGACGACGCAATTGACAACATCATTGCTTCTGAAGAAAACCCTAGCTAATCACTAGAACGAACGGGTGGTGGCTCTAGAAACTTACTAGGGCTACCACCCGTTAAAATTATCTAAGAGGTAAATATGACCAGCAACCTATGGATTCTCCCCGAAGAGATGGGAGATTACGCCTACACCGAGTTTACTGAAGAGGCAGCTCAGGTGGCGTCCAACCTACTGTGGGCTATGTCTGGACGAAAATATACAGGAGAGACAATTGTCACCGAGCGTTACACCTGCACCCTTCGCAACAATCGAATGGGGCCTTCCGATCGTACTAACAGTCCTGTACTATTTGGCGGTGACGTATACAATATTCCATCCGGCGATTATGACGAATATTCTGAGCTGGTCTCTGATGGTCTCTCCCCGGACGCAAGAATCAGACTCCGCGGGCGTCCAGTAACTAGAATCTACACAATTAGAAATAAAAACGGAAAAGTTTTAGATCCTTCAAGTTACTACTTGGTTGACCACTCAACTATTCACATTCGGGCTGGCACACCTTGGACTCCTTGCAACGTAGAGATTACTTACGCTTACGGAATTCCAGTTCCAACCGCTGGCAAGATGGCTGCTCGAAAGCTAGCTATTGAATTTGCCCGTCTCTGGGCTGGCGATGAGATGTGCGAGCTACCGCAGCGTGTAACTTCAGTTTCACGTCAGGGCGTTTCTTATACCATCCTCGACAACCAAGAATTCATCGACGAACTTCGCACTGGTCTTTACGAGATTGATCTGTTTTTAAAGACAGTAAACCCAGACAATGCTAGAAGAAAATCAAAAGTTTTCTCGGTAGATACGCCAAGAGCACGCAGATATAGTCCAAAGCCACTAAAGCTAACTGAAAACGGAGATTTTGATCTGTCTCTATCAACATTAGATGGATCTATTAGTTGGACATCGACCGATAGTGGGACAGATCTAAGCAATTTCTTCCCTCAGAACTCTGATTGGACGCCAAAAGTTATTCTTAGAAATTATGGAGAAACCTCTTCTGCAACTCTGGACAGTGCAAGCATAGTCTTGGACTATAGCGAAGAAAAATTAGATTTCACCATTCCATATGACAAGGCCTATTCAGCCTTGGGAATGGTGGACCCAGGAACCTGGACACTCTACGCATCACAAATTGAAGATGGCGTAGAGAGCCTGGTCGAACTTGCATCTGGAAACCTCCAGATCAAGATGTACTAAGAAAGAAGGAAACATGTCAATTCAGACTAACTTCCGTGCCCAGGACATGCTGGGTGTTGCGAAGCCTGCACCAAAGAAGGCTGCGCCTGCTCCACGCGTATTTGCTCCAGCTCCAAAGCCAGAGCCAGTAGTTGAGCCAGTTGCAGTTGTAGAAGAAGTAAAGGCAGAGGAGACCTCTAACGAGGAGTAGTCCATGCCAAGCCAAGAATTAGACCTAACTGGAGTCTCCGAGGATGCGGTCCATCTCAGAGATTTAATGCAGGGTGTACTGGAGAGGGTACAAGCTGTCTTTCAGTCATATAACGTAGAGCTACCAGCACGCCAATATTGGATGATGGGGCTACCTGCTATTGACTGCGAGCAGTTAGTTGTCTACTTCCAGCAACTTTATTTGGGCCCTCCAGGTGCGCAGGTTGGCGAACCGCAACGTTGCCACGTGCCGAGGAGTGCCACTTTAACTATTTCTTTGTCTAGAGCAACTCCAATTGCTCAGCAAAACGGTAGGCCGCCTGCTCCAGAAAGAATTGAAGCGGCATCTGAAGTACTTGCTATTGACGCTTGGGTTTTAATGGAATCTATAAATCAACTAGACCAGTGGGATGAAACTGGCTATGGGGTTGGTGTTATTGCGACTCTAGAAACTACTCCACCAGAAGGCGGTTTTCAGACTACCAATTTAGTAGTCACGATGGCGGTCCCATAAAATGCCAGTTTGGGGACTTATAAATGATAGCCCGATTATCTATGCCGGGCAAAAATATATAAATAGGGTAAGTAAAGCTGCCAGAATTTCTAGGAGCACATTCGGGAAAGCTCCTGCTGTATTCAGTCTTACTCTAAGTAAAGTAGTAATTTACAGACCTCAACTAAATTTTGAACTAAACCAATCCGGCGGGCTGGTTTGGAAACATATGGACAAGCTTGGTCGCCGAATCGTGGCTGGAGCTAAAAGACAAGCTGGATTTAAAACAGGGGCACTTCGTAGATCTATTCACATGAGGCACCTGGGTAATGGTTATGGGCAATATCTTTGGATTGGTTCTGAAAAACCTTACGCCTACTTACACCATGAGGGGACTAGACCCCACCTAATTACCCCCAAAGAAGCTGGTGGAGTATTGGTGTTTTCTAAAGGATCTAGGGTAATTAGGACGACATTGGTTATGCACCCAGGGACAAAGCCCAACCGGTACTTATCCGACCAACTGAGGATTCACGTAAGACGGTAGAATAGTAGTAATGCTTTACCTAAAGCAGGTCGACAATTCATTACATAGAAAGACATAAAAACAATGACAAAGTTTCGCGATTTTGGTTCTGGCGACGTAGATAGCAGAGAGCCTATTTCTTTTAAGATCCACGATGAAGAATTCCACTGTGTTAAGGCCCTACAGGGCAAGGTTCTTTTGGACCTAATTTCTAAATCATCGTCTGATGACCCAGCCGCTCAAGCGCAGGTCGTCGATGAGTTTTTCTCTAAAGTTCTAGTAGATGAGAGCTTAGAGCGTTTTAATGTTCTGCTCGAGGACAAGCAGAGAATTGTTACAACTGAGAATCTGGCTGAGATTACGGCTTGGTTGATCGAGCAGTACGCAGATCGCCCAAATCAGCAGCCAGAGGCCTAATCAGTTGGGCAGTAGACCTCTGGCCTTACGTTAACGGTAAAGGGTTAACATACGGCCTACGGTTAGTTGATATGGAGGCTTCTGAGATGGTAGATGTGCTTCACTACTTCTTCGAAGAAGACTCTAGATACCAGTCTGGGGAAGAGGCAGAAGCGGTTAGCAGATTAAGGAGCTCTGTTTACAGTACCATGTATGGAACAACATACAAGTATGCGTATTCTGGCAGCTCCACATCTGCTGGCAGACAGTACATCGCAGACGGTAGTCCGACTAGCTTTAATGACTTCCCATCTAATGAAGTGAAGCCATACATTCCACCAACTGAATTTGATCCGGACTCAAGCATGCCATTTGGTAGTGCGCTTGATGCACCACTAGGCTAGGTGATTTAAGTGGCGGTAGTCGGCGAAGCTCATATTATAGTCAGAGCAATTACTGGAAAAGTTGCGGATGACATTAGACGTGGGTTTAATGGGATTGACCAAAATGTGGCTTCTCGAGCTGGTGCTACCGTAGGAAGATCTTTTTCTGAGGGATTCCGAAGAAGTGGATCAAGTAACGTTTTTGGTAAAGTTGCCGACGGTCTAAGGGCGTTAACTCCCGACGCTGAAAGAGCCAGAGAGCAGTTTAGAAGTTTAGTAAAAACCGGATACACCTTAAATACAGCTTTAGGTCTACTTGCTGGCTCTATAGGTTCGCTTGCGTCTGGACTACTGTCACTGGTTGCTGCAGCCGGAGCGGCTGTTCAAGGTTTAGGTGTTGTAATTGGTAGCTTTATACAGCTAAGAATTGCAGCATTTACCGCTAGTTTTGCTTTAAAAGGTATAAGTCAGGCCGTTTCCCAGGCTACTGGGGCATCTTCTGCTTATGGTAAGTCCATTAAAGAGATCAGGGAAGAACTCCAGCAACTTAAATTTGACTCTGAAGAGGCTGCCTTAAGCGAAGAGCGGGCGGCCCTCAACCTGGAGAAGGCTCGCGAGTCTTTAAGAAGGGTTCAAGATCTTCCTCCCAACTCTAAAGCTAGACGAGAAGCCGAGCTGGCATATAAAGAAGCAGATCTGGCGTACAGACGTGCTAAAGATAGAAACGCTGATCTCCAAGAGCAGATTGAGAATGGCGGCACATCTGCATCTGCTGGAGGCTCCGATCCATACGCCGGACTAACCGCGGCTCAAAAAAGGTTTGCAGAATTCCTTGTTGGAATTCAGCCAGAGATACAAAAACTAAGAGACAAGGTAGCTGAAGCATTTCTAGGTCCTCTAGAAGAATCTATTACTAGAATTGTTACTGAAGTTTTTCCTATGCTTTCGGAAAAGCTTCCACTTGTCTCTGGGGCCTTAGGAACTGCAGCCCAAAGATTTACCGACGCAATTGTTAAACAAGAGAATGTTCAGCAGCTAGGAAGAGTCCTAGAAGGCATGGTTCCTAGCATCGAAAACTGGGGAACTATTTTTGGAAATGTCTATGAAATTGCTTTAGACATTGCTGAAGCTCTAAACCCTGTTGTAGAACTTTTCACCGAAGATCTCATTCGGGTCACTGGCGAGTGGCGAGATGAGATTGATCGCATGAACAAGAGCGGTGAACTAACCGGTCTGTTCGAGCGAGGGTATGAAGTTTTAGGTAGATTTGCCGGGATTCTAGGTAACGTATTTTCTGGCTTAGGTAGACTAATTGACCTAAACTTTGGCGAAAACGGTCAGGGTGGCGGTTGGGTAATTCTAGACTGGCTAGAAAAGGTCACAGGCAAATTTGCAAATCTGGGTGGGGACACTCAGGCCGGACAAGATGCTCTTAGCACATTCTTCGAAGGTGCCGCAACAAATGCCACCGTTATTTTGGACACTATTGGGGCTTACCTCGGTGAAATCTTTAAACTGGCAGACAACCCTGCTATTAAAGAAACTTTTGAAATTTTAAAGGAAAACGCTCCTGCCTTTGGCGATCTCCTAGAGAAAGGTCTCGAAGCTGGACCATCATTCGCCGAGCTTGTAGGACAACTTATTGAGTTAGGTAACGCCCTACAAGATACCGGAGCAATGGAGATATTCTTTGGTACTTTGGCCGATCTTGCGAAGATAGCAACTGACTTCTTTAAGAGCGAACTCGGTCAGGCCGTATTCACCGTTACCGGTAGACTTTTTGCATTTGCTTTGGCTATCGGGGCCGCGTTTGGTCCGGTCAAATTTATTTTTAGTGTTATTTCTGGAAACATTATTTTCTTGTTCGACACTATAGGTAAAGTAGTTGGAGGAATGGGGGCAATTCAAACCTTCTTCCTAAACCTATTTATTGCTGGTGGTCAAATGGGAGGAGTATTTGGTGGTTTCCTAAAGATTCTGGGCAGGGTTGGAATATTTATGTCTGGACCTTGGGGTATAGCAATTGGAATTGCAATAACAGCGCTTACCTACTTCTTCACACAGACCGAGCTAGGTAAAGAAATTTTCCAAGGATTTATGGACTTCCTTGGCGGGGTAATTGATTGGATCGTAGATGCTTGGAATAATGCTGGAACAGTCCTAGGAGAAGCATTTAAAGCGATCGGCGACTTCTTTATAGGAGTATGGGAAGGTCTAAAGACAACTTTCCAGCCAATAATTGACTTTTATGTTACTGTATTTACTACTGCTTTTGACATAATGAGAGCAATAGCAGAAATATTTGCAGCTGTTGTTACAATAATTTTTGTTGGCATTGGAACTGCTATCCAAGTTGTCTGGGATGGCATTAAAGCAGGATTCCAAGCCGTATCAGACTTTTTAAAGCCAATTGTTGAAGGAATCAAAAAGTTCTTTGATCCAATCTTTAAAGGCATCGGAGATTTTGTTGCCGGAGTTTGGAAGGGCATACAAGATGGGTTCCAAAAGTTTGTTGACTGGATTAAGCCACCACTTGACAAGATTTTTGGCTTCTTCAAGACTGTTTTTGATAACATCAAAGGTTTCCTACGAACTACAATCAACACATACATCGGTTTCGCCGAGGGATTCGTAAACTTCTTTATTCGAGGCCTTAATTTTATTATTGATCGCATCAACACTATTAAGCTGGCTATCCCAGAGATTATGCGACCACTGTTTGGCGGTAAGAAAGAAATTGGATTTAACATTTCTAGGGTCGCAGAAATTTCGCTACCTCGCCTTGCTAAGGGTGGAATTGTTATGCCATCCTATGGCGGATCAATTGTTAACGTAGCAGAAGCTGGACGTCCAGAAAGAATTGAGCCTCTAGACCCGACTGGTCTTTCCCAAAGAGACCGCGCCCTAATTACAGAGCTAACTGGGGGAGGGGCTGGTGGAATTACTATTAATGTCTATCCATCACCTGGAATGGACGAGAAGCAACTAGCTGCAGTTGTATCTCGCCGACTAGCGTTTGAAATGAGGAGGGGAGCAGTTTAATGAGCGAATACTATGAACCAATAATCGCTGATCAGGATGCTCAGGCCGAAGAAAATAAACTAGTTAGAAAATCTCTAACCAGAATGCCAGAACCTTATCTATCTGGACTTAAGCTAGACGCTGACATAGAGATCAATGGTCTGACTCTTAACACTATAGATGCTAACAATGTAGTTTGGGTTGTTTCAGACATAAATGGTTGGTGGAATTTGCCTGAATCAGAAATTCCAGATTTGCCAAGAGGTTGGGGTGATGGATCTTACGATGCTATTGGAAGATATTCAACCAGAATAATTACATTAGCGGGGTCTTTTCTTACCCAAGATCCTGCTCAGGTTCCAGTTGCCAGGTCAGCCCTACTTAATGCAGTAAATCTGGTTAAAACTGGTGGATGGTTAATTGTAGACGAAAATCCCAAAAAGGCGGCGTATGTGAGACTTAGCGGATCGCCCCAAATCAAGAGCGTAAGTGCTAGAGGCCGCCATGATTTCTCTATTGGTTTAGTTGCCAATGATCCAATTAAATATGAATATGTAGATACTGAAGAAGATGGATACAGGACAATAACTCTAACTGCTGGCGCTGGAGGTACCGCAACTGCCAACGTTATAAATACCGGAGATGTGACCGTGCCGATTGTACTAGAAATGTCAAAGGGATTAACTATTGCGGATCCAGACTTCCCTGCCACTATTACTAATACTACTACTGACCAAGCCATAAAAATAATTGAAGGAACCGAGTCAGACACAAGGTTGGAGATTGACACCTACAACCGAGAAGTTTTGGATGTTGAATATACCGTAAACCCGTCCACTGGAGCCGAGTCAGTCACTAATGTCGAAAACGCTAGGGCTAAGGTGTCTGTACTAGTTGACTGGATATACCTTGATCCAGGAACCAATACCATTACCTTGGCTAACTTCCCTAGTGCAGCTACTTGCACCATTTATTACCGATCAGGGTGGCTCTCGTAGCTGATAAAATAATAGAAAGACACTCAAGGACGAAAATATGCCAGTATTAACAGCCCCAGACAATCAGTTTGTGGACTATCGCTATTTTGTCTGCGACCTAAAGACTAATCAACTTTTAGTTGAAATCCCGTTTAAAGGGGTCTCCTATTCAAGGTCTATTAATGAAGCCGGAACATTTACTGGTGATATAGCTGTCACTGAAGACACTTTTAATTTAAATCTTTATGACAACACGCTGCCGGGGAAAACTGCAATCTACGTAGTCAGGAATGGCGTCTGCGTGTGGGGTGGAATAATTTGGTCAAGAACTTATGGGCTTGTTGATAAAATTTTGTCTGTTAGCGCGTCAGAATTTACTAGCTACTTTTCTCATAGGGTGGTTTGGAAAACTTGGAATAGTTCTTATGAAGCTACAGCGGTCATTGCTTCTGGTGTAGCAACTGTAACTCTATCCTTCGGGCAGTATGGCTTCACTGTGGGGGAGGCAGTGTGGATTGACTGGGGGACAGATTACGCAAAATACACTGGCTACTTTGTGGTAACTGGCGTTGGTCTTACTGAAGATGATAGATCTACTTTTACGGCTCAAGCGACATATGTAGATGCCACTGGTTCTGAAAAAGTTATGCCAAACATGACACTTGGAACTGACACCCCGATTACTGTTGAAACTCGTCAAGATACCTATCAATATGCTAGAGACTTACTGACCGAGTTAAAAACTGACTTATTTGATTTCGACTTTGCCAATGATGAGATTAGGCCTGGAATCGATTTATTCAATGAGATTTCTTCCATCTCTAGGCAAAACAACGTGGCAACGCTGACTTTAACTAAAAAACATGAGTTAGTTGTCGGACAAAAAATTTCTGTTTCAGATGTTAAATCGGCAACTGGATTTAACTCCTCAGAAGCAATTGTCTTATCTACACCAACAAATAACACACTAACTTATACAAATACCGGAGCTAATGTTCTGACTACAAATGAAACATCATATAAGTACAATATTGCTTCTTTTTCTAGAACAAATAATATTGCCACTTACGTGACTTCAAGCACCCATGCTCTATCTGAGGGCGATATTGTCTATATTGATAACGTTAGTGAAACTTTTGACGGTTATTTCAACATATATGAAGTTCCCAGCTCTAACAGTTTCCAGACTGTAATGTTTGGAGATAACATTGTTACAAGCAACACTGCTCCTGCCCAAACTGTAAACATCACCGGGGCCGTTGTTGGCGTTGGAAATATTACATTCACTGGAAATAACTCTTTTATCCCTGGAATGACCGTAGAAATTACAGGGGTTACACCCTCCTCATACAACGGTTACTACATTGTTTCTGGTAGAACCAACACTACATTCACTGTAGGTGGGTACAACTCTGATGCTTATGTCTCTGGTGGTGTTGCAAAATCTGAGCCTCCCACCGTAACTAGAAGAGCTGCAGTAACTTACGGAACATTTGGGGAGCACACTACCCTCGGGGATCTCGGGCTAGACTTTTCTGCGACTCCCATTAAAAGTGGCAGCTTAGAGGCAAATCCCGTAATTCGCGGGTTTGAGTTGAAAACTGTAGCTGAAATTCTTGAAGATTACTCTACCAAGCCAAACGGCTTTGAATACAGAATTGACTGCGTCTACGATTCTGCGACGGACTCATTTAAGAGGCAGTTCAAATTCTTGCCTTTGGTGCCAACCAGCCTAACCGAGTGGCTTTCTGAGCAAGAAGACGGGTATAGCGGTCCGATCCCAGCTAGTGCTTATGGGGCAACTAATTTAATTTTTGAATATCCAGGAAATATCTTGGAAGCCAATATGGAAGAAACCGCTGAGGACTCGGGTACCCGATTCTTTGTTCAAGGAAAGGACGAAGACCTTTCTTCCGACGCAAGCCAGCCGTATTCTGCTGCTTCCAACCACATCTTGCTTAATGACGGATGGCCAATCTTGGATGTAGTTGACACTTTAGATTCTGCAGATGAGACAGTTCTGTATAAGCAAGCAGCCAGACTATTGGAAGAGTCTGTTCCGCCAATTAGCACTTTTACTGTTTCTATAAATGGATCACTGCGCCCGTCTGTGGGGTCATTTAATCCTGGAGATTGGTGTACCGTCAAATTAAACGATCAGTTTGTTGCATTAAGAGCTGCTAGCAATCTAGAACAAGACTATGGAACAGATAGCGGTGCATTGGTCAGAAAAATTCAATCTTTTGATGTAAGAGTTCCAGATGTTCCTAGTTTTCCAGAGGATGTAAATCTAGAACTTATAATTGAGCCATCCATACCGATTAGTGGCGTCCAAATAATCGATGGAAAGCCATTTTTAGGAGTTTAATATGGGAATCAGAAGAAGACGCAGAAAGCTTACAACTACCCTAAGTTCTATGGAAGGACGCCTAAAAAGCGTTGAACTAAGACCGATAAGTTTGCTCACTACCGATCAGATTAACGCAGCAATATCTACCCCAGTCACCACCACGCCCGATAGATTTTTTATTGGCGATGACGCTCCAAATACGTACAATGTTGTTCACGATGCTTACTACTATCCAAAGAAACTAACCGGTAAAGACAGTGACTTAGTTGAAATTTACACCCAAGGCTCTTTGAATAGAAGCGTTAATGAGAGAATTGAAATTAGCGGTATTCACGGTAGTGCTGATTCTTTGATAGATGTAACAAATGACAATTTTAACGTAGCTGAAGTTGAAGAATCTCCGTGGACTGGCAGGGCTAGCTACAAGCATGATCCAACTCAGGACCAGCTTTCCGGGGTAGTAATTGGGTACGCATATTCTGTTATCCCAGAAACTCTGGCCCCGACTAGCCTTAGTGTTAGACAAAGACTTGAAACTAGATCAGCCATTCAGTCATACGAGATAACTGGAACCACTGTAACCATAACAACGCCAAGTGCTCATAGGTTCCAACAAAATGATGTTATTTATACCAATCTTAATGATGATGCTCCATTCAATCCAAATGCCACTACCGCTTATGGGGTTGATGGATTATTTAAAATTTCTTCAGTAACTTCAAATACAATTTCGTGGAGCATTACCACTGGTGTAGGACTACCAACTGGACCTATTACTCCAACTGCACCAGATATTTTTGTTTTTGCCACTGCTAGAAGTTGGTGTGCAGTCGGAGACACTTGGGTAGATACAAGTGGAGCTACAGAAGTAACGTACTATTGGTCTGGAATTAGATGGACTGAATTTACTTCTACTAGTCCTGGGGCAGGGGCTGACACCACCCCCCCTAATCCAGTAGCTAACGTAGCCGTTGTTTCTGCTGAGTCCGGCGGGTATACCGACTCCTCCGGGACACCTAGAGCTCGAATAACACTTTCTTGGGAGGCTCCGACACAGGACTCTGATGGAGACCCTTTAACGGATTTAGCTGGATACGAGGTGTGGTATTCATACGTAGACGGTTCTCAATGGATTAAAAGTGGTGTAATTGTTGGAGAAGAAAAATATACTGCCGAAAACTTAGATCCAGCTAGAACTATTTACTTTAAAGTTTATGCAGTAGATAGCAGCTTAAATCGATCTACCGCTGTAGATTTTAATGCAGTTAGTGGAACTTTTGCCGCTGTTTTGAACCCACCAAGTGCCCCTATTTTGGCAGCCGATTTAGGTGTAGTTACTGCCCGCTGGAATGGTTTAGATAACACCGGACTAAATCCGCATCCCTCAATTCGTCTAATCGAAACTCACGTAAGCAATTTGCCGGGCTTTACCCCGGGTATCGGTACAAGAGTTGCGTCTATGACAGCGAGCATCGACAACTACAGTTCAATTTATCAATATAACGATGGAACAGGCAATTTAATTAATATGTCCTATTCCACTGATTACTATTTTAAATTTGTTGCAGTAGATGCAGCTGGAAATAGAACTACTGGATCAACTGAAGCCATAGGTAGAATTGCTCAGGTAGATGCTCCAGCAATCCAGACAGGGGCCATTTCCGCAAAAATTCTTTCTGGTGAAACAATTGTGGCTACTTCAAATGCCAGTGCCTATCAAATTGAACTAAACGCAAATTTTCTTAGAGCAGTAAACAAATCTACCGGCACCGAGACATTTAGGATGGACAGCTCTAATGGTGCTGTAACTATTGGTGCTGGTATAACTAATACCACCATTAATGGAAGCCTTATTACAGTAAGTAATATAAGCGCAAATGCTATCACTACTGGAACACTAAACGCTGGGTTAATAACTGTAACTAACTTAAGTGCCAACTCGATCACAACCGGAACATTAAACGGAACCAATGTAACTGTAACTAACTTAAATGCAAACTCCATAACAACCGGATCTTTTAGTGGGGATAGAGTTTCTGGCGGAACAATTACTGGTACTACGATATCTGGTGGATCTCTCTCTACTTCTGGGACTAGGCACGTCGAAATATCCGGAACAAACGCAAACTTTTATGATGGTAATGGAGACCTATCTGGAAGAGTCACTGCTGGTGAAGATGGCCGTGCTGCAACTATGTATTTCGGAACAGGAATTTCTGGAGTATTTGCTTACAATGGCGGTCTAGATTTAGAAGCAAATGGTCAAGTTCAAGTTACAGGGGGAAATGGTCTTAATTCTGCTGGTCCCCTAAATAGTGATAGCACCATGACTGCTACCGGAGAAATAGAGAGTACTACTGGTTTTTACACGCCTGGTTACGTGGATGTTGGCACCGGAAGGATGACGCAAAACGGTTCAACCGGTCAGATTGAAACAAATGCTGGTTTCAGATCTAACGGCCCCGTGAGTGTTACTGCAACTGGTTCACTTTTCTACGATGCAAGAACTTCAACAGGCACAACATACCCGCTGTATGTAAACATTTCAAATAATTTAGTTTATAGACTTTCTTCTTCGATTAGATACAAAACAGAAATTGAAAATTCAGAAATAAATTTTGACAAACTACTGTCTCTTCAAGTTAAAACATTTAAAAATAAGGATGACGTAGCTGAATACGGCAGTGAAAATGCTGAAATAACTTACGGTTACATAGCTGAAGAGCTTGATAGCGCTGGATTGACTGAATTTGTCATTTATACTACAGATGAAGAGGGTAATCTTATACCTGAATCTGTAAACTACATGTCAATATCTCTTGCAAATCACGAATTAAACAAAATTCAAAGCCAAAAAATAAAAGATTTAGAGGATTTAGTTTCAACTTTGGTTGCTAGAATAGAAGCTCTTGAGGGTAAGGTCTAATAATGTTTTCAGTAAAAGACGGGGATCGAACTCTTCAATTCAATGGAACCCTACTGGCTAAGTCTACGTCGGAGCGTAGGGGGGCTTACCGTTGGATAGAGTTTGAGCTCTACAAAACTGAAACGGAATCCTACATTCTCTCTCGTACTGGCGTTTCGCTTATTTTTCATGGGGCTGCGTGCCAGCTTGTGTCAAAATATAAACTGACAGAATCTAGCACTAACACTCTCCACCAAGAGTCTGTCCCATGCGAAGAATGTCAGCCAGATGATAGCTTAGACTTGGTATTTCCAGAAAAATATCGCCACTGGGCCCTAGTTACAAATGATCCTGATTCCGTTGTTCAGGCCCTCTACAAATATGACGAAAAAAATAGCGTTTATTATTTGACCAGCGTGGCGCAGCGTTTATTAGAAAAAGCCGCTAGAGTTGACATCGAAATTGCGAGGGTTTATACTTCATAGTCCGGCTCAAAAGAAAGACAACAAATGACGCAAGAACTAGACGGGGTTCAGCTCCACCTAGTCGATTCAGTAGAAAAAGCCAGTGAATTTATGGCTTGGCTGGGTGAGCGGCGTCCACTAAATGCAATCGCCATAGACACCGAAACTGGAGAGCTTCCAGGTAACCCCAAAAACCATGCTCTATCGCCTTGGCACGGCCGTTTGAGACTAGTTCAGGTGGGGGATGCTCGTCAGGGGTGGGCTATTCCTTGGGACAGCTGGAAGGGTGTTTTCTACGATGCTATGGACAGATTTGACGGTCCTATTGTCTGCCACAACATAGCCTTCGAATCTAAGTGGTTTGACCAGCAGTCCGAGTGGAAGATGCCATGGCACCGCGCCCATGACACCATGATTATGGCAAAGATTATTGACCCGCTGGGGTCCGGTGCTCTAAAAACACTTACGGAATCTTTTGTTGATCCTAGAGCTGCCGCTTTACAGTCTGTATTAGACAGCAGTCTTTTAGATAATGGCTGGACCTGGGGAACTGTTCCAATCAAGTTTGAGCCTTACTGGTCTTATGGTGCTCTTGACCCAGTCCTAACTATGAAACTGTTTGAGCGTTTCTGGGATAAGTGTGCGCCAGGCCAACCATATAGCTATGCCTACGAACTAGAAATGAATACTAGGCGTATAGCGACCAAGATGGAGCTCAATGGGGCGCGACTGGATCTTGCTTATTCAAGAAAAAAATACGATGAGCTAATTAAGTACACAGATGAGGTTGCTGGCTGGGCACAGAGCAGTTACGGAATGAGCGTAGGAAGCAATCAGCAACTAGTAATTCAATTCGAGAAACTGGGAGTTGAAATTACTGAACGGACTGAAAAGGGCCAGAAGTCTGCTAATGCCGATCAGCTAAAACTTATAGCTCGTGATGGAAATGAAGAAGCTAAGCAGCTAGCCAAAGCAACCATTAACTATAGGCAAGCTCTCAAGTTGGCTAACACGTACTTCTATAACTTTATTAACGACAACATAGACGGGTTAGTTCATCCTTCTATAAATACTATGGGTGCTCGTACAGGGCGCATGTCAATTCAAAATCCTGCACTGCAGACTCTGCCTAAGGGAGACGACACTGTTCGTCGTGCGTTCTTGCCTAAAGATGATGATCACGTCATTGTTACTTCCGACCTTGACCAGGTTGAGTTCCGTATGTTTGCGTCTCTATCGCAAGACCCTAACTTAATTCAACTATTCCGTAGAGCAGATGCAACTGGCTCTGACCCATTCACCGAAATTGGACGAGAGGTCTATCAAGATCCTGCCATGCAAAAGTCTGATAAACGTCGTGCTCTAATCAAGGGTGTAGTTTATGGACGTCTCTATGGTGCAGGTGTTGCTAAGCAGGCGCTTACAGCGGGCGTCCCGGAGGAGCAGATGCGTGCGGTGTCTAACGCATTTGATGAGAGCTATCCTGGCATGCAGCGATTCCAAAAAGCCGTGGAACAAAAGGGTCTTATGCGACTCGAGATGGAGGGTCAGGGCTATGTAAATACTTGGACTGGCCGTCGACTACCTTGCGATGAGGACAGAGTTTATACGTTGGTTAACTACCTAATTCAGGGCGGGGCAGCTGAAGTATTTAAATATAACTTGGTAAAGCTTGATCAAGCAGACTTGACAGACTTGCTAATCGTGCCCGTTCATGATGAAATAGTCCTAAATGCCCCTCGGAAGGGTGCAGAAGAGATTAAGCAATTGGTTAGGAAGTGTATGACGACCTCGGATGGCTGGGCTGTCCCCCTAACAGCGGACGTAGATGGACCCCTAGAAAACTGGGGCGCTAAGTATGCCTAGGTATGTTTTAGCCATTGATCCGGGGAAGGTTACAGGAATGGCCTTATTTAGCCTTGAGAGCCCTTCTGAGCCTGTTTTGGAGTGGTCTAAGGAGCTAGAACAGGACGAAGTTGCCGAGGCCGTACGGAGCGTTTTATGGGCTCCTGAGAAGCGTTTTTACCTGGATGTTGTCTGTGAGAGATTTGTCATAAACTCCCAAACAGTCAGGAACTCCCAAGCCCCCTACTCCCTAGAGGTTATAGGGATCGTAAAGCAGTGCCTAAAGGATAACGGGCGTCCAATGGACGACATATTCTTCCAGGCACCTGCTGATGCAATGACAATGTTTGACAACAAGAAGCTTAAGAAACTAGACTACTGGCACGTAGGTGGTGGAGGACACGCTCTAGACGCAATCCGACACGCCCTACTTAGATGCGTAAAAATTGGCTGGAAGCCTGTAAGATTATTGGATAATTAGTTATTATCAAAAAAAGTGTTGCAGACAACAATTTTTTCTGATAATATGTATTTAGTGACGATTGGAGTCCATTTTGGGCGTTTTTGTAGAGCTAGAAGACAACCACATAATTATTAACGCTGAGTGGCGTTTAAAGGAAGTCTGTCGAGCCCTCCCCGGATCTAGGTGGGATTCTGATAGAAATGTTTGGCGCATCCCGGTTTCTTGGACAGGCTGCTTGTCGCTCAGGTCAACTTTTGGTCAGCAGTTAGAGATAGGGCCGAAGCTAGCCGAGTGGGCAACTAATGAAAAAGCACTTCGCATTGATCCTTGCAACACACTAAGAGAGATCGAAGCAATTGAAGATGGTGACCAAGACTTATTTCCGCACCAAAGAGCTGGCGTTGAGTGGATGGTAAAAGCTAAGCGAGGACTTCTAGCCGACGAGCCTGGACTGGGAAAAACAGCTCAGGCAATCAGGGCACTAAAAAAGCTTAAGGAGAGTGGCGAAGAAGTTTTCCCTGCTCTAGTTGTTTGCCCGAACACATTAAAAACAAACTGGGAGCGTGAATTTGACCGCTGGTGGCCTGGAGTCGATGTTCAGGTAATTAAGGGTTCTGCTACGCAGAGACGAAAAGCTTTTGATCACGAGGCTCAAGTTTATGTAATCAACTGGGAATCACTAAGAACCCACTCTCGGTTGGTCTCATACGGGTCTATTGCTCTAGCTCACTGCACTGAGTGTGGTGGGCACGACTCCAAAATTACCCCTGCCCGCTGTGAAGTCCACAATAGGGAACTAAACAACATTCCGTTCAAGGCAGTGATTGCCGACGAGATTCACAGATCTAAAGACCCCAAATCAAAGCAAACCAGAGCATTGTGGTCAGCGTCTGGTAAAGCAGAAATTAGATTTGCACTTACTGGTACCCCGATTGCTAACGATGTTGTAGACCTTTGGCCTATTCTGCACTGGCTTGACGAGAAAGAGTGGCCAAGCAAGACTAAGTGGATTGATCGATACGTAAATACTTTTCCAAATGCTTTCGGAGCTCTAATGGTTCTAGGACTTAAGCCAGCCATGGAAACCGAGTTCTTTGCTGGAATCAATCCACGCATGAGAAGAATGCTCAAGGCAAAAGTTCTTCCTTGGCTACCAGAGGTAATTAACGATCGCCGCGACGTTGAGATGGGTGCCAAGCAGGAGAAAGCCTACAGGCAAATGCTAGACAACATGATGGCAATGCTTGAAACAACTTCAGTAGATGACCTAGCTTCCGCCGAAATGATTGAGGGAGACTACTCGGGAGATTTAGTGGTGGCCACTAATCCGATGGTTCAAATGGGTCGACTAATTCAGTTTGCTAGTGCCTACGGACAAATAGAGCTGACCGAAACTGGCGAAAAAATGTTTTTGTCCGACCCCTCCTGTAAAGTCGACGCTCTAATGGATGACATAGCTAATGGAGACTTTGGGGATGACTCGGTTGCGGTTTGCGCTGTTTCCAGACAGCTCATTGAACTGCTGAGCGCTCAAATGACTAAAGCCGGAATTAGACACGGACTAATTACTGGTGCTCAGAACGAACTTGAGCGTCAACAAGCAATCGATGACTTCCAGAGCGGACGAACCAAGTGGATCCTATTCACTGCCCAGGCTGGAGGCGTAGGTGTGACACTGACGGCTGCACGCCGGCTTGTCATGCTTCAAAGACCATGGTCTCTTGTTGACTACAAGCAGGCACTGGATCGAGTTCACCGAATCGGATCTGAGATTCACGATTCGATTATCATCACCGACTACGTCACTGAAGGAACTGTAGAGGAAAAGGTCATTGACACTTTAGGTGCTAAAGACTACAATTTCCAGCAAATAGTAAAAGACAAGGATCAGCTTCTTAAGCTGCTTAAGGACAAATAATGACAACTGCACCAGTAAGAATCTCGAACTCCGAGATTCAAACATTCAAAGACTGCCGTCGCCGTTGGTGGTTTACTTACTACCGACGTCTTCGCCCAAAAGTTGAAGAGTTCACCGGAGCATTAGCTCTTGGATCTAGAATCCATGAGGCTTTGGATCGGTACTACTCAACCGGACAAGATTTACTAGAAGCCCATGCCGAGCTAGTCAAAGAAGACATGAAAAAGATGAACGATGCTTTTCGTGATACTTCTACTTTAGAGACGGAAGCAGAGCTGGGCCGAGTAATGCTCGAAGGCTACCTAGAGTGGGTAGAGCTAAATGGTATCGACGCTGAGCTAGAGAAGATTTCTACAGAAGAAGTTATTGAACGCCCGATGATGGACGGTCGAGTAATTCTTCAGGGAAAGATTGACATGCGCGTGCGCCGAAAGATTGACGGCGTACGTATGTTCCGAGACTTTAAAACTGTTGGCGGATCGTTTGCTGACTTCGGTTCTCAGGCTCAGATGAATGAGCAGATTCTTACTTACATGACTCTAGAAGAGGCTCAGAATCAAGACGGGGAACGCTCCGAAGGTGGAATCTTTACAATGCTTCGCAAGGTAAAGCGCGGTGCTTACGCTAAGCCACCGTTCTATGATCAGATCGAGGTTAGGCACAACAAGTTTGCTCTCAGGTCCTTTTACGAAAGACTCGAGGGAACTCTAGAAGACATACTCCGAGTTAGAGATGGTCTCGATGCCGGAGAGAGTCACTATAAGCTTGCATATCCACGCCCTACTAGGGACTGTAAGTGGAAATGCCAATTCTTCGCTATTTGCCCGTTGGTTGACGACGGAAGTGCCGCAGAGGCTGCAATTAGCGATGCGTTTGTGGTCGCCGACCCTTACGGATATTACGGAATAGAAAAAGAGAAGGGAAGTGAGTAAATGTCAAATGCAGTGGATCGCAGCTTAACAATTATGGTTTATGGCGAATCCAAGGTTGGTAAATCCAGCTTTGCAGTAACGGCACCATACCCACGCCTTATGCTCGATGTTGAGGGAGGGCACAGATTCCTACCAATCAACATTAAGTATTGGGACCCCCTAACTGAAGAGCCCCCGCTTGCAGATGGGACTTGGGACACTGTTGTAGTTAAAGTTAATAGCTACGACATTGTAATCAAAGCCTTCCAGTGGCTTCAGTCAGGAAAGCATCAATTCAAGTCCTTAATCATTGACTCAATCTCTGAGTTACAGGTTAAGTGCATGGAAAACATCGCTGGAACCGAACAAATGAAGATGCAACAATGGGGCGAGCTACTTCGCCACATGGGTGCACTACTTCGTGACCTTCGTGACCTAACGATGCACCCAACCCAGCCTCTCGAGGCTGTGGTTCTGACCGCTATGGCACGTAAGGGGCAGGATGGAGTTTATCGTCCTTACCTACAAGGCCAGCTAGCAATTCAGGCCCCATATTTCTACGACATTCTCGGTGCGATCACTGTGGAGACGGAACCAAATCCAGATCCACTTCAGCCACCATACAAGGTACGACGCATGTACGTCGAGCGTACCCCTGAGTATGAGGCTGGAGAGCGCGTCCAAGGACGACTAGGAAAAGTAGTACAGCAGCAAGACCTTGGGGTCGAGCGCATGCTGGACATGGTCTTCGGCGAAAAGAAGACAGAAACAACTAAGAGAACAAACTAGGAAAGGCAGTTATGACTACTGTTAATTTCGCAGCGCTCGTCCAGAAGGCTGGAGACGCTGCAGCAAAGACAAACTACGAGCCACTCCCAGAGGGTGACTACGAGTTTAAGGTAATCGAGGCTACGGCCACTACTGCATCAACCGGAAAGTTGATGTTTAAGCTAACTAATGAAGTCCAGGGCGGACCGCACGACAAGCGTCGCGTCTGGGACCAGTGGGTCGTATCTCCAGAGAACGAGACCGCTATGAACATCTTCTTTGCAAAGGGTGCAGCTATTGGCCTTGGCAAGGAATTTTGGCTAGCAAATCCGTCGCCTGCTCAGATTGAGCAAGCTCTACTTGGACGCACCTTTAGAGGTAAGGTAGCAATTCGCACTTACCAGGGCAAGCCTGGCAATGAGATCAAGAACTACTACGCTTCTTCAGCGGCGAGAGTGGCAACTCCTGCTGCTGCTCCAGTTGCAGCAGCTCCTGCTCCAGCCCCTGCTCCGGCTCCGGCTCCTGCTCCAGCTCCTGCTTCTCCAGTTTCTGAAAGTGGAGACGCTCCGTTCTAATTAGTACGGCGGGGCGCGTAAAACCGCCCCGCCCAAATTATTTTTTTGGATTTACATGAAGATTTTATTTACTGGGATGGGGTCACATCACTGCAAAAAGCCAGGCAATGTTAGCTTTTTTGGAGTTTTAGATTCTGTTCTTTCTCAGCATGCCGATGTTGTTTGGGAATCCCCGAGCCTGTCTTGGAAAAAAGAAGATCTAGAAAAATATGATCACATTATTTTTGGATTTTTACCCCCAACATCATTAAGCGCCAACAAACTCTATGGTGCACTAAATGTTCTTGGATTAATGTTTGACTCTCCCAAACTAAAATTAGTTGTAGACAGTCCTCAGGTTTGGCAATATAAAAACAGCATAGCGGCGTCTATCAAAAATCCTTCTATTCTTTTTGGAAACTTTTACTCACGCAGAGAGGGCTACCAAACTACCCTAAAAACTCCATCTATTGTAGAAAAAGCGATTGCCCACATGATGGTTACCGAGTGGCCAACAGTTGTATACCCCGGGTTACCTTGGAATAGCGATGAAAAGATTTCGGAGTGTCTAGGGTTTGGAGATCCAAACAAAGTTGTGGGAGTAAATTTTGACTCACTGCTGGTATCTCCTGAGAGCCCTAGAATCGGGAGAAAAGATTACTGGGCAGTAGAAAATATAAAAAATAGTTGGATTCAATCTATAAATAAGCTTACGGTTTTCCCCAAAGAGCCAACTAAGGTCGGAAAGAAAACCGACGACTCATACGCACTAGAAACTATTAGAAATAGCGTCGGCTTAGTTTTGCCTCCCCAAGAAAGAAACATGCTTACTTGGTGGAACTATAGGATGATCCAAGCCCTTAACACGTCTACGCCAATCGTCACGAACTGGCTAGAAACTCAGAATTTTAGTGACAGCTGGTCTTTGCTCCCTTATCAAGTAGAAGATATGTCTCCCGCCCAGCGGCAACATCTTGCTTCTACTCAAAGGGGGGTATATTTAGAGTCCCTGCCATCAGCAGGCGAACTGACATCAGAAGTGGAAAAACTTCTGCTAGTATCTACATTGGAGAGGTTATAAATGCCTGAAATTGACAAGAAGTGGGTAGCTGAACAGCTAGAAGCAGCCAAGGTAAAAGTTGGGTCTGGCAAAGCTCTCATGAAACTTTTAGACGCTTGGTCAGAAATACCTGAATTAAGCGAAAATATTACAAAAGAAGTCCTTACGCTTTTTCCCATGTTAGCCAGAGGGCATGCTGTCGTCCAAGAGGAGAGCGAAGATGATTACACCTGGATTCCAGTTCAACCAGGACAAATCGTTGTTGGAGATCAAGTTAGAGTTAAGTCAGATGCTTACTCAGACAAGCTCGGCACCACACACAACGGCCGCCGCGGCAAAGTGGTTGGAATTCGTTATGGGGAGATATTCATCAAGAGTAACGACGGAAAACAGCCAGAATTTGACGGAGTCCCCCATTCGCCCTATAAACTAGAAAAACGAGTCAAGAGATCATAATGAGGACTAGTTTTGAGCTAAAAATTTTGGCTTCTACTCTAGATAAAGCCAAAAAGACTGCAATAGCTGAGGTGGGAAGATTTCTTGGGATACCTGAGACTGAGGTAGTTGATAAGGTCTCTTTAGAGCTAAAAATATCTTACCCAGAGGCTGAAACCATACCAGAAATAGAGAATGCAGTTGAAACTGGTATTTTTTTGGTAACTGTCTATGGATCCCTAAAACAGAGTGTTGCCAAACCATTTGGATTTGACAAATCTTAAAAAACTTGATAGCTTGTAGTTATGCAAACATTTGTACCGCTATTTGGCTCGGCGGACACCGCACAGGTTCTTGACCGCGCCCGTTTAAATAAGCAAGCCCTAGAAGGCTGGCAAATCTTAATGAACCTTGTGGAACTGGACCCGCAGGGCAATCACCGCACAGCCAAAGGCTGGCGTAACCACCCCGCCGTTAAGATGTGGCGAGGTCACGAAGGCGCACTTGTCTCTTACGTCCTCAAGATGGTGATGGAGTGGGAGAAGCGCGGCTACAAATCTACAATTGGGACTAAAACGCTAGTTACATACATTCAAGCCGTCAAGCTTGGCCGTATTACTAGAGAAAGTCATCGCTACCCGGCTTGGATGAAAGATAAAGAGCTATTTGCCCAGATCGCTTCTAGCCACAGAATGGCCCTGCTTAGTAAGGACTATGAATGGTACTCCCAGTTCGGTTGGCCTGAAGATTCTGGATCGCGACCTGAATCATATGACTATATTTGGCCAGTAAGTTAATTTTGTAATTTACGGTAAGGTTATCTCGCAGATTAGTACATTTATGTACTGTGAGACGCAAAAAAGTACCTGTACTGCCATCTTGGCTTATCTGGGAGGGAGAAGACTTCCCTCGAAAGATCCACTCTGATTCTGTCGTTTTTTATATAAATGAGCACCTAGAGTTAGATATAGATGATCTAGCCAGAAAGTCGTTGGCCAGAGCGTTGCAGCAAGAAGGAATTACGTATTCTTTATCCGAATCATACAAACTTATAGAAGACGCTGTAATAGAAAAAGCTGGATACTGGTATCCAGACGGGGAAGACAGGTACCCATCCTATTGCTCGATGGATGACGATAATTACGAGTGGGACGCTACTTACGTAGAGGTGCCATATGTTTTTTGATACCCCTGACTGGCACGAAGATGCAGAATGCGCCAAACCCCAAAATTTTGACAAAATTAATAATTTTTTTGCAAACAAACCTTCTCAGCAGTGGGAAGCAAAAAAACTTTGTAATCAGTGTCCGGTAAGAAAAGAGTGTTTACAATGGGGACTAAATAACAAACAAGTATGGGGAATTTGGGGAGGACTTGACCCACAAAAAATTAGAAATACTCTTTCTGTTAATTGGGAGGGACAAGAAATAAGATACAAGAGATTTCCTCTTTGCCCATATTGCAAGGCTAAAACTGACAAATTAAAAACAGCTACTGTAGATCGGCCAGATGGGGGTCGATGGGCAACAATGAGAATTGTTAGGTGCAATGAGTGTCATTTTACTTGGCAAAGCAGAACCAGCGCTAACGCCGTTGATGCATATCATGCAGGAGAACTTAAGAAGAAACAGCAGTTGAATAATAACGAAGATTAGTTTTTAGTCTTTCGTTTGTTGGATCAAGCTGTAGAGCAATATTTCCATACTTAAAAGCCTCATTAAACTCATCTAAGTTATACGCGGAGATTGCAGCTAAATCGTAAGGCAGGGAACCCCAAGCAAATTCTTCACATAAATAGTCCAATGGCTTTTCTTTAATTTCTATTGCTTTTTTTGCAAAATGATTACAGGAGGCCCAAGATTCTGTTTCGTAGAAGTGACGTGCCAGCTCTACCAAAGCTTCCCTTCTCCAAGGGGCTTCTGTATGGGCTTTTACCAGCCAAAATTCTTTATTGTCTGGCTCTAGCTTGGCTAGGTACCTCATGGAGGCGGCTTTCTCTGGGGCCCAGGAGGCCGTAGGAAGCCCTAGGTGACGTTTAAATTGCTCTACTGCTTCTTCATACTTTCCGTAAAAATAAAGCTCTCTAGCGTAATAATAGGCGTTCCTGTCGTCATATGGATCCTCCTCCACGGATAGTTTTAGAAGAGGCAAATATTGGGATCTAGACTTGGTATTATCTGGGTGATGATGGATTTCTAGCTTGGTCCAAACTTGCTTTTCTACAGTTTCTCCATACGGAGTAATGACCTCGTGGACTGGATGCTTCCATCTGTAGCCGTGTCTAGCATGAATTTTGTCTCCTCCAAATGTGATATTTGGGACGGTCTCTTCTTCGTCTTTCCAGTTCCAGGTGTAGTTATAGCGAATTCTAGTTGCTCCCTGAATAAGGGCGTTCTCTATTTCTTGACGCCATCCTGGCAAAAGGATCTCATCCATATCAAGCTGTACGCATATATCAATGTCGGCTGGCAGTGCTGCCAACGACGCATTCCTTGCATCGTCAAAGCGCCAAGGTTTAACCGAAACTTCTATTACATTGATCCCAAGATTTTTTGCATTTTCAACGGTGCCATCCGTACTACCAGTGTCTGCAATCAAAAGATAGTCAGCATCTTTAGCACTTTCGTACCAGCGTTCAACAAATTTTTCTTCGTTTAGGGCAATAGTGTATACAGCTACTTTAATCATTTACTTTTCTACCCCACTGAATAAAATTCCACCCTCGTTCATGCAAATAGTATAAAACCATTTTTGTTATAACTTCTATAGAAGCTATTGATGCTGCAGCTACGGGTTCTTTAGTTACTAACCAAGCTATCAAAAATGTGTCTGCAGTGCCTATTGCTCTCCAAGAAAATGTTTTAACAAGAGACCTAGATTTTGTTGCCTTCATATCCCCAGCTCTTTTCTTTTTTGAGTGGCAGATATAGACTGGATTTCTGGTGAAAGCTCAATGTGCTCAATTTTATACCCGACGTCCCTGCCGTAAACAATGTTAGTTATGTTTGGTAGTTTTATCACCAATGTATGTTCTGAAGAGCTTGGGCTACTTTCAAATATTTTGCCTTTAACTTCTTCATAAGTGAGCGGATCTTTTTCCGAAGTTTTATACGTATTTCTAACACCTACTAGTACCTGTTTTGTTCTCTTGTGGGCTTCATCTTTCAAAGCCTCGTGTCCCTCATGCCAAGGCTGATATCGTCCAAGCATAAGAGTTGTTGGTAAACTCCAATCAAATAATTTTGCTTTACTAATTACTTCACTAGTTTCTTTTTCTAGACCCCACCCGGCTGGCACTCTAATAGTGTATTCATTTTGGTAAGGCTGCTCCCATATTTGATTGGTGTCTTCAAATCTACTTTTATCTATTCTGTCTACCCAGACTGTAAAATCTGCATTTCCAAATGCTTTTCTGGTTTCTTTAGTTGGACATACAAAATCTACAACAGCAATTTTTCCTTGAGAGGAGATAATTCTTGCAATTGCTCCAAGTCTTCTAGCCTGCTCTATTCTGTCTTTTGGGGAAAACCCTAAATCAGAGCTAAGTTCTGACCTAACTTGATCCCCGTTTAAGTGAACTGCGTCTATTTTTTCTAATAACGATTTTGCTAAAGCTGTCTTCCCGGAGCCAGGCAAGCCATAAATTAAAATTATCACTAGCTATCTCCTAATAGTTCTTTTTTTAATTCTTCTAGGTATTTAAATCTTCTATTGTAATATTCTTTATCGTATTCTTTTACTATATTTTTTATATCGTCTGGCAATTCTCTAGGCAAATGTCCTAAAGCTAGATATTTATTTTTGTTATCTCTATAAATATTTTTATCTTCTAGCTCTAAGCTATTTTTAATTTCTTGATCGGAAACATAGATTTCATTTTTTATATTACTAAGATTTGGTATGTTTTTTTCTAAAAAATTTTCTAGATTTTTGCGATCTAAAGTTAAAACATTAAAATCTAAAAATATGAATTTTTTCTTATCTAATAAAATTGTTTCCCATAAATTAGTTACTCTGTCTAATACTCCTAAAGCAATGTTTTTTATATTTTTAGGATCACTTAATTTTTCTTTGTTTTTATTAAAAATTTCCCAAGCTAAAATTGACTTTACACAACTTTTAGGTTCTCTAACTGGAATAATCCAAATCTCGTCTAAATTTTGGTTTTGTATTCTATCTAAATGATCAGAATCCAAATGAGTTTTTGATATGTCAATTTTTTTTGAATTGTATTGAGAAACTAATAAATATCTTAGGTAAGTACTGCCAGACCTTGCTGCTCCACCAATAGTAATTTTTATAGTGTCATTGCTGCTATTAGACACTTAAAACACCAATATGCTCTCTGGGTTCATAGCTGCCACCAATCAACATAGTTAGCAGTCCAGGTTTAGAGTTCATTCCAGCCCTATCTCTAAACCATTCGCTTCCTGGATCTGTAGTCGGGGCCTGCACCCAAAGTCTCTCTCCAATATCCATTGTCTTAAAATTGTGGAAATGTCCAGAAACCCAAATATCTGCTTGACCTAAAGCAGTTTGGCCGGCTGCCTGCTGAGATAGATATCTTAGTGTGTTGTTTTGGTTTGCTTGATGTCCATGAAACATTCCAAGCATTGTTCCTTCTATGTCTACGGTTAGAGTTTGGTGTCCCGAACTTGGATACCTAAACTCGACGTGAGATAGCTCTGGATTTTCTGCGCAAATATCTTGTACTGCAGAAGCAATTTCTACATTCCAACCATCAGCTGGATCTGTGACAACTTGACGAGTTGCTTCATCGTGGTTTCCGTTAATCACTGGAACAACTAGTTTGTCTACAAGTGGAGCAAAAGCTTTTACTTGAGCCAGAAGCAATCTGCGGGCCACTCTTGTTTGTTCTGTCATTCCCAGATCTGAGGCAGCTTGACCCTGCAATCTTCCGTTTTGGCTAGTAGTTCCTTCAACGTGATCACCAAGAAGGGCTAGACATATAGTTCCTGGATTAATTCCTGCCCTGAGGTTTTGCTCAAATCTGTGTACAGCTTTTTCTGTAAGAGTTAAAATTCTATCTACGGATTGACCGGTTCCCTCACCGTTAGCTTTTTTACCAATTTGCTGATCGCTAGGGGCAATAAGAAAAGCGCCCTCGCCGGTGGACTTTTTGGTTCCTTTAGCGGGACGCCACTTTTTAATGTGATCAACCAGTTGCTCTAAGTCAAGATTGTCAGTAGCCATATAGTTTGCTGGAACTATATTTACTCGAACTGACTCTAGCCACTCACCATCAAACTTTTGCCACTTACCTCTTCTCAGAGAAGTTACTGCCCATTCCGCTGGATTTAGTCCGAACTCGGTTAATACAGTAGTGGCGTCTACCATTTCGTGCTCTGGTCTCGGAGAGCCAACAACAAATCCGCCACGCTGGCTATCAATGTCCATCCTTGGACGCCAGTCTTCTGGTTGCTTAATAACTTTTGTATCTGATCCACTCACTCCAGGTGAGCGAAGTTTTTCTAGTCTTTCTGAAATTGACACTATCTGGTTCCTGGCTTTCTGTAGCAGGAGCAGCGTTTTGCCTTGTGCCTGTCTACTGCGCTATTGCTTACATCAAATCCTTCGTCACGAAGCGCTTGCGAAATGCGTGAGTTCGGCACATACTCCGCGTCACCGGGACGCGTATTAATTACTTTGGTTAGATACTCTACGTCTTCCTCCGTAAGCCTAGGGCTTAATACGACAGACGCGAGCTTGCATAGGGTAGTGTTGTTGACATACTCGTCTTGAGCAGTCTTTAGTCGTTGGGCTAGAGCCATAGTCCTCTCCTTCAACCTTTGGTTGAAACTATGTTACTACAACAATGTAGTTTTAGCTTGCTTTTCGTAAAATTACTACTTCGTGTTTCTTCTCACAATCTCTTGCCAAACTGGGGACAACGTGTTGCTTTGAGCAGACTGCACAGATATAGTCTTTTACATTAGCCAATATTCAGTTACCTCGATCTAAGGGTATCTCCCTCAGATATATTTTCTCACTCCTTGGAAGGTTCTTTTTCTTCCACTTCTGTACTTTTTTGTTCTTGCGTTAAATCTGCTTTAGCTTGTTCAGTTTGTTGGATTGCTCGTCTAATATTATTTGCTTCAATCATGTTTACAAATCTTCCGGAGAAATTGTAGTCTCCTGAGTGAGTTATACGTACCCAAGGGGCTGACCAAACTTCTCCACCAATATTTTGCCACATCCGACAAAAAGCATAGTCTTCGGACAAAAGAATTTTGTTTTCATCGATGGTAGTTGTGAAATATTCTGTTACCATTTCACCGAACTCAATCCCCGTGTTTCCCACATTATTGTTTGTGTACTCTTTACAGTGAGGCTTAAGGGCCTCAAAAACTTTTCTGGAAATAAACATCATTCCAGTTCCAATGTCTTTTACTTTAAATGGCTCATTGACATTAAATTTTTGTTCTTCGTTTAATAGATTAATTGCAAAATGGCCGGAGTAAAGCTCTAATTCTTCGGCTGTCTTACCAGCTAAAGCTGCAATTCTTACATTTTCCCAGTTAATGCCCTTCATGGGATATATAGCTCCGATCAAGTCCTTACCAGACTCGATCATTTTTACTACGTCATTAGAGTTCCATCCGTGGTCAGCATCTATAAACAATAGAGCGTCGCAGTCAGTTTTCAGAAATTTATGCGCCAAAGTGTTTCTAGCTCTTGTAATTAGACTTTCATTTCCGACGGTTGTTGTCGTAATTGAGTGTCCCGCCTGAGATAAAGCAACTATTAAATTTTGAAGTGAAATTGTGTAGTTGTTTTTAGCGATTCCGCCATACATCGGAGTTGCAATATATATTTTCATAGTTGTCTATCCTATCTCACTAAAATGAAGTTGAAAACCTGGCTGCAGTGGAAAAGTCTGTCGGCTCTTCGTATGATATTTGGTGTAGTGTTAGTGCAATTCCGCTGACTATTGCCTTGTTTCCAGATCCTAGTACTTCTAGACCTCTGTCCACAAGTTTTCTGTGGAACGCTATCTGAGTAATCGCCCTCTCCCCGCGGGAATCTGACCACTGCTTGTATCTTCTATACAAAGCATTAACATTTACGCTTTCACCTGTAATGGTCTCTTCTTCTAGGAACGCTCCCATTCTATCTTCATTTTTCTTGTAAATCGCATGAGCATTTTGTACCGCCGTACACATCTCGAGTGGGTTAATTTGGCTAGAGGAAAGATACTTAACTGCGCCTTCTACTATCCAAGACAGGACTGCGGGCAATCCACCATCTGGATCTGCCAAATACCTCTTCAAACCTGGGTCTGGCTTTGCTGGCTTGTTGGTTAGAGGAATTGGAAGCAATCTACGCCACATGGCTTCGTCGGTGATGATTGGTCTGTGGTTGGTTGAAACCCAGAGCTTGCCAGTAGAGGTGAACTGAATTGGCCTGTCTCCAGGGGATCTTCCTTGAAGTGTAGCAGATCCAGTTATCTTTTTAATTTGGTTTTCTTTGATGCGTTCGCTCTCTGGCAACTCATCTACCCAAATCATTCTTCTGCCTCGTAGCTCGGCCATGTGGTATTCATCGGTTGTGCTGGGCCTATCTCCCGCTGCAAGTACGTGTGAGTCAAGCGCCCATGCAAGCTGAGACTTACCTAATGCTTCATATATTGTTTCTATAAAAGTGTTTTTACCGGATCCTGGTGGTCCATAGATGATAAAGAACACGTCTTGGTTGTTTAGGCCGGTAGCGGTATACCCCACGGCTCTCTGAATCCAGTTTATGTATTCCTGATCTCCACCAAAAGCTTCTTGTAAAAAGTTGTTCCAACGAATATTGGTCAATCCTTGGGTGTAAGCAATGGGAGATACTCGAGTTATATGCGACTCTATGTCGCCTTTTTGTAGTATTCCAGTTCGAAGATCGACAACTCCGTTATCAACACCGAGTAAATATGGATTTTTGTCCCATTCAGATATGGGCATATTAATTCTTGGGTCTGTAAGTGCTTGCTCAATCATTGCATTAATTCTTGAATTAGATTTAGCTTGGTTTGCCCACTTAACTAGTTCTCCGCCTCGGGGGTCGTCTGGGCTGTTGAGTTCTACAACCTCTCTAGCAATTACCGTAGAGACAGATTTTGCAATTTCTCTGACCTGTGTGGTCTCTGGGTCCGGCTTCCAATAGTTCCCATTCCAGACAAACCAGCCCACGCTATCCGTGTATCTGATAGTTGAACCAAACGAGTCAATAAGTCTTCTGCCGTTTCCAACATCGGTCAAGCTTCGATAGCCTGGACGTCCGCCTGCTTCAGCGCTAATGGCATCTGGATCCCTAGGTAAATCTAAGTTTCCTCCAGAAGTTATGTCCTTTAATGACCTACCCCTAGATGCCAGAGACGCTACTTGATCTCCAACTGCGTTAGAAGAATCAACAACTTCTAGGGAGTCTGCATCTACGGTTTCGGTGGAAACCGTCGTGATAGTCGCAGAGTAATTAAAAGAGTTTAGAGGAGAAGGAGCTTTTACAAAATTTTCTTCTGCCTTTTTTGCCCACTCCCTCCAATTTTCTGGTACGTAATCTTTTAGTCCATCCCACCATTTTTCCCAGACTGGGTTGTTGGCAACAAACTCTATTGCGCGGCGGGTGTGCATGAGTAGCCCGTTGCTACCTTCAACATCTAGCGGTGGTCTTACCATTTCGGCGTTGAACTTAAGCATCATTGCTTCTACGGAGGTGCGTCCAGCAATATCTGTTCCAAATTTATTTGCTAGGGCGCAGGCTAGCTGATATAGACCAACAGCTCTTCCGCCCTCATCGATGCCCTCTTCGAGAATTTTATCTATGTCAAGTTTTGATCCAGTACTTCCAAAATTTAGATCTCTTAAAAATTCCCAGTCGCTACTTTCGTAGTTGGAGCCAGAGTACTTGCCAGATCTTTTTAAAGTTTTTGATCTAATTACAGCTAAAAGTTCTTCTGGTGCTTCAGCAATTTCAATTTCCCATGGAGCGTGGCCGGGCTTCCACTCGTAGCAGTGCCCAGTTGAGTGCCTGGATGGTGCTACAAGAATGTATCCATTGTGCTTGATGTCGATTCCGTCAAGTCCCTGAGCTTTAAAATTTCCAATAAATTTTTCATTTGGGTCACACCGATAAATGAGGTGGCGTCCGCGCATTGGCCCGGTTTTAGTGGAGTATTCTCCAGTAATTGCCTCTACTGTTTTAGGAAGATTTCCTAGAGCTCTCTCCTCGAGCTTTATTAGAGACTCATGTCCGTTGTGCCTGGGATCAATGTCAATAACAAAAAATCCAGAATCTTTTGCAAAAATTCCAATATTAAAATCTGGATTTTGACCCCACCAATTTTCTACCGTAGCTAAATTAGTAGTAGCGTCTTTTTGTCCGTTTTCAGAGGCAGGGTGCTTTGCATTTTCTTTTGGATCTTTATGTGTCTTGCCGCAGGTACACATTCCATTTTTATCTATGCCGTGTACTGGCAAAACTTGCCAGCCCTTTTCTGCGTACCACTTAGCTCCAGAAGCAAGTCTTCCCGCTGCGCTCTCCCAGCCGGCCACTAGATTAGTGCTCCGTTGCTACTACCAAAAATCATTAAACTCTCCGAGAAAACTTTTTTACATAATACACCCAGTCGGTGCAAATGCAAGACCAAAAACAAAAAATTTTGAATTTAGCGGGTGACCAACTTAATGGCTAGACTCACCAAATAAAAGATACCCTAATAGGGTAAAATAGACGGAGCAAATCTAATTGCTCGATCTGTGTAGGAACAGTATACATGACTGCTGAACTAATAATGGCCATTTCGGCCGCAATAAGCGCGTTTGCGGTTTTGACCGCCGCAATTATAGCAATCTATCGACTTGCTAAAAAGATAGGTGATGTCCTGGGCACGGACTCCCATGGGCGTACTATTTCGGACAGATTAGACCGGGTCGAGCACCAGCTTTGGGAAAACGGTGGCAGTTCTTTGGCCGACCGCGTAAACAACATTGAAAAGCATGTTGTTAAGGTTTCCACAGAGATCGAGTTTATTAAAGACCTAACAATGGGACTTCATACAGCTCAAAATAATACAAATACTTTTTATAATAAAACACCAGAGGTTCCAGTAGTAGAGCCAATCAAAAAGCCTCTAAGAAAAAGATCAGCTAACTAACCGCTCTTTTTCCAGGTTCCAGTAGAGCTGTCGTACACATAAACGTCTCCCTGGACCCATTGGGCTGTAGAAGAGTTATATACATAAACTGTACCTTCCTCCCATTGAGAAGTAGATGAATTGTAAACTTTAACTTTACCGCCGTCATCTACTACTGTAAGTGTTAGGGTATCGGTGTAAATCGTTCCCCCGTCGCCGGAAGCACTTATAACAAAGCTATAAGATCCAGCCGACCCCTGTGTTGGTGTGCCAGAAATAACTCCTGTTGACGAATTAATTGATATGCCTGACGGGAATGCCCCACTGTATAAAGCATAGCTATTAACGTGCACTGCAGAAAGAGTGCTTGAATAGGGTTGCCCCTCTATTGCAGTACTAGAAGATAAAGTATTTACACTCCAATACGGAGATGGCGGGAAATACGGTGGAAAAAACGGAGGGAAAAATGGAGGAAAGAATGGAAAAAACGGAGGGAAAAACGGAGGAAAGAATGGAAAAAACGGAGGGAAAAATGGCGGGAAAAACGGAGGAAAGAATGGGGGAAAGAATGGGGGAGCCGAAAATAGTGGAACATTTATTGTGGCTGAGGCATCTCCCAGTAATGTGTTACTTGCAGTTACTGTTACTGTGGAGGTCGATCCGTGAGAAAAAAGCACGGTTCTTGTTATGCCAGAGCTGTAAACTCCCACCTCGTATGGGTTGGTGGAGCTACTGGCTGTGGCGGGTCTAAAATCAAAAGACCAAGTACCGCTGCCGCTAGGGGTGGTAGTTGCTCCTCCAATACTATAAGATCTACTTGCCACGTCGGAAAATGGAGTTGTAGTTTCAGAGCCAGTTCTAATGGCTACAGCTGTAACAAATACACTTGTTCCAGTAGATAGTTCTGTAGTACTTACATCAAGTCTTAGTTTAAAGTTTGGTCTTAATGAAAAACTAACTGTTGTCGTATAATCGGCCATTTAGATATCCTAAATATCTATCCAAATGTCTCCATTAGACATCCCTGAGGTTGGAGCCGAGGCTTGTACATAAATTTTACGGCCCTCAATTTTTAATGAGTTATCTGCTGTTCCGATTAAATTTCCAGTAAAAGAGGTAGCCGAAACATTTCCAGTAAAAGATGGATTTGATTCGATACTAAAATTGCTTCCAACTAGCGAAATAGGAGAAGAAACTGTATAGCTTCCTGTAGAGCCAGTTGGTCCTGTCGGTCCTGTCGGTCCGGTGTCTCCCTGTGGACCCACAATTTGCCCAACATTGTCCCATGCTGCCCCGTCCCAAACGTACAAATCTCCGTCCGCTGTTACTATGTAGGCATCATTTACTAAATTTCCAGTAAGAGGCAAACTGGATGCTACTGAAACAGTTCCAACAAAGTTAATGTTTGTGCCCTGCGGCCCGGTTGGGCCGGTAGGACCTGTCGGCCCGGTTGGGCCGGTAGCTCCATCCAATCCAGATTGGCCAGAAAGACCATCAACACCAGCTGGTCCTGTGGGCCCCGTTGGGCCAGTGGGCCCCGTGTAGCCAAGCTGACCTTGCTGACCTTGCGGTCCAGTAGGGCCTACTTCGCCCTGAGGCCCCGTTGGGCCAGTAGGTCCAATTTCTCCTTGCGCTCCTTGAGATCCATCTAACCCATCTGCACCTGGTGCACCGGTTGCGCCCGTGGGGCCAGTGGGTCCAGTAACTCCATCTAGTCCTGGTTGACCAGTGGGACCAGTTGGTCCTGTTGGACCTGGTTCACCTGAAGCTCCCTGAAGTCCAGTTGCTCCGGTTGGTCCAGTTGGACCAATTGCGCCTTGCGGACCAACAATTTGACCGACGCTATCCCAAACTGTCCCATCCCAGACGTATAAATCTCCGTCTTCATGGTTTATGTAGGCATCATTTACTAAATTTCCAGTAAGAGGCAAATCATTGAAGGTATTTACTGATCCTTTAAAATTAATGCTAATTCCCTGAGGGCCGGTAGGCCCTGTCGGACCTGTGGGGCCAACAATTAGCTCAGTCGAATTTGCTTCCCAGTAGTTTCCATTCCAAGTCCAATTTGAGGTGCTGTTGGCAAAAACTCCTCCTTGAGAGGATGCGTAAAACACATCGCCAATTGACGGGTTGTCTGGAAAGTTTAAAATTGTCATAGTCTTAGTTTATCCTAGCCTCTGATCACAGTAGTTTATCAGTCTTTCGGTAAATTGTTTATTTGCCAATATTAAGTTGTAGGTTTTGGTAGACTCTCTGGGTCTGGAGTTGGAAGATTTTCTGGTAGTGGAATAGATGGTATCTCTATTGGGAATTCTGTGGGCTGTATTTCACCTAAATTCATTTAATTTGTCCTAACTATATAGAAACTGTTGGAGAATTTGTTTGACTGGAGTATACTCCTGAATAGCCGTCCGCTGCAAAAACTGCAGCAATATATGTTCCACTAGTCTCTGAAGCTGGAATTGTATAAGTATTCCAGTTTGCAGGACTTACTCCAGTAGAGCCATACTGGGAAGATTGGTCACAGTAGGCTATATGAACATTTACATATGAAGAGCCATTCCATTTAAATAGATAAATAAGATAGTTACCTTTTGTAATGTTGGTTGGCTCAGTCCAAGAAAGTTGCCTTCCAGACCAAGTCAAATTAGTGACTGGGCTTGTTGTAGTTACTGAAGCGGGGGTAGCTAAAGCACTTCCAGTAATTGTAGTGTTATACATTTTTGCATTCCCAAGATAAGTTCCAACTGAATAATTTGTTGCACTTGCATATTCAAAGCCATCAAAAACTAGTAATGGCTGAAATATAATTTTTGTTCTTCCAGCAACAAGTTTTGAATTTGCTGCATTGGTATAGTTGCGAGGCTGGGCATTAGATAGGGCATTAAAGTCAAGATCTACATATCCCTGCTTTATGTTGGCTGGATTAGTAACAATACTAGAAAATCTTTGAAAAAATGGATAATGATATGCAGAAGTTAGACTAGTGTCCCCAGACTCGAGGACGTCGCCGGGGGTTATATTAAATCTTCCAGTTGGTAAATTAGTATTAAAATTTACTGTAGAACCACTAACTGTCAGTTTCATAATATTTTTTCTGTTAGTTGGGTATAAATAATGTCCAGGAACATAAGAAAAAACTTGAGACATAGAGCTAGTACCAGTATATTGATAGTGTTGGTATACAGAACAAAAAAAGTTTATGTCTCTTAAACTAGTTTTTGCTAGCTGAGACCATTTATACGGAGTATCTGCGTCTGAGAATGTATATCTATAAACTCCGTCTCCAATATTGGTTTCAGTTATTCCTCCCAACGTAAAATTTTTTAAATCTGGAGTAAATCCAATATCATTAGCTGAAGCTGTGCTAAATAATCTTGGAACAGACATTATGGGACCACCAAATCTCCAGAAATCATCCAAATATCAGTTCCAGTTTTGTATAAAGAAGCCATTTGGTGTTGGTATCTAGTTTTTCTAGCTCCAGAATTTCCTTGAGTGTTTAGGGTAACTCCAGATCCTGCTGCCACTGTTATTTGTCCAGTACCATTTTGAACAATGTTTACAATTGAACCTTCTGGCCACAAAACTGAAGATTCTGGCGGAATTGTTATTTGAACATCTGTACTAGATGTACATAAAACTGTGCGCTTGTAGTCATCAAGCACTAAAGTATAGCTAGTCCCCGCTACAGTATTTATGGGCGAATTATTGCTAGCTTTTTGATCTAAAGCACTTTGTAATCCAGTTACGTCTGCAATAGAAGCAGCTGCACCAGTTGGGCCGGTGGCACCGGTTGCGCCCGTGGGGCCTGTGGGTCCAGTGGCTCCGTCTAATCCAGATTGGCCAGCAAGCCCGTCTGCTCCCGCTGGGCCTGTGGGGCCAGTTGGGCCGATTTCACCTTGAGGCCCCGTTGGGCCAGTGGGGCCGGTAGCGCCGATTTCACCTTGAGGACCAACAAAAGAATATGGGTTCCAGTAAACACCAATAGCTCCGCCAGTAGGTGGAATTGCATCATTATTTGCTAAACAAATAAAATAATTTCCGTTGTACTCAATAATTTCGCCAACAACATACTGATTAGTGAGCGCTCTTCTGGCGTCATACTTAAATCCTGGAAAACCAATTTCTCCTTGGCTTCCTGTCGGTCCAGTTTCACCTTGTACCCCTTGTGGTCCTTCAGCACCTGTTGGGCCAACTTCCCCCTGAGGACCCGTTGGGCCGGTTGGTCCTTCAGCACCCGTTGGTCCTACTTCACCCTGAGGGCCAGTTGGTCCAGTAGGTCCTACTTCACCCTGAGGGCCAGTTGGTCCTATAGCGGTTGATGCAGCACCCGTTGGTCCTACTTCACCCTGAGGGCCAGTTGGTCCAGTAGGTCCTATTGGGCCTGCCTCGCCCTGAATGCCCTGTGGACCTGTTGGACCTATTTCACCCTGAGGCCCTGTTAAACCTTGAGGACCAATTTCTCCAACAATAGTTTCAACCCAAAAACCATCATAGAAAAGAAGTAATTTTCCTTCTACTGAGTTAAACCATATGGTTCCTTCAGTTGGTCCTTCTGGCTCTGAGCTTGAAACTAGAAATGTTCCATCGGCTCCCGTGGGGCCAGTTGGGCCAGTGGCTCCAGTAGGTCCGACCTCACCCTGAGGGCCAGTAGGTCCATCACCACCCTGAGGTCCGGTTGGTCCAACTTCCCCCGGGTCTCCCTGTGCTCCATCTAGTCCTGCTGGTCCAGTTTCGCCTTGGGGTCCTGTTGGGCCTGTTGCTCCTTGAACTCCCTGTGATCCAACTGCTCCAGTTGGACCTTGAATACCTTGCTCCCCCTGAGGACCCGTTGGTCCAGCATCTCCCTGAGGCCCTGTTGGACCAGTGTCACCTTGCGGGCCAGTTGGGCCAACCTCACCTTGAATACCTTGAATGCCTTGAATACCTTGAGGACCAGTGTCACCTTGCGGGCCAGTTGGGCCAACCTCACCTTGAATACCTTGAATGCCTTGAATACCTTGAGGACCAGTGTCACCTTGCGGGCCAGTTGGGCCAAC
>JACCDX010754389.1_pt1 | contig 40950 bp, 37 predicted proteins | sample 7449681 | NCBI WGS metagenome assembly JACCDX01 (sample SAMN15323450, study PRJNA562643) | freshwater metagenome | isolation source: river surface water | place: USA:Blue River Watershed | collected 2017-08-18
ATCAAGGTTGAAGAAGTCCGCGAACTTCTGACCCGTGTGGCATGGGCACCATCTATGGGCGGCTGGCGGGTAGTGGTCATGGAAGATGCCGACCGCCTTACAGAATCTGCCGCTAACGCACTACTAAAGGCAATCGAAGAACCCGGTACCCGCACAGTCTGGTTGCTCTGCGCACCAACTCTGCACGATGTTCTACCCACCATTCGCTCACGTTGTCGCCACCTGCAACTGCGCACACCATCACTTGCCGCAGTCACCGATGTCCTCATCAATCGCGACAAAATCGCACCAGCAATGGCCGACTTCGCGGCTCGCGTTTCTCAAGGACATATCGGCCGCGCAAAGTATTTAGCACTCAATGAAAGCGTTCGCAGCAACCGCACCCGCATCATGCAGCTGCCACTTCAACTCGGTTCACTTGCCGCAGCATTCCAAGCAGCACAAACACTTGTGGACCTTGCTACAACAGAAGCAAACTCAGCATCTGATGAACGCGATGAAAAAGAGATTGAGAAGTTACAAGAAGCCTACGGAAAAGGTGCAACCGGCCGCGGAATGGCAACAGGTGGATCTAAGGCAGTTAAAGAACTCGAGAAAGAACAGAAGTCACGCTCTACCCGAATGGTTCGCGATTCGATTGATGGAGCGCTCCTTGATATCGCAACTTTCTACCGCGATGTGATGATGGTCCAATCCGGTAACACTGATTCAATGATCAACACCGATATGCGCGATTCCATCTTGGCATACGCCGCAAAACACCCAGCACACTCAACAATCAATAAGATCAACGCAATCATGGATGCGCGCACCAACCTCGCCCGCAACGCAGCGCCCCTTGTCACCTGCGAAGCGCTGATGTGCCGACTGGCAAAGCAGTAGATGCAAACTTTTTCCACCACACCATTTCGACATCTCTTCTCGCGCTCTGGCAAATTTGCGGCGCTCGCAACAGCCATATCCCTCATTGCCTTATCTTTTACTGCATACCAACTATCACAACCTGATTACCCAAAGACTTTATCTGGCTACTATGCACAAAAAATTGATTGGAAGAGCTGCCGACAAGATTTCCAATGCGCAACCCTGGCTGTTCCAATCGACTACAAGAATCTAACAAGTGGCACCTTTGAGATAGCGCTGCTGAAATACCCAGCTAGATCAAGCAAAAAACTGGGCAGTCTTATCGTCAACCCTGGTGGTCCCGGCGGATCAGGCGTTGATTACGCCTATGCCGCCGAATACATCTTCAGCCCCGCCATTCTTGATCGCTACGACATTGTCGGCTTCGACCCCCGCGGAGTCTCTCGCAGCGCTCCTATTCGTTGTCTCTCCGATAAAGAACTCGATGCCAATAACAATTCCGATAGCAAGCCCGATAACGAGGAAGAGTTCAAACAAATTCTGCAGGACACCAAGAAGTATGTCGAAAAATGTAAAGATAAGAACAAATACTTAACTTCATACAGCACTGCAAACGTTGCCCGCGACCTTGATATTTTGCGCGAAGCTCTTGGCGATAAGCAACTCAATTACATGGGTAAGTCATATGGAACTTACCTCGGAACCCTCTATGCGCAATTCTTCCCAGAGAAAGTAGGTCGCGTAGTTCTAGATGGCGCAGTTGACCCATCAATCTCTAACTTCCAACAAACGTTGACCCAAGCAGTTGGCTTTGATCTGGCATTCACATCATTTGCATCAGACTGCAATAAGCGCAGGAACTGCACGCTTCCGAATGATAAAGCTGCTGCAGTTGCCGAGATGCAGAAACTCTTTAACGAAGCTTCTAACAAACCATTTCCGACAAAGAAGAAATCAGGAAGAACTCTGAGCGAATCAATGATGGTTCTCGGGACAGCTTCTGCAATGTATGACAGCCAAACCGGATGGCCACAGTTGCGCAGAGCGATTGCAGAAGCGCAGAAAGGTTATGGTGATACTTTCCTGAAACTGGCAGATGAGTACACCGGTCGCCAAAACGATGGAAGCTATCCCAATAACGAGTTTGATTCAGGTGCTGTCATTGATTGTCTAGATTTCAATGAACCTCGCAGTGTTAAGCAGATTAGAAGTGATGCAAAAGCGTTCGAAGAAAAGGCTCCACTTTTTGGCCCATATCTCGCCTATGGCGGCGTAACTTGTAAATTCTTCAATCAAGACACCGAAGTAACTATTGAGCCAACTTCCACGGCAAAGCCTGTCATAGTTATAGGTACGACTGGAGATCCTGCCACCCCTTACGAATGGGCGCAGGGTCTAAGTAAGCTCCTAACAAATTCACAACTCATTTCATTGACTGGCGAAGGCCACACCGGCCAGGGCCAAGGCAATGCCTGTATCGACGACCAGATTGATGATTTCTACCTCACGGGAAAAGTGCCCTCTAGATCCTCTTGCATCTAACACTAAAGAACAGATTTACCTTTTCGCCTATTTCCCTGGAACCTGTGCTTAATTCCCAGTTCGTATGGTTCGGACATGGTCATTGGCACCCCTGCCAATGGTGCAGAATTCCACCATGCGTTTAGATCATGTTTCTTATGTGACTTCCCACGACCAATTAGCTGACACTGTGCAAAGACTAGGCTCACGCCTTGGTAGCACATTTGTTGATGGCGGTATTCACCCACGTTTTGGTACACGTAACTTCACTGCCTCACTCAAGAATGGTCAATACATCGAAGTTGTATGCCCACTTGATCACCCAGCAACAGAACAAACACCTTGGGGTAAGGCCGTATCAAAGAAAGCCAACGAAGGTGGTGGTTGGTTCACTTGGGTTTTTAGTACCAAAGACATTGCTCCTATTGCGGCAAAGTTTGGGCGCGAGGCTATTGAAGGTCACCGTACCCGCCCTAATGGAACAGATTTAAAGTGGAAACAAATCGGTGTTAAGGAGATTGCAGATACTCGTGAATTCCCATTCTTTATTCAATGGCTATCAACCGATCACCCGTCACAAGACGGAACTCCATTGGCTGAAATTGAAAAGATTGTGATTGCCGATAAAGATCAACTTTCTGATTCGTGGTTCAAGGAAGAAATTCTAGCTTCACTTGGTGATGTGAATATCGAATGGGTGGATCCTTCGACAAATGATGACCAATCAGGAATTGTTGCCGTTTGCCTCTCCACACCAAACGGACAGGTGGTTATTAATTAAACATTCTTCGGCTGATCACCCCTCTAGATAAAAACACAAAAGAGAAGTTAATTTGTCCTTTGGTTCACTAATCTCGAAAACTCTACAAAAATGCGAGAATTTCGTTCTTGCCAAGAAATCGATTTTAAGTGAGTTGACGCAGGAAGCCTAGGGTTATCAAGGCCCTTGACCGCTAACAGGATTGCCTTTTCCAAGGAGTCGAGACTATCCGCCTTATACGAGTAAAACTCTTCGGGTGACAAGACTTCTAAAATTGAGGGCAAGTCAGGCGCAATGATAGGTCTGCATGCTGCCATGTACTCAAATAGTTTCATCGTCGAGGTATAAAGTGCGCTCTGTGGTACCAAAGAATCCAAAGTCACAAGCAATAAGTCTGAATTAACCTGCATGGGAGGAATTTCTTGGTGAGGTTTGGGTCCAAGGAGCAGTAGATTCTTGGGGAGCACAATTTCTTTCCAGCGAGCCGGGGTCGACCCCACGACAATAAAATCTATATCCGGCATTCTTGCTGATATTTTGAGAAACATTTCAGGGTTCTTTTCAGGTCCCAATGAACCTGTGTAGATAATGGAAACCCTTCTCTTTTGAAGTGAAAGTTTTGTCCGCTCTAGATGAACATAATCGGATAAATCCACAGCATTTCTCTCATAGACGATTTTTTCTTTAAAATAAGGATGTAATTTTTCAAATTTAAATACATTCGTCGCAATAAGAAGGTCTACATGAGAAAAAGCTCCCATCCGAATAAGTAATTTAGGCAGAGTTCTGTGTATTTCTAGCACGATAATCGGTTTTCTTCGTCTACTCAATGCCAAGAGTGGTATGAGAGGCCACCAGTCATGAAACACCAATACCCTATTTGGATTGAAATCCTTTCTTAGGTTTCTTCTTATCGCAAGCCCAAAAATTAGTTGATGTGAGATAGACGAAATCAGGGTTTTCGGGTCAAACGTCTTACCCAGCGGGAGGACTTCATATTCATCGAGAACCGATTGGGGAATTTTCCAACCCTTTCGCTTGCTGATCCAAATTGAAGATTGCGTGAGATTGGAGAAGCAGCGAGCATTCTTTAACACAAATGTGCTGTCAGCCCGTGAGCTGCCAAGTCGCCCCTCATAAATCAGCACTAGGGATAATTCTTTTTGTGTAACCAAAGAAATCCTCAAGTCTAGTAGAGTCCCTTCCAATATACTACAGACGTGGAGTGTTTGTGAAGATTCGGGTTATCTCTTTACTTGAGTTTTCAATCACTCAAACACTTGCAATCTTGATATCGTCAAAGATTCTCATCCTGAACTTCACGAGAATACGAAAATCTGAAGAAGTTTTCATTAATTACAGGGCATTTGGGCATTCAATAAGTGACACCAACGCATTTCTAACATTCAAAGAGAAAAATCGTTTATGTATTTCAGTTGGCGACATAACAGAAAGAAACCCCTATTTTGAATCGATTCTACCTAGAGAAAGGCTTATTCAGGTTATCTTGCCTAAGCCTCAGATAATCGGCAAGCGAAGTCTAAGAAAAGCCGTAGGCTTAAAGATTTATAAAAATATTTCTTTAGTCCAAAAAATTGGATTACTTCCTAAATTACAAGCAGTTCTCGAGGATAATAAAACCGTCGTACTCGCATGCATTAGGGACGCTGGAATAAACCATTTTGGTATACCAGTTGGAATTGTTCAGGATACTATCGACCAAATCCACGATCTTGACTTAACGGCTAGGGAAAATTCAAAAAGTGTAGGTACCTGGGCGCAAATTTATAATCCTGAAGAATTTGGTGTCAAACCCGTAGAAAACAAACTAGATTTAGCATTCAAAGAAGAGCTGGGAAGGAAAGGGTTTGAATCAAACAAACTGATCACCCTAATCTTGAGAAATGGGAAAAGTCCTCATCACGGTCCGGGCATTAAATACTACGAACCGATTATTGAATTCTTACATAACAAGAACTACCTAATCCTCGCACTCGGATACACCTCACCGATCCCCTTGGAAATTCGCTCGAAATTCCCCAATCTGGTGCTGCCATCAGACTTCGATGTCCCAACAAGGTCAATTGATTTCTCATCCATCTACTATTCAAAGTTTACGTTAGGTGACATGTCGGGGGTTTGGCCAATCTTTACGATTCGAGGTCAAAGAGGTCTTTGTTTGAATACAATCCCGACTAAATTCCTCATGAACCGCACAGAAGTCTTGCCCAGACTTTGGGTTGATAACAAAGGAGTGCCAATGAGCCTCGAACGACAATTTGAGATGTACGGGGAAAAGGTCCGAGGAAGGAATCGTGAAATTGAAATCGAAGGATACGCTCCAATCTTTCATACCCCGGAGACCATGCTTAATTGTGTGAAGAGATTTGAAAGAGATTTGGAATTTAAACAAAACCTGGAGGTGGCTGAAGAATACTTACAGTACTTTTCAGAATTCCCACCTGAGATGCTCAGAAACTGCTCTATAGCTCCAGAATTCCTCGAAAAGTTCAACCAATTGCCGAAGAATTAGTTCAACCCACTAGAATTCCCTAAATGACGACGCTTCCAGAGTTAGCCTTTAATAACTATCAATTATTTAAATCAAAAAGTGGTTCTGCCCATATTGCTACATTTTCAAGTCAACTAAACCTAATTGAGCTTTTAGTGCAAAACAAATGTAAATCTGTGCTTGATTTTGGCTCTGGCATCGGAACATTGACCAAGTTGATGGAAAAGATTGGCATATCGAACATTCATAGTTACGAGAGATCTGATTGGTGTAAAGAGCAGGCGAGTGCCAACTTACACCCAACTACTCCTAGGTATCTTATTGATCTATCAGAAAATGTTGGATTCGAAGCCATTTGCATAGATGACGAAATCTCAAGGCGGCAAATTGTCCAAGTGCTAAAGCAGGAGAAGTTGAAGGTTATTTTCATTGAAGGGTGGAGAAACAAGACCGCCGCACAAGTATCTCGCAGACTTTTGATGCATGGGTATGCTGCAAGTTTTACTCGAGGAACAGCGAGATGGGACTTAAGGTGGGCATTTGATAAAGACCTAAGCAGAGATGAGAAGGCTGGCTGCTGGTTCGTCATTGAAAAACAGGCTTTTCCTCTTCCTTTCTTATCGTGGACGAGAAGAGTTCCTAAAACAAGAGAATTTAATGAGCTACTTAAGGAATTCTATTTCTGGATCCGTCGTACACTAAGCATTAGACAGCGCCTTGGAAAATACAGAAAAGAGAATTAGGTTAAACCGTGCGTTTGCGAAGAGACAATTTTGCGTACGTGGAACTCCCTGCCAGTAATTCTTTAGAAATTTTCTTAGTGCTAGCCCAATAATTCTGCGAAAATACTGGGAGATAGTAAGTCGAGTTATGTTCGACAAAATGGAACATCAAGACAAGTCTTCCGCTACTTTTCCCTGTTCGAGAGCCGTAATGTAAACAACGATCCGTATCTGTTGCAAACCAGGAACCAGCAGGACCAGTTGCCACGAATACAGATTCATCAACATTACCAACCGCTGAATCCGAAATCTTGGTTCCAGGCTCGTAACCTAATTCCTTGGCTATTGATTGACTGATTGCAGCTGGAACTAGAACAGTCGGTCCATTTTCCAAAGCGACGTCTTCGCACAACAGCCACAGTTTTACACATTGAGTCCCTCCGCCATCCATGTGGAAAAGCTGACTTCCCTTGAAGCTTTCTTGTATTTCAGAGGTTGGAGGAGAGTAGAAGACTGAAATATCGTGAAGCAAGGGATACTTTTTAAAGTATGAGGAAACAGGAATGAGCACCTCTGGGGAAGTAGCCCAATCAAGGAGGAATTTCGAGTCACTATCTAACATCCCAGAATTAAAAATTTGTCTCAAATAGTCTTTACTATTACTTTTTTCGTTACCATTCTGAAGATACTTTTGAAGTGTTTCTCGAGAAAATGCAATTGCTTTGTTTGTAAAGCTATCTTCCACCTTGAATTTTGCTAAGCCTGTTTCACGGTTGAGCTGGAATGCTGGTATTGCCCCTACCTTCTGCAATTTCTTTACTCGGCGAAACTCACCTAATGTTCTCGGGAGCAGTAATAAATCAAGTAGTTGGAGTAATAATGTTTTCACATTCATAGGCAAACGTTCGAAAGACTTAACTGCGGGGCGGATAAACTTATGTACAATTTTTATATTCATGGTTGCTCCTTGTTATCGAACGCACCCAACTCTATCGCAGAAATTCTTCAAATTCTGTAATCACTGTTTTGGCTAGACGCAAGAATGAGTATTCCTTTGCCTCATCCGCGTAGTGAGGAAATTCGTTGGCCAATCGGTGTAGCTCAACCAAAGGGCGCATCTCTTCGTACCTTGAGTAGATAAATTGGTCCGATATGCCCAACTTCAAAAATACATCCCGCACGAATCCAACATCACGAGAGATCACCTTGAGATTTCCAGCTGTCGACTCCAAGAGTGGCATGGGTCCGCCTTCTATAAGGCTTGTGCACAAATATATGTCACACCCGTCAAGATCTGAAGAATTAAGTGGGCCTAAGATTTCTACATACTCGATATTCGGCAAGTTCTCGATAGACTCAAAGGCAGGAGTACCCTTCCACCCCTTACCTAAAATTCGGATACCTAATTCTGGATTATCGGAGGCAAAGCGAATGAGCTCGCCAGGATTCTTTCTCTCATTTGGTGTGCCTACCCAAAGCACGCGGTTTCCCTTAGTTGGATTCTTAGCAAATCTTGTGGGCTCTATTGCGCCTATTGCCACCACAATTCGGCAGGAGACAATGCCACTCAGTCGCTCTTTGTCGCGATTGGAATGAACAAAAATAACATCACAAGAACGAAGTGCCCTTTCTTGGATACTTGTAAATAAGCCTTCTTGGTGTGTGAACCAAAGCCCAATGTGTTGCTTCTTTGGCAGAAAGCGCATCAACTTAAAGTAGTTTTCAAGAGGAGTTATTGAAGAGAAGAGAAGGTTTCTCTCTGTAAGTAAAGTGAAAAAAACTCTAAACCAAGGAAAAATCTGATTAATTCCAGGAAAAGATGACAAGTATGCCGGATTGGCTTCAAAGGCGTCCGACTGCGATCTAAGGTCACTAAAGATTCCTCCAAGTACCCAATTGGCGTGACTTGGATCTAAGACATGCTTAATGCGCATAGAAAACTAATTTCTAAATTTTATTGATGGATTCCATGCGAGGAGTTCCTGGGCTGATTTATAACCAGCACGGCCATCGCCATAAAGAGTTGATCTAGAGAATCGACCATTACTTATTTGTTTTTCAAGAAGACTCTCAAGCTCCTTTAAGCTACCGACCATTCCAATTTCTGCGACATTTTCTGACTTCTGCCGTCCTCTTTGTCTGTGGCCGATATTGATTACAGGTAATCCAATAAATGACGCTTCACGTATTCCAAAACTAGAATTCCCGATCAAGACAACAGACTTTAGCGCCATCGAAATAAAAATTTCTGGCTCCACGTTAATCACATAGCGGACATTTCGGAGTCTGTTGTTCTCGCGGGCAATCCTTATTGCTTTGGAAATCGCACTTGTTCCGTGATCGGGGTTCGGCCAAAACCAGAACCAATTCATGTTCGATACATCGACTAGATCGATTATTGCATTGACCCAATTCAAGGTTTGGTCCTCATCCAGAGTATCTGGGTGGTACATGATGATTCCAAAAGGCTGAGAAAGGTCGAATTCCGCGCCAACACCACCAAGGTCCAAGGAAGAAGATAGTTGTCGTGGATTCGCAATAGTTTCACTTACTAAGTCAACCGAAGGGCACCCCACGATTTTTATTCTTGCCTCATCCTCACCCATTTGAGAAAGTCTATTTGCGGTGAAGTCATTTGTAGTCAAATGAAAATCTGCTAACTTTGAATTTGCATCTCGCACTTTGTCATCAATAGAGCCGGAAATCTCTCCACCTTGGAGGTGCACGAGCGGAATTTGCATCAAACTAGCGGTAACTGCAACACCTAAAGTTTCAGTTCTATCTGCTACAACTAGTGCAGCATCTGGACGATTTTGCTGCCAGTACCTTGCTAAGGAATTGCCGCCTTCAAGGCATGTGAGGGCTACGGAACCAAAGTCATCGGATTCCTGAAGACCCGGAAATTTTAAACAGGTGAGCCATTCTGGGAGCGAGTTGGAGATATCACCATAACGCTTGCTTACAGACGGGCCGACCAATAGCAATCTGACCTCTGAACTAGGAGAGAGTTCATGGAAATTACTAACAAGCGATTTTACTCGAGCCCAGCTTGGCCGAGCAGTAACAACAACATCTAGCTTCAAGAAAGTCCCCCTAAGCCTGAAAATCAGAAGACGAAACTGGTTTTTTGCTCGTCACGTCTCTTGTCAAAGTAGCACCGACTATTTTCTCAAAATCTTTTGCATCATATCCATTTACAGGTTTGCGATAAATCAAATCGTCACCACTTACAACATGCCCAGAATCTATATCTCTAGCCCAGTAAATTCCTTTTCTGAAAATTGTCCTCATGGTCTCCGAAGTTTCAAAGTAGGTATCCTTTGAAATCTGTGCACTGTTCATTTTCTTTAAATCCTCGTTAAACTGATTAAGCATTACAATTTCCTCTGGGATTAAACTTGCCGGAGTATCGGGCCCAAAGTAAAGGTTATGTGGCACCATGTGGACTTCTAGGATGGAAACTCCTTTGGCAATCGCAGCCAAGCCCGGAGCAACTTTGCCGGAGTGATCCGAATATCCAACCGAACAACCCAACTGTGATATCTCATCAATTAAGTTCAACCCAATTTTTTCGAGTTCCACTGGGTATTCGCTCACGCAGTGCATGAGAGTTGTTCTTTCCCATGCCCCCTTTTCAAGCAGCCTTGATTTCAAATCCTGGATTTCTTCCCACGAGACTAGCCCAGTGGAAATAATCAGAGGTAAATTAGTTGATACGAGGTAATCAATAAGTGGGAAATTTACAGCGTCGCCCGAGCCAACCTTCCATCTCTGGACGGCGTCATTGCTAAACAACCAAGAGGCAGCTTCGATACTAAATGGAGTGCACAGAAACTCGAGTCCTAGCGAATTTACGTAGGAAATCAGATTTAACCAATCCTTCTCGGAAAACCCCACACGCTGCCAGTATGCCTGCCTGTTCTCATCTTGATCAGAAAATTTCTTGCGAAATGGTTCGTCCGGCATACCTTCTGCCTCGGGTATATGCATCTGGAACTTTACTGTCTTGCACTTTGCAGCCAGCGCCATGTCTGCAAAACTTTTTGCAACACCAAGGCTACCCTCATGAGAATTGCCAATTTCAACGATGATTTCAGTCATTCTTAGCCTAAACTTCCCAATAGATTTGACGTTAGTGTAGCACCAGCAAAATATCCGACGAGGAGGCCCAAAATTCCTACTGCATTTATTCCTGCAAAAGGAACATCGATAGGCGTTCCTAACAAGAATTTACAGGCTGTAGGCAGCAAGTCTCTTGTAAAGCGGACTTACGATTTTGCAACTAGCGCAAATTCAGTCGAACGAGTGGTTTTATCAACTGACTCTTTTGAAGTTTTCTCTGAATGTATACCTGAGACACTTTCAAAAGAAGAATTTGGAAGCATACCCAAGGGAACCGTAAAACAAGTAAAGTCAAATGAGTTCCTACATGTTCGCAGAGATTCTGATGCTCAACCGATGGCCAAAACGATTAGCGGGGTTCTGGATTTCTTGGAAACTGTAAGTGGAAATGATTCCTGGGGCAAGGATTTATTGCTACTGCAACCAACTTCACCATTCCGCAACTCACAAGAGCTTTCAGAGATGGTGAGTGCTTATCGAAACAGCGATTTCAAGTCATCGGCGTCGGGAAAGTTACTCGAGAGTCCGCATCCAGAAAAATCATTTGAAATTTTTGAAAATTCCAGAATCAAAGTCACCCCGGAGATATTAGAAAAATTGGAATCCCCAAGGCAGATCCTAAGGAAACTTTATGTGTTTGATGGTGCCTATTACCTCACAGCTATTAGCCATATTTTGGAAAAAAGGTCTCTAATCTCTGATGAAACTCAGTTATTCCGTAGAACTGGTTGGGGTACACTCAACATTGATAACGCTGAAGACTTAGAGCTTGCAAATTACTTGTCACTAAAGTTCAACATCTAAGCATTTCGTTTTCGGCTTTTATTGCTTATGGATAAGTAATAGTCATAAGCTTTACTTCTGACTCGCTGTAAGAACAGATTGAAAATTTTTCTATCAGACATTGTCGTGACACCCCATTTTTCCACAGACTTAAAAAGGGTGTATTTCGTTCCACTTGAAGACATGAACTGAGAAAATTTCTCGATGATGTTGACAGAAGCAGATTCAAGCTTAGGTGAACGAATAGCCCTACCGATTTCTTCTCGCGTCCAACATTGGATTTGTGAATCCCAGGCCCATTTTGAAGTTCCGAGTGCGTAAGTAGGTTTACCCATTAACATAGATTCATAACCCATGCTGGATCGCCAAACAAAGATCACCGCAGCATCTTCGGTCAGCCTGTAGGAGCTGTAATCTTCTTTCGGGCCGATGTAACGTACATTTGTGTAGCTTCTTACTTGTTTCCAGAATTTTTCTTCCCGATCGACATCATCAATGCCGACAGATCTGGGATGTCGTCTAATGACTAGAGTTTGACCCTGTTTTTGACATTCATTCGCGAGAATTTCGACGCCTTCAAATTGATTTGCATACCCGAGTTTTGAGTCAAACTTTTCAAAAGGGGAGAACTCTGTGGAGCTAGAAGTTAAATATAGAACATAACCTGTAGAACCTAAATTCTTACCTTTAACTAAATCTTTTGGTGGATTCCAGATATCTGAAAAGTAAGTATCAAACCCAGATAGCCGATCTTGCTTGTATTTACTGACTTTCAACTTCAACTCGGATTCCTGCAGGTACTCTTCTTTGTAATTTTTAATCAACTCCCACCAGTTTGGGTGATAATGTGGGGACGTTTCGAAAAGTTGAAACTTCCCGCTATCAGAGCCTCTTTCCCCAATTTTAGTTTCGCAGCCAGTTGCGAAGGCATGTTGAAGTAATACAGCGCTCATAACCTCTCGCCCGTTATAGGCAATCACGGTTGATTCGCCCACTGGAAAGTTTTGTTTGAAAAATTTTGAACAGATTGTTGCTGTTATGAAATGTTTTCTGAATACACGCCAAGGAATTTCTGAAAATGCGTACTCTCGGACACCCAGGAAAGTCGAGATTCTTGCATGAAGGATCGCATTCAACTCTATTCCAGCAGCGTTGATAGCAGGAAATCTGTCTATTTTTCTGCCTTCAATAAATTTTGAGTAAGCAAAGAGATTTGCTTGCAGGTACTCAATCCAAGAAAATCTCTTCTTCACTACATTAATAAGTTCCGAACTGAGTGTCTTCTTTTGGAAACGTCTACGCGCAAAACTATTAAAGCCAAATGAAGGTACATTACTCGTATCCAGTATTAAAACTTGATAGCCATTGGCCGATTTTTGAGATGCCATCTCCAGGGCAAATGCCCAGACCTTTGAATTGGAGTTTATGTGTAGTACGTATGTCGTCTGATTCAAAGTTTCTCGATTCTGCAGAGAAAAAGTTCCCACACATGCTTGAAAGCCATTTCGAAGGCATCAGAACACATGCCTCCAATATGAGGTGTGATCGCGATGTTGAACCCCTCTTCCTTTAGTTGGAACAAAAATTTCGTGTTATCTACCAAATCTGGCAAATCTTCAACTTGGAGGACGTCAAGTCCGAGGCCTCCAATTTGCGAATTTTTTAGCGCGTGTCCGGCTTCAACTTCATCAATTAGTATTCCACGAGCTGTATTAATCAAGACAAGAGTATCCTTGGTATTTCTAAAGAAGTCAGCTCCAATGATTGGGTAAGTGTCTCGATCTGCGTCAATCACTGAAGCACAAAGAAATAAAACATCAACTACTGGAGCGATTTCCTCAACCGAAGATACAAATTTAATATGTGAGTACTCTGGCGAATGTTCGTAAGTCTTATACTTCTCAAACACAACAATCTGCATACCAAAAGCCTTTGCGTAACTTGCTATAAGTTTTCCGATTCTTCCAAACCCGATAATTCCGACAGTCCGATTTCTCAATTGCAAAGAGGCAAAATCTTCTCGCAGCTCTGGTGAGTAGACAGTTAAACTATTTGCAAGGAAAGATTTTCTCCAGAGCGAGAGCATTAAACCCCACCCATGCTCCGCAGTTGCGGTGATTGATTTCAGGAAAACCTCCTCTCCCTGAAGACTGACTACCTCAACACTTTTGGACTCGTGGGGACTGATTGAAATATGAGTTAACCCGGTTGTGGGAGTTAGGATGAATTTCAGGTTTGGGAATCGATGTAGTAACTCATCCGTAAAAGGAAAATTCAATGAAGTCCAATAAGCCAGACATTTTTCGGAATCTCCCATGGGGGTATCGGGAGAGTCCAATACAAACACAATCTTATGATCAATTGTCTTTGATGTAATTTTCTGAAGAAACTCTATGTTTAAAGGGGTCGCTACATAAAGCACTGACTTGTTCCCGGCACTACTCGGCATATGGCAATCCTAACCAGAAAAGGATTTCTCCCCTTGATTTCCCTCAGGAAAATAGAATTTTCATGACTATAAAGTTTCTGACGAGTTGGCAGAATGAACATCCACTAAGATTTTGGGTATGCGAGCCTTCATTCTCTACTCGAAATCTCAGGTTAATAGTTTTGTTAAATCAGGAGTTCTCGCAGATGTTGCCAGTAATTCTTCCTTGCAAGTAATAGCAAAAGATCGGAACCTAATCCAGGGACAATATCCGTCTCTACCGGCAAAAGATCTACCGGAGTTAAACCCATTAATCCCAAGAATTTCCGGGTTGGTACAGATGTGTGCTTTGTGGAAATACAAGGACCGCAGTATGAATCACACTGTGAGAGCTTATGCGTCGTTCGGTTCAAAGAATCAGCGGAGAGATTGGACTTGTGTTGTTGTCTCCGAGATGAAGGTGAATTTGTTTAAACGTTTGGGAATCCGAATTCTTTCCAAGAGTCCCTTTTTTGAGATTCTTAAGTGGATTGAATCTTTCGCCCGTACGTTACTAATCAGAAAAAATATTTTGAACCAATTCAAAAGCTACTCTGTGTTGTTAATTCCATTTAGTGGACATATCGGCATTGAGTTTGGTACATATGTATGGATAGCCAAAAAGCTAGGAATTAAGTCCGTTGCAATTCAAGAGAATTGGGATAATCTTTCAACTAAAACTTTTCTCACAGATGAACCCGACTATTTCTTTGTTTGGGGCAAGCAAAGCGAAGGCCATATAAGAGCGATTCACAAAATGCGTAACACTCGAATCACGGTCATTGGGTCGCCAAGATTTAGCACTTATTACTCAGGTAGAATCTTGGATCCAGTGGTGGCTTTGCCTGACGGGCGAAATATTTCAATTTCAAAACCATTTGTTCTGATTGGCGGGACAGGAGATGGCATTGACGACGAAGTCCTCCTGTCAACCACCTTTGATGCTCTTTCGGAATATTTGGATGAAATCGAAGTCGTGTACAGGCCGCACCCAATGTCTAGAACTCCTCATAATTTGCGTGAGCTAGGGGTCAAGTACCCTTCATTATTGATTGATGCGGGTGAAGGAGCAGGCGAATTTGGACATCAAATTCCCCTAGTTCAGAATTGTTTCGTGATCTTAAATCATTTCTCAACCCTCACACTGGAAGGTTTGATTGCTGGAACCCAAGTTGCTGTCCCTCTTTTTCTTGGCCGCGAAACAGCGATGTACAAGTACAGAGATATTTTCAACGAATGGCACCACATGAGCGGAATCTCATTTCTAGCCAATCTACATCTACCAGCAAACCCTGATGAATTTACCGTAAGCCTTCGTGATACTTTTCATCGAAGAGATGAACCCAGAAAACCACAGGATATTGAGTGGGTTTGCCAAAAGAGCCAATACTCAGAAAAGCTGCTTAACTCGCTTGAGGAATTAGAACTTTAAAAACTCTGCGTGTAAAGGTCGTTTAACTTCTCGGCCATTAGCTTCGAATTAAATTTTGAGATCCTCTTGGTGGAATAAGCTTCAAACCATTCTTGATTTTTTGCTCCTTGGGACTCAAGAATCTTAGAGGCAAAATCAGCTTGATCGTCAACTTTCGCCAAGAAGGGATAACTTCTCCCGAGCACCTCAGGTATCGCTGACACATCAGAGGCCACGATTGGCGTTTTAGATGTCAAGGATTCCAGGAGCACCATCCCGAAACCTTCGTAATAGCTCGTTAAGACAAATACGTCCATTGCAGCCAATAGCCCTAGTACTTGCTGGGAATGATTTACCCAAATTATTCGTTCATCAATTCTAAGGTCAATCGCAAGCTTCTTTAAATCTCCTTCCAGTGGGCCACCGCCCACAATAATCAACTTTGATTTCGGCTGAATTGTCTGAACAATTTGAAAGGCTTTCATTAGGCACGGGATATTCTTCTGTTCAACCAATCTGGATACTGTGCCAATCAAAAAAGTGTCATCAGTTATGTTCAAGCTTGCTCTAACTTTTTCCCTCGAGTGCGCTGGATTTTCCCTTGGGGGTGTGAATCCATACAAGAGGACTTTCAATTTACGAGAGGAACTGACTTCACGGGAATCCAGCAGGTATTGTTGAACAGCTTCGGAAATGCAAACAATAACATTTGATCTCTTTTCAACAAGACGAGACAAGATGATCGAGATAATTGCGGGAGCACCCGGGAAAAAAGGTTCGGCATTGTGGCGAGAGACAATGAGGTTTCTTTTTGAACTTGTAAAGCAGGACAAAAGTTCCGCTCGCGGCAAATGCGCATGGCGGACTCCAGTGAAATTCCTTAGATGATGTCGGATGGAAATCATCTGAAAAAAAACATTTTTGTTCGCAAACCTAGTCTGAACCGTCGCACCAACCTCAGATAAACTCGATGTCAATTCACCGGAGCCCTTGAGATAAATGACCTCAACCTTGTTCCCCAGCAGAACTTGTTGTTCTACCAGTAGGAGTAATTGATTCTCAGCCCCACCTCTATTTATGGTGGTAATTAAGTGAACTATTGTGCTCATTTTTTAATTAGTTCACGGAAATAACTGATCGTGTGGTCCAGGCCCGAATCCAAATCAACCACAGGTTCCCACTTCAAGAATTCTGAAGCAAGCCGAATATCTGGCTTACGTTGGCGAGGATCATCCATTGGTAAACTTCTAAAATTTAGAGTTGACCTAGTTTCAACTTTACTAAGGATTTTTTCAGCAAGCTCCAACATAGTAAATTCAGTTGGATTTCCTAAATTGACAGGACTATCTGGAAAATCATTTACCGAAAAGGCCCGATAAATGCCATCTACTAAGTCTGAAACGAAACAAAAAGATCTTGTCTGTTCCCCATCACCATAAATTGTAATGTTCTGCCCCTGGAGAGCCTGAACGATAAAGTTACTAACTACTCGCCCATCGTTTAGAGACATGCCAGGCCCATATGTATTAAAAATTCTTATCACGCGGCTATCAACTTGATATTGTCTTTTGAAGTCAAAGCAAAGGGTCTCAGCAGCTCGCTTTCCTTCGTCGTAGCAGGATCTGATACCTATAGGATTAACGTTTCCCCAGTAAGTCTCTATTTGAGGAGAAAGAGTAGGATCTCCGTACACCTCACTAGTTGAACTCTGCAGGACTCTCACATTTAATCTTCTGCCCAACTTTAGAACATTTAACATTCCAATAAAATTGGTCTCTATAGTTTGGACAGGATCAATTTGATATTGAATAGGAGAAGCTGGACAGGCAAAATTGAGAATTCCTTCCACATCAAAATCTAACTCTTCTCTTACATCACCTTTAACAAAGACAAAATTGGGGTTATTCTCGAATTCTTTCAAATTAGCAAGACTTCCGGATGACAAATTATCTAAACCAATAATTTGATGCTGTTCCTGAAGGAATTTCCGAACCAGATTTGACCCAAGAAACCCTGCGGCTCCGGTGATTAATACTTTCACGAGTCCCCCATAAGTTGATTTCGGTCCAGAGTAGTGGGTTAGCGTATCAATATAGAGTTGAGCTTACCGACCCAGGAAGAGATGTCATGATTATTGGTCGCAATTTCGTGTCGTCTGTTCACCTCAATTGCTATTTCTTGATCCGACCTTTTCAAGAGTGATCTGAGTTCGAATTCAAGAGTCGACGGAATTGAATCTGACCAGGTTCCAAATTCCTCAAGGTAGCCATGATTACGAGTTACTACTGGTTTGCGCACAAACGTTGCCTCCACAAGGATTTTGTCTAAAGATCCTTCGTATGCGTGGATGAAGCAGTCACTCTCAATTAACTTGTTAGGCACTTGTGCCCTGGGAATAGAAGGCAGAAAATTCAACCATTTTTCCTCTTCGTATTTTTTCAGAATCGAATTCGCGTAACTCTGATTTTTTGGATTTGAAGGTGTGCCAACAATCTCAAGAGTTAATTCAGGATACTCATTACGCATGCCGGAGACAGTCTCTATCAAAGTAGAAATATTCTTGGATTCATCAAATCTGCCAAGGTGTATGAGTTTGCGAATTGGTCCACGAAATTCTGGCCCATTGAAAGTAGCAGAGTCAATGGCTTGTCCGATTTCAATCACCTTCCTTCCCTTTATAGGACATGAAAACTTTGTGGAAGTTATGATCGCATTAGACAGGACGTAAGAGATTTTCAAATAGGGAGAAAGACTCATGTGGGCGTACCACAAATAAATTGGGATTCTAACTATTCGCGCAAGTGGGGCAAGAATCAAGTTCTGAACTTCAGTCATGTGGCAAAAAATGACATCTGGCCGGTGCCTAATTAATACCCAAGTGCCTATCCGCAAGAATCGAAGCGCACTCAATACCTTAGACCCGTTAACCCAACCGGTGGGTACAACAGTCATATTTGTTGGCAATTTCCCCGTAGGCATTTCGTTGGAAAGCACCATAATTCGTGAGTAGCTTGGAGACAATCTCAGGGCGATCTCTAACTGATGAGAGAAAATGGTGTTGGTTTCGCTCATCGAATAGTTGATGAGTAACAATCGGGGCTTTGAAAGTGGCTTCCTCATCACATCATTAATATAGCGGTATTATTCACTAATTCCGCTCCAAGAGTTTTGTAATAGTGAAGGACAATGAAATCATGAAAGTCTTAGTGACAGGTGCGGCGGGTTTTGTTGGCTCGAGCCTTTCGGCTGTGCTCGCCAATCAAGGACACGAAGTTTTTGGGTTAGATAATTTTAGCGACTATTACAGCCCAGATCTAAAGCGAGCAAGAGTTGAGAATTTGCTTAACCCTCACCAGGTTACATTTGAAGAAATTGACCTCTTGGATGAAAAATCCTTAAATTCCGCATTTGTATCATTTGAACCGGATTGTTGCGTTCATTTAGCCGCCCAACCTGGGGTTCGGGTTCCAAGAAGTGACTACAGTAACTATTTTGATTCTAATTTATCTGCATTCTCAAACATACTTTTGAGTGTTGAAAGATTCAAAGTAAAAAATTTTATGTTTGCTTCCACATCTTCAGTTTATGGAGATGGTGCGGCTCTTCCTTATAAGGAAAGTGAAACTAACCTCAATCCAAAAAGTTTCTATGGGGGAACTAAGCTATCGAATGAGATTTTGGCTAAGTCATTCTTTGCAAACTCCAGGACTAAGTTTCGGGCCTTGAGACTTTTTACAGTCTATGGACCATGGGGTAGACCTGATATGGCTTATCTGAAATTGATCAATTCGAGCTTATCTGGCTCCGCCTTTACTCTTTTTGGCGACGGATCATTGAAAAGAGATTTCACCTTTATAGATGACACCACTGCAGCGATTTCCAAATTGATGGTTGAACTTGATTTAAGAGATGAGGGTTTTGGAGATGTTGTAAATGTCGGTGGCGGGAAACCACAATCTATGTCTGAATTGATTTCAATCGTGCATGAACTCACCAATAAAGAACCAAATATTGTCCAATTAGCGCCTTTGGATGTAGATCCCTTGGAAACTTGTGCGGATCACTCGTATTTAGAATCTTTGGTTGGCCAAATACCCGAGACTTCTCTCCATCAGGGTATTGAGAAATGTGTTCAATGGGCATCAAGGCCGGAAATTACTCGCGAATTAAGTAAATGGCTAAAATAAAAATTCTTCTAGTCAGTGGAATATTCCCACCAGATATCGGTGGGCCCGCGACCTATGTACCTAAACTAGCCAAGAATTTATCAGATTCTGGATGCAAGGTTGAGATTTTGACGCTTTCAGATTCGCGAAAGCCAGTTAATCAAAGTCCTTTCAAAGTTACCTACATTTTTCGGAAACAGCACAAGGTATTGAGAGCGATAAAGATCTACAAAGCCATTTCAAGAATTAAACCTGATTGTATTTTCGTAAATGGGCTTCATGAAGAAGTGGCTCTCTGGCTACGAATCCACAAGATTCCTGCTGTGGCAAAAATAGTGGGGGATCCCGTGTGGGAGAGATATCGCAACTCCCAAAGAACAGCGATTTCAATTCAGGAGTTTAACTCAACAGGAACCTTGACGATTGTGCACCGCTTACAACGAAGATTACTGGCTTGGGCTCTGCTGAATTATTCAGCGACAACTTGCCCAAGTCAGGAGTTGTGCAACCTGGTTCAAAAATGGAATCAGAATCTAAAGCCAATTTTCATTCCAAACGGAACACGAGAGGTCCCAGTTCTTGAAACCAGAAAAGTTTACGATTTAGTTACTATTTCGAGACTCGTAAGTTGGAAAAACATAGATACAGTCGTGGAAGTTGCAAATAGAAAGAATTTGAAACTAGCAGTAGTAGGAAAAGGACCGGAAGAGGAAGTCCTCAAAGATTTGTCAAACCCCAATCTAGTTAGCTTTTTAGGGCAACTAGATGAAGAAAATGTTATCGACGTCTTACGCCAAGCAAGAATTTTTATTCAACTCTCAGAGTACGAAGGGCTATCTTTTGCGCTCTTGCAATCTCTGGCAGTTGGGACGCCTAGCATTTGCTCAGACATACTTGGAAATTCTCAAATCATTGAGAATGGAACCAATGGGATATTAGTTGACAATAAAAATTTAAATCAAATTGAGTTAGCCATAGATACTCTGATAAATGATGAATCACTGAGAAAATCTGTGATTGATAAGGGAATCATGACAATTAGAAATACATTCAACGAAGATACCCAGATGGCAAAAATTCGCGAACTCCTGGGAGTGAAATAAGTGAAGTGTGTTCTCATCTTAGATCCGCGAGGAAATATAAACCTCGGTGGAGAGGACACAATTTCTCGGCACGACTCCTATGCAGAGGAATTAAGAAATCACGAGCAGCTCAAGTCTCACAAGTTGGTTGTGATTTCTATTGGGAAAAAACTGAAAATTCAACCTTCAATTTTTGACTTGAAATTGGTGAATGCGAGGCCAATAAATTTTGTTCACTTCGCGTATCAGGCTGCAAAAGAGATTAAGAGAACTAAACTTGTCCCATCGATACTCGTCGCGGGAGATCCATGGGAGAGTTATTGGACTGCAAAGCTCGTTAGATTCCTCAGTGGGCTAAATTGCCCTATACAAGTGCAGTTGCATGGAGACTTTGGCAACCCAGTATGGAAAGCATTAAATTCGCGAAATCGATTGAGATCTTATGCACTTGGATACGCAATTCGAAATTCCGAATCAATAAGGACTGTTAGTGAATTTCAAACAGAATTTATCGTTGCAAAATTCAATATCAAAAGAAATAAAGTGTTCGTCTGCCCGCCACTACTCAATTCTTCTTATCTGAATCAGAAAAAGAATCCAAGAAGAAGAGAGAATAAAGAAGCAATTCTGGCATTTATCGGGAGACTTCACAGTGAAAGAGGTACAGCACACCTGAGAGAATTGGTCGCCAAATTAAAGAGCGAAAATTTCAACTTTAAGTTGCTGATCCTCGGGAGTGGTCCAGAGGAGAAAGTATTAAAGAAGGAAATTTCTAAATTACTGTCTCCTATCCAAAATGAGTTCTATCCATTCTTGCAACCAAGAGATATGGCTTCGTTCTGGGCTCAAACCGATTTGGTTTTGAGCCTTGCTCCTTCCGAATCCTATGGAAGGACCATGCGAGAGGCTCTCTTGTTTGGAATACCGGTCCTAGCTGTTGAATCGAGTGGAGTGAATGAACTTATCCACCTGATAGGAAATCAATCCGTACGTATAGTAAACCCAAAAGATACATCTGCTGAGATACGAGTTAAGGTCGAGAAACTTCTAACCGCCGGAGTGTCCCACAGGGCCAAAAGACAGATTATGGAAGAAGAATTAAGAAAGAATTCGCTGCTAATTGAATCTTGGTCTCAGACCATGAAAGAATTCAAGTCTAAAGAAAGCAGATAGGGTGAAATCGTTAAAAAACTTTCTGAGAGAATCAGTTATTTGGCGTGGCTTGAGGATTCTATCCATTCGGGATAGAAGAATAATTTTTCTCATCATATTTGCGCAAATAGGCCTTGGTTTACTTGATTTACTCGGAGTCGCGTTCATTGGCATTCTGACCGCCCTTTCAATTAACGGTGTCAGTTCAAGATCTGTGGGAGATCGAGTAGGAAAGTTTCTAGAAATTATCAACTTAGATGGCCGAGATCTAAAGCACCAAGCAACAGCGCTTGCAGTTATCGCCTCAATTTTGCTTATCTCCAAGACTCTAGCTTCACTCTATTTCACTCGCAAATCATTGTTCTTCTTAAGCAGAAGGAGTGCAAGTATTTCATCTACCTTAATCTTTAAACTACTCGGACAATCTTTGCTAGAAATTCAAAGCCGCTCGAGACAGGAAACAGTTTTTGCACTTACGAGTGGAGTGAATGCAGTAACTGTGAGCATTATCGGATCCTTTATGACCCTTGTTTCGGACATTGCACTTCTCGTAATCCTGCTAAGCGGTTTGTTCATCGTGGATACGCTCGTAGCTTTGGCGGCGCTGGCATTATTCGGATTTGTAGGAGTGATTTTGTACTACGTCATGCAGGTTCGCGCTAAAGAACTTGGAAAACAACAAGCACAGCTGAATATTAAAAGCAACGAAAAAATAGTCGAAGTTCTGACGTCATACAGGGAACTCGTAGTCAGAAATCGACGTTTCCATTACGCGAATCTTGTCGGAGGCATCAGGCTTTCTCTGGCAAATTACACCGCAGAAAGTGCTTTTTTAGTAAGCGTCAGCAAGTATGTAATGGAGCTCTCTATAGTAATCGCGACCTTACTCGTTGCATTTATTCAATTTAGCATTCACACAGCTCAGCACTCAATTGCAGTACTTTCGGTATTCTTTGCAGCAAGCACGAGAATTGCGCCCGCAGTTCTAAGAATTCAACAAGGATCTTTAACGATCAAGTCCAGTCGAGGTGTTGCTGAACCCACATTAAAGCTATTCAAATCTCTGGCAGATAAGCCAACTATTCATCCCCAACTAGAAACCTTTGAAACAGAATATGTTGGATTTGAACCGACTATCCAGCTCAAGAATGTTAGCTTTGCTTACCCTGGGGCTAAATCATCGGTCATAAACGGTATGAACTTAGAGATTAATGCTGGTGAAATCATTGCGATTGTTGGTCCATCTGGTGCAGGAAAAACCACGCTAATCGACCTGATGATTGGAGTTCTAACTCCAACATCGGGCGAGGTATTGATTGGCTCCAAACCTCCGCTTTACTCTTTGGAAAAATGGTCCGGTGCCGTGGCCTACGTCCCACAAGATATCGTGATTACAAATGGATCATTCAGGGACAATATCCTTCTTGGGTATGCCGATTCACATCTTATGGACCCTCTTATTGAAAAGGCAATTAAAAGAGCCCAACTCAAGGAATTAGTAGATGGTTTTCAAGAAGGATTAAATATGCGAGTTGGCGACGCAGGAAATCGTCTAAGTGGAGGACAAAGACAAAGACTTGGGATAGCTCGCGCGATGCTCACAGAACCGAAAATTTTAATTCTTGATGAAGCCACAAGTGCTTTAGATGGTGAATCAGAAGCAAAAATCGGGTTAGCACTAAATGAAATAAGAAGTCAAACAACAGTTGTAATTATCGCTCACAGATTATCAAGTTTGCGAAATGCGGATCGGGTGCTTTATTTGAACCACGGGAAAATCCAAGCAGATGGAACTTTTGAAGAAGTCCGCCGAAGTGTGCCGGATTTTGATGTTCAAGCCAGAAGGATGGGTCTCTAGGTTCCTGTCGGGATAACGGACAATGAGATCCCTTTCTTTGGGATGCCCTTTGCAGCAATGAACAAATCATTGGTATTGTTGGGAGTGGTAAACTGCTTTCAATGAATCACTTTTTCTTAAGTTTTCTGTACTTTGCCCGGAGGGGATAGGCTCATGGGAAAAATCAGAATTGCAATCCTTGGGCCTGGCAATATTGGCTCTGATCTTACTGAGAGACTCTTAAGGGACCCTGATTTTGAAGTGGTCGCCATCGTTGGTCGGAACAAGCAAAGTAAAGGTCTAGAAAGGTTTAAGAACCGGATTCCACATGTGGTGTCTGATGGATTGACCTCTTTTCAGAATGACTTTGATCTAGTTGATGGTTTTTTTGATGCAACTTCAGCAGAAAGTTCGAAAGATAATTGGGAATTTGCGCAAAGAAATAATAAGTGGTTTGTCGACTTAACCCCCTCGAGAATTGGGACAGCATTTATCCCAAATATTTCAGGTAAAGTGCCAGGTATTGAGATATCAACAGAGTACTCACACAATTATTCAATGGTGACATGTGGAGGACAATCTTCAGCTCCTGTCATTCATGCCATGGTTTCTAAAATGAGTGATGTTGATATGGTTGAAGTTTCTTCAAGTATTGCTGCAAACTCTGCAGGCATTGCAACTAGAAGAAATTTGGATAAGTACATTGAAACAACTGAAGATTTATTGATTAAAATTAGTGGTAGTCAGTCCTCTAAGGCCATCCTGGTTCTTAACCCTTCTTCCCCCGAGGTTCCGATGAGAACAACAGTGACAGTGAGAGGCGCCGGAGCCAAGCTTTTGGAGATCCGTGAACAAGTAAATCTAGCAGTATTAAAAATGCAAAAAGTAGTTCCTGGGTATGAGCTTGTCGGCGATATCCAAGAGGTGGACCGTGAGACCTATAGTGCAACAATTCGCGTGTCGGGTGCTGGTTATTTTCTCCCGCGCTATGCAGGGAATTTAGATATTATCAATGCTGCAGCTGTTGCTACTGCACGAATGCACGCCAACTTCCATTCAATAAGTGGCACTATATGACATTGCTCTACGACGTCACTCTGAGAGATGGGAATCATGCCCTTCGACACTCGCTCGATCCAAATTTCGTAAGAAAATACTGCACCTTAGCGGACACCTCTGGAGTATGGGCGGTCGAAGTTGGTCACGGTAATGGACTCGGAGCATCATCATTTCTTGTGGGAGAGTCTAAACATTCTGATTTTGAATTACTTAGTGTAGCCAGAGAGCACCTAGTAAATGCAAAGTTGGCCGTTCACTCGATACCAGGTTTTTCAACAATAAATCGTGATTTGATTCCAGCAATCAATATTGGTGTTGAAGTTTTTCGAGTAGCTAGTCATGTCACGGAAGCGAATGTCTCAGCCCCGCACATTGATTTTCTGAAGAGCAAGAATGTAACGGTGCAAGGGGTCCTCATGATGAGCCATATGGCACCACTAAATGACCTCGTTTCTCAGTGCAAACTGTTAGAAAGTTATGGAGTAGACACCATTATTCTTATGGATTCTGCTGGTTTTTTTGATCCAGATCAAGTGAGAATTAGAATCAAGACTTTGGGTGAAGAAGTTGGAACTGAACTTGGAGTGCATGCGCACAATAATTTAGGTGTTGGCGTGGCGAATGCTTTAGCGGCACGAGAAATGGGCGCTTCTTTAGTTGATGGCGCGTCCATGGCTCTCGGGGCTGGGGCGGGTAATGCTCAACTTGAGGTTATTGTTGCCCATTTGGATCGAGGACAAAAAAACTTTTATGATCTAAATCAATTCTTTTTAATGAGTGATCTTGTTGCAAACGACTACGCCCCAAACTTGCCCAAACTAAGGAGCACTTCTCTTGCAAGTGGTGTATCGGGGTCATTTAGCGGGTATGCGCCTTTGGTTGAGAGCCTTTCCAGAGAGTTCTCCTTAAATCCCTACGAATTGTGGTTGGCGGTTGGTCAACGGAGATTAGTTGCCGGTCAAGAATCGCAGCTCCGTGAGATAGCTCTGGAACTAAAGGAAAAAGAAGGCATTAACTGAACCCTGTCAAGGTCACCGAAAGAGCGTCTAATGAGCTATATAGTTGATTTATGCTATCAAGATGTAATGTATGTGAATCGAAGGATTTAACAAATATTTGGGATCTTCCCGATTTCCCACTCACTGGAATTTATGTTGATCGCCCTGATGAAGTTCACTACCAGAATACATACCCTCAAAAATTACAATTCTGCACCAATTGCTCCCACGCGCAACTTGCCAATCAGATAGATCCTTCATTTCTCTACCGAGACACATACACACATCGAACTTCTGAAAGCCCAATTTCTGCTAATGGGAATAGGTTTTTACTGGATTTTATTTTGTCGAAAACAAACGGCAAGAATTTTCAACAAGTCTTAGAAATTGGGTGCAATGACCTTCTATTGCTTCAAAATCTCAGAGATCGTTCGCAAAATCAAGCGGGAGTAGATCCAATCTGGCCAGATGGAATCCACGTTTCTGAACAGGGCATACGGTTATGGGGCGGATTTGCTGAGTCAGCAAACTACAATGAATTATTGAAGCATAAAATTGATTTGATTATTTCAGCACACACTTTTGAGCATGTGCTAAATCCGAAGAAAGCAATATTAAGTTTGAAAGATCAAATTTCGGAAGATTGTTTGCTCATAATTGAAGTCCCAAGCGCAGAACGTATGCTTGAACAACGCAGACTTGATCAAGTATTCAATCAACATGTTAACTATTACTCTGTTAGGTCATTAGAAACACTAGTAAAGCCTCTAGGATTTAATTTGATAGATTTAGAATACAACTATTCGTATTGGGGCGGAACCCAATTACTTGTCTTTTCCCGAGACATAAACTCCCATTACGATTTAGTTAGGCCACGCTTAACAACCGAGGCTTATAAGGAGTCAATAGTTGATTTTGAGGCAGCAATGCGCAACGCATCAAGCCAAATTGAAAACTCTCACGGGCCTGTTTATCTCTACGGTGCAGCACAGATGCTCCCCTCATTGATTTACCATCTGACTGATTCTGCGATTAGAAAAATCACAGGAATAATTGATGATAATCCAACAAGACAAGGTAAGTTTTACCCAAACCTTGGATTAAAGATTTCATCCTCCGATAGATTATTTGACCTAGAGGAATCAACAATTGTGGTCTCGGCTCTCGACAGCGCGCGCCCCATCTTGAGGCGATTAATCGAGCTGAAACCTAGAACTATCATCATCCCTAGTGGCCTTATTTGAGATGTTAATGCTAAAAGAACCTAAAGTTGGTGTCTGGTCGCTAATTGATTCATTTCATGTTCTTCAAGCCATGCTTGACACGGGAATAAACTTTGTAGTTTTTGATTTCGAACATGGATACTGGAGAAAGGATCAATTAGCAACTGCAGTAGTTATGTGTCGAGAAAGAGGAATCTACTCGGTCGCCCGAATACCGAATGCATGCTCAGAATGGGTTCAGGCTTCTTACGATGCAGGTACGGATATATTGCAGGTGGCAGGAATCCGATCTCAAAAAGATATTTCAGAAGTATCAAGACACACGCAATTTCCACCTCATGGGATACTCGGATTTTCCCCTTGGACGCCACGAGGGTACTCTCCCGAGATTATTACCAATAAGAATCCTAAAATTTCTATTCAATTTGAGGAAATCTCAATTTTGAGAAAATTCTTAAATGATGAAATAGAACTATTTGAACATCTAGATTCAATTTTTATAGGGAGATACGATTTAAGCGTAAGCATGGGCGTTCCAGGTGTGATTGAGGACTCAGAGCTAATGACATACTTGGAGAAGGCAACTAAAAAAGCTTTCGAGTTGGGATTATCAATAGGCACAGTGGGTAAATGTGGAACTGATTTCAATCTGCTAGCCAAAATGGGCTTAAATTTTATATCGGTAGGATCTGACATTCAGCGCCTACGTGATCAGAACCCAGTCAGGGGAGACTTAAATGGATCTTAAAATACTTGGGAAAAAAGCGATTGTAACTGGAGGCGCAAGTGGAATCGGAAAAGCAATCGTAATTGCACTAGCGGCAGAGGGTGTTTCGGTTGCGTTTACCTCAAGGAACAGTAAAAGAGGCGAAGCCTTGTTGAGCGAATTAGGTGGCAAGCAATCTGGTCACCATTTTTTCAACCTTGATGTAAGTCAAAAGTCTGGCCCCAAAATTCTTTTTAGCGAATTACAAAAGATTAATTTTTTCCCTGACATCCAAATTAACAACGTGGGCGACACTCTTAATGTTCTAGATCCAGACTGCTCACTTGATGATTGGCAAGACGTTTACAGACTCAATTTGGAAGTACATGTGGAACTGGTAAATCTCTTCACTCCATATATGAAGGAAATGAAGTGGGGGAGGATTGTAAACATTACAGCGGGAGCGGCGCTTGAGAATTCTGGCCCCGTGCCATATTCAACTATGAAAGCGGCTTACACGGCATACACCAGATCGATGGCAAGGGTTCTAGCACCGACTGGTATCGTCATGTCCGCTGTATTGCCAGGGGTGGTACTTACCGAGGATGGGCATTGGAGCAAAGTTCTAGTTGAGCGCCCGGATCATGCAAGAAAGTATCTTGAAGAGCGAACATCACTCAAGCGCTTTGGAACACCTGAAGAAATTACACCCTTTGTTCTTTTGTTAAGTTCTGAGCTTGCTTCATTCGCAGTCGGCGCCATAGTCCCAATTGAGGGTGGCCAAGCACGGCATTTCTTTGCAGGAAATTTAGAAGCCTTCGCTTGATCTGAGGACTAAATGAAGAATACTGACATAATCGCAGAGGTCTTGCACGAATACGGCGTACGGGATTTTTTTGCAGTCACCGGTGGCGCAGCTGTCCATGTGATCGACTCTCTAATTGAGCACAAAAAAATGAGTTCAATTTTCCACCATCATGAGCAAGCGGCAGCACTCGCAGCCGATGCTTATGCTCGTATGACCGGTTTAGGAGTTTGCGTAGTTACTACAGGACCGGGAGTTACGAATGCACTCACCGGGCTGCTGTGCTCATGGCAGGATTCCGTACCGACAATTTTCATTTCTGGCCAAGCAAGATACGGACTAACCTCACTTGGGTCAAAGGTGAGACAGGTTGGAACTCAACACCTTGAAGTCGTGCCGATAGTCGAACGTATGACGAAGAAAGTTGTAATGGTTAAGCCAGGAGACAATGTCCGTAAAATACTGAAAGATTTGATTGAGTTGGCACAAAGTGGTCGGAAAGGGCCAGTCTGGCTCGATATCCCGCTGGACGTCCAATTAGAGGAATTTGAGGAAAAACCAGAATCTTTAAAGTTATCTCAAGCAAGCCACCCTCAAGTCTATTCGGATAAACTTGGCGAAGATTTTGCTCTGGATTTAAGGCAAAGTGTTCGCCCGGTTCTGTTGGTTGGCCGAGGCATCACTGGCTTCACCCAAGAGAGTTTCGATGAGTTTTTAGTTAAAACTGGTATTCCGTGTGTGAGAACTTGGGGTTTTTTAGATACGCAGCTAACCATACCCGAGCACCTAGATTGTGGAGTTGTGGGTGTTTCTGGCCAACGAGGCGCCAACAGAATTGTCTCTGAATCAGATTTTGTACTTTCGGTTGGAGTTAGATGGGGGCAAGCAGTAGTTGGGCCAGCAATCGCCGAGTTTGCCCCAATTGCGAAGGTACATATAGTCGACATCGATGAAAATGAACTTGATCGCGTCAGTCAATCCTTGCCTAGAGCCACGAGGCACCTTTCCGATTCAAAGGCGTTTCTTGAAAAGTTCACCAGAATTAAACTAAAGAAATTCGAATCTAGTAGTTGGAGTGAGCACTGCCAATTGCTAAAGACTTGGAACCTTGAGCAAAATTTCGGGTGGAATGAGAATAAAATTGATCAGTACAATTTATTCAAGGTGATAGATCAGAAACTTGGGGCAAATTCAACCGTAGTGATTGATGGCGGGGGGACGGTGGTCTATTGCTCCATGCAAATTCTGGGGCTCGTTCCTGAAAGAAGAATTTTGATACCCAGCGCCTCTGCTCCGATGGGAACGGGGCTTCCACATTCCATTGGTGCCCAAGTTGCTTTGCCGGACAATGTCACCTTGATGATTTGCGGCGACGGGAGTTTGCCCTTCAATATTCAGGAGCTCCAAACTCTACTTACCAATCAGCTAGCAATCAAAGTCGTTGTAGTTAACAATAATGGATATTTGTCCATTCAGGGTACCCAGGATCAATTCTTAGGAGGACGTCAGCACGGATCTTCTAACTTGGGAGGCTTAGAGATTCCAAATTTTCAAAAGATTTGCAGTGCTTATGGAATTCCCTATTTCAGTGTGAATCAGAATTCGGAACTGCAGGCCAGTATTGACTCTCTTCTTAACTATCAAGGCCCTGCTTTGCTAGAGGTTTTCATTCAGGAAAATCAGGAAATTTACCCTAGGACCAGTTTTACCAAGGACACGAATGGAGTATTCAAGGCACAACCGCTGAGCCACATGCATCCTGAGGTCGAATTGCCGAGCTTTATCGACGTGGCTCAAAGGCAACAATCTACCGACAACTACACTTGAATTGTGGCAAAAAGTTTGAATAACCCAATACCAAACCTTGAAGCATATTTTACTAAGGTGAGGAGAGCGCTAGATTCAATCGAACTTAATGAAATACAGAATGTATTCTCTATTCTGGAAAAAGTCAGAACAAATAGACAGACTTTGTATATCGCTGGCAATGGGGGAAGTGCTTCAACTAGTCAGCATTTTTCTGTAGATTTAGGTGTAGGAGGAATTGATAGGAATTCAATAATTAGAAGTTTTTCGCTTTCAGACAATCAAAGTGCGATTACAGCCATCGCAAACGATAGAAATTATAGAGAAGTTTTTAGCACTCAATTAAAGGTGCTAGGGGATGAAGGTGATGTCCTGCTGGTTATTTCAGCATCCGGAAACTCTGTTAATTTAATTGAAGCAGTTTCAACGGCGAAATCTCTTGGGATGACAACAATTGGGCTCTTGGGTTTCAATGGCGGGGAATTGAGGTTGCTTTGTGATTATTCCATTTTAGTTGAGACTGATTTGGGAGAATATGGCATTGTTGAAGACATTCACTTGTCAATATGCCACAACCTAACGGAAGCATTGAGGTTTACAAGGTGAACTCCAAGAATGTTTTAATAATTGGAGCCAACTCATTTTCTGGGTCGGCTTTTGCAAATGACTTACCAGAGAGTTATGTCAGGCATTTAGTGTTTAGAAATGAGCTCCCCAGTAGAGTGTTTAACCCAAATGATCAACGAAGAGAACATGAAACCAGCACGCGATGGAACCTAAATGACGATTGCAGGAAAATCCTTGAGCTCATAAACGAAAATGAAGTTCGTACTGTGGTTAATTTCGCCGCGCAGAGTATGGTTGGTCAAAGTTGGGAAAATCCAGCAGACTGGTATGAAGCCAATGTTGTATCTTTATCAAAACTCGTTAGTTCTATATCTCAACACTGCACAATTGAAAGATTTATTCAATTTTCAACACCAGAGGTATATGGCTCTACTTCTGGGTGGGTGAAAGAGAATTTCAACTTTGCACCTAACAGCCCATACGCGGTTTCACGCGCAGCCTCAGATTGGCACTTGAAGGCCCTGTTCGAGAACAAAGACTTCCCTGTAATTTTTACTCGAGCAGCAAATGTCTACGGTGAGCACCAGCGGCTGTACAGAATTATCCCAAAATTGGTCTTATCTGGATTAACGGGCAATAGAGTTGCGCTACAAGGTGGTGGAAAGTCAATACGGTCATTCATCCACATTGACGATGTTAACAATGCGCTGATTAAAGTAATGGAAAACGGAAGATTAGGGGAGACGTATCACATTTCCACGAAGGAGCTTGTTTCAATTTATGATCTTGCTGCTTTAGTGGCAAAAAAAATGAACATACAGATTGAGGATTTAATCGAAGAAGCACCCGATAGACTTGGAAAAGATTTTGCATATCAACTAGATTCAGAAAAAATCAGATTGGAATTGGGCTGGTGTGATCAAGTATCCTTGGACAAAGGCCTTGATAGAACTATCGCGTGGGTTTCTAAGAACTTGCCTGAGTTGAGCGCAATGTCAACCGATTACACGCACAGGAAGTGATTGATGAAGATTCTAGTAACGGGCGGGTGCGGGTATGTGGGTTCAGTTTTGGTACCAAGTTTGGCGTCCCAAGGACATGAAGTTGTTGTGGTGGATGCTCAGTGGTTTGGTAATTTCCTCCCAAATTTAGCAAAAATAAAAGTAGTAAAGAAGCATTTTTCGGAAATTGAACAAAACGATCTAGTGGGCGTTGAATCAGTAATTCATTTAGCAAATGTGGCTAATGACCCAAGCGTTGAACTGAATCCTGTCCTGTCTTGGGAGGTCAATGTCTTACATACAACTCAGTTTTTGAACCTATGTAAAAAAGTCAAAAGCATCAAGAGTTTTATGTATGCAAGCTCAGGAAGCGTATATGGCGTGAAAGATGAGGAAAGAGTGACGGAAGACTTAGACCTTGTCCCCATTTCTGCTTACAACAAAACCAAGATGTCAGCTGAAAGAGTGTGTCTTAGTTACTCCGAATACTTTGACGTGTATTGCATTCGTCCTGCGACAGTGTGTGGAGTTTCGCCGAGAATGCGCTTCGATGTTGTTGTGAATATGTTTGTGATGCATGCATTTAAGAAAAAAAAGATAACTGTTCTTGGAGGAGATCAAGTTCGTCCGAACATCCATATTCAAGATATGTCACGTGTTTATGAGCATTTCCTTCTGAATCCTCAGCTTGAGTCAGGTTGCTACAACGCCGGGTTTGAGAATATTAGCGTGATGAGTATTGCTGAGATGGTAGCTAAGAAATTTGGGGTTGATATCGAAGTCAAACCTTCAAATGATCCCCGATCTTATCGCCAAGATTCCAGCAAGCTGATATCAACAGGTTACAAACAGACTAAAACTGTATCCGATGCGATTGATGAAATTTCTGAAAAGCTTTCAGCCGGTGTGATTAAAGATGACGACCGTTGGTACACGGTAAAATGGATGACGGCGAATCAAATCGGAGATGCTAAGTAATGGGACAAGAAATTGATTTGCTTGCAAAATATCCGAAAGTTACTCGAAACCTTACTGCGCGTTTAGATGCGAAAACTGAGGAAGCCAGAGCAATTGGTAGGCAATTTGCGTATGACTATTTTGATGGCGATAGAAAGCATGGCTACGGAGGATTCACCTATCAAGAGAGATTTTGGAAACCGGTAATCCCAGATCTAATCTCGCATTTCAAGTTAAGTAATGAATCGCGAGTTCTCGATGTCGGTTGTGCTAAAGGTTTTTTCCTTCATGATCTTCAACTGGCTCTCCCCGGTGTAGAGGTTAGAGGAATTGATATTTCTGAGTATGCCATTGAAAATTCCATCGAGTCTGTGCGGTCTAACGTGTCCGTAGGGGATGCCCGAGATTTAAAATTTGAAGACGACTCATTTGATCTTGTTATCTCAATAAATACTGTCCATAATTTGGATCGACAAGATTGCGCAAAGGCACTAACTGAAATTCAGCGTGTTAGTGGAGGCAAATCGTTTATAACTGTCGACGCCTACCGAAACGAGCTTGAGCGAGAACGTATGGAAGCTTGGAATCTCACCGCCTTAACGATGATGTCAGTAAGTGAGTGGAAAGAATTTTTCAAAGAGGTTGGCTACGATGGCGATTACTATTGGTTTATTCCATGAGTACAGACCTAGATTTGCAAAGACTTTATAGAGTTGCTTTAAGGATTAGGCTAGTTGAATCTAGAATTGCAGAGCTTTATTCTGAAGGAAATATGCGCTGTCCTGTACACCTTTCTGTCGGACAAGAAATCCCAAGTGCGATTTTTGAACAAATAAAGCGGCCTGGCGACACTGCAATAAGTACCCACCGGGCTCACGCCCATTACTTGTCAATGGGTGGCAATCTTTCCAAAATGATTGCGGAAATTTATGGGAAGGTCACGGGTTGCTCTAAAGGCAGGGGTGGCTCAATGCACTTAATTGACTTGGATGTGGGATTTTTGGGGTCTTCCGCAATTGTCGGAAATAGCATTCCAGTGGGCGTCGGTGCTGCTTATGCGAATCAACTACGAAGCGATCGAACAGTGACCTTTGTTTTTCTAGGAGACGGAGCAACCGAGGAAGGCGCTTTCTATGAATCCGCTAATTTTGCAGCGATTCATAAACTCCCCGTGGTTTTTGTCTTGGAGAATAATTTGTACTCCGTATATACAGGCCTAAACCCTAGACAGCCCTCGGGCCGATCACTTTCAAATCTAGCTGAAGCCATTGGCCTAAAGAGTCAAAATACGGAGGATTCTAATTTTGATGAATCGTTTTCTAAGTTCAAAGAACTTGTTGACTTTTCCCGAAGTGGCGCAGGTCCAACTCTTCTCGAAATCAGCACTTATAGAAAACTCGAACATTGTGGACCAAACGATGATGATTCCCTTAATTATCGCCCTGAATCTGAAATAAAGATGTTCAAAGACACGGACTTGATAAGTTTCTTGGAAGAACGTTTATCTGTATCAGCGGATGAAAGTAATCAAATCAGAGCAGAAATTAAATCTGAAATTGATGCAGCTTTTGAATTTGCAGAATCTTCACCCTTCCCAACTTACTCGGAAGCAACCAGGGGCGTTTATGCAAACTAACGCAGCATCTGAGATTCTGAGAGTTATAGAACACAATCTACAAGTTGATAGCATGTTTTTGATTGCTGGTCTCGGAGTGACCGATCCCAAAGGAGTATTTGGAACAACAATTGGCCTTGTTGAAAAGTTTGGTCCCAAACGGGTCCTTGAAACCCCGACCTCCGAAAATGCCATGACGGGCATTGGGGTCGGTATGGCTATCTCAGGCTATCGACCCTTAATGATTCACCAGAGAATGGATTTCTTCTTGCTTGCTATGGATCAGCTCGTTAACTCTGCGGCAAAATGGCATTTTATGTTTGGAGAGCAAACTTCTGTCCCACTAACAATTCGTCTAATCACGGGAAGAGGATGGGGTCAGGGTCCGACGCACTCCCAGAATTTACATGCTTGGTTCACCCACATCCCAGGCTTAAAAGTAGTAATGCCATCTTTCGCCTGCGATGTTGCGGCCTTGTTACAGGCCTCCATTGATGACCCAAATCCCGTTGTCTTTATTGAAGATCGCTGGATTCACAATCAGCAAGTTGATCTAAGTGATCCCAGAATTAATAGAAAGATTGCGCTTGGCAAGGCAAATGTCTGCCACGAAGGAAATGACATAACAGTGGTGGCATCTGGCTATATGTCTATCGAAGCACTCAAGGCGATTTCGTATCTAAAGAAGAATGGAGTTTCAGCGGAGCTCATAGATTTGCGGACGATTAAGCCCTTAGATATGGATGCAATTTTGAAATCTGTTGGGAAGACTAAGAACTTACTTGTAGTAGATGCAGCGAATGAAATAACTTCACTAGGTAAAGAGATTATTGCAAACGTTGCAATGACAAATGGGATTGAACTAAACAACAACCCCAAACTAGTCTCTCTACCCGATATCCCGGAGCCTACAAGTCACGGAGTTATTGGTGAATATCGAGTATCTGCTCTGAAGATTGCTCTTGCAATTCTAGATATTCTTTCAATTGCGGAACCATTGGGAATTAGGGAAAGGCTTACTCCTGCAAGCGAGGATGTGCCAGACTCTTCATTTACTGGACCATTCTAAATGGAAATGAAAAAACCAGCACTATTTCTCGATCGTGATGGGGTCATCAATCAAGATTTTGGATACGTATCTAAGAAAGAAAATTTTGAATTCTTTCCAGAAGTCATGGAAATTGCCTTATTGGCGAAAGAAAAGAATTGGCCAATTGTGGTGATCACTAATCAAAGTGGAATTGGACGAGGAATATTTAGTGAACAAGATTTTTTGACTTTAAATGAGTGGATGGCTGAGAAGTTTCAGGAATATAAAATTGAAATTTCATTAGTGCTCTACGCACCTGAAAACCCGGGTGATGAAATAGATGAATCCAAGTTAAGGCGAAAACCATCCCCGGCAATGTTTTTTGAAGCTGCGAGTCAACTTCAACTTAATTTAGGCGAGTCCATAATGATTGGTGACCGCGAGTCAGACATGATTGCGGCATTTAACGCTGGCGTAGGATATCGATTCTTAATCGCAGAGAATCAAATGAACAGTGTTGCCACAAAGGTTGTTAGAAACCACAAGGAGTGCATTGAGGAGTTAGAGAGATTCTTCCACCATGATTTAGGAGTTATAGAAAATGGGTAAAACAATTAAGGCTGCAGTACTTCGAGAAACGGGTCGCCCTTTAGTTGTGGAGAACTTGAATTTCAAACCATTAGCAAGAGGGCAAGTTTTGGTAAAGAACTATTTTTCTGGGATTTGCAGAAGCCAGCTAATGGAACAGCAAGGCAATCGCGGAGAAGATAGATGGCTTCCTCATTTACTTGGTCATGAAGGTTTTGGTGTTGTGGAAGAGATCGGTCCTGACGTTTCTAAGTGTAAGGTCGGTGAAAGGGTGATCCTGTCTTGGGTCCAAGGCGAGGGAATTGATTCCGAAAATCCACGCTACTTGACCTCAGAAGGAGTGTCTATAAATTCAGGGAAAGTCACTACCTTCTCGGATTATTCCGTGGTCTCAGAGAATCGAATTTTTCTGGCACCGAGCGGTTTCCATGACAGATTGCTACCTCTTTTCGGTTGCGCCCTGCTAACGGGTGGAGGGATGGCGATGAAGTATGGCTCTATCCAAGAGAGCCAGAAAATTTGCATTATGGGATTTGGCGGAATTGGCTCTGCAGCAGCTTTGGTTCTTAAAGGAATGGGTAAGACCGAAATAGTGATTGTGGAAAAATCACCACAAAAGAGAATGCTCGCTGAGAGGTTGGGTTTTAATCGCGTAGTAGAGAGGCTAGACAACTCGATGGTGGATTTCGATTTAGTCATTGAGTCGACCGGAACCATTGAGGGCATAGAGGTTGGATTTACAAGCCTCAATGATAAAGGTGTCTTAGTGTTTGCAAGTCATCCTGCTGACAACGAAAGAATCTCCTTAAATCCCCACGACTTAATCAAGGGAAAAAGGATCTTTGGTACTTGGGGTGGAGATGTGAATCCCGATCGAGACATTCGTCTTATCGCAAAACATGTACTCGCAAGCAATGCAGACCTAAACTTGCTTCTTGGTGAACTATTCTCAATTGACCAAGTCAACGAAGGTCTGGCTTACTTAGACTCCGGAAAACCTGGCCGTCCCCTTTTGCGACTGAATGAGGTCTGAATTGAAACACACAATCGAAAAAGTTTTGGTTTCTGGCAAATTTCGGGTGATTCACGCAGGGCACATGCGGCTTTTTCGAAGTGCAACCGAACTGGGAAACACACTGATAGTCGCACTTGACACGACTAACTTAACTCAAGATGAAATTAGTTGGCGAAGAAATATTCTAAAAAATATTGAATATGTCGACCAAGTAATCGAGTTCGTTGGAGATATTGAACCCACATTAAGGGAAATTCGTCCTGAAGTGGTTATTAAGGGTCAAGAGTTTAGAAATGTGGAGAATCCTGAATCAACGATTCTTGCCGAATTTGGAGGCAGATTAGTTTTTACATCAGGTTCTAATTTTTATTCAGAAAGCGACTTAATTGGTCGGAGCGATTCAGAATTCATTGAAAAATTAGCTTCTATGCCAAAATCCTTTATGTCAAGAAACTCTATAACTACTGACAGGCTCATGGAAATTCTTGAAAAGTTCGCCAAGTTGAGAGTTTGTGTTGTTGGGGATTTGATAATCGATGAATACATCAATTGCCATCCTTTGGGTATGTCCCAGGAGGAACCGACTGTAGTAGTAACCCCAGTTGATAAACGAAGATACTTCGGAGGTGCAGGAATCGTTGCTGCCCATTGCACCTATTTAGGGGCGAAGACCAGCTTTATTTCCGTCACGGGAGATGATGAGGTTGCGGAGTGGGCTATGAGCAAAGCCGAAGAATATGGAGTTGACTCAAGCCGAATATTGGATGGCGCTAGACCAACAACATTAAAACAGCGATTTAGAAGTGGTACGCAGACCCTGTTGAAAATCAGCCATTTAAGTCAGGACTTCTTAGATCAGCAAAGAGAAACAGAAGTTGTCGAGAGATTCAGAGAATTAGCTCCAACTATTGATGTTCTTATTTTTTCAGACTTTTCTTACGGGGTACTATCTCCGTTAGTGGTTGAACAATTACAAGAGATTGCAAGAAATCATGGAATTTTTCTGAGCGCAGATAGTCAGTCCTCGTCCCAGATTGGTAATCTAAGCAAATTCAAGAATATTGACTTGATTTGCGCTACTGAACGTGAGGCACGTCTTGAATTGAAAGACGGATCGTCTGGACTTGTAGTGATTGCAGAGGGATTACGATCTAACTTAGGTACAAGAAACTTACTTTTAAAAATGGGAGCTGACGGAGTATTAATCAGCGCAGAAGATTCGGCCGGAAATATTGTTGCGACTGATGAAATCGGCGCACTAAATAAAAGCGCTGTAGATACTTCAGGTGCAGGGGATTCCATGCTGGCAGGGGCAAGTTTGGCCTTAGCATCTGGTGCAACAATTCAGGAGGCTGCGCTCCTCGGTTCAATTCTTGCAGGAATTCAGGTTGGCAGACTGGGTAACGTACCAATAGCGCAGGACACAGTCACTGCATTCTTGCAGTTATGAAAGCACTTTTACTGGCCGCCGGTTTTGGTAGTCGACTCGGAGAATTAACTCGATCAACACCGAAACCTCTATTAAGGGTTGGACCGTCCACGCTCTTTGATTTCTGTCTTGGAGAGTTGGAAGTAGCTGGAGTTACAGAGGTGATTGTCAATACACACCACCTCGCCTCACAATTTGAAGAGCACATCAAAACATGCAATTTAAAAATACGTGTTGAGTTAAGTTACGAGGAAACGCTTCTCGGTACTGCTGGCACTCTTAAGAAGCATTTTGACTATCTCTCGACAGATGATTTTGTGGTTATGCACGCAGATAACTATTTTGAAGATTCTTTGGTTAGATTTATCAATGCTCATAAATTGAGAACAGTTGGCAAATTTGGATCTCTGGGAACATTCGAGGCAGAAGATCCAACTAATTGCGGAGTTTTAGTACTTAACGCAGATAAAACAATCAAAGAGTTCCATGAAAAAGTTTCTAAGCCACCAACAAATTTAGCGAACTCAGCAATCTATGTATTTACCCCATTAATCCGAGAGCACCTCTTCAAGCTTCGTGTAGATGAAAACGACATTAGCAAGGATTTAATTCCCAAAATCATGACTGGCTTATACACTCACAAATTTGAAGGAGTATTTGTGGATATTGGGACACCAGCAGGCTTGAAGTTGGCAACAGATTATGAAGTCTTGCTGAGGCGTTCAAGTACTGACTGAGCAATATTTCTCCCGAATGGAATTCCAGCGGTCCAACCTGGCGAAACAGCATTCAATACATGGGTGGAGTTTTCGGAATGCTCAACCAAGAAATCTTGAATTAACTCGCCACTCCTACTATCAATTAACTGCCCGCGAATTCCTGGCTTTTTTCTTGTCCAGGCCCTAACTTCCATGGCACTTGGAACTAACTTAGAGGAGGCGCGAACTAAGTTTGAAGTTGATAACTTTGGAATTTCATATTTCATCATCTCGTATAGGTCATGCTTACTTCCCTTGCCAAGGCTCACCAGATTCTTACCAAAAGTTTTTACTTCTGACCTTCTCACTCGTGCCGTCAGTCGATACTGACTTTTCCCAATCACAGGTAGAGCTGAAGGCCCTATTTTTACCTGACCATCCATCGTTAGCGTGAAGTGCACACCTAGAAAGGGGTTAATTGCGTGTGGAACAGGATAAATCAAAGTTCTAATCGGAAGGTTAGAGATTGAGGTCTGCCGGTACATTCCCAAGAAAGGCATTGTCCGATAGTTCAAGCCAACACCAACTCCTTGTGCAAGATCAAGCGCCCAAGCTCCAACTGCATTTACAAGATACCTAGCGTTTATGATTTCTTCATTAACTGTCCAGACTCGATTATTTACTTCTACTCGAGAGTTTGAGATGAATTGAACTCCTCTTGCTACAAGTTCTCGGCGCAAAGCCAAGTTAACCAAAAGTGGGTCTGAAATCGATGTGTGAGGTGACCATAGAAATGACCCATGCGTCCTTGCGAGCGGTTCAAAAAAATGTAGTTCGGAAGCCGGATATCTTTCAAGTTCAACTCCATTTGAAATTCCACGTTGCAATAATGTTTCAAGTCGGGACTCCTCTTCATGGTTTTGCGAAAGTACAACTTTGCCTACTTTCATAAGTGGAATGTCGTATTTAGAAATAACCTTTGTTAATTCCTCGCGGCCTTCACGACAGTACCTAGCTTTCAAAGACTCAGGCGAGTAATAGAAGCCCGCGTGAAGGACTCCAGAATTTCTGGCACTGGCATGCATGCCAAAATCACCTTCTTTTTCATAAATGGTTATCCGAAGAGTTGAATCCAACTCAAGGAGTCCTCGAGCGATTGCCATCCCGACAATCCCAGATCCAGCCACCGCCACATCGATTTTCTTCATGAAGCTATCCCACCACTGAATACGACATACTCAGACCAAAGTGCATCGACACGACGGGGTTGAAATGTCCGTTTTGTCCCGTTCCCGCTACAAACTAGGATGGGATTCGTAGTAGTGGATAGAGGCAGCGACGGCTGACTCTGTAACACAAAACCGGTTTATAAAGGATCCAAAAAGTGGCACTTAGCGTATGGACAGTTGCTGAACTGGGGGCTTTTTACACTGAGCACCGTTCAGAGCTACTCGCGCATGCCAATCGGGTATTGAAGGATTCAGCCAAGGCTGAAGAAATCACCCAAGACTCACTTATTAAGTTCATGCTCGCAGCCCCTGAGCTTGAATCGGCTGAGCACGCACTCTCCTATCTCCACCGCACCATCGAAAACCTCTGCATCGATTACTTCCGCCTTGAAGGCCGCCGTCCAAACCTTGTGGTTATCGACGATGCCCAGGCTGAGGTTGAGGCTGCATGGCAGGTTTCAGGAGATCACTCAGAGGTTCTTACACAGGCTGAAGATGCAGCGATTATTCGCCAGGCTTTGGCACTCCTTTCACCTGCAGAGCGCGCTGCGCTTGTCATGTGGGAGATGGAAGGCCGTTCAACAGAGGAAATCGCAGCAGAGCTTGGCATCAAGGAATCTGCAGTGCGCCACACTGTTTCTCGCGCTCGCACCAGCCTTCGCCGTGTGCTCTCAGAGCTTGTTATTGATGAAGAGCGTGGCCTCACAGCTCTCGACATGCTTTCAACTACCTATAAGAAGGCATCTGAGCTTGCTGCCAAGTCCTCTAAGGTTGCTCTCTCCTTACTATTAGTAGTCACAGCCTTCCTTGGCTTTAACTCAATGA
>JACCDX010276969.1_pt1 | contig 40948 bp, 37 predicted proteins | sample 7449681 | NCBI WGS metagenome assembly JACCDX01 (sample SAMN15323450, study PRJNA562643) | freshwater metagenome | isolation source: river surface water | place: USA:Blue River Watershed | collected 2017-08-18
TGAATCAGATTACATATTTGGAATGTCAGACCGTCATGTCGCATTCGTTCATCGAATGTTCGGGCCCGTCTTACCAAAAACATACTACTTGTCTTTTACGGAAAACATATCAGACCCTTACGGAAAACCGAAGAGTGCATATCAAGAAACATACGATGTCATTTCTTGGAATGTAACTTTACAACTTACACAAATTTTTCATTTATGAAATCAAATCTGTGTCATATAAAAAAACAAAAAATGGATTCACCCATTTTGATATGGAATGCATACGCAGTTTCATTCCATCCGAATGATCGAATTCGAATTTGTTCGAATCCGATTTATGAAACTGCACTTCAAAATTTCGAACGATTGTCATTTTACTTCGATTCCTTTTGGGATTTTACAGATACAGTTCGTCCATATTTAAGTCATCCACCTCAACCCGTCCTTGTTCCGGATTACTTAATAAACGAGCGATTTCTGTCATTTCGTGTCGAATAAAATCATCATTCTTACGAGCACCGACAGGTGCGAGTGTCGAAGGGCGAGTCCGATATACACCAGGACGCGGTTGAATGAATTTGCAACGGTATCCGATCATACGGATCGCGTGTTTCATGACAGCCTTCACCCACTTCGGGTGAATGTACTTTGAATTTGCCAAATCGGGTCGTTTTGGAGCCTGTTTGACATATATCGGAACAACAGGCGGCAAATGTTTGATTTCATCTCCCGCGTATTGTAATAAGTAATAAAGAGGGAAATCTTGTATTTCGGACTGTGAACCTGTGAAATCGTACCCAGATGCATTGAGAATGGCATCCAGAATCCGTTCAATAAATCGGAACACGATGGCACAAACGAAAGAAGGATCCGTATTAATCTTACATCCCAAACCCTGTTTCAAAGAACGAGTGAACATCACAATGTCGTGACCTGCATTGAATTTGTCTTGACTGAAGAATCCGAACGATGTAAAGACTTTTCCGCGGAACTCCAGACGACTCATTCCAAAATCAATCAGATACGTTTCAAAAAATGTGTTTGTACAAACCGAAGTCCCCTTTGTCGGAATCTTTTTGACCATCACATTCCCGCCGTGAAGATCGCGGTGGTTAAAACGCAAGAGGACTTGCAAACGATCCAACAAATTCGAAATTTGGTACAAACTGAGTATTAACGAGGCTGCAACAATCGTACGTTGGTCATCGGAAACATCAGAGACACTCTGCGCTTTCGAAAGCCGACTTGACAAGAATGTATGAAACGACTCATCCAACACTTGCATGACGATCACAATGTAATTCGTTTTCGTAACACTGTTTTGAATCATATTTGTTACATCCGACCACGATGGCCCCCGGAGTGTAAACATAGCATATAAATCAGGAATCTTCGACATTTTTCCTGTTGCCTGACCCGCTGCAATGATCGGGTCTTCCACGCAAGTTTTTGACAACACACCTTGGATCATTGTCTCCAACATGTTTTCCTTAAAGTTTACTTCGTCGTCACCAATGTCGATCATCTTCACAATACAATCGATTTCACTCCGACCCGTGCGGTACTTTCCTAAAAACGCCGCACCGTATGAGCCGTGAGCCACGTAACTCATCAATGAAACATGCGAACGAGCGACGGGGGCCGTCATCCTCAATAATGACGTTGTATTCCAACACAGTTTCGTAAATAACTCGGAATGCTTTGAAGGATTCGAAGTATCTGATGATATATAGTCAAACGTAGCCTCATCCATCACATACGGAATACTTGTTAAGCTTGTGAAATCAAATGTAAACGCCGGCACAGGCGCAGGCGCAGGAGGAACAAGTGCAGGTGCTGGAACTACAACAGGTGCAGGCGCAGGAGGTGCCATGGGTGTGAAAAATGGTGCAGCTGTATTCCCGAGTGGAGTGTGATATCCTGTTGGAGAAGTTGGAGCAGGAGCAGGAGCAAGAGCAGGGGGACTGTCAGACAACCCGTACCGTTTCCCGAAACGGAGTTGGTGTTTTAAGTTATGTGAATGAAAGTACATTCTTGTTTTTTTCTAACCTTCCAAACAATTTTTTTCAAATCTTAATTCTTAAAAAATCATTTATTTGTGAAAATATAAAAAACAAGAATGTACAATCGTTTCTTTCGGTCTCTCATATGTTCCAATCGAGTTCCGAAAAAAACAAAATACAATGATATACGGACTCGTACGTTTATGAAATTTTACAAACAACGATTGCCGTATGTGGATTTGCAAGACGTCATTTTCACAAACACATTCGTACAAAGTGTGGATCCGATTTCAGGAAGTGATGCTAAGAAGATGATCAAAATCGGAAAAAAGAAAAACATTTGGCCCGTTTCGAGAGTCATGCAAATCTACCCGAACTGGAAGAGATTCGCACATAAATTTCAAGCACGCGGTGATAAGAAAGTCGGAATCAAGTACGTTCCCGGTGGAAAAGATTATTACAAACTCGTCACCCGTCAGACAACCGAATATAATGTACGTGAGGTGATTCATATCGGAAAGAAAGATTACAACAAGACCAAGAAAGAATTGTTGGAATGCACCGGTACCACCTCGATTATTGACGCAATAAGAACTCTTGATATGACTTCGTTCAATACATATGCAGATGTGCAAAATCGTGTTGCAAAAATCTTGAAAAGACTTTTGAAGGCAGCAGAGGGTGTCTTTCCAAAGATCCCAAAGTTAAAGCATTTTCCCAAAATCACAATTCAAAAGTTAGAACCTGGGACGAGTATCGCGTACTACGCACTCCCAACACTTTCGTGCAAATATCCAACTGGAAAACCGGGAGACAAAGGAGAAGTTGTGATTCAAATCGAGAATCTGAAATGTGTGAATATGTACGAAATCACCGCACTCCTCGCGCACGAAGTTTTTCCAGGACATTTCTACCAAACCATTCAATTCCCAAGGCCCCAATTCGTTTTCGCGAATTGGTATGTCGAAGGATGGGCGCTCTATGTCGAAAGGATTGTCGATCAGTTCGGACCCAAGTATCGTGCCATGCGACTCATTCAACGTCTCATGCGCGACGCACGGTGCATCGTCGATCCCGCGATTCATTACAAAGGAATTTCATTCCAAAAGGCAAAAGCTTTGTACAAAAAACTACTTCCACACTTGAGTGACACCCTTGTTGAGGGAGACATTTTGCGTTACATTGCTATGCCTGGTCAGGCATGTGGTTACCTCACGGGTTGCATTCGATTCGAGAAAAAGGCCAAAAAATTCAAAAAGGATATTCTACGATTTCACAAACTTGTTTTGGAAAGAGGCCCGGGCCCCGTCCCCTACGTTTTCGCTCCCTCCTAAACTATTTTTCTTTTTATTGTTTTTGTACTTTTGTTGAACGGGCTTTAGTTTATCCGTAATCACTAAAAGAACAATCAATCCAATCACAATCATCAATGCATCGCTGTGAACTCCAAGAAACGAATCTTGTCGCTTCGCATGAATAATGTTCATCGGTGTTACCAACAACGGCTTCGGTGGCTCCGAAATTGCCATAAGACTTTGTGCGATTTCACGTTCCATGAATTTGGATTTATAAAAATTGATTTACAGTTTTTTACATTATCAACAACGCAATTTATTACACACACTCAACCTCACTCAACGACCAGCTGCAGTCGGACTCGATCCACTCCGACGAGCCAACATGTCAAGCTGTCTCGCGTACATCTCGTTCTGTGGACGGTAACCGTACCACTTGCCTGCCTCATCCGGCTTGCCCCAACGTGCCTTCCTCGAAACTTCCTGAACCAAAGACGTCTTGTTCGAGTTCGACAGAGGCTGAGGAAGAGTCTTCTTCTCCACCTTGAACACCTCGTACAAGCCATTCGCATCCACCACGTCCTCCGGCTTGCCCGTAAACTTGAACGTCTCGTTCAACCATAACTTGACAATGTCCTGGTTGTTCAAGTACTCGTTCGTATGTGCCTCCACCGCCGCACACTTCGGCAACTTCCAACGACGCCAAATCGGGAACACACGGGCCAGCATGTGGAAGTATGCTTGACGGACAGACAGATCGTTGTTGATCTTCGTCTTCAGCGTAAAGTCGATCAAATATACATGCTTCAACCCGGACGCCAACGCTTCCTCCACATCGTCCGCTGTACGCATAAACTTCGCCTCGAATGGAATGTCCGCCAACCTGCGACGCGTACCACCGTCATCCATACTCACAGGAGGCAACTTGTTCGCCGAAACAGCAATCTTCCACGTCGGCAAGAAAGGCTTGGACTGCTTCTCGTACATCTCACGACCCGTCTGGTAATCGTTACCCGTCAGTGTCTTAATCACCTGCATGTTTAAGACAGTCTGACCATTGCCGGAATCCTGAATCTCCTGGAACGAAACGTAACGCGCACCTTTCAGAGCCATAAACGCCGAGTTCGCCGAACCGGCTGACTCGCGCTGATCCGTCAACAAACTCGGATGACCTGGCACAGCATACTCGCCCAGTAACTTCATGTTCAATGAATCCACCGTCGATTTACCATTCGAACCCGTCTGGTCGCCGGAATTCATACCCGTGTAGAAATGAATCTTCTCGTCCGGGCACTCGCCGCATAAGAGACTCGCATGGAAAATACGAGCGTAGTGACGGACCTCCGCGTTTGGGAAAATCTTCTCAAACAGATCCTCAATCAACTCCATCGAGTAGTAAATACGAAGATGCTCGCACTTCGTAGGATCATCCGGATCCGGATCGTTCGCAATGTCATCGTCGAACACACTTCCACCGTCCTCCGACAGTGCATCCGTTAACGCAGGGTCGTCCTCGACATCTGCCTCCGATGCAAGACCGTCAAGGTCCACATTCATCTCAAAATCAGTCGGAAGGTTCTTCGGAATGATGTACTCATCCTCAACCATACTGAGATGATGAATATCGTCCGAAATCGACAGGACTTTCTTCGGAATCAATGATCCTCCACCACCACGAATGGTCGCGGGATTCTTCGAAACCGATTGGCAATTCTTGCAGTGCTCCAGTAACAATCCGTCCTTGCCCTTGCGACCTTTCTGAAACGCTTCCGAACGGCCACATGCAAACTTCAAACGATCCGTGGTACTCATCCTAAACTTCTTCCGATAAAACGCCCAATCGAAAGGAAGAAAGTCATAACCCACCGTCTTCGTCACACGGTCGTCCGGATTCGCCTTGCGGAACACGCCCGAACGTTTGCCCGTCACCGGATCCACGCCATTCAGATCGAAGATGCCGTCCTTGAATCCTAACAGAGCCGTATTCATATCCAGCGTCTCCGTGAACGTAGAATCGTGGAACTCACACTTTAATGCATTGTTATTTCCAATCGATCCGTCCTGCGTAATCTGCTTGATACGACGAAGCTTTCGGTTCATCCGGTCCACCTTTTGCTTAATCCCGTTCAGTGTACACTTCGGACAGATGCACTCGTTCGGATCCTCGCCGTTCTCAATCCAGTCGAACATGTGACGGTTGAAACAACCCACGTGGTACTCGCAATTGCATCCCGGCATGCGAATCAAATGAACCTCGTCGTGAAGACTCGAACCGTCCGTGCCTGCAAGTGCACCTTCCTCAATGTCCGCACAGCATGACACACACTTGTGGCCCTGCTGCTCAATCACCGTACCGGGTCCGTCTCCGAGAACATGGTAGTAATCGCGAATCTTCTCCTCGAATCCACAACGGTCCGAACGCTCCATGTCCGCACAGAGCATCACCCTCGAAGGCTCCTCGTCGCCCTCGGGATTCATCCGCTTGGAGTGATCGTCCATCGGCCAATCAAAGTTCAGATCCGCCACATTCATAATCTTCTTCAGAGTACGAGTCGGCTTCGGACGACTGTCGGTCAGTACAAACGCCTTCTTCGAAAAGTTCTTCAGCTTCGAAAAATCCACGTTCTCAATGCACATGGAGTCGTGAGGATAATGTGCATTGCTCGGATGGAAACGCATGTCGTACATGTACTGAACCTTGAACGTACGAACTCCGTCGAAATCCAGAATACGAACCTCCCATAACTTGGGCTTGTACAATTTGCGCTCCTCCGTAACAACCGCCGTTGCCGACGGCGGGAAGGATGATCCGGTCGCATACTTGTACGTCGAAAAGTCGTGACTGTGCCAGACATGCGTAAATTCCATAAACGTGTGAGGCTCCTTGTGCTTACTATCGGTAGCCGTCGCCTCCACGAGAGACATCGCCTTGCGCTTCTTTCCGGCGTAGTTCGCATCTTCGCCGGCATCTTCCTCCTCTTCCTCCATAAGAACACCGTGCCGGGCCAGACGCTCCTTGTTGTGACGAAGACGGTCGTCAATCTCCTTGTGCCACTTCAAAATGTTCTTCGAGATCTCCATCGCATCGTCGTCACGCTGCCAGGTCACTCCATTGAACCACCACCAGCTGCCGTTCGAAAACTTGTGCTGCTCCGAAAACCGCAAATGGAACGACTTGGCGATCTCGTTGTGAAGAATACCCGTGTACTCCACAGAATTGATCTTACGGAAGGATTTGACGCGCTCAAAGAGCTCGTCCGGCTGAATCTCCGCCTCCACGCGCTGAAGAGTCACACGCATGGTCGAACCATCCTCGAATACCTCACCGTCGGGAGCCGTCTCTGTCACAGGAATCTCCACAAGAGCACGCTTGCGACCATGACGGAGAACCCAGTCGAGAAAGTAATTCACATTCGTATCCGATGAGAACCCGTCCCACTTCGTACGGAATGTCGAGGGGTCACGGTGCGACTCCACACCATCGCGCTCACGACGCCACTCGAGATATCGGCGCGACCACTCATCCCACTTATCAAACGATCCGCCCGCGCGCTTCCAAAACATTCCGGTCTTGGTCCAGCAGTCATAGTCCTCCGCAATCGTCATCGGGAGGAAATCGAATAACTTTTCGAGCTCGCCCTGACTCTCCACCGTCAACTTGGAAGACTCACCGTCAATCAACTGCTCGACCGTTGTCTTCTTCTTACTTCCCGATGAAGTCGATTTCTTTTTCGCCTTGAACTCCACCATCATACCATCCTCCGGCGGACAGTGAGTCACCAGACACTGCTCAAATGAATGATTCGTTTCGATCTCAAGCGGACGGACTTCACCCAGCTTGCTACAGAGCGGCATACGGAGCATGCGAGAAATTCCATACACACCCGAGTCGATGCCTTCGTACTTGCGTAAGTGAACCGCCATTTTCTTATCGTCTTCGAGCATTTGCTTCGGGAACAGCACATTGTCGAAAAAGTTTTTGAGATGCTTGCCGTCTTGGAAGTAGACTCCGCGCGTAAGTACAATATGGAACGAATACTTCTCAACCGCACCACTCTCCTTAAGCTTGGTCGACTGAAGAATCGCGAAGTCGTCTTTCGAGACAGCAACACCATACTCCATCATCAACACCGTGCGCGAGTGCTCGCGGATGTGCGCGATGCGACTGTTGATGAGCTCTTCCCATTGTTCCGACTGGGTTTTGTCGAACTCGTGAGGAAGTTCCTGGAAGGGTTCCTTCAGTTCAAAGTCGAAAAAGAGCTTGAGCGGGTTGTGCTCCGTCCAGAGTTCGTAGTAATTTCTTCCTAAGAACTCTTCAACCGACGTCTCACCCAAGACGTTCATAATGTCATGGTACACATCTTCCCATGACTCTGCCCAATTGTACTGCTTGGTGATCTCTCCCGTCTCACGCTTCTTCCAACGGTCTCTCGCAACCAAAAAACCGCCTTTCCAATTCTCCAGCTCAGGAATACCATTGATCTTCGACTTGTACGAATTCTTCCAATCGTCACGAATCTTTGCATTCGGACGTTGGGGAGCAGATACACGATTCGTCCCGCGAATCTGTACTCCAGCCGTTTTGTTCGTATTCTTTTTCTTTGGAGGAGGTGCACCTTGTGCCTCTGTAGAAGGCGGTGGGGGCGGCGGTGGAGGAGGAGGTCCTTGTGGATACGAAATGCGCACTCGAATGCCAGATTCCTCCGACATTTTTGCAATTTGTTTTTTAGACTTCATATCGATTGATATTGATTGACACGACTTCCACATACAAACACTGCTTACAGAACGTAATTTTGATTTCAAACCTCAATTGTTTGAACTGGACTCAACAAAGAATGATCAACGCAATAACGATAATGAACATGTTTATCTAATGTTCTCCCACTCGGAATTTTGTATTGAGAGGGATCCCGAACGCGAAGTTCTGCCTCACCCTTATCGTTTGTCCGAACCACGCCCGAGTTTGCATATTTCTTATAAGCTTCCCAAGGATTCTTTTCAATTGTTTTGTTTTCGTCTGAAGACGGCTCCGATGCCCAAAAAACGACATTCACATTCGGAGGTAAATTGCTCACTTTCACAGAAAGCGTCGCATTTTCTGGTGTTTTCTCTTGCAATTCCTCACAAGGAAACACAGTGTAGCCTAAAAAGGGAAGATAGAAATCGCGTTTCGTTCCTACATATAATAACAAAAGTCCACTCAACACATGCAAGACTCGTAAAATGTTATTCTTCGGTTTCAACTTAAGAATAATTACAAAATACACTGTCACAACCACCGCTGAAATGTAACGTGCATACACATCGGTCGACAATTTTTTGTACGACTCCATTTTTCTTTATTTCTCTGTTACAACAATCTTTTTTTCTCAATCCAAATTATCCTCATCGTCCTCATCCTCCTCGTCATCCGATTCCGATTCTTCACTATTCTCATCCACATTCTCATCCACATTCTCATCCACATTCTCATCCACATTCTCATCCACATTCTCATCCGAGTTTCCTTCAGTGTTCTCATCCACGTTCTCATCGGCATTCTTCGATTCCGATTCTTGAGCAACCGCGGTTGCGGCAGATTCTACAACTGCGTCGACTGCTTCGACTGACGAAGTCTGCGTCTGAGCACGCGAATGAACCCATGAAGAGTTCGTGACATTCAAACGAATCGATTGGGAGGAATTGAGGTGTGCAAACGCCTCCATCGAGGCAGCCACGGAGTACCGACTTTGAATCACAAAATCGCCCGCATGATACTCCATCTTCTCCGGATCGAAGAAAACGCGAATCTGGAGAGCACCCGCCGGGGTTGAACCACAACGAGGGAATCCGAACCCGGGAATCGTGATTAATTCGCGTCCACTGATCCCCAAAGGCTGGTTCTCAAGAACAGACGGATTCACAGTTAACTGAATCGTCTTTCCGGACGGATGGGGAATCACGCGCTGGAACGAAAAACCGTCCGACTTGAAAGACTCAATCGGGATGGCCATCGTCAACATCTGACCCTGACGACGGAAAATGGACTTCCACTGTGAATCACGAACGCAATTGAAATGGATGTACAGGCTTCCTGTCGTTTTCGTGATACTGTCGAAATGACCCTGATTCGGAATGTGAAGAACGAAGTTGTCCGGGGAACCAGCCGGCAATGTTACATCAATCTTCTTCTTCTTTTTCTTGATTCCATTCAACTCGGGATCAAACGTCTTCGCATGAAACTTGACTGTAAACACACGATTGTTGAAAAAATCCGGCATATCCACCTCCACATCCTCATGAATGTCAAACTTGGCATTCACACGTTCTCCACCACCCGCACCTCCTCCTCCACCACCCAGTCCAGTAAGCCCACCAAGACCACCCAGTAAAGACTCCAATCCACCCCCACCGGCGTCCGCTCCAGCACCACCACCAGCACCGCCCAGTAAATCCATCAATCCTCCACCACCACCTGAAAAGATTCCTTTGGTTGTATTCAACAGATACTCGTCGAACTCACGCTCCTCATCGGGAGACATACTCGGCATCCCGCCCGGATTGCTCTGCATCGCAATCGTACGCGCGGTCTTCACAAGGTTTGGCAGAAGAGCATCCATTGTTTGTTTCTTTGAAAATGATTTTACAATTTTTTGATTAACTTAATTTTTTCACAATCGAAAGAAACATTACAAGATCGAAAGATCGTCACCACGGATGTAGTATGTACCCGGTTGTAAATTCCATAAATAAATCAAGTCGCTTCCGGCTTTTTCAAAATCAGATTTTTCAATCGGACAATTCTGATCATCGTCAGAATAATCCAAATGAAATTCACCGTTTTCGTACACACGGAGTGTAAACATGTTTTGTCGATAGCTACTCAGCATCGCTACATACATTAAGAATATCCCGATCAACACGATTTTCAATATTTTTAATCACATTGCACGAATCGTTTTTACTTGGAATCTCGAAAAGTGAATGTTTCGTCACGGTATGTAAGAAAATGTAATCTATTGGATTTCCATTTAAGTCAAACTCAAACTCAATCTCAAAACAAAAAAATGGAAATCGAAGAGCAAGTTGTCGAATGTTACTCCAAAGTCATCCGTGGATCTGCGGAAACCAATCGTGAAGAATCTTTTATTAGCGACGTACGAAAATGCAACAATTTCGTAAAGGCACTGCTCTTTTCACAATTTGTTCCCAAACATCTTCCTGTCAATATCTTTGACTGGTCATGTGGAAAAGGAGGAGACTTCTTCAAACTCGAACGCTTTTTTCCATCGATGGAACGTTACGTCGGTATGGATATCACACCCGCGAGTATTGAACATTTTCGCGAACGGATTCGTGGAAGCGGAAAAGATGCATCGGGAATCCACTTGGAAGTTCAAGATCTTTCCCATCCAAATTTTCCCGAACGGTTTCACGAGTCCTTCTATACCGTTTCGTGCCAATTCGCATTCCATTACTTCTGCAAAGACAGACTTTCCATGCAGAATGTCATCAGGAACATGAGTTGGCTTCTTGCACCCGGTGGTGTCATCTTATTAACACTCCCGAACAAAAAGGAGATCCAACGGAGACTCTGGAAAAGAAAAGATGAACAATTGGAATATCGTGTCATCGATTCCTATAATCTCAAATGCAGAATCGTTCAAGTTGAACAATTTACAAACGGGTATCTCTTCGAACTCTTTGATTCTCCAACCGAATGCGCCGTGCGGGCACCCGAATTCTACGTCGACATCGACACACTTCGAGAACTTGCGAGCGCACATGACCTCGTACTTAAGTTTCATTCGCCGCTTCTCGAATTTTTCAACCGAGGCCTCACAAATGCATACCTTGTGGAACAATTCAAGGTAAACAGATTATTAAGTCAGACAGACCAAGCGATCCTGTCTCTGTACGATTGTATTGTCTTGGAGAAACGACAGAGTATTCAAATCGCACCCGTTCTTCAATTTTTGTAAAATCGAATTAATTCATTTTAAATCTTGAAATCTTTAAAGAGAATTTAAAAAAAAAATGGCGTCAGTCGTCGTCGCCACAACAGCGAAAAAAAGACGCGGAAGAAAACCCCGTGGTGGGATCGCAAGTTTAAATGAAATCATGACATACCAAGAAATTAGTACAACAGATCACGAAATCGCCGTTGAAAATACATTTGCATCTCCTTCTCCTTCACAATATCAGACGCATCAGACTCAACAACAAATGCAATCCATTGAAATTGAAACTGCAGGTCTTCCCACCATGAGTACAGATATGAACGAATTCCATCACCACAATCTCGATATCCCGTGGCAGCATAACGAAGCCACTATTACACCGCATGAATTTCAAATCAAACATCAGACTCAACAACATGAAAATATTCCGGACGATGAACTCGACGATCTTGATCTCTTTCCAGATGATGGATTTGTCGATTATGAAACGATCTTCAAAACACAAACGTCCTCCTCTGTAAACAAGGGATTACACATGTCAGCGAGAGACCGAGAAAACATGGAAGCATACCGTCCACAAACCGAAACACATGAATCCACTACATTCGGTACTGTGCCAGAGCATATGCGCATTATCTCCATTCATCCTGCGTCCATCCCCACAAATTCATCGAACGAAACGTTAACGAATTTATCAACAGATGTTGCAGAATCGGAGAAGGAAACACTTCCTGATTTCTACCATCCGTTCCGTCTGACATTCGCCGGACAGAATCAAACAAATCGATTGACGCACCGTCTCGAAGACGCGATTTCCTGGCCGTCGAGGTCACATTTTGCTTGTTGGTGGTGCAAACACACATTCGAGACGTACCCGAAGGTCGTTCCAATCTCAATCATGGGTGAGAAAATCGAAGTCGTTGGAAACTTTTGCACATGGAATTGTGGAAAAGCGTATTCGCTGAAGGAGTTCCACCGTCTCGACATGTTTAACACATTCTATTACAAAATCTTCGGACACTCTGCGAATGAAATCGTACCGAGCCCGTCGTATTTATGTCTCGATACATTCGGCGGTCCACTCACAATCGATCAATTCCGTAAATGTATGAATAACCCGGAAAGGAGTCTGAATTTTGAACTGTTTGCACATCTTCATATCTGGGTTTCGAAAATGTTCATTCGGAATTAAAAACCTTTAAAGATTTTAAAAAGAGAAAAATCGTACGCTTGATGTGACATATAGTTTGCATAAGAAATCCATTTGCAAGTCGGACTGCCTGACATGAACAGAGAATTTAGAATGTCGTCAAAACGAAATGCACAATACTCCGCCTGTAGAACAGAGGTAATTACACAACAACCCATTGACAGAAAAATACAAAACAAGTAAGATGTAAAAACAAGATTGGCTGCTGAAAAGCACAAAGAAGTTGAAGAGTTATTTGACACAACTTTTGAAGAATTTGAAGAATCCATTGAAGAAAAAGTTACTTTTATTTTTTATGAAGTATTCGAATTTTTGTATTTCATACGCAATTTAAATCGTACAAAGTGCGATTCTTCATTTGCCGATTTGTGAATTAAAAAAACAAAAACAAAAAAACTCATGAAAATTTTACAACAACTCTTCCGACGATTTCCCGTCATTGCGAAAATGCTTCAGATTGTTGTCCAAACAATCAAATATGAACCTTTGCAATTTATTCTGAATGATGCTGGACATTTCACAGACGAAGAAGAAACAATCATGAAACGAATGATCGAAGAAAAATTCAAACGAAACATTGATAACGACCAATTGCAAGTCATTGGCTGTGGAACGATCGGTCGAGTGTATCGATTTGAAAATTATGCAATCAAAGTAAAAATTCCAGGAATCATTGAACGAATCAACAGTGATCTCAGTTGGTTCGTAGATGCATCCTGGTATGTCGATGTGATCACACGAAACTCATTTCATATTCATCGGAGAATCAAAACATTCAAACAAACCATCAAGGAACAGTACGATTTCAAACTCGAAGTTCAAAATATCAAACATTATCAATCGGAAATCAAAAAATCCAAATTCAAAAACATATTTGTTCCAAAAGTTTTCGAGGAATACTCCGACGACAACATGATCGTGTTTGAATTTATTTCGGGAACCACACTTTCAAAATCTTCCAAAGATCAACTCAGTGAAGAAACAAAGATCGAATTGTCACGACTCGTTCTTCATAACATTTTTAGATACAACCTTTTTCATCTCGACATGCATTCCGGAAATCTAATGATCGATGATCAAAAACGGATTTATGTCATCGACTTCGGAATGTGCATCCCGAAATTAAAACAAAGACACATTCTTCTAATTCTCCGGATTGTTCAATCACTCGCAACTTGTGACGCCATCAAAGTCGCGCGAGAAATGTCGTTGGAGTATTTTCTCGACCCGAACTGTACCGTTCGGTGTTACGACAACCCCGATATTCGTTTAGACTTTGAGTATCACATGGCACGTGAACTTCACATGCATTATCATGAGCCATTTGATAAACTTCTGCCCCGACTGTTCGCCGTCGGTACCGAAATGAACAGAAAGTATAACACCTTTGGAACTCTCAACATGAGTCTAGTCGAAATCGGTGCAACACAATCTGTATCCAATTTAACCTGGCTTGGTATCGATTTCAAAAACTTTGTTGAAGAAGCGCTCACCATTTCTCACGAAGAAGATTCATTCGAATAAATTCATTCGAATAAAAATGAAAGAATTATTTAGCAAAAAAAATTGTAATCTATAGATAAAAAACAAAAAGATGAGCACGCAACAATACTTCTCACGATTCCCCGTTAAGACCCCGATCCCGCCCGTTCTTTCCGCCATCGAACGCATCAACCTCAAAAATGGTTGTTCGATCGTTCCTGGGAATGACGGAAACATTTATGGAGTTACCACACTCGGTACTTCTGTCAATTTGACGTCCGGGTTCAATGCCGATTTGTCCCAAATTATTGCGGATGTTTCTGACCTGCAATCTCGAATGTCGTCGATCGAAGAACTTATGAATCGAGTCATTAGTTTATTAACCGCCGTCACAGGCGTCAACGTACAAACTACACCGCCTTAAAAAAAAAAGAAAATTAAAAGTCATCCAAAGTCGTCAAATCACCCATCGATTGTGTCACCTTTGCATACGTAGACACCTTCTTCTCAAAGAAATTGTCCTTTCCGTTCAGAGATATGTGCTCCATAAACGAAAAGGGATTTGATACACCCCAAATCGGACTCGAACGGCCGAGTTGCATACACAGACGGTCCGCCACATATTTGACGTATTGTTTCATCAAATCCGCATTCATACCGACAAACGGCACCGGGAGAATCTCGTCCACAAACTCCGACTCCACCTCCACAGCATCACGCAAGATCTCACACAGGACCTCGTCGGACACCGTGCGCGCGAAGTAGTTGCGATACAAGACACACGCGAACTCCGCATGCAAACCTTCGTCGCGACTAATGAACTCGTTCGACATTCCAACACCCTTCACCAACTTGTTCTGCTCCTTAAACCAAAAGATCGAACAGAAGGATGCCGAGAAATACACAGCCTCGACCACTGCGAATGCAATCAAACGTTCCTCAAATGGACGAACCGACGGGTCCATCCATTTCAGCGCCCATTGAACTTTCTTGTCAATCGATGGGAAATGCTGCACGGAATTCAGTAACTGATCAATTCGAATGGGATCTTTCACAAGCGTTAATAAGTGATTCGTATAGGTTAAACTGTGAATATCCTCCACAACCGCCTGGAACTTGTAAAATAATCCAGCCTCTGAAATCATCTGAACCTTCTCCTCCTTCACAAAGTTCTCCATCAGATTCGCCAAAACCACACGGTCGCTCACTGCAAAAAATCCCAGAACCAACTCCATGAAGTGACGCTCTTCATCCGACATACTCGACCAATCTGATAAATCCGATGTATACGGAATCTCGTCCTCCACCCAAAAGGCAGATCGGGCACGACGATACAAATCCATCAAATCCGTACGTTCTTGAGGAAGCAACGGAGACAAATCCATTTTTTTCTTTTTATTTATAGACATGAGAAATTTTTATTAATTCAATTCGCATTTCGCGAGAAAAATGGATGAAATGCGACACGTGAAATTCACAAATGTGCACCACTTTTTGCAAATGAAAAAACAGACTTCCTCGCGAGCGAATAATAAATACTCGGCATCCAACTCGAAACATCCTTCACAGGAACACAACGTGCACTCGCCAGCATAGAAACAAACCCGTCCGTCAAAACAGGCAAAGGATTCGTGTCACTTCGCCACTCAAATAATCGTTCAAAAATCTCTTTCTCTTCCTGAACTTCTACTTTCACTTCCGGCAACGGAACAACAACCTCGGCCGCAACTTCTTCAACTCGCGGAGCTTCCTTCAGAGTTTCTTTCGGAGCTTCCTTTGGAGTTTCCTTCGGAGCTTCCTTTGGAGTTTCTTTTTGAGCTTCCTTCTGATTTTCTTTCGGAGTTTCTTTCGGAGCTTCTTTCGGAGCTTCCTTTGGAGCTTCCTTTGGAGCTTCTTTTTGAGTTTCCTTCGGAGCTTCTTTCGGAGTTTCCTTTGAAACAGTCTTTAAACGGGATGGTTTTATTTTCCGAACCCTTGTGGGTGATGAGGGTGGTGGTGAAACGGGAGAATCCGGAATCAAAATAGGAATAATCGGTTTTGATTCGACGATGATGCTCGATTTTCGGAGTGCAACGAGACGCGTTAATCTTTCGTCCATTTTTTCGTCGTCATCATTGTCATCGTCTGAATCCTCTTTGGACGGTTGAGGAGGAGGTTGTGCAACCGCGTTCGTCGTTTGAATAGAAGCCATCTTTTGATGCTTGCTCTTCTTCTTTTTCTTCATCGAGCTCTTTCGCTGCTTTTCTTCCCTTTCATTCTTTCGCTCTCTCTCCTCATCCTCCAACATTTCCTTCCAAAACGCACGTTCTTCTTCCGGAGTCATCTGCTTCTTCTGCGGAGGAGGGGCGGCAGCAGCTGCTGCAGGTTCTTCGACAACAACTTGTCTTGTTTCCGGCACATCATTTTGTACAATCGACGACGACGAGACCGGACGGAGATCAGGAGGAGAAAGGACGAGTTGAAGTGCAGATTCTTGCACCCAGGGAGAAATCAATTTCATCTTCCTGCAATCCATACAGACCTCACGAACCGATTCGAGATCACCATATGTCCGCAAGATTCGTCTGAGAATCAAATGAAAACGTTGGTCACGATCATGTGCGAATCCAGCAATTCCCACGAGGCCCGCAAACTTTCCTGTACATAGCACAGACACCATTTCGAACACGTGCTCCTTCCACGGCAGGCTTGCATCCGGGTTCATTTCGAAGCTCGAGCAACATTTCCAAAGTTGATACACGATCCGCGGATGAAACTTCATTTGAAGACCCGGACATGTGATCACACGATTCTTGATCACCAAACTCAGTAACGCCAAATCCCAATGGAACATGTCGGTAGCAGCATGCGAACGTTCGAACACCGACGTGCAGAAGATGAGCACGTTCACAATACCCGTGCAGAATTGATCCGAGTCGAAAAGATAGTCGAGCGAGACATGTTCGGCAGGGCGAAACAACTGCACGGGCCATTGGGTCGTCCAAATGTCCGGATCGTCAATACCATAACAAATGAGTGTACCGATGAGTGTGAGTAACATTTCGACCGAGTTCACGAGCGAGGTAAATTCGTCACGATTGTCTGGATTGCTGAAGATTCTCGAGAGAACCTCTCCATTCATTTGATTCATGATGGTGACGATGCATTCCAGCGTGGATCCGTATGCCATGATACTCGGGTCTTCGTCGTACAAATCCAGAATGACTCGAGTAACCCAGAAAGAAGCAATCATATTCGGGAATTGTGGCAACACCTTCCAAATCGCGTCGATGATGAGACGGCACTCATCTGGCGTTATTTTGCGATTTTGTGTAATTGCTTTGTTGACAAAAACGTAAATCAAACTTGCAACCTTAAGAGAATCCTTGCAACTTGCGCTTTTCACGAAATCCAGAATTTCGTGAAAATTTTCATCGGTAAATGTTTTTGTTTCTTCTTCTTTCGTTTCACCCGGAAAGAAAACGTTTGAACACCATGGTTCTCCTTCAAATGTTTTCGGTTGAACCGACATGTTTTCTTTTGTATACACTTTTGGTAGTTTTTTATTCGGCGGCTTATCCTTAAGTATAATCACGGTTGCTTAGAAACCGATAACCCTTCGCCAGAAACCCGCATTTGTAGTAAATGATCCAAACAATGCAGTCATCTTCGTTGAAGTCGAGCCAACCTGTAATATATTGTCGAGCAGACTTCCAGTGCCATCGCTTAGATAAAAGTCACCAATAACAGTCGACCCGTACGACAAACGAACCATGTTCGAAAGAGGTACAAAGTTATCCCTCTTCCATGCGAATCGTAACCTCTGAGTATTTGTTACATTGTCTTCCGTGTACGAGTATGTATAATTATTATTCGCCAACAATCCAGGAATATCACTTGCTAGGAACGAAGTGCTAGTAGCAGATGCCGAGATGAAATCATTCTTTGTTGCAACTGTAAACGTTTTCGCAACTTTAGTAGTAGGGCGAGCGTTTGTTTCTTCAATCAAACGAAGAATTCGCACCAACTGGCCTTCGGTAATGACCGTGTTACCAATCGTCAACTGGTTCTGGATTTCCACACCCCCATCACCTGGATTGATACGAAGTTGAGGACGTGTCTTATCACCACCCGCGTAAAGCGCTAACGCCTTTCCTGACTGTGACGTACCAATACGTACAGGTGCCGCGACGTGGTTCGTTGTTGACACGACCATCGCATCCTTCGCCACAATGGATGCAATCTCGTACTCCAGTCGTGTATAATACGATTCTGTATTAGACGGTGCAGCTGTAGAGTTGTATACAAGTTTTGTCGGGTCGTTCAAGGAACCTTCAATACGGATGTACGTGTAAGACTGATTATACCATGCGGTTGCAGATGCAGTTGTCCCTACATTTTTTCTTCCGATACGGATACTCTTCACACCCGGCACACCATTGTCAATTAACGTCGATAGGGTGGTTGCTCGAACACTACTTCCAAATGTAATCTCGGCTGTATAAGGAAGATTCATATCAGTAGTTCCGGTTGGTCGAATTGCAGAAGGAACCTCCCCCATCGTAACAGCAGTCGTACCAAAATCATCCTTAAAAAATCTGACGACCACAGTATCGTTCGTTTTCGATACACCTGAAACTGTATCCGTTGCAACATAATGGTTATTATTGACGTTGTTCAAAACTATATTCGTATTGTTACGATCAAGTAAAACTTGGTTAATAGTTGCGAAATCGCCCAATCTAACCAAAAAGTTCTCTCCTGAAAAGGTTGTAAATGTGTTTCCATTAAGGTCCGTCATCGCCGAGACAGCTGTAGGGCTCACAACTGTTCCCGTAGGTTGGGATGTTCCCATTATCTGGTTTGCGATTAAAGTTCCTGAATGATATATCAGGTTAACCCTACGATTGCTCATACGACTCTGTGAGAACAAGAACACGATTTTCTTGTTGATCGGGTGGTATCCCATAATTGTGCTCGTAGGGTGGATGTACATGTTTTCACTTGTAGAAATTACCTTTTCTTCCCAATCGATACCATTTGAGGACATCAGAACACGCAGGGGCTCCGCTCCATCTTTGACGAATTTGTAAATAGGATTACTCGCCGTTCCAGTGTTCACCCAACGACCTGTCTGACCAGGAAGAGGGGCCGATGTGTACGATTTTATTGACTTTGTAAATGGTCTGACTTGGTTTGATACGTCACGGCCTTGATCTATTCCACCCTTGTATTGATGAAGACGCTCATCGATTTCTACTACATTCTGGTCGCCCTGGCAAGGAATCATGAACAAATTTAGATCTTGAATGTAACTCACGTTTGTATAAAAGCTCTCTGTAACGTTCGAGACATTCGCACCATACCATTTCACGCCGTCGCTACTTGTTAGTACAATGCTTCGATATTTCTTGGTCTCACTTGTTGTTTCCACAACCGTCGAACCACTTCCTGAAAACACAAACATTTTCAAGTCTTGAACCCATTCATAATTACCATCAAGAACGACTTGGCGGAGCATGCGGATGAACCATGTGTTACTCCTCACACGTTCGTAATCCGAAGCATCAAATAATGCTACAGGCATGACATCTTTTGAAATGCTAAAGTTGCTTTGGAATTGCGATAACGTTTTTGCGGAATCATCCCACGTTGAATTCAATGACCACGCCAAACTTGCATCGTGAGAGACAACACGTTTTGATGCTGGACAATACCCAACCGACACCAAGTAAGGAACTAAATATGTAGCGTCGTAATTACCATTTGCGAACGGCATTGTTTGCGTTCCGTCATTGTACAGATAATTTGCGCCAGACATCACAATCGAGTCCGTACGGTGCAGAGTCCAATTCACACCGTCAGTGCTTGACATAATCTGGCCGACTATGTATTGATTAGTTGCGGTTGTCGGACCCATCGCCCTAAAAGGACCGTTGTCGAAAAAGTTTGTCAAAGTTTCCATATCACCACAAGGAGCACCGACCGCAATGAACATATTCATATCAGTAAAGTACTTCACTTTGTTATACACCATCGGCCGTGGGATAAACGTGAAGATTGTGCCTGCAACAGTGTTGTCGTTTGCCGCCGAATAATTAACAGGGTACCAAATTCCCGGTACTTTTACAGTAAAATCTTGTTTCGACGAAGGGTTTCCGATCACCAGCCCTGTCGGTCTCGTCCAGGGCGTGGTAGAATTCCAAGCAGGGACCGATAGTGGAGTTGACAAATACTTCAAATGGGGTTCGTAGGCTTGGTCCGCAAATATTGGCGCACCATTCGAACCGTTCATACCACCTTGCATCAAGAGAACGACCTCAGGGAGAATGTCGAATAGCAAGTTGAACACAGCTTGGCCACTGCTATTCGTTGTTTTACCTATAACCTTTACGCCTGTAAACCAGGAACCTCCATCCGTGATTCTAGCATCAACGACATCATTTACAACAATTGAATCACCATATACATACGTGGTTCCGGACAATTTACGCACTCTTGTTGAGGATGCATCACCAATACCTCCAGTAACGCCAGTAAGGATCCCACTTCCGTCTCCAATAATTGTTCCATTGATTTTTGGATTATAATTTTTTGCGCGGTCAAGCATATTTGTAACACTGGTTGCATCAATAGGCACAAATGTTCCAACAGAATCCACATAGTAAACCTGACCACCATCCACAAAACGAATGATCTTATTCAGGAAAGGATTCGGAAGAGTTGTCTTTATGTTTGTAACCCCGGTAGCATATGTATAAGAAGTTTGCAACGTAGTCTGTGGTTGGACGCAATACCATCCAGCACTCGTCAAAGGATTCTGAGGGCCCGCTGTGACGCTCGCGGGATTAACATTGGCCAATACGAAACCCTCCCAACGCGATCCTCTGTTCGTCGCGAATTGACTCTGACCAGCATTCCAGACCTTCGAAAATCCGTACGCATGTCCAGTGCACACAATCGTGGGTGTTGTGTATGTACCACTCGAGTTTCTGTTTTCCTTGATTGTGATACTGTTGATCACATACATAGAGACATCCCTCGAGAAAGGACCATTCGTACCTGTCAATAAGCTAGGGATCGTATTCTTATCGATAATTGTGGTCCAGGTGAGACCATTGTCTGTCGAAGAGCGAATCGAACGGGTGAGTGCGGCAATCATACGGTTCGAGTTGTAATCATAAACCATGCTAACCGGTGAGTCTTCCTCCCAGGTGAAGAAGGATGCATTGTAAGGCAGTGTCGTTGTCACCCACTTCGATGTGTCGAACAACATATTCGTGAAATCGTCATCCTCCGCGTCCGTCGAATTCACAGTAACTTCCAACGAAGGGTTCGTGGTTGTTCCGTTGTACACTTGCACAACACCCGACGAAGGCCTCAGAGCAACATTCGCAACACCTGAAATGGGTGTTGTAGTACCGATTGTTCCCATCGGGGCGTAACGAAGGTCAGATTCGGTCTTTTTGTAGAATGTGGAATCTGCGTTTGTCTTCGTGTAGTACCTATTATCGAACGCCGTCTGAATTACACCGGTTGCGTTGATCTGAGCCGCAACTCGGCTGTCAATCGCTGCAGAAATTGTTGTAGGCGCAGTTGTATAAGTGATTCCAGCGTTAACGCCACCGACAATTCTGCTATCGAATGCAGTCTGTACATTCGTGGCATTCAAACTGATACCAGCAGCAACAACCGACAGCACGGCATTTTTCACGTTTCCAGCAGTCGCGTTTGTTGTGAGGCCCATATTCTCGAGTTCGGTCTTTTTGTAGAATGTGCTATCTGTGTTTGTCTTCGTGTAGTACCTGTTATCGAACGCTGCCTGGAGTGTATTCGTAGTAGTACTACCAATCTGGGCCACAACTCGGCTGTCAACTCGGCTGTCAACTGCTCCAGAAATTGTTGTAGGCGCAGGATTTGTAGTAGTATAAGTGATCCCAGCGTTAACGCCAGTAACGATGTTGTTTGCAACTCGGCCATCAATCGCTGCAGAAATTGTCGTAGGCGCGGTGGTGTAAGTGATCCCAGCGTTAATGCCACCGACAATCCTCCCATCGAATGCACCCGTAAGCGATGTTGCGTTGGAACTCAAAGCGTTGATCTCAGCCTTCGTGTAGTACCAGTTGTCAGTAGCACCCTTGATGGTTGTGGCATTCGCAGAAATGTTTGTTGCAACAACCGACAGCACTGCGTTCGGCACTGTCTGGGCGGTGGTAGCACTCGGGTTAATCTGTTTGGCCATACGATTATCGAATGCGGTCTGTAAAGTCGTAGTAGCAGTAGTAGTATTAAGTTGATTCACAACACGGTTGTCAACAGCCGCCTGGACAGTCGTTGCAGTTGAATCAATACCAGCAGCAACAACCGACAGCACAGCGGTCCTTACGTTCGTTGCAGTCGCGTTTGTTGTGAGGCCCATACCCTCGAGTTCGGTCTTTTTGTAGAATGTGCTATCTGTGTTTGTCTTCGTGTAGTACCTGGTATCAAACGCCGTCTGAAGTGTATTCGAGTTTGTATTAGCAATCTGAGCCGCAACTCGGCCGTCGATCGCTCCAGAAATTGTGGTAGGCGCAGTAGTGTAAGTGATTCCAGCGTTAACGCCAGTGACAATATTGTTTGTCATACGGCCATCGAACGCACCCGTTAGCGTTGTTGCTCCTGAAGACAGTGCATTCATATCGGTCTTGGTGTAGTACCAGTTGTCAGTAGCACCTTTGATGGTCGTCGCACCCGCTGAAATGGTCGTCGCAACAATCGAAAGAACGGCGTTCTGCACGTTCGTCGCTCCCGATGAAATGTTGGTCGCAACAACCGACAGCACGGCGTTCTTCACATTCGGTGCACCAGTGCCGTTGATTCCATCGAGTTCGCTCTTCTGATAGAAACGATTTGTGAGGGCAGTAGCAATGGTAGTTGGGGCCGTTGTACCAGTCGGGAAAGTGATACCTGCGTTAATCTGGTTCGTCATTCTACCATCGAACGCATTTTCGAGTGTTGTTGCTCCAGAACTCAAAGCATTCACTTGCGTCTTCGTGTAGTACCTGGTATCGAACGTTGTCTGAAGACTCGTTCCAGTTGTCGTAAGGTTATCAGCAACAATCGAAAGAACGGCGTTCTGCACGTTCGTGGCATTCGCGCTGATACCGGCAGCAACAACCGACAGCACGGCGTTCTTCACATTCGGTGCACCAGTGCCATTTATACCCTCGAGTTCGCTCTTCTGATACACTTCTGTCTTGTTGTAGACATCGCTCTTGGTATAATACCTTCCGTCGAAGGCCGTACGAATCGGGCCGGTTGCGTTGCCGAGGTCGGAAGCCACGACGGACAGCACGGCAGTCTTTACATTTCCAGCAGTCGCGTTTGTTCCAGCGAGGCCCATGTTCTCCAGATCGGTGCGTGTGTACACGTTCGCCTTCCGGGCGAAGATCGAATCGAGGGCCGTCTGACCTGCACCGGAAGAAGACACAGCATCGACGAATGCATCGCTAAACGCATTACGGATCGTGGACGCAGTGCTACCAGCAGGTTTCAGGGAATCGATGACTAACGTACGAACAGCCGAGTTCGTATTGGTGTTCGTGGATGACACATCCGACGCCACCTTGTTGTCAATGACATTCAACACACTGGACTGGATGGCAGTCGAGGTCGACGAAGCCATGTCCGAAGTGAATTTCCTTTCTAAAGCCGATTCAACAGCCGAACGCATAGGCGTCACACCCTGAGCCGTAACCGCACTCACGACGTCCGCAGAACGCAAGAACCCATCCCCATACACAGCAGAAAGCATGGAATCTTTGACGATCGATTTACCAGCAGAGAAGTCGGTCGACAGCTTAAAGTCCACAGCATTCGCAATACTCCTGTTCCACTCGGACGACGTGTTCTCAATGTCGTTTCGGAACTTCCTATCGAGACTTCCCATTTCGGAACGCAAGGCAGTCGACAGATTCTGTAACGAGAAGTCGAGAGTGTTGACGGTGCCCGTAAGCGTACCAAAGTTCTTGCTCAGGAGTTCCACCTGATTCACCGCGTCTGTCACGTTCGTCGCCAACGTGCTCAGACCGGGAGCGAGGCCGTTCTCGAAGTAACCACCGAGCCTCCTGACAGAGTCGATGATGGTCTCCTGCTGTTCGTTGAACGCGCTCGTGAGAGATGCGAAACCCGATTCGCACGCCGCAAAATTCTGAGACATGGTCTTCAACTGGGTGTCCAACACAGCCTTATCCGCCTTCAACTGAGAGACAGTCGCCTCGTACTGCGCGACGAGGTTGTTCTGAGCCGTCTGCAGATTTGTCGTCGTTTCGTTGAATCTGGTGTTCAGCGTGTTGTACTCTTCGCGTGCCCGATTGATATCATTCTGAAGCTGCCGGATGCGCTCGAGTGACACCGTGCTGGCAGACGTGCTCCCACTGCTGATACTTTCGATCTCTGCGAGGTACATTTTCTCCTGCGCGGCTAAATCGGCCTGGGCAGAAGCAACTTGACGGGCAGAATTCTCCAACTCACTCTTTAGACTGCTCAGTTGGTTTTTGTAGTTGGACTCCATGGCAGTGGCACTGACTTTGATTTCGTTAAGATCCGCAGTAGCCTTTGCGAGATCTGTCTTGGCTTTCGTCAGATTCGTTTGGAGTTGACCAACATCTGTGACTTTCGCGTTGTCTTCCAACTGTTTGACCATGAGTTTGAGACGGTCTACTTCCGCCTGTAAAAGCATTTCATTTTGCTTGTTATCAGATTTAAATCCGAAAAACTCCTTGAGCTTGTCAAGGAAGGATTTTGATTTCTCCTCGTACACAGCCGCTGGCTCTGTACTGGCTGAAAACTTTTGAATGAAATTTGACATTATTTCTTTTTTTTAACAGAGTGGAATATATTTTTTTACTTCGTACGAAAATTTTAAATAAATTGTGACAAATAAATTCGTTGCGATTCCTTGAGAAAGAACGGACAGTCGGTTTCCGGTTTTCTACAAATGGTCACGAAGTACATCCACTCCATCAAATCCTTGTCGTAATCTTTCAGAGCAGCAGGGACATCCGGGCACCACATTAAAACTGCATCGTGCAAAGTATCTTCGATCATATCGTCTGTATAATCTGTTGAATCGAAATTTTCAATGGAATCGTTCGTTCCATGATACCGGATCGTCGGCAAAAAGGAAGCCGACTCTTCTTCTTCGTCGTCGTCGGTGACACCATTCGTTGCGTCAAATGAAACATACAAACCACCTGGGTGAGGGAAAACGATCATGTCGTAAATTAACTGTTTGTAAGCATTCGAGTTTTCAGAGTTGTAATTCATACGGATCCATTCACTTCGGAAGAAGAGTGACATAAACTTAGCCGTTCTACTATCAAGTCCTTTGTAAATGCCTGTTTTCAAAATTTTGGAATTATCGCCTGGGACGTTTTGTGCAAAACCTAGGCAGAGATTGTGCAAATGTTCGAATGTGAGACGATACGTTTCATTCCAAGCGTTTACGTCAATTTTGTTTTTTAACTTTTTCATACGTCGCAAGATGTCTCTTTTTAAAGGAAATGTCGAAACCGTCACATCCGATGATCCTTGAATCAAACGAAGCCGTTCGAGTGGTTCCATATTTTTCCTTTTTGTTTTTAATTTGATTGATTGAAAACAGAAAACGAATAATTTATTCTTTCGAAGTTAATAAAACTTCTATCCATTTATAAAAAATATGAATATCTTACAAGATTGTTTCTTCAAATCGTTGTTTGCATTTGCAATTCTGATTTTCGCGTATCACGCTTATGTGAAGTATCGTAAAGAGTCATTCCGGGTTTTGCAAATTTTTAAAGAAGAAAAGAATGTGGTAGAAGAAAACCAAGTGTCGTATGAAACTTCCATGGAAATTCATAACCAGATCCCGTTTGGAATGCCAATGGAAATGCCTACGGAAATGCCTACGGAAATGCCTACGGAAATGCCTACGGAAATGCCTACGGAAATGCCTACGGAAATGCCTACGGAAATGCCGATGGAAATGCCGATGGAAACGCCGCCGGATGTTCCTATGGAAATGCCGATGGAAACTCCCGTAGAAATGCCGACGGAGGTTCAAAATCAGATTCCGACGGAGGTTCCTATGGAACCGATAACACAAACGCCGACGGAGGTGATTCCTATGCCAATGGAATCTTCTTCCCTTCCTCTCGATGTGATTGAAATGTTCCGTTCGACTCCGGATGAGAGTTCGGGAGCGAATATGAAGGTTCTCAACTTTTTCAATCCGACATTTCAGTTTGGCGACCGCGTTTTGAAAGGTACAAACAAGATTTTGTCTGTGAAATCCGCTCAAGTCTTGCAGTTAAATGTTCAAAAAGTTCTTCAACATATGTATTTCGAAAGTGGACTCAACAAGTTCGATGTGTACCGTACAACCGGTGTGGACGACGAAATGAATGACGTAATTGACGTTTATGTGTATTGGAATGACGGACAAAAAACACAACTTTTGAAACTTGATCGTGATCCGGTCGACGCGGATCCTTGGTCAACAAGGATTCGTAAGAAGAAGGGTGTAGCGTTAACAATTAGTACAGCCTCCGTGATTTATCCCGAGAGTTTAGAAGGGATGATCAATCAATTGTCAGCAGCGTACACAGCGCGTAATCAATCGATCCTGGCGACAGACACAGCGAGGTCCATGCGTACTTAAATGAATTCCACCTCGATTGTCACAGCAGAATCGTACTTGTCGACCTTATGCATTGTGCAATTGCCGAAACGAACAAGTACGTACGGATTGATCGGTGTACGATCATTCTCATCGCACGAATGAATCACCTTATTATCGGTCATGCAATGAAAAAACAGGCATTGCGTTTTCAGCTTTACACTGATTTCATGAGCAAGAAGTTGGAATGCGTCTCCCGAATGGATCACCAGTTCCGAGGTTTCGGGATTCACATGGACATCGTCCGGTCTGCACATGAGTACCAATGCCTGCTCCGTGTGATCATTCGAACAGAAATAGTTTGGAACCACGATGGTGTTGTTTTTAAACTTTCCACGACTTGCTACAAGTGAATGTGCAATCGCAATCGGTGTATACGTCAATTGCGATTCCATTGTGTATTTTACAAATATGTCAGCAGCCAATAGATTAATCCAAAAAATTTTAGTTCGCAAAATCCGTACAAGGAACATCCGAAATGGGCACAACCTCTCCGTTCAAATCGCTGACTTGTGTTACGACCGGTTTGTTGCGCGATTGGATGATCCTTGCGAAGAATGCATCGGGAGAAATGAAAGTGTCACACGCGTCGATCATTGCATACACCACCTCTGTCGCAAGACGCGTGTAGGTGTAGATGATGTTCATTTCTTCCTTCACGAGGTCGTACACTGCACGTTTGGGAGCCATTTGAACAATCCAAAGAAGCATTTTGTCATTCTCGGTTGCATCGTTTGGTAAATTCTTGAAATCCTGGATTGCGGAAATGACATCTTCGTCCGATCCCTGGAAACAGCAAACGACGTGACTGTGCGATGGAAGTGACATCTTCACCACATCTTTCAGATGCGCCCGAGCAGCAAGAATCGATCGAGGGATACGCGGTGCGGATGTGGAAAGCAGTGGAGGTTCAAATACAGTCACTTCTGCTGGAATTTCGAACTCGCGCACGAAATCGACCGACCAAGGAGTCACAAACGTTTTCTCACAAAGTCCGTACGCCTTTTGAACAGCGTTTGTGATTTCCACTTCGCGGAATTCGGAATCCCGTTGGAGCCCCGGATGTGTCACAATCGCTCGGAGTGTGGCCGTCGGCTTGTCTTTCTCTTCGAGCAGTGCGTACCTCGCAAGGATGCTAAAGTTTTGAAAGAAGCTTCCGATGACGAGAATCTTGTCGATTTCGTAAGTCTTCGCGTAGAACACGAGTTGCAAGAGGACATAATCGAGTGTCGGAAGACCGGTATTCGAAAACGGTTGGGAGTCTTCCATGATTAGATCGTCTTCGAAGTGATGAATCCGAACGTTTGCATGGGCGTCCGTCGGTTGGTAATCTTCAGCCCATGAGTCTTCCCGTTTGGGGCACAGAACGACGAATTTATGGTCAGTCACATTTTGCAAAACAAACTCGCGCGCAATCCATGCGGCGGCGACGGATGAATTCCACGAAGTGACAAGAAGGTATTTCATTTTTCTTTTGTTTTTTAATTTGTATTTAAAAATGAAGAGTTATATAACTTAGTTCGTATGCAAGACGCAAGATTTTATGTTTTCAAAAAATTGTAAATAAAAATGAATCAACGAATCCGAGTAAAGTTATTCTTCACAATTTTGATCATTTTGATTTTGATTCTTCGATCCCATCCGAACATCCATGTGCAAAACAGAGAAATCGCGGTAGTATCTCCATACGACTTGTCGGTTCCCGGTGGAGTCCAATGTCAAGTGTACGAACTTGCATGTGAATACAAAAAATATTTCAACCGAGTTTTTGTATTTGCTCCTGGGCAGAAACCTGATGATTTTGATTCGGATATTGTGTTTTCGAGCATTGGAAAAACAACGTTTGTGAAAAACAACGGATCCGTCGCACCGGTTTGTCTCGATGTGATCGGGGCGTACAAACTCCGAAAACGACTTCTTCGATTTCATTACATTCACATTCACGAACCATACGCACCGATAGTGTCCTGGCCATTTTTATTAGGAAATCGAGATTCGAATCAGAAAATCGTTTTAACATTCCATCGAAGTTCGGATACATCTTCACGTGCAGAATCCATGGGTTACAAACTGGCCCGACGGATGACAAAAGGTTGCAAGTTGGTGGGCGTGTCCGCACAGGCGATCCGAACGAGTTTGTGTGACAACTTAATCGAAATTCCAAACGGAATTCGTGTTTTGCAAATGGAAGAATGTAAAAAGTACCCCCGTATTGTATTCGTAGGTCGTCACGAGCACCGAAAAGGATTGGAGGTATTACTGAAAGCGTATATCGATTCGTCCGAGTTGCGAGGGAAATATGGTTTGGTGATCATCGGTGAGGGTAAGTTGACCGAATCGCTGAAACGGAAGTATCATCATTCCAAAATCGAATGGCTCGGACGTGTTTCGAATGAAGTGCGCAACAGGTGTGTCGCCGAGAGTGCCGTGTATTGTGCTCCGACGCTCGGTGGGGAATCTTTTGGGATTGTTCTTTTGGAAGCGATGGTTCTTCGTACGCCTGTTGTTGCGAGCGACATAAATGGTTATCGTGAGGCATCGGGTGGTTGTGCGTCTCTTGTTCCTCCGGGTGATGTCATTCGTTTACGGAACGCGCTTTTGAATTTAGATGTGGATGTTGAAAAGGCGTATACATATGCGTGTTCATTCGACATTTCGAGGATTGCCGAACAGTATACGTTTTGTATGAATATTTTTTAAGTTAAGAAAAATTATCTCTTGGACATAATAAAAGAACATATCTTCGTTCATTGGATCTTCATTTGATTCTTCATTTGATTTTCACTTAACATTCAAATCGAAAAAAATGTCACGCGCTGCGGCTCCCCGTTCGGCGATTACCATCACCGCCAAGAAGTTCAACGAGGACAACCTTGTTCTCGCGGACAAGTTGTTTGAGCCTCAGGCGGGTGGTAAGATGCTCAGCATGCGTTACAACGAGGATGGCAAGCTTTACGACATTCTCCGTGTGCAGACCCCTTCGCTCCGTGTGGGTACGGTGTTTGACAACCAGAATGCGTCGAAGACCGAGGTTGTGGGTTACACCGTTGCTCTGAACTTTGATCAGCTCAAGCCTGCTGACATGGAGGGTGACGTCCCTGCCGACGAGGAGAAGACGAAGGCCGCTCAGCGTCTCTTCACGAGCGTGATGGCCAGTTGCGACGCGAAGGTCATTGAGCACATTGCGAGTCGCGGTCTGGTGAAGGGTAAGGGCGGCAAGGCCCCGACTCAGGAGGAGATCGAGTCCAAGTTCACGAACACCATTCACTGGCCCGACAATCCCGATTACACGCTGGGTATGCGTGCGAAGATCAATTGCCGCGACGTTGCATTCGATGTCCGTAAGGTCTTCATTTGCGATCAGGACATGAATGACATTTCGTACTGGAAGATTGATCCTGAGACGAATCGCCGCGTGTACATTTACGAGTCGGAGTTCAATTCGCTTTCATCCGAGCCTGTGTTCAACATTGACGTTCTCCGTACGCGCTGCCGGATTCTTCGTGCGGTGCTCGAGAGCAACAATGCCTGGATTCAGCAGGCTTACAGCTGCTCATGGAAGGTTATCAATCTGATGGTCGAGGTTGGCGAGGCTGCTTCGTACGGTCGTTCCGCTTGGGCTACCGACGAGGAGACCATCCCTGCGCGTACGAAGCGCGGTCACGATGGATCCGCTGCTGCGTCTGCGTCTGCCGGTGCGGGTGCCGGTATGCACTCTGCTGATATCGACGAACTGCTGAGCGATCCTTAAAAGGAAACAAACGTTTTAGTAAGTTTTCGTGTTATATCAATAAAAAATGATTATCCGAGTCACATTTCGCAGTTTGGATTGTGACGCCTTGTTTCAGCTCGCAGGAATACCGAATGGGACATGTACGTGTTCGTACGGGTCACGTGCGATTTATCCGGAAGACGTGAATGTCCCGGTCCGCTGTTGGTACTTGGACGAAGTAAACAGTCGAGCTGTACAGTCGAGCATTCAGAACAACTTTGCAGACATTTACAACGCTGGTGCACCCGGTGATGTTATTGATGTATGCTTACTTCATTCTACTTAATAATCAAGTCAATGATCCGATGAATATTCGCACGCATACCAGGGTTTATACAGAGCATCGCATGTGTTAACAAAACAATCCGGTCGAAGGAAGATTGGGAATACCTTTCCATTTCGTCCGGTGGAATCAGCCAACGAATCAAATTTACAGATTTCGAACGGAAGTCACAAGGCGACTTGCTATAAAAACAAGAACCTGATGTACGAACGTGTGTTACAAAACTGCCAGGAATATAGACATCTTCTAACGAATCGGCACACCGACGGATCCAATTCGTTTCGTAAATCCGACATTCGTCTTCATCTTCCTCCGATTCTTCGTACACGTTTGGTTCGAAGAACTTGAGACTTTCAGCCGATTCTAAAAACAGAGGATCAAACGGCCCTAACATAAACTCGATCATGGCGAGCGTCTCCGCAGAAGACCCACCAGGGAACGGAGGGATTCCCGTCATCATTTGCACGAAGATGTTCCCGAGTGACCAAATGTCGATTGGTTTCGAAAGATTTCCTTCGAACCCGAGTAGAACTTCCGGACTCCGGTACCACAACGTTGTAATATCGGTCACCCTTTCGGACATGAATTGAGGTTCGTACTCACTCGATCCAAAATCGATCAATTGTGCGAGAATCCCGTCGTCTTGAAATGTGAGAATTACGTTTTCGGGTTTGATATCCGTATGAACCCAATCGGTTGCATGAAGCGATTGAATCGCGTACGCGATCTGAAGGGTGATGGACAAAGCAGTTTGAGGTCTCAATCCTCTAGGGAAACGATGGATGTAATTCGAAAGATTCGTGTCCCCACGATTCATGACCATGAAGAAATGATCTTTGACTTGAAACGAATCGATCAAACGGACGATATGTTTGTTGTGTTGTAAAGCCTTTGTCAGATACACTTCCCGACGATAACTTGGTTCATCGGACATCATCTTAATCGCAACATCTCGAGAAAGCACATTGTCCGTGTATAAACCAACTTGTCCAAACGTTCCTTCTCCGATTTTGCGGACGAATGTAAAACGTTCCATCATCTTTTTTCTCTATTCTTCATGAATTGTTTGGAACCATTTCGGAAACTTTGACTCGAGACTGTCCAGATGGTTTCAATCGATTTCTTACATATCGTAACTTTCCTTTGTGGTTTGAAATAGAGCTCACGAAGACCAAGAAAATATAGGGTAGATTTTTCAAATGTTGAAATTAGTGGTTCACACGTTTTCTACACAAGATTTGATACGATTTGGTTGGATCACAACATTTGAAGAAGGGTGGGGACGTTTTGTCACAGCTTGTGTGATGATTGAAGAAGATATGTACAACTTGTTCGTGGAAACTTTAAAAACTCGTAAACCAAGATCGTCTTGTCTTTTGCAAATGGCACACGATGTCATTCTTTTTCGAAACGATGAAGGAAAGATGATTACCGGAGGATCCACGTACGGCTCTCTTGTGGAAACTCTTCCGAAAATCGAAACATTTTGTGCTTCGTTGAAATGATGATGTCTTAAATCTTCTGATTCTTTTCTAAAAAAATAAAAAAAAATGAATGTATACATTTGCACAATCGCGATTCATGAGGAACCGTACATCATGGAATTTGTGAATCACTATATCGATCTTGGAGTCGACAAGATTGTTGTATTTGATAATCATCCATCTGCAACTCTCTCGAGTCTTCAAGAACATCCAAATGTAATCTATATTCATTTTCCTGGAAAACAAATGCAACTTCCTGCATACTTTCACATGATTCGTATGATTCAATCACAAAAAGTTATAATGCCAGACTTTGTTGGTTTTTTTGATGTGGACGAGTTTCTTGTTTTGAGACGAGGTCTTCAACTCAAAGATTGGCTGTCCGAGTTTGATGATTTTTCAGGGGTCGGAGTTCCTTGGAAGTTATTCGGGTCGTCTGGACTCATTGCATACGACCCACGACCGGTTATGGAACGATTTACATGGGGAGCTCGAGATTGTCATTCACATTTCAAATCTTTCGTACGACCCATGGAGGTTTGTCGTATAAACAATCCGCACTTTTTCGAAACGAGTCGTGGAACGCGAAATGCAAGCAACACAAAAACATTGACTTCTGCAGAAGACCCATGTGACGACTCGGGGGAAAAGGCCGTCTTGCATCATTATTTCACAAAGAGTTATCAGGAATATTTACAAAAAATGAACCGTGGACGTTCCGACATTCGTGAATTGAGAAGTTTGAAGGACTTCGTCAAACATGATATCAACGAAGTCGAGTATTCATGAATGTAGTAAAACCACTTGGATTGCATAACCTGTAAATCCAGCCGACGAAAGTGTATCGTTACAAACAGATTCTATTTGTGTCGTATCCAAATCGATCACGCGACAAACGATGTGAATTGTGCCAAAATTTTCGAAGGCATAAACAACGGAAGCTGTTTGATCCAATTGCGAAACTAACAAATCGATACAGGTCGGACAATTGTTTACAATGATTTCACATTCATATTCGAGCGTCATTCTTGTTTTTTTAAGTTTTGCTTTTTAAATTTTTTAATGGGAACATTAAGAAAATAAATTTGCTTCAGGCGATTAAAAGAAAAATGTTAGAATTATTCGCGAAGAATACTCTTGGAATCTTCTTGGTTTATATCTTATGGTCAAACAGGATTCGAAAGGAAAATACAGTATAAACAAATGAACACATTCGACAAAGTTGTGCACGACTTTCAACACAATACGATTGACTTGGACACCATCGGGTACCTGTACGATGTCGTTCAAAAGGTCCCGTGTACATCTCACGACCCGGTGTTTGCACGTATGGACCGTTCGTTCTGCCGATACAAATCGTTTGTGGACCATGTGTTCGAGCGAGATTCTTTTGGGCATCTCCGTTTTCGCGCGGACGTGCCACATGATCTCCCCCATGCGATCGATGTAGCACGAACGTACGCGCCCATGGTGAAGCTTTTACGGGACTATTCTGCTTTTATTGTGTTTCGGACGACAAATGTCTTTTGTGCAAATAAATAAAAAAGCAATGGAAGAATTTAAATTTGAACATTTGAAAAAGTCGATTTGGATTCGACATCTTGTGTCGTACGTGCCCGGTATCGTATTTCCGACAGATCCGAAAGAGATTGCACGTTTAAACATTTGGACATTGTCACAAGAAGGAAAGGAATATGTCGAAGGACGCGCTCCAACGGATCGCACAATGCAGTTTACACTTCACAAAGACACCGGGTTGGTTTATCAACTTGCGAACAAGGACGGGTGGGTGTATCAAGAGCCGTGTGAAATCCGACTTTTGATTGGTAACGAACACGGACCTGTACGGATCACCATCATGCCAAATGGTAACGAGCCTATTTCTGAACACGTCATGGATGTCATTTGTGCGATGGAAGACATTGTGGACCCACGAAGCAATTCTTCTTAAGAATTTCGTGTGAAACTTGTTTCATAAAAAACTTTGTGTAAAAATCAAAAATAATGAATAACAATAAGTATTATTACGGTTGTGTTTTAGAAAAGCAATTGAGCAACTCTAAAACACACGAATGGAATTGTGAAATGTTTGACACTTTTCAAGAAGCGATGTCATATGTGAATCTAAAAACAATTTTGTGTAAAGAAGCGAAAGGGCCCGTTGGACACGTTGTTTCATTTTCATCAGCATGGCCAGGATTCATACGGCGACAACTTTTGTATTTTGACTTGTCAACCGTTTTTTCAATTCAACATAAAAAAAATTTCTGAATCTAAAAAACAAAAAAAACAACAAACAACAATCATGCCACCCAAGAGACGCCGTAACACAAACTCGAGGTCATCGGAAGATATCCAGGAAGAAATCCGCGAAATCGAAGGTCGGCTGACGACGATGCAGTCGGGTCCGGAACGTACTCGATTGTTGAATCGTCGTAGGGATCTCTACAAAATTCTTCCAGACGAGGAAGAGAATGGTGAAGAGGGATACGCCCCCTCGGGGGGAGCGGCCGCTGCAGCAGCACGCCCTCGTGTATTTTCTCGCCCACCTCGTCCCCCTCGTGCGGGAGCTGGTGCGGGCGCTGGTGCAGGCGCTGGAGCCGGTGCGGGAGCGGGAGCCGGTGCAGGCGCTGGTGCGGGAGCCGGTGCGGCTGAAGTAATCGATTTGTTATCGTCTAGCGATGATGAAGAACAACAACAACCTGTGGATATTATTAACGTGAACCTGGATCTATATTGGGGCGGTGATCAACACGAATTGACAAACATCAATATCAACGCAAATGCGACAATTGACGAACTCAGCCGAAGAATCCGTCATGAAAAAGGTTTTATGGATGTTCTAAGTATCAATTACGTCACAAGTCATCCGAACGATCCTTTTGGCTATTTAGATATCGATTGGGTTGATGACGCAAATAAGACTCTGCACGGACTCGGCATCAAAAATAATCAGTCCGTTGGAGTTTTTATCCTTGGAGAACGAGAAGTAGAAAACGAGCCTTACACGGATGAATCAGGCTTGCATCGATTCAAGACGGAAGGAAATGAAATCGAGTCAGCTCCTGCTGATTTCATTTGTCCTATCACTCAGACAATTATGCACGATCCCGTCACAGCGGATGACAAGAAGGACTATGAACGTCAAGCCATTTTGCAATGGTTGAAAAAATCAAGTAAGTCACCTCTTACAAGGCAACCTATAAGTAAAACCGTCCGTACGAATCACGATCTACGCAAAAGGATCGAAGAATGGAGAACACAATTCCGTGCGAGTCCGATCGGTCTGGCAACAATCGCTCCTTCTTCTTCGTCGTCGTCCTCGTCTTCTTCTTCGTCGTCGTCTTATTATGATGACGCTCAAGCTGCCGGTGCGGGTGCGGGCGCTGGGTATGCCGAGGGAGCCGGTGCGGGTGCTGGGGCGGGAGCTGGGTATGCCGAGGGAGCCGGTGCGGGTGTAAGACCCCCGATTGTACCTTTTGATGCCACCGCCTTTGTGTACAATCCGATTTCACGGGACCGCGTCGGGGACGAACCTTTCTTGAGTTATTTGGAGCGCCTCGTGCGTGACCGTGCGCAACTCGAGCGTATTATCGGACGTCTTGAAAGCGAAGATGCACGAGTGTATGATCAAATTACAGCAAACAATGCAACGTACGAATCGCTGAAGAAGGATCTTCAAAAGAAATCGAAGCAAATCGAGGAGGAGATGTCAAAAACGAACGATGACATCCAGTTGCCGAGGCTGCAAAACAAGGCGTTCGATATCTTGTCAGAAACGCGTGAATTGGAAGGTGTTCATAAGAGTGAGATTGAACAACTCAATGCGATGCGGTATGAAATTGCAAAAATGTCAGAAGAGTATAGAGCGGATCTTCTTGCATTCAACAGTTTGATTGGCAGATTGCAAATCAGCAAGGAAGGACGCAGGGCATTTATGAGTCCGGGAGAGTTTAATGAATTTGTGGAAAAACATACAAATTCTTCTTCGTTCGGACGAAACCAAATCTGCAATTTGTTGTCTTTCTTCGGACGTTACCGCACAAAAAATCCGAAAGCCGATCCCAGGAAAATTGTTCGCAAGTACGTGCGTGGATTGAGTATGCTGTAAAGCAGATTTTTTAAGCAAGATGAACAACAGACGCCTCCATGAGCATACCGCATGTGCCACCATTCTTTTCCGCACTTGCAGATTTCTCGAGGTAAATGTACCCCTGGTCGCCCCAGGAAGTACCCCATGAATTCTTAACCTTGTACGAGTTCGAATCGTATCCAACAGCCAAGACCGCATGATCGAGATTCGTACCACATTCGCTCGCCGGGAAGACACCACTCGAGTAGAACTGGAAAGAGCGCTGGTCCGCTTCAATCGCAATTGAGACCGGTTGGGTTGCCAACGCGGTCATCATGGCATCATTCGTGGCGGATAAGTCACTCCATCCGGACACTTGCGAACCCGTGACGGGCAAGCAACTCTGATCACACACACCGGCCTTCAGAGTTGTGCCGGAAACGTACGGGTACTCACCCTCGGAGCACAGACCGCCGTTGTTCTGAATCCAGCGGAACGCCCGATCGGGCAAACCGCCGTTGCATCCGTGGTTCAGAGGGGAACTGCAATCGACGAGTTCCTGTTCCGAGAATGATACGAGCGATCCGTATTTATTGAAGTACGCACCTTCCATCGAACCCGTTGTGGAGAACGACCAACAGCTTCCGCACTGTCCCTGGTCTTTTACGGGCGTCACAGCTCCTTTCGCAACCCAATCGATGCTCGCGGGGACACTCGAAGCGACACCCGTACGAAGATTCATCTTCGCAGCCATCATCATCGGACGACGAGCGGACGTTGTGTACATGTTTACGAACTCTTCGTGTGTGAGGTGCGCAAAGTTGTTCAGAGCAAGTTTGTAGGTCGTATTGTTTTTCTTATTGTGTTCTTCGACAAAGTTGTAATTGTCGCAGAAGATATCCATCCGCATCTTGAAATCCTCGACGGCGATATCGATTTTGTGTTCAATGATGTGTGAACCAAACATGGGTCCACAGATCGCATATTCAGTTTCGACAGGTGTGATCATTTTGACCACACCCATAGCAAGGGCAGCGTTTACAAACATCCTTTTATTTATAATTGATGCACAAATAATTTTTAGATGATTTTTGCATTTACATTTTTTTTCAAAAGGACAACTTTCGTCGAACCGTGTGAATTGTACTTTCATTCCTATAGAGACGTTTCATCCTTCCGTCTTCTTCGTCCAACTTCCAACGATAGCGAGACTTCATATGATCCCATACATCAATCAGATCCGAGGTTTCGTCGATGGAACTCGCCCAACGCAAGGGGGTCGTGAACAGCGGTATCCCCATCTTTTCAGTAACGACCGTTCCGTCTTTCATATTGATCATAAAAGAGATGATCCGCTTCCTTGTATTTGTGGATAAGAGCTCAAGAATGGTCGGATTCACATTCGAAGAAGAACAATTCGGAAAAAGTCGTTCGAGTTCCGTCTGATCCCGACAGTAAAATCGGACGAAGTGACTTTCACCGATCACACAATGATCAAACGGAGTCTTTTCTTCGGATATGAATACATCATCGAACTCACGACGGAGCTTCATTATTTTGAGCGATTCAATCATTCCTCGTATCCTTTCGTCGAGATGAATAAACGTTTGTGTGTCACTCAAAGCAATGTCAACGTCACGAATCGTTTGAGTCTTGTCATTCATATCTGACATGAGTTCGATCATCAACTTGGAAATTCTCTGGGAAACCACCAGGAACACACCGTCGAGAAATGGGTTGGAAGTTGCGGACAAGGATGCCATTTTTTTAGTATTATGAATTGTTTGATCCATTTTTAGAAGAGGGTCGCTTATGGATTCGGAAACTTATAAGCATGGACTGTCCGTCTGTGCCTGTCATATCGAACGAAATTTCATTAAAAAAAAGCACGGATCATATGTATGTAAATTTTGTTGAAGCGCAAAAAAAGTATGGTTCGTGGTAAAACAAAAAACAGAAAATAAAATGGGGTTCGGAAGTTATGGCGGAGCCATGAAAATTTTACATTCCATCCGGATCGGTACGATTTCAGGATTGGGACGTTCCATCTACATGAAACAGATCAAAGGCGTACTTCGTGAGGATAATCCATTGTACTTGACCGCATCGGAAAGAAAGAAACTGTCGGCAGAAATCAAGTCACTATCTGGAAAACGAATTTCGCCCAAACAGCCTCGTCCGAGCCCGTCTGTTTCCGCGACGTTACACTGTGGAAAGAAAAAGCGTGGGAACGATGGGAACATGTATCTTTCGAAGCCGTACAAGAACGGAGTTTGCCGTTGGGTCAAAGTTTGATATGAAAAATTGAGCACTCCTATGTAAATAAAAAAAATGTATTTTATCAATATCGTCGGATCGAACAAACGGGATCTCTCATTTGTCCGTGAACTTCAGGATCTTTCAAAGATTCTCGATGCAAACTTTTCAAACATTGAACCGACGTGTATTTCGCGTGAGCCAACAAATCAGATGCCGTCTTGGCGTTTTGAAGTTCAAAGGGTGATGAACGTGTCTCATCCGAAGATCATCATCAACCATGTCGGAGTTGCAAACTGTGATGAAATAACGGATCTCACGAGATCGATTCGTGCTCTCTCAAGTTTTTACAATCCAGTTGTATTGACCGTTTTGGAACAAGACCTTTTGTGCTCTCAAGTAAATGGCAAATATTCGTTTGATTATGTGAAAAATATTATGAATCCTCTTTCTTAAAAATAAATGACACCGCCAAACTCTTTGCATGTTACAACCGATGTTTTACCGGTTCTTTTGTATGCCGTGTGTACTTATTCATTTTTTATGAACAATAAAGCAAATCTTCACTTCAATTCGTGATAATCTTACAGTTCGGGAGTTGTTGGATCAAATCATCTATCCTCGTCAGACCGCGACAGAAGCGAAGATCGAGGAGAGTCAAGGACGTCATCGACACAAAGACCACAGCATGTTCGTCCATATCAAAGTCTGAAACACTCAACGCCAAGGTTGACAGCGTCGTGTTCCCCGAAAGTCCATCCAAGTTGTTAGCGTAGCAATCAAGTTCGAGACATGTGACTCCGCTCGTGTTCCGACCGAGCTTCGTACATATGTCCGTGATTAATTCCGAACGTTCCCGACTCTGACAGAATCCTGTCACCCTGAGGGTACGGAGCGTCGTGTTGATGAGCAAGGAGCTCATGTTGACTTCTCCGGATTCTTCGTCGAAATCAACATGACAACGGTGATTACCACTTATCTCCAGAGAGGTCAGCGTCTTGTTCACAGCCAACATGTCGTTGATACAAGCCAGATCCTCCATCGACAGCTTGTTGAACTCGTAAGAGTCATCGAATGGACCAATCTCCAGTGACTCCAGTGTCGTGTTGGTCTTCATCGCGTCGGCGATGATAGGAATGTTCGATCCGAGTAGAGCGAAGGACTTCAATGTGGTATTTTCGTTGTGAGCCAGCACTTCCGCAATTGGAGTGACAGCTTCCGAGTCGTCATCGGGGATATTGAAGGTGATCTCGACGATGGTACGGTTTGTGCGCAACACGTGCGCAAGATCCTCGAACGAGCAACTCGAACGGGTCAAATCTAAATACATGATCGTAGTGTTCACAGCGAGAGCATTCATAAATGGAGTAGGAGAATCGTCCGTGTCTAACGCACGGTTCGTTAGACTCAAACGTTTGAGCGGTGCGTTTTGCACCAGCACTGTCAAACTCGACACTTCTTCGTCGGTCGTGATACGTTCGTTCGGGTAGTCACCACCCCAGTCACACTCCACGTCCAGATTCGTCAAATGAGGAAGAGCACTCAAAGCCATCAACAAACTTGTAAAATCGACTCGAGCGAGATAAACATCGACACACTTCAGAGCCGGGAATGACTTCTTGAAGCTATCAGGGTCGGGAAATACAAACGGTTCGTGTCCTTGATCGTAGTCCATCGTACCGGAGATGAACATATCGTCCACCTTCGGCCAACATGAATGGAGTTCGTGTGGGTAATCCGAATTAAGAGTGTAATGACGTTGATCAAGGCGCACGGCCTCGTCAAACGATCGATCGACAGCACGGAGACGGACGACTTCTTTTTCACAGCGATCGGGTGACTTCGTCACAAACCCAAAGATAGATCGTGAGATATCATTAACCTGAAGGACATTGTCAATGTTCGTTTGAGATTTATTCGCGGCCATTTTGATGTTACTTCTCCTTCTCTTCTTGTTTCAGTAATCACTCTACGATCGAACCCGTTCCGGAAACTTTTGACAAAGACTGTCCATTTATTTTACATCCAGCCACGGGCGATAGACAATGCACTCAAACAAAGAATATCGGAATCCGTCCTTACATCGGGCTCTTTCTTCGCGATAAGTACATCGAGTGTACGACCGATACGTTCCCAATCCATGGAATCTCGAATCGCGTTTCGAATTTCCGCGATGTGCAACGGAGCATTTACGAGTTCGATCGCGGGGCTGCAAATCCAGCGAACATATTGGGTTTCGACTTTAAAAAACTCGTGACCTGTCGTACGGTTATAAAGCAAGAAATGACAATCGGTATTCATACGTTGAAGTACCTCCCGATAAACCCTTTCGTGGTCATCGGACCATGTTGGTAAGAGAAACATTGCGACTCCCGAGAAGTTCATTTTGAAATCGTCATCTTCGTTCACTTCCGTGTTCATGATTGTATGTGCATACAGATATGCAAGCATGTCATCCGTGTTCGAATCATACACACGGAA